>Ga0209501_10000004_pt1 | contig 339211 bp, 308 predicted proteins | sample ArcticOcean_MG_C_4_FD_187434 | JGI IMG/M metagenome (GOLD analysis project Ga0209501, IMG submission 187434) | Marine microbial communities from western Arctic Ocean - ArcticOcean_MG_CB4_134 (SPAdes) (version 2) | ecosystem: Environmental > Aquatic > Marine > Oceanic | place: Arctic Ocean... | reverse complement strand
GGGACCAGTACGGTACCATGAGCACACCAAGGCAGTAATGAAGCACTAAGCTCCGTTACCTACTTAAGTAACTTAAAAAGGGCCCCTGGAAAGCCAGGGGCCCTTTTGCTTTTCTAAAATCTTAATTAGTGTGTCTGCAATCAGGAAATGATAGAATATCAGAGCAATCCGCCATCACATTTTTTGAGGTTATTCCCATGCCAGCTTATTTAAACAGAGGTGCCACCTATACAGACGAGCCAAGTCTTCCGGAGGATCCTTTTATAGATCTTTTAGCTCAAACTAATGCAAAAGTAGAGCATTTTGACATATCACCTGATGGTAAATGCATCGCGTATGTCTCAGCATTGTCTGGAGGCTTCGACCTTTGGATATGTGACATATCCGGGTCCAACAGGAAGCGACTTGTTATCATGTATCCGGAAGAAGCTCTCAATCCATCATGGTCACCAGACGGTGAATGGATCGCGTACACAGCAAGAGGGAATGCGTTTAAAGTGCGTTCGGACGGATCAGAGCCTCCTATAAATCTTACCTACGGGATGGGCCCAGCACATGGTCACGAATTCATAAGATGGACTCCAACAGGAGACCGGATAGTATTCATACATTCTAATTCCAATGGATATAACCAAGTAGTTTCAGCCTCTACAGATATACCTACAGGAAAGGTTAACCTTAACTGGATTACAAATGAGAATTTTAATAGCACTGATGTTCACATATCTCCGGACGGAAGTTCGGTCTGTTTCATGTCTGACCGAAGCGGATTCGCCGATTTCAAACGTATGGACGTATGGACCGCCCCAATAACTGGCGGTGATGCTATAAACATGACGCCAAACACTTTAACCCATTACGATTATAGACCTCGCTGGTCTTCTGATGGTAAAAGTCTAGTTTTCACATCAGATCGATCAGGATTCAGAAAAGTTGGAACGATAGATATTAAAACCCGAGAAACTACTTTTATAACAGATAATAACTCATATGATGAATACAATCCTCGCTGGTCACCTGATGGTGAATGGATCGCGTATTCGGTAAACATTAACTGGGATTTCCAGCTTTTTATCGTAAAATCTGATGGTTCTCAGCTACCAATCCAACTAACGTACGATAGTGGAATTCATGGTGGCATGGACGCATACCAAGTGCGCGGAACAATTCGCTGGAGCCCAGATAGTAAAGACATATTCTTTACACACATGAGCCACGAAAAATGCAGTGACATATACCTTATGTCAATTACCGATACGATTAAGAAACAAATTACTGACCATATGCCAAATGATCTCAAAAAACATAAATTTGCCAAACCAGAGCTAATTTACTATAAGTCAATCGATAACTTAGAAATACCAGCTTGGTTATACAGGCCTATTGATTCCCAGAATAAACGAACTCCGCTCGTTATTTACGCCAGGGCTAACACCAAAGGATTGCACGTAAACGGATTCTATCCTTACATACAAGCCTGGATTGATAGAGGATACAGTGTTGTTGCACCGTTAGTAAGAGGCAGTGCTGGTCTAGGGAAAAAATATGAGTTCCTGAATTTTGGGGATTGGGGGGGCGGAGACATTGATGATTTTGCGTATTCTGTCGTGCACCTAGAGAAACAAGGACTAATAGATGTGGACAAGGTTGTAATGCATGGAGGCAGCACTGGTGGGTTCTTTACACTATCTATGATTCACCGATATCCAGATCTGTTAAAAGCCGCGGTTTGTTTCTATGGACCGCCCGATCTCATACATATGTGGGACTACAGAAATGGATCATCCAAACCCGTCCTCGGAGATGTCGTAGCAGGTGACAGAGGAGGGCCTGACATGGCTCCAACTCATTGGAAAAACAGATCGCTCATATACAACCTAGACAAAGTTAAGACTCCCCTGATGCTATTATGGGGTGATAGGGACGGAGTAAGGATTAGTATGGTAGACGACTATTTCAGAGCGGCCAAAGAACGTCAGTTATACACAGAATATATACAATATAACTGTGAGCCACATGGTTGGTATCATTGGAGGCCTGAAAACGTACGTGACTCGATGAGAAGAATGGCTGGTCACTTTAAAAAATTTACCGGAACCTAACCCACGTCTTTAGGGTCAGAAAAGTCCTAGTATCAACATTCAACAGGGACCCATCTATGGAAACTAGAGTCTCATAAGTGGCTCGAATTTCCGAATGTCCTTAAAAGGCCCTACAACAGCTAGATTCAGCTGACTCTCTTGGAGAATTGTGCTAGCTACTTGGTTGATATCATCCAAAGTCAAACAATCTATGGCTACTGCAATCTCATCTATGGTCTTTACAGATCCATACATTAGCTCCTGAGCTCCATATGACATTGCAACATTTTGGCTATCTTCAATACCCAATAACATTCGCCCTTTTATCAATCTCTTAGCTCTTTCAATTTCATCTTCGGAAAAGCTTCTCTTAACATTGACAAGTTCTTCTATAATCGCTGATACAGCACACAAACTTCGAGCAGGTTCAGATCCGAAGTATATCATCAGAGATCCGCAATCTTTAAAATGACTAATCTCGGAATGAACATCATAAACTAAACCTAATTCCTCCCTTAACTTTTGAAACAGACGACTAGTCATCCCTTCACCAAGTAACGTATTAAAGAGCCTGGCAGCGTATCTATCAGGCGCTTTCATAGATGCTGCGGGAATTCCTAGGCAAACATGAGCTTGTTCGGTCTCCCGATACTCTAAGCGAACAGATGGGTGTGATTGTTGACTATGCACAGGACTGCACTTCCAAGGTTCTCTATAAGTCCATGTATCAATGGAAGTCGTCAAGTATTCGACCACATCCTCGTGCCGAACATCACCCGCTACTGACACAACAACATTATTTGGCCCATATTGATTTTCCATAAGATTTAGGAGGTCGTCTCTTTTAATATTAGCGACCGATTCCAAACTGCCGCCGACATCCCGTCCCATTGGTTGGTTTGGCCACAACATCTCGTCAATTAAAAGATCAACTCTGTGGGATGGATAATCATTTGTCATTCTCAGCTCTTCATAAATAACCTGTCTCTCCTTTTCAATTTCGCGAGCATCCAACAAAGGATTAAGAATCATATCAACAAGTACGGATAATGAAGTTTTAAAATACGGTTCGGCCACCTTGCACCAGTAGACGGTCATTTCTTTATCGGTACTGGCGTTCATGATACCTCCGGTACCTTCAATAGCTTCACTTATCGCTTGGGCTGAAGGCCACGACTTGGTGCCCTTGAATAACAGATGCTCTAAGAAATGGGTAGATCCTGCAATTTCATCTGTTTCATATCTAGAGCCTACTCCAACAAAAATGGCTAAAGAAACAGAACGAGTATGTGGCATAAACTCGGTGATAATACGAAGCCCATTATCTAAGACGGAACTTTTATACATAAGATTTCTTGTTATTAGCAGTTAAGTGTTAATTCGAAGCACTAAGAGTTTAACCATTGTATCTCACCAAATATATCATCAGAACGTGTTTTTCCTGCAAACACAGCATATTCTTTCCTGCAATTACCTATATCGGTATCACCCCCGTGCCCCGGATAAACCTTTGTGTCGCTTGGAAGTTCAAATAATTGGTTAGTTATGCTATTTATTATTTGGTTGAAATTGTCTGGCGTACGAGTGTAACCAGGCCCTCCAGGGAAAAGCGTGTCTCCAGAAAAAAGGTGCTTGCCAACTAGCAAACAAACGGCTCCGCCTGTATGACCAGGAGTATGCAATACTTTCAAATTTATGGTTCCTACATTAATAGTATCTCCTGCAGACAAATAAAAATCCGCCCTTAATGGTGAAAGATTAATCTCATCTAACTCATGTATTCCCGCCATCTGCCCTGTAACCGCTCTCATTTTTTCATAGCTAGCTATATGATCTCTATGTCCATGCGTTATCAAAAGTCTTTTTACAGATACCGTGTCTGGTATCTGGCTAACCAATTTTTCGTATTCTCCCGGTGCATCGATTACTACAGCGTCGTTGGTCTCCGGACACATTAATACGTATCCGTTATTGTCACTTGGACTCATGGCAGATACCTTTATAATCCGCACTTCCCCGTCATAATAAAAGTTCACTGCAACCTCCAAGGTAGTATAACTCAATGGTATCAGACATAAACATGTGATCCAACCTAACCCTTGACACACGTATATGTCAAACCTAATATTACTATAAATACTAGGGATATATTTTATGTTTCCACTCCAAGTCTTCCCAGATACTACCGAGATCAACGAGTATGGGCACCTCGCAATTGGCCGATGCGATCTAGTAGATTTAGCTGACCAGTTCGGCACACCTCTATATGTTTATGACGAAATGACGTTGCGCAACAGATGTAGAACTTTCCTAAACGAGTTTAAGTCAAGACAACCAAATACCAAAGTGGTTTATGCCTCTAAGGCTTTCATAAACCCCGTTCTTGCAAAGATAATCGATGAAGAAGGTTTAGGCTTAGACGTAGTGTCAGGAGGCGAACTTGCGGTCGCTCAATTCGTGAAATTTCCAAACGATCGAGTATATTTCCATGGAAACAACAAAAGCCCCGAAGAACTAAAACAATCGTTACAATGGGACATCGGGCGCATTGTAGTCGACAGCTTCTACGAACTCGAACTGCTTAACAAACTGGCCTCATCACTAGGTAAGACACAGGATATCATGCTCCGGCTTTCTCCTGGAATTGATGCACACACCCACGAAAAGACCACTACAGGAATACTGGATACAAAATTTGGCTTCTCTATTGAAACTGGTGACGCCGCTAAGGCAATCCGCCAAGCATTAAAAGCTGATTGTTTAGACCTAGTGGGAATACACTTTCATCTCGGATCTCCAATATACGAGCTTGAACCATACGAAGCAGCGTTAGAGTTCGTCTTACCTTTTCTGTCAACATTCCTGGAGGAAGGTTTAAACCTACGAGAATTCAGCCCAGGAGGAGGATTCGCTATAGGTTACACCCAGGACAGAATACCTCCTGATATATCTGAGTATGCAGAAGTAATTACAAAAACCCTATCGAAAGAGTGTGCTAATTTGGGGATGAAAATCCCTTCACTAACTATAGAACCTGGTAGGGCTATTAGTGGTCCAGCCGGGGTAGCCGTATATCGGGTGGGTTCAGTAAAGGAAATTCCCGGTATCAGGAAATATGTATCTGTTGACGGAGGCATGGGGGACAACATACGCCCTTCCCTTTACGAGGCCAGATACGAAGCAGTGATAGCAAACAGAATTAATGAGACACCAACAGAAAAGGTCACCATTGCTGGCAAATATTGCGAGTCCGGCGACATCCTAGTGAAAGACTGTCTTCTCCCGCCAATCCGATTAGACGGAACAGATATAATTGCAATACCAGCAGCAGGAGCCTACTGTCCATCCATGGCCAGCAATTACAATCTCAACCCTAAACCTCCCATACTTCTTGTGAATGATGGAGAGGTTAAAGTTATACGAAGACGAGAAACATACCTAGACCAATTGTCACTAGACCTAACCTGAACATTGATTAATAACGCTTGGGGAATCCTAGGTCAGGATGGAGCTGTCAAACGGCTCACTTTAGACCTAATGAGCAACCGTATAGCCCATGCATATTTGATTGTAGGTCCACCAAATGTCGGAAAATACACCTTAGCGACAAGGCTAGCTCAAGCGCTTAACTGTACTTCAAACGATAGGCTCCCTTGTTTATCATGCACCCAGTGCACTCGAATATTCAAAGAAATACACGCAGACATTTCAATTTATCGCGTTAACCAGGCAAGCGGCTCCCGTCAGACAGAAATCGGAATAGGAGATGTCCGTGAGCTAGAAAGGCAAGTCGTACTAAAGCCATATGAGGGATCTAACCGTGTTCTCATTTTTAGAGGAGCTGAACATCTGAGTGAAGAGGCTTCAAATGCTCTACTAAAGGTTATAGAAGACCCTCCTCCGCAAACCGTTTTCATATTACTAACTAAGAACATAGAGTTAATCACTGCGACTATTCAGTCCAGATGTCGTCGCATTGATTTGCATGCTATAAACGAAGATCTAATTCTTGAACATCTACTTAATAGTATGCAAATTCCTGAAACCGAAGCGCGATTAATTGCAAGGCTTGCTCAAGGCCGGATAGGCTGGGCATTACAGACAGCTACAAATCCTGACTTTATGGGTATGCGAAATGAAAAGCTAAACCATATGATCAGGATTATGAACTCCAATCTAGAAACGAGGTTTGAAGTTGCTAGCCAAATTTCACGCTTGTTTTACCATAATAGGTCGGACGCAGGTAGCACTTTGAACACTTGGAAAAGTCTATGGAGAGATATGTTGATAATAAAATATGGAAACGAGACTGATGTAGAAAATTTAGACTATCTAGATGCATTTCGTAACACATCACAAAATTACTCACGAACACAAATAACGCACTACTTAAAAACCATTGTGAAAACCGAGAGTGAACTTGCATCAAATGTAAACGCAAAGACTTGCCTGGAAGCATTATTCCTGAACCTTCCTAGTCCATCCAATTAAGATTAATCAAGGAAATCTTTCAACCTACGCGAACGTGTAGGATGTCTGAGCTTTCTCAATGCCTTGGCTTCGATCTGCCGTATTCTTTCCCTAGTCACTCCAAATTCCTTCCCTACTTCCTCTAGTGTCCGACTGCGACCATCTTCAAGCCCAAAACGCAATTGAAGCACCCTTCTTTCCCGATCCGTTAAGGTGTGCAGCACATCATCAATCTGTTCTTTTAATAATTGAAAAGATGCAGCATCCGAAGGAGCAGGAGCGCTTTGATCTTCAATAAAGTCTCCTAAGTTACTATCTTCCTCTTCCCCTATTGGCGTCTGTAGAGATACTGGTTCCTGAGATATCTTTAATATTTCTTCAACTCGTTCCGGACTAAGTTCCATGATCGAGCCGATTTCTTCTGGGGTTGGTTCTCGTCCCAAATCCTGGAGCAAACGCCTGTGATGGCGAATAAGTTTATTGATCGTTTCTACCATATGCACTGGTATGCGAATGGTCCGTGCTTGATCAGCGATAGCCCTTGTTATCGCCTGTCGTATCCACCAAGTAGCATAGGTGCTAAATTTGAATCCCTTCCGATAATCAAATTTCTCAACCGCCCGAATCAAACCAATATTCCCTTCTTGTATCAAATCAAGAAGAGACATACCGCGGCCTATATACTTTTTCGCCACACTAACCACAAGTCTTAGATTGGCCTCAGTCAGGTGTCTCTGTGCCTTATTTGATTCTGACCACATCGTATCGAAATGGGACTGGAGGTTATCATTCTCCCTAGATAATCCATCGTTAAATTCCTGGGCATCCAACTTATAAGCCAAATCGTTGATAAAGCAATCGTCAATAATGTTTACTACCGCGGGAGGCAAAACCCAGCTATCCAGTGATAGTGCAACAATTAACTTAATTGCTGCGGAAAATCCCGGACCTCCGGTGCCATCAATAATTGGTGGATCAATCTCCAATTCAAGGTCACTAGTGATTCCCTCAGTGAGAGCTGGATCTAATACTCCGTCTATAGCATCCCTTAGTTTTTGGTCGCTTATTATTTGCGATAAAGTCATATTGTCTGGAAGTCCTAATCGATTAGCCAATGACTTGATCAACGGCCTTGTTTGTATCAATCGATTAAGAAGCTCCAGAGTCATTTCCCAAGCTGAAACAGATCGACCACTGTCTATAGTCAATTGGTTAACCACTCGATCCAGATTTTTACCTCCTTCCATCTTACGAGCTAAGACTCGCTCGTCCTTGGAGGTTAGTAATTGAACACGGCCAATTTCTCTTAAGTACATCCTAACGGGATCGTCTAGTACTTCGGTGCTCTCCATCTGCAAGTTTGATTCCCATTCTGCATTTTTGGCTGCGCCACGGGCAGCAATATCCTTTACAGCTGGTGGATCCGCTACAACCACAAATTTTGGAGATTGTCTGTCTGTGACTATCTCGCTTTCTGCTCTGGGGACTACCATATACGTAAATTCCTCATCACCAGAAGAATTAGTTTCCATTTCTTGATTTGAGACAGTATCGGATTCCGTAGCCACAGAAGGATCTTTGTATTCTTCTGAAACATCCGATTTTTCCTCGGAATTGAGAATCTGGATATCGCTTGCTGAATCAACTTCTGTCTTTTTTGCTCGGACCATTTAGTTATTACTCCTAGCCCTAAAGAGCGTTTCAATCTCTGCATTAACTTTCAAAATATCACTCTCGTGTTCGATTATTTGATCGTAGGTCATGGAATCCAAACTAAGAGCCTCTTCTTTTTTTATTCTTCGTAACCTTCGCTCTTCTAATCTCTGCAAAGAATCGACAAGAGTCAGTTCTTTTTCTTTCATACTCATAATAGGCAAAATTTTTCCCATTAGATAGGCAAAATGATCGTTTGTTTCTCCATTTACCGCGGTTTCATTAGAATTATTAACCCAAATACCATAAGCTTCTCTATTTTCTATTCGCTCAAAATGATCAATACGTAGATTTGAAGCAACCTCGTCTAATTTAGGGTTTTGCACAAGAAGCACGAGGCAGTATTCCTCCAATGGATCTCGCTCTAAACGGTCTAATGTGGTTTCTATGACCATCTCTTTCCTATGAGAATGCACTCTTCTTTCGGCCGGTCTTTTATAACCTTCCATACTCGCCTTCAGCGTGTCTTCGGAAACCTCTAACAATTCAGACACTCTCCGGAACTGGCGGTCCTGTTCGAAGGGCTCTGGTATAGACGAAACCAATCTTAAGAGCGGAGCTGCTATTTCTGCCTTGCCATGAGATGTCGTTAGGTCAAGTTTGGATGAAAGCGCTGTGAACAAAAACTCCAATACGGGAACCGATTTAGACAAGATATTTGCCCAGGAACTAGGGTTTTCTACAATGATCTTGTCTGGATCTTTTCCAGATGGGAGGCTAGCCACTCGAATATTTGGAGCAGTAACTCTTTGATAGGTAGTCGAAGTAGGCAATTGACTCACAGTCCGCCGTTGTAGTATTCGCCAAGAAGATTCTAGGCTCCTAAGGGTAGCTTCCTGTCCGGCTTCATCGGGATCTAGTGCCAATATTACATCAGTTGTAATACGGTTTAACAATGATACTTGATGCGCGGTTAATGCAGTACCCATAGAAGCTACCACGTTTCTAAAACCGGCCTGATGAGCTACTATTGCGTCCATATATCCTTCAACTATTACGGCTCCATTTTCTTTTATATGGTCTTTAGCAAGATGAAACCCGAATAGAATCTTACTCTTATCAAATGCTAATCCTCTTCTTGTATTCATATATTTTGGTTTCACGAAATCGCCTAAAACACGACCACCAAAACCGACTGCTCTACTATCCTGATCCAAAATTGGCACCATTATACGATCTCTAAAAAAATCTTTCAGTGTCCCATCTTTCGTTTGAGTCAGCATGCCAGCCAATATCATCTGGTCTTCCTTAAATCCCAACGATTTCAGATGAGTTTTTAAGGATATCCCATCACTGGGACTAAGTCCTAAGCAAAAATCCGACATGGTATCTGTCGAAATTCCTCGATTCAACAAATACCTTCTTGAACTTTCCCCTCGATCAGACATCAAAACTTTGGAATAAAAGAGTACAGACTCTTCGTTTATCTTAAATAGCTCTTCGTTATTTTGTTTATTCTTTCTAGATGGCATTTCTATTCCTACCTTGCTGGCTAGAAACGTCAATACTTGTGGGAAATCAAAGTTTTGGTGTTTCATAATAAAGGAAAAGATATCACCACCAGTCGCACAAGCGCCAAAACATCTCCATGTCTGTCTACTAGGAAAAACAAAGAAAGAAGGGGTTCTTTCATTATGAAAAGGACACTTGGAACTGAAATTCGCACCAGACTTTTCCAATGCTACATATTCAGAAACCAAGTCTACAATATCAACTCTAACTTTTATATCTTCTATAATAGACAATGTCGGAGGAACTCCACTATAACTATAGCCGATAGAACGACCATGTCCTTATGGCCCCATTCTAATACAAGAACATCTACTTGTTAAGAAGATATATATTAGGTCGAAACCAAAATTCCAAGCAGTTTCTATCAGCCTAACGTCAAAGACTGTACCATCCTCTGTAATTAGGTGGAAGGAGGTACGCTATTCTATTCATAATAGTATCAGATGTATCCTGAATTAGCGCATCATTCAATCTGCCCTCAATAAATGGCATCGTAAAAGCTGCCCCAATTCTTATCTTGAAGCTACAAAATGGAAATGGCAGCCTCCAAATGTGTTTGATCTTTTCACTTCCCATAATAGCTATTGGTAACACGGGAGCTTGTGATTTAATAGCAAGATATCCAATTCCCGGTGATGCCTTTATCATCGCACCGCTCTGACTCCTCCTCCCTTCAGGAAATATCATAATCGCCTTATCTTGAGAGAGCCCTTGTATTATCCAGCGTAGGGCTGAGAAATCATTGCCATCTCTATTTACAGGGAAGACTCCCACCCTACTAAAAAACCAGCGGGAGATAACATTGGCAAACAATTCTTTCTTAGCTAAAACAAATAGTGGCCGGTTAAAGGCGATCATTAATATAGGAGGGTCTGCATTACTTATATGATTGCACACAACCAGTAAAGGCCCCTTAGGGGGTATATTCTCCTTTCCTTCTATCTCAAATTTCGCAAAGAAAAAGAAACAAAGGCTACCGAAGAGTAGAAGGATCTTCCGAACAGCGTTCATTCTTCACTGATTCTTCGTCTTATTCCATCAACCACTTCTTCTATATCGAGTCCATCGGTATTAACGATATAGGCACCTTCCGCAAGCATAAGCGGCGAATGGGCTCTCTCGGAATCTAATTTATCCCGTTCCGCAATCGCACGAAAAACTTCCTTCTCTTCAACCTCAAATCCGTCAGCCTTAAGTTCTAGATATCGTCTTCTAGCTCGTTCTTTATCAGATGCAATCAAAAAGAATTTGACAGATGCATGTGGCAATACTACCGTTCCAATATCACGGCCAACCATAACAATAGACCCTTCACTTCCAATAATCTGCTGGTGTTTTGTCAGCACTTTTCTCACACCTGGAATCTCAGATACACGGGATACGTTCTTGTCTATACTATACCTTTCCTCAGACAAAGGAACTAAAAAACCATTGAGATATATTTGCCCAGTTTCGTAATCAATCGAAATAACGGTCTCATTAGCTAATGTAGTGAGCCTAGCCCAATCACCGATACAAATATTCTCTTTCATGGCCAACCAGGTTATAGCTCGATACATAATTCCGGTATCAAGAAACTTATAGCCTAATCTTTTTGCCAGGAGGCCACCTACTACTGATTTCCCAGTAGCAACCGGCCCATCAATTGAAATCATCATACGATCAACCAAAACAACATATTATTATATCTTAATAGTCATCTATACTGCTCAGATTATAACACTTCAGCCCTGATAGCAGAGATTTACTTCGGCAGTAAAAGTAGATTTAGACCGTGTTAATGACTAGACTTATCTTCCTATGTTAAAGTTTACAAGTTGGCAATTAAGGAACAATTAGCATTGAACTGGTTAGATTTTACGATCTTAGTGGCGATGGGAATCTCCATCTTTATGGGATTTCAAACTGGGTTGGTCAAAACACTGGCTCTCCTAGGCGGAATCCTGCTGGGCATAGCCGTAGGTAGCCGGTATTTCTCGCAATCCGCTAGAATCATTGAATCGTTTACAGATAACGATAATGTTTCTAATGTGATTGGCTTCATTCTAATATTCCTACTTGTCCTTCTAGTCTTCTTTATATGTGGATCAATACTGAAGAAGACCATAAAAATTTTGATGTTAGGAGCATTAGATAACATTGGCGGAGCATTATTTGGCTTTGTGCTTTCAATAGTATTCATATCATCCCTACTACAAATGATCGATCAATTCCCCTTTATGGGACTAAATAACACTATAAAAGATTCATCAATAGCTTCTTTTCTCGTGGAAGATTTTGATGCCGTTCTACAGAAATTAAATATTTTCCCGGAGCAGCTATCTTTGAAAATAGATCCACTTATTTAGCTACCAAGAGGACCGTCTTGTGTTAGTTCATGGGATTTAGTCCCTAGGCGGGCCTGTTTTAATCCTAAATCTAGATTATCAAGCAAACAATATATGAACAGTTTCCCGGACATTGACAGTGAAACTCAAATGCAAGTCAGCCAGGCTACAAGAAAATCTAAGAACCATACGAATCTGTCAGAAAAGTTTTAGTACGCCCACCATAATCCGGCTATCTCATTTAGTGAAACGGCCTTACTCAAGACGGAAGTTAACTATCTGTAAAATATTGTTGCTGAACAGTCACACTTGTCAATATTGTTAAAAAAACAACATGCTTAACGATAGACCACGTCAAACCCAGAATCAAATGAGGGAAGCGGAAGTGGGAGAATATCGTAAGCGCATGCTTTAATGGCAATCATACGATTAGGTGGACGTCCACCTAATCAGAGGGGGGACTGCTATCACCTGAAAAAGGGCTAGCGCTCTATACCCCAGTCTTTATTACGCACTTCATGGTCCCGCGATTTTCTACGAATAGAAACTGTTAATATCATGGGAAACAAACTAGTGATCTCAATTAGTTGTCTAGCGCTGTAAGTACATAGTGAGCTTCTTGAATACTATTGGGAGACAAACTTCCAATTACTATGGTAGTACGATTTGCTTCAAGTAACCCTACAATATCAAATTCAACATATCCACCAGAGGGCACATCCACTTTCCTGATTGAAGCACCATCATTCTTACTTTGTATTACATAAATAAAATAATCTTGGGGCGTAAAGTTATCCGTCCAAACAAACCCTTCTGAGATCCACCCAGTCTCATCGGATCCATCATAGTATAGACCTATTTCTGGTATGTCTAATTCGTCTAGACAGAATCCTTCGCCATATAGGTTGCTATCAGTGACATACTGAAAACGCAATAATACTTGGTCTCCTACATAAGTTGAAAGATCAAATTGATCATTCAACCAATCATTGCTTGAACCCGTATACCCTGGACCAAAACCTAATCCAAACGGATTTTCATTCGTAGTAAGATTGCCGGATAATATATCCCAGGTCAACCCGCCATCTTCAGAAACTTCCACATAAAGATAGTCCCAATATTTTTCCATATCATTCCAAAATTTTATCTCCATATGTGCTTGCGCAACATCGGATAAATCTATGGATTTCGTGAGCGTAGAATTAATAGAACTCCCAAGACCACTCCACCAACAATGACCTCCAGTTTCAGGCATTGATGATATTATGGGAATTAGTTCAGCCCCTTCAAACTTTATACGTACATGATCAGATTTCGCATAAACGTCTATATAACGAGCGCTATACTGAGGTTGGTATAATTTCAATACATCTCCTGGGTTAACCGAATCCATTGGCTCCAAATCGAGATTAACTTCCTTGTAAAAAAGAGAGTCGTTAGATGCCTCTGGTAGAAAATTGGCAATTGCCCACTCCTCAAAAAGAGATTCGAAGGTCTCCTCTCTTCCTCTGGAATATAAATATTCGTTAACTGCGTCTATCCCAACGGATTCCCTGTCAATCAAGTCAAAAAGCTTGGCATCTTGAAAAAACCTATTTTCTAAATACCAGGTAAACAAAAAAGCTGCCCCATAGTTAGCCGATATCGAATCGCCTGTTAAAGGCCAATGAACTAATGACGTCAGGGGATAATTCCTAAATGCATTTATATTGTTTGGCAAGAACCCTAACTCCATTTCCATGGCTTGAGACAAGCCCTCATTCAACCATGTCTCCTGGAATTTATTCTGATTCCAATGGACAACATGTTGTAGTTCGTGGGCTAGAACACGCAAATATTCCCCATCACCAGGACTCATCGTAGGCGAGTTAATATACATCAGCTTTCTCTCGTTACTAAATTCGTTAACTTCCTTGGAATATTCATCAGCTGAACTATAGTAACCCAACACCCCATTCATATTAGCGTGCAAAATACTAATCCTAGCATGTTCTGAATTTAATATATCAATCGATTTGCCAGGCCATATGTTACCAAAACTTCCAATTGCCGAGGGTATAATTCTGTCTTCGAAAAACTTAGCAGACTCTTCCAATGCCTCTACATCAAAATTTACTCCCTCCTGGAAAAACCAATGCGCGTTTTCTGAGATGAGTCCAAGCCGAGCCTTTATCTTTTTCATGGAAGTTTTAGAAAAATCTACAACATAAAAATATTCTTCATCTCCAATCTCATACTCAATCTTGTTATAATAAGCTCCCGATAATTCACCATGCTGTCTTTTTAAGCTTAGCGTCAATGCAATTAGATCACGCCTTCTAGGTTTTGGAAAACCTAGATCATACGGTTTCTTTGTCTGGCTATAGCCTTCGTCTACATCCGCTTGGCTCACAATTTGGATTATCGATGTCGGCGCGCCTGTAAGTGTCCCTGTTTCACTAGTTACAGGCTCTATAGTCTCTATTTCCCCAACTGTCGTTGGCATGATAATTGGAACAGAAACTCTAGTGGTTGGCAGGGCTGTTGACGTTGCACGTGCCGTTTCAGCATAAGCTTCAGAACCCAGTTCTGTTTCTACCGTAAAAGCCGGAACGATAGTCTCATAAGGCAAAGCAGAAGAATGCCCAACCTTCGTACTCGGCCTAGCGATCATATTGGGATTGGGTTCGGTTGGTTGCTCACGACATCCGGACAATAGATTGATTGAAGAAATAATCAATAGTAGGAACACAAAACCAATGGACAGTGGCTTCACCAAAGAATTTTCCATAGTAATTTAATTTTAACAAACAAGAAGCCTTTATTGTTACAAAACCTAGTTGCCGTTTATCACTTAACCTCTTGTATCATAGCTTCAACCGAGTACAATATAGATTAGCAAATTGAGATCTTCGAGGATATGCCAAAAGAATTAACCCGAGATACACCTGCCGATGAGTCTAGACGCACATTCTTGTCAAAGTTCGGCATAGCGGTCGCCTTCGTAGCCAGTGTTGCAGCTTCTGGAACTAACATTTGGGGTCGGGCTAACAGAAAAATTAATCCCGCTTCAAACCTTCCAAAAGATTCGATATTTAGACCTCGCAATCTATCAGACACCGAGAAATCCTAGCCCACTCTAGGCAATTATCCCTACCAAAGGTCGTCACCGCCGACGAAATTGTTTGTCCAACTCTAATAAACTAATACTCAATGTTGTTGGTCTTCCATGAGGACAAACATGCGGATTATTAGTAGCCCCTAGAAGCCTAACAATCTCTGTCATCTCTCCCACACTTAGGGTATGGCCTGCCCGAACAGAACCGTGACAAGCTATCGAAGCCGCTATCAGTTCTCGTTTGTTCTTGACAGGTCTACCTCCTTTTAAGGATTCTATTATGTCTAAGAAGCCTCTAGTTGGATCAGAATCTCCAAAAACAGACGGAACACCACGAAGCAAATAGGCAGATTCACCAAAAAGGTCCAGTTCAAATCCCTGATTCCGCACCTCACTGATAATATCCTCTTCGAAACCTAAATGTTCTGGTGGGAACTCAACTATTACAGGTTCCAAAAGAGTCTGCGATGAACTACCCTCTAATTCCATTTCGCCTCTAATCTTTTCATATAACACACATTCATGGGCAGCGTGTTGGTCGATCAAAAAGATCCCGTCAACTCCTTCACCAATTATAAATTTCTTACTAGCCTGTCCAATTATACGAATATTAGAAGTCTTCTCATAGATGGTTCTAAGTGGTTCTTGTATTTGAGGCACATTTTTAATAGCAGTAAGCCTATCGCTCAATGGAGCTTGAAAACTCGCCGTGTCTACCATAGGCATAGAAGAATAACCCGAAATAGTATCTATGCGAAATTTTGGGACAGGTGAATCTTCAATCAATGTCTCTCGGACCGCTCTCTGCAAAAGCGAAAAAACTAAATTCTCTAACTTAAATTTTACTTCTCTCTTCGTGGGATGAACGTTGACATCCAATTCTTCAGTAGGCAATGTCAAAGCTAGTATGGTTATTGGATGACGACCTTGTGGCAAAAGGCCACGATAGGCATCGTCTAAAGCAACCGAAAGTATGCGGCTCTTAATCCATCTGCGGTTAACCAAAAATGTAACTTGTGATCTATTGGATCGGTTAATATGCGGAGGACTGATATATCCATTTACCTTGCACCTGCCTAAATCGTCCTCGTATTCTATCTTCAGCATATGGCTGGCTATTTCTACTTTATATATCGACGCTATGGTCTCTCGCAGATTGCCTGTGCCCAGTGACCTAAATGCCTCTTTGTCATCAACGTTCAAAAGTATTGCAACGGAAGGAAAAGAGAGAGCAATACGAGTAACCAAATGTACAATATTATTAACCTCGCTTTTAGCTGATCTGAGAAATTTCCTTCGGCCTGGAACATTCCGAAAGAGGTCGCAAATCTCTACGGTTGTTCCCACAGAGCATCCCTTTCTACTATATCGACCGGATCCGCCCCATTCCAATACTATTTGACTCCCAATATCTGACTTCATTTCTCGTGTGGTTAATTTAACTCTAGAAACCGCTGATATACTCGACAGAGCCTCCCCTCTAAATCCTAAAGTCTGTAAAGCATTTAAATCCTCAATACAAGAAAGCTTACTAGTCGCATGTCTCTCAACTGCTAGGCCTAACTCATCGTATCCTATGCCGATACCATTATCGATGACCCGTATTAGGTCGATACCGCCTTTTTTTACCTCCACAACAATGCTAGTAGCTTCAGCATCTAGAGCGTTTTCCAACAATTCCTTAACTACAGATCCCGGGCGCTCGATTACTTCTCCTGCTGCTATCTTGTTTGCAAGCTCATATGATAAGCGCTTAATGAACACCGGCGTATATTACTCCTTATAGACACTAAGAACCACGACGCTTATCGTTTTGGATCGTGGGAGAAGAATTTCACTTAATAAAAACCAGTTCAACCAACAACTCAAACCCATGGAGCCCTATTAAAACAAAAAAACAGTTTCCTAGGACCCAGCAATCGCCGCATTGTAAACAGCTGTCGATACCATTGGTGAAACCGATAAATCCAGCGGGTCAGGCAATATCTCATCTAAAGACGGTTGTTTTACAGAACCAGCCAACGCGTAGGCCGCGGCTAGTTTCATCTCGTCTGAAATTCTAGAAGCGCCAGCATCCAAAGCCCCTCTAAATATTCCCGGAAATACCAGGGAATTGTTAATTTGATTTGGGAAATCACTCCTACCGGTTCCAACAATACGAGCTCCTCCCGCAAAGGCTTCTTCTGGCATTATTTCTGGAATAGGGTTAGCCATTGCAAGTACTATCGGATCTGGAGCCATATCTCTTATGTTTCCTGCATTCAACAAATCACCTCGGCTCAAGCCTATGAATACATCTGCTCCTTTCATTGCATCAAAAAGAGTGCCATTCTTACTGGTAATATTAGTAAACGACAAAGTTGATTTTTTCTCCAAATTCAAATCGGTTCGTTCAGAAGAAATAATGCCTTTACTATCACATAAAATGACATCCTTTACAGGACTCGAAAGATCATTGCGAAAATCAACGCATTTCAACAGACGGGCCACAGCAATACCAGAAGCCCCGGCGCCCGAAATTACTACAGTCAAGTCTTCCAATTTTCGACCGGTTACCTTGGTAGCATTAATCAACCCTGCTAAAATCACAATCGCTGTACCATGTTGATCGTCGTGGAAAACCGGTATCCCTATATCTTGAAGCCGCCGTTCGATTTCAAAACATCGTGGAGCTGCTATATCTTCTAAATTAATTCCGCCAAAAACTGGCGCAATTCTCTTTACCGTTTCAACTACTTCATCTGTATCTTGCGTATCTAAACAAATCGGCCAAGCATCGATATTTGCGTACATTTTAAACAGAAGGGCCTTCCCCTCCATGACCGGGATTGCAGCTAATGCACCAATATTCCCCAACCCCAAAACAGCCGATCCATCTGTGACCACAGCAACGGAATTCCCCTTTATGGTTAGAGTCCGGGCTCTAGAAGGGTCTAGGGCTATGGAGCGACATGGTTCTGCTACACCAGGAGTATAAGCTAACGAAAGACTAGCTCGATCGGTAATCTCTAGCTTAGGAGAAACAGCTATTTTGCCATGTAGTTTTTCGTGTAACTCAAGGGATTGTTGAAAATAGTCATGCGCAGTCATCTAACATCCTCCAGACATCTATCCGAACATAATAACTAAATTTAATTGGAAAAATGCAGACCATCTAACCAGAGCCGATTGTGCTCCTTTTGCAGCTTGGTTGCAACCTCAGGAAGTACCAATTGGACCAAGGTTATTTGTTCATAGCCTTTTCTACAGCCTTCACACTACCTATCACCCACGTATTTCTTATATGTACAACAGGCCGGCGAATCAATCTAGGCTCCGCAGCCATTAGGCGAATCATCTCTTTAGCATCCAAGCTTTCTCCGTTCAAGCCCATGGCCTTTAGAGAAGGGCTTCGCCATGAGAATAATTCAGATAGTGGAATTTCCTCAGTAAGTTCCACTATCTCTGTTTCAGTAAACGGATCTTTGAATATATCTCTTTCTTGAAACTTAATGCCTTCACGCAAGAGCAACTCTCTTACCTTACGACAAGAACTTCAACGAGACCACCAATAAAGGCTTACATCGCTATTCATGGCAAAGTATTCCTCCAATACATAGAATAATCATTGATTTCGAATTGCCTCCTGTAACTCATGAAGTTTGTTTATAGCTTGCAGAGGCGTCATATCAGTAATGTTGATCCGTGAAATCTCGTCGAAAATATTTTCCCTCACAGAAAAGAGCGGAATTTGGCTTTTGGCATCGTTAAAGGAATTGTTTCCCTCATTGCCATTGGTCAACACATTATGTTGCTCCAAAACGCCTAAAATCTCCCAGGCTCTTTGTATTACTGAATTAGGCATACCAGCCAATTTAGCCACATGAACCCCATAGGACTTATTTGATCTACCAGAGGTAATTCTATGGAGGAAGATCAAGTCTCCATCTTCCTCAGATACGGCAACAGAAAAGTTTTTAACTCTTGGCAAAATTTCAGATAAATCTGTGAGCTCATGGTAATGAGTGGCAAAAAGCGTCCTGCAACCCAATTTGGGATCGTTGTGTATATGCTCTGCTACCGCCCTGGCTATCGACATTCCATCATAGGTGCTTGTACCACGACCAATTTCATCCAGAATTACTAAAGAACGCTTTGTAGCCTGGTTTACTATAGCTGCAGTTTCAAGCATCTCTACCATAAATGTAGATTGGCCGGTAGATAAGTCATCTTGCAATCCTACTCTAGTAAAAATTCTATCAACCAGACCAATCGTTGCTTTGTCTGCAGGAACAAAACTGCCTATTTGAGCCATGAGGGTTATGATACCCGCTTGACGAATAAAAGTAGACTTACCTGACATATTTGGACCCGTTATCATAAGAATCTGATCATCATCACGGGAAAGAAACAGGTCATTTGCTACAAACTCTCCAGAAGGTAATATTTTTTCTATCATGGGATGACGTCCTGATTGTATATCTATCGGACCATTGGATGATAGAACTGGTTTTACATATCCGTTTCTGTGAGCTACTTCGGCCAAGTTGGTTAAAATATCAACACCAGCCAAATTATCAGCCAAATTATATAATTCCTTGGATTGGGCTCCTATTTGAGCACACACTTGTGCAAAAAGGCTCCGTTCCAAAGCAGTGATGCGATCCTTGGCACTAAGAATCAATATCTCATATTCCTTAAGCTTAGGAATTACAAATCTTTCACCGTTCACCAAAGTTTGACGGCGTTCATAGTAATCAGGCACGTCATCCAAATTAGACTTGCTAATTTCTATATAGTAGCCAAAAATCCTATTATATCCCACACGAAGATTCTTGATGCCAGTTGCATCTCGCTCAGTCTTTTCTAAACTTGCAATAAATTCCCGGGCAGATTTCGATGCGCTACGCAATTCGTCTAATTCGCCAGAAAAACCTTGGCGTATTACATCTCCATCTCCTGGATTTGAACCTGTCTGTGAGGAAATACTTATGTCGATAAGTTTAAATAAATCCTGAAACCGCTGTATTCCGTTTGAAATCCCTATCTCTTGTTCATCTAACAATAACTCCAATAAAACCGCTACAGACTCTAGACTAGATTTAAGCCCCAAAAGATCTCTTGGGGAAGCCTTATTTGTCAGAATCCTAGCAACAATTCTTTCTATATCAGCAATCTTATTTAATTCGACACGTATTTTTTCCCTTATAAACATTTCTTTGTGGAAAAAGCTAACCCCTTCTAGGCGTCTTTCCAAATTCGTGATATTTAAAAGTGGTTGTCCAATCCACTGGCGAAGAAGTCGAGCACCCATAGGCGTTCTAGTATTGTCCAAAACACTTAATAAGGAACTTTCACTTGAACCCCAACGACCACCAGAAAAGAGTTCGAGATTCCTAACCGTCTGTGGATCCAAAACCATGAAAGTAGATGTGGAATAGGTAGTTAGTTTTGATATCTGAGAAAGAACAGATTTTTGAGTGTCAGCGAGATAATATAGTATGGCTCCAGCGGCGGAAATGGCCAAGGATTTATCCTCACATCCAAAACTTTCTAAAGACGTAACCTTGAAATGATCTAACAACTTAGTTTTGGCCATACGATGTCCAAAGCTCTCTGCCGACAGGGAAGTAGTAACATAACCATCGAATATCTCATGATAAGGAAGGTTGTCTGGAAGCAGTACCTCAGCGGGATTCAATCTATTTAACTCTGCCAACAGTTCAGTCCGAAAAATCTCGCTAGTATAAAAATGCCCGGTACTAATATCTACGTAAGCAAGTCCAATCCTGTCATTTTCCACAACTAACGCTACTAGATAATTATTTAATGCCGTATCTAATATGTTTGGTTCTAAAACTGTTCCAGGGGTTACCACACGTACCACGTCTCTTTCCACTAATCCTTTACCCATTGATGGTTCACTTAATTGTTCGCAAATGGCTACTTTATAACCCTTCTTAACAAGTTGTGCGAGATAGGAATCAACAGCGTGACAGGGAACACCAGCCATGGGGATTTTTGATCCCTTACCCATACTGCGAGATGTCAACACAATATCTAGTTCACGCGAGGTTATCGAGGCATCTTTATCAAACGTTTCGTAGAAATCACCCATGCGAAAAAAGAGAATGGCGTCAGGATATCGGATTTTGATGCTAAGATACTGTTTGCGTATGGGAGTCAACGGCATAAACCTTAATCACTGATCTTGCATACATTCTAATGGAAACGTCGATAACTGGGAACGACCCGTAGTTGGCAGTCTCTATTCAGAGGCTAGCGCATTATTTCGTAAATTATCTATCTCGTAGTTTTCAAGGGTTTCATGTCACTTTCTCTACACTTGCAGGCATTGTGATTAACTTAGGGACTCTAGCCATTACATAAGGATCTGGACTTTCATTTAATTCCACCATTAATTGACCAAAAAGACTAGTACAGGATACTACTCCTTTATGTTGCGATTCACTTAGAAATGCTTTTCCCGTTAGTATGCTTTCGTGGAACAAAACCCGAATGGCGTCTCCTTCCTGTACACCTATTAATCGAGCATCTACGGGATGGATTTCAATATGCTCCTCTCGTTTTATATAATTGTTGATTCCCTTCTCAACCTTCATTTCTCTGTCGGACTGAAGCAACACTCTACCCGGCGAAAAAATGAACGGCGATTCATCCGAGCTCAACTCGCAATGTCTAGTAAAGTCTAAAGAGCTTATTTTCGCCTTAATGTTAGGAAATCCATCCTGAAACAAAATGCTCACGCCTCGTGACTTAACATCATAGCAAGGCCACTGAATTCCCTTATATTCTTTATCGGAATACAAAACTTGGGTCGGAGCAGGATTAGATGGATCTGGCCTGAAAACACGCCTGGCCTCAGATTCCAACCTTTCTAACGATATCCCTCCATATATATTAACTACCTTGGATATCTCATTCATAACATCATGAGCGGAAGGAAATTCGAATCCTTTAGAACCCATGCTCTTAGCCAGTTCACATATAACCCAAAGCTCGGACTTAGCAGAACTATTCTTGGGAGAAATTACCGGTCTAATAATTTGGATCCTACGCTCCAAATTAGTAAAGCTACCCGATTTTTCGGCGAATGTTACCCTTGGGAATACAACGTCTGCTCTATTACTGGATTCGCTGAGGAACGTGTCCTGAATCACGAGAAACTCCAACTTATCCATTGACGAAAGACGGAGTTCCCCATCTTCTTCAGTAGAGTTTAGACCAGCCCCTACAATAAACATGGCCTTAACTTTACCTTGCTGTTCAGCAGCATTAATATCGGAAACCCCTAGCCCGATATCTTCTGGGCATTTTCCATCCCAAATTGTTTCTATTATCGTTCGTCTCTCTGAATCACCTACTGGAATATATCCAGGAAGCAAGTGAGGCACACAACCCATGTCCCAAGCACCCTGTTCGTTAGCCCCTTTCCTCAAAGGATAGAGACCATTGGATTTACCTCCCAAATTACCAGTGATCAAGCTGAGGTTTACTAAACTCCGCACACAATCTGCTTGGAGGCTAGACTCTATGTTATCTAGGCCATAAACTATCGAAGCAGACTTGCAGGCCGCAAAGACATTAGCCACTTTTTCTATCTGGCCCAGATCCACACCCGATTTTAACACTACGTCGTCTATATCCAACAGGTCCAAGGATGTCTTAAGTTCGGCCAATCCAATGCAATTCTTATCTATCCATTCACTGTTAGCCCAACCCTTATCTAAAATAACCTTTAAAATTGCTCCCAGTAATAAAAGCTCGCTACCAGGCTTGACCTTTAACCAAAGGTTCGCATGTCTAGTGATTTCGGTTTCTCTTGGATCGATCACTATAAGTTTTCCACCGTTTTTGATAGCTCGTTTAATAGGAAGAGCTGCGACGTTATGTTGTTCCGTAACATTTGCTGCGAAAACTATCACACATTCGGCTTTTTCTAGTTCCCACAGGGAATTAGTGCCAGCTCCAACCCCAAGGACTCCTAACAAAGGTTCAACAAGATTTGGCAATGTATTGGAGATTTGATCCACGTTATTTGTTCCCATAACCAACCGGCAAAATTTTTGGGCCAAATATTGCTCTTCGTTAGTGCTATCTGGAGCTGTCAGCATAGCGAACGACCCATCTTTATAGGAAGAAAATCGTCGAGATACAAAAGCTATTGCCTCATCCCACGAAACCTCCTCTAAAACGCCATTTCGACGTATCAAGGGCTTTCGTATCCTCTTTTTATGGTTCACAAAATCGAGTCCGAATTTCCCTTTAAAACAAGCCTGTCCACGATTTGCCGGAGAATTAAGTTCTGGCACAGATCTGATAACCTTCTCAAAACGACCAACTTCTAAATTTAATTGACATCCCACCGGGCAAAGCGGGCACACAGTCCGTTCTACCCTTTCGGGCTTCTCCCATTTATGGGAACTTTCAACCAGGGCTCCTACTGGACATACATCCAAACATGCGCCACAAAATTCACAACCAGATTCTAGCAAGGAACTTCCAATAGATGTTCCAATCAGAGTTTGTCCTCCTCTGTCAATAAGGGTAATAGCGTTATCACCTCTTACCTCTTCGCATACCCTTACACAGCGAACACACACAATACACAAGTTGTAATCTCGATCATAGAATGGGTCTCCTGTTTCCACAGGAAGGTCCCTATACTTATATTCCAAGGGAGATTCTAAATCCATTCCAATATAACGAGCAGTATCTTTTAACTCACATCTTTCATTTTTCGGGCAGCTAACACAACGATCATTCACGGAAACATGGCGCAGACAAATATCTTGAGGGCCACATAGGTCTACCCTGTGGCATGTTAAGCATCCCTGTGGGTGATCAGCTATTAACATTCCCATGATTTCTTTTCTTAGGTCTCTCACTTTCTCTGTCTCATTATTAACTACCATGCCATCTGCAACTGGAAGTGTGCACGAGGCTGGAAAACCCCGACCATTCTCTACTTCGACTAAACACATTCTGCAAGCCGCATAAGGTTCCATGCCAGGATGATAACAGAGGTATGGAATATATATACCAGCATCTCTTGCGGCATCCAATACTGTTTTGCCAACTGTCGTCTTGACCTCTGTGCCATCAATAACAATCGTAATTTCATTCTCTATATTTTTTTTAACATCAGTCATAAATCTATCTCCTGGTTCTTAACGGAGAATACCAAGTGGCATTCAGTCCATTATCACGATTGGCGCCCGCAATCATGTCTTCGAATTCTGCTCCGAAATATTGCAGCGCAGATGAAACTGGATTAAATCCCAGTTGTCCATGACCGCATAATGAGCCCGCCTGCATAGTTGTGCCGACCAAGCGCATTAGTTCTATATCTTGACTACTTCCGTTCCCAGCACATATTCTCTCAAGAATTTCCAAAAGATGGCTCATGCCAGTTCGGCAAGGAAAGCACTTTCCGCAAGACTCATATTGACAAAACGCTATAATGCTCCGAGTCAAATCCACGACCGATATTTCACTATCTGCTGCGACTATTCCACCAGAACCCAAAATGGCTCCAGCCTCCGACATCGCTTCGAAATCAAGAAGAACATCAAACTTTTCATTGCTAATCACACCTCCCAATGGCCCACCAGTTTGCAACAATTTAATTGGATTATCGGTGGAGGATCCTCCACCTATATCGTCAATCAAATGTCTCAACGTGATACCAAATGGAACTTCCACCAGGCCGGTGTATTTCAAATGACCAGATAAACAGAGGATTGCTGTGCCTTTGCTTTTTTCATATCCAATATCAGAAAACCACTCCCATCCATTTAGCATGATTTGAGGGACATACGAGAGAGTTTTCACATTGTTTATGTTTGTCGGCTTCCCGAATAGACCAGACTGAGCTGGAAACGGTGGTCTATAACGTGGCATAGCACGTTTCCCTTCTATGGATTCCATCAAAGCCGTTTCTTCTCCCGCTATATACGAATCACCCGTGAGAGATACTTCCACATCGAAGCCGAACCCGGAACCAAAAATATCCGGCCCTAAAATCCCAACCTCATAAGCTTCATCTATGGCACGCCAGCTTCTATTAATTGGGCTATTATGCCCATGCCTAATAAAAATATAGCCCTTAGACGCCCCAGTAGCGTAACCGCATATAATGAGACCTTCCAACAAACTATGAGGGTCCGAATCTAGAATAGTCTTATCATTGAAAGCACCCGGATCTCCTTCTTCGCAATTTACCAAAACATATTTTGGAGAACTTTTAGATCCAGCCAAAAACTTCCATTTAGTACCCGTTGGGAAAGCAGCCCCGCCACGACCTCTCAAACCTGATTTCAAGATATCTTCACAAACTTCTTCTGGAGTCATCGTATTAAGGACTTTATATAATGCAGCATATCCGTCATTGGCCAAATAGTGATTAACATTACCTGGCTCTACATGCCCGGCATTCCTCAAAACGATACGCAACTGATCTTTCAACATGGGGTGTTGAAAGATATCCGATAAATCACCATCCCCGTTTGTACCAAACACTCCAATCAATAGTTCTTTTAGGAGAACTCCATTTATCAAGTGCGATTCGACGATAGAAGTCACATCCTCGGGTTTCACATTCCCATAAACTGCCCTAGACATGTTAGGAGACACAATATCCACCAATGGCTCTGCAAAACATAACCCTAATGTTCCGACTTCCGTAACTATTGCTTTTAATCCTTTTTGCGCTATTTCATGTTCAAAACGGCTCACTACAGCATCCGATCCCGCAGACTGGCCTGAAAGATCAGAACCTATTCGTATCCAATGTTCTTTCCCGCTGTTTAATCGATCCCAAAGACCATCTGCTTTCTTTTTAAGTTCCTTGAAGTCAGCGTTCAACATCTAGCTCCTCAGCCACAACATTTTTTATCTTACCAAGAATAATCTTGGCCTGATCCGGTGTCATACGACCCTCAAGTTTGTGATCCACGCTGACAACAGGAGCATTCGCACAAGCTCCCAGGCAGGTGTTAAATCGAACTGTAACTTGCCCATCTAAGCTGGTTCCCTCATTTTTCAATCCTATTTCTTCCAGAACAGTCTTCGCTATATCCATAGCACCCAAGATATGGCAGGTAGTCCCCCAACAGACTTCCAGGATATGTTCGCCAGGAGGCTCAACACTGAAATTAGTATAGAAGGTAATGACACCCCAAACGTCATTAACTGTAGATCTCGTAAACTTAGCAATCTGATCAATACATTCCTCTGGGATATGTCCGAAGGCGTCTTGTACTGCCAACAAACATGAAAGTACTGTAATAGTATGCTGTCGTTGAGACTTAAGTGCGAGGTCTACCTTTTCTCTAACACACTGGGGCATTGGTACCCATGGCCTCCAATAGTGCGTGAATTTTTTCAGCTAGTTAGCTAGGAATATTAACATAGGGCTTACCAGTGTTCAACGCTGTAGGGACCCAGAAAATCCGGCAATATCCGTCTACATAGTCCGATCCTTTAATACGATGGACGCTATCTTACGACCCAATTGAACGCTATAGTTTGTACCACGATCCTCAGGATAAATCTGCGTGGTATTTGCCAGGTACAAATTTTCCACTGGCGTGTGATGGGATGGAATGGTATCTCTATAGTTCACGCCTATAATCGGCTGAGCTGCCTCAACCCTGTAATGAAAATAGTTTTTTATCCATGCCCTATCAAACTTAGCATTAAGTTGGCCCAAATAAGGCAAGTATGTTTCCAGCAAATCCTCCCCATTCATTCTATATATCGGATCATTCACACTTGGGTAATTAGTGATGTATACAATATGGTTGCCCCCATAGACAGACGAGTCCACGAAATTAGTGTGCTCAATTACTCCAACAAACGGTATATCTCTATCGGCAATATTCAGCCAATACTTATTGGTAAGAGCCCTGTCTAACACCAGTATTATGAGAACTGCAGCCAGATAATTAGATTTGTTCAAAGTGCTTAGAAAACTTTTGGGCAAATTGGGTACTAGCCGACCGAAAACATATGAAGGCGTCGTGGCGATAATAGCGTCATACTTTTTTGTAATAATTCCTTTCCCTTTGATATCCAGTTCCAACCCAATCGCCTTATTGTTTTCGACTAAAATCTTATTAACACCCGTAGATAGATATACGTTGCCTCCTTGTTCTCTTATTTTTTCCCCAAGCACGTCAAAAATCTCCCCAAAACTTCCCATAGGATACCCAAGTTTTTCTTTATCCCAGAGTCGTTCCCTAGAAGCCACCCGTAAATGAATTTTGTTCCAAATCCACGCCATACTTACCTGGTCATAATAACGCCCAAATTTCCCTTTAAGCATAGGTTCCCAAATAACCTGGTAAGGTTTTTTCCCCACTTTGCGTTCTAGCCATTCCTTCGCCGTAACTCCTTCAAAGGAACTCAGATTATTGGTTTTCTGAAGATAAAATGTAACCAATCCCAAACGCAATCTATCTAAAAACTTCAATCCACCGAATGATAACAAATCTTTGGGAGAGCCAAAATCCCAGATCTTCCCTCCATGGAAAAGACCTACCTTTGATTCAATCCATTGAAGTCTATCCCCCAATCCAATCTCATTGATGAGATTCACAATATCGACATCGCTTCTAAAGAGGTGGTGATAGCCTCGTTCTAATCGCCCGTCACCAATGTCGAATGTTGAAGCCTGGCCTCCGATAAAAGACGCTCTCTCGAAAATGTCCGCTTGGTGCCCCAACTTAGTCAATTCATAAGCGGCAGTAAGACCTAAGGCTCCCGCCCCAATAATGCCTATTTTCATTCTGCTCTTCCTCTTATACCAATGGATCCATTACCAGAGCTAGATGATATCTTGTCCTTTGCCATTTTAGTGAGATTTGAAAAAGAGCCAGGGCCAACCCAAAGAATCCATAACCCCACAAGTGTTACTGGTAATAATAGCGTTACATGCAACAATATCGCATAAGCTCCAGCTATTCCTGACTGTATCCCAACCAATAGCAAAGACTCCTTTGCAAAAAATTCGAATGGTCCTACAGCTCCAGGTGAAGCCGGAACCGCCGTGGCCAAATTAGAAGCGGCTGTGACCATAAGGATAACAGGAATGATCAATACGTGGGGGACAAAGCTTCCGGGAATATCAAAAGAATACGCCAGCATCAAATACACCCCTCCTTCTAAAATCCAAACTGGCAAAGAAAGTATCAGAAGTTTTAGCTGAGTCTTGGGAGATTTTAATCTTTGTAGGCCATCAATAAATTGAGCTATAGAATCTTTAATTTTTTGTCTCACTTTACCAGGTAAGTAATCGATTAATTTGTATGCGACTAAGGCAAGGCTAGGTCTTACTGTTATCAAAGTGAAAAAGACAATCATTCCTAAAAAAATCGCTGCGGATACAGCAGCCATGGCTGTCAATGTCCAAACTGTGACAGCTCCCACCCCTTCAGTAGCGTCGGACGCTCTCAGTATCAACAAAGATGTGGCTGCAAACGCTACTAGTACCAATCCATCATAGATTCGCTCCAATCCTATAGTTGCGAGACCACTACTAATATTAATTGATGTTTTCTTGGACAGATAATAAGCACGCACAACTTCACCTAATCGCATAGGCAGGAGATTATTTGCCATATACCCCACCACCACTACCGAGTATAGCTGCGAAAGTGGAATTCTACGTAACGGAGCAAGAATATACTGCCACCTTATAGCCCGAAAGCCGACTGAGACAAAATACAATCCGATTCCGGGAGCCAAGAAACGATAGTCGGCTTGAATTAACGCAGTTTGCATTTCTACAACGTCTACAGAGAAATAAAATAGACCTATAAATAGGAGGCTTATACAAAGCCCTAAGACAAACCCACGATTTTTAAACAAGTTATTCTTTATTTACCAAGCTGGATAACAGAGTATAGCTATATAGAATATATAGCCACAAGAAACCCTATAAAACAATCACTCATTACGGAGATTTGGGAAAGAACGCGTAAAACGTCGAGTCGAACCATCCTTCTCTCAATTCCCTGTGAAACAGATAATTGACTATGTTTCTCCAAGAATTTCGATCTGTCACCACATTCCAACCATAGGCCATATCCTGACCAATTTGATACCTTATACCTGTAGTTTCCCTAGCCTCCCCAGGCCTTCTATAAACTTCGGGGAACCAAATTAAATTGCGGTAAGGGCCTTCACGACTGTAGCTACCTGCCAAATATCTGTCGTCTCGCTTGCCATGGGAATCCATCATAACCAAGGCCTGGGCATCAGGCGTCGTTCGCAAAGGATCACAATAGGAAGCATAACCATCATCACCAGTATCTTTAAAGCATCGATACGTAATGAATTTATCGTTCCTAGCATACCAGTTAAACGGGTACCAAAGGTCATAATCAATAATTGCGTTTTGATTTGATGCAGTCAAATCTATGCGATCACGCAACTTTTCCGCAATAAATCTCACATCAGAGGTGCCACCTGCGTAGACCATCATTTCCACAGGTTCATCATCATAGTTATAGGTCAGTCTGTAGCCCACAAATCCTGTGCAAATTAATAACAACATCGATGAACTTAGAATAATCAAACTCATACCCGTTTTTAACCGCACCTTAAATATAGAATATATCAACGCTACCATTCCAGCTGATACGGTAATAACGCCAAACCACATAGATAAGCCGCCAAAAGAATTTTTATCTAAGTAGTCTTCTAACAAGAAACCTCCCAACAGAAGAACACCGGGTGCCAAAATCACAATAATTATGGTTGGTGTGAGATGACGTCGACTAAAGACGATACTTTTAAAAAGGTCGGAGATGAAGTAGGCACTCAATAAGATAAACGGCAACGTTATGTTAACAATAAGCCAAGGCATCTTTTCTCCGGCCAATGTGTACATTGCAAATGTGGCGACTGCCCAGAAACCCAGAAAAAGACCCGCAATATTACCTTTCTTTAAGTAATAAATAAGGCCCATAGAGCCGAGAATTAATGGCAGAAATTCGTAAATGCTTCCTAAGACAAAATAATAATACCAAGGCTGGTTACCACGAGCTACGTCCTGTTGTACAAACCAATATCCAAGGCTCTGCCAAATACCAGTGAAAGCGCCTCCAAGGTGAACACATACGTACCCAGTCATTCCGCCAAGAGAGTTAGGGCAGTCGGTATACGGTTTGGAAAAAAGACCAAAAAAGCTAGTGAAAAAGGCAAGCCATATCCCGTAAAATATGCAGGAACTTATAGCCCACACCTTCAAGCGCCAAGTGATTCCAATCAGTGCACTAAATAAGAAGGAGATACCTATAACAGATCCAGCAATCCAATAGTTACGAGGAATCTCCGTCTCCACAAAAGCCAGAAAAACGTATCCTATCAACGATAGTGCGATTCCAATGAAAACAGCAGTAAATATTTCGGGAACATCTTTACTAAACAGCAATGCGCCTATACCAGAAATTATTATTGCGGTAATTATGAGAAAGTCTAAAAAGAGCGGTAATTTTACCAAATTCACACTCCAAAACGGGGACTGCCAAAGAGGAAGCCCTATAGGGGAAGTAGAACCACCAATATCATTAGCCAAGACAACTCCAGAATCAAACATGGCAAAAACAACTGCCGAAATGGCTGACCATTGAGGCAAAGTCAATGTAACAATCAATATTAGAAAAGAAGCTGGAGCATTTAAATCCTTTAGTCTTATCCTTCTTTGAATCAACGGGATCAGGTCGGTCAATGAGATCAGAGTCAACATCAACAAGAATATTGACAACAGTATGAACGTCGTTTCTTTCGTGATGAACAACCCTGCTAAAACAGCTGCAGTCATGTAAAGATACCTATCCTTACGTTCATGTATGTATCTCCACAGCAAAACAAAAAGCGCTAACGCAAAAAGGGCGGCATAAATATCATTCCTCGCATATCTACTGAAATAAAGTAAAGACGGAGAAAACATTAGCATTAAAGAAGCTGCAACAGATCCCAAAAGGCCAATGCTTTTTCGTAGAAAATAAGGTGCTCCAACAAGTGCAGAACCAGCCAATGCATATGGTAGACGGATACTAAAATCAGTATCCGAAAAAATAGAAAAACTTAGAGCATTCAGAAAAAATTGCATCGGACCATGAATCCAAGCTTCATATCTATACCCCATACCGGTAAAAAGCTCCCAAGAGTAGATAGCGTGCAAACTTTCATCGTAATGAAATGGGCGATCACTTAATCCCCACAACCTAAGCAGTAATGAGAGGATGACAAGCCCGGAAAATATTGCTTGATCACGGGTGGGCCTATAGGACAGATGCAAAGCACATCTTTTTTGCGAAAGCATCAATTTAGATATTTTTGACTTCATGAAAAGATGATTATCAATCTATTCTCTCGTAAATTACTACCTCATCCAATTCAAAAGACACTACCAATAAATCTTGGAATTTACTCAAACCCTTTGTACCATACTTGTATTTTTCCCTAGATCCCACATAGACATATCTAACATCATATTTATCCAGCAGATCAGAAACCTCTACCAAATCATTACTTGTATATATTGTCTTAACGTCTGTTTCCCTATCTCCCTGTGGGTCCATAGAGCCTCTCCATTGCAGTTCATGCCCAGGCCAATTTAAAGGGGCCGGGAACCCCGTAGCAGCGGAAACCCTGCCAAACTCAGTATAGCTGCCTCCAACTGCTTCTAATAGATACCCTTTAGGCATTTCGTCTCTGAGCATGCGAATAGCCTCATACTCATCTGCTCTGTCACTATTCTTGAGGAAAGCCAGACCGTCTAAAGTTGACACGGCATCAGAGCTCTCTACCCTGTTTTTCGTTGCAGCTATGGGATAATAAAGCGAAGTAAAGAACAAGATCATGACAAACCCAACCAGTCCATATCTCCATGGATTATAGGTTAAACGCCATATGATAGGCTTCGAAAACAAATAATATATGGCATAGGTAATAACCACTGAAAATAAGAGCCAGACTTGGTAGTAGAGCTTGAAAATTGTATTCATTCGCAAGAATAGGAAATCGTTCACATAAAACAGCTCCACGCCAATCAATAGATAAAAAGCTAGTCCCATTAAAATTAATACAAATCCTGTAGAATTTGAGCTAATCAAAGATCTAACTAAACCACTAAATATGGCAATCCATACGATAATGAATAAGGGTAACAATTTAATGGACCGTAGGCTAATTAACGACAAGATATGAGTAACGTCATATTCTCTAAAACTAGTGATAATGGTCACACATATCCATAAGAAAAAGGGAATCAATGTAAGAATTATAGTGGCTCTCAACAGCTTAACTTTATCTTTCCAGTCAGATGAGAGCGAACCAAGTTGATTTATCAAGAATATGACGCCAACTATCAAGGGGAATCCCCAAATTAATAGGAAATGCAATGTCCTGGTACTAACGTCTATCAAAGGAAGAAATCCTGAGATCTGGCTTCTCAACGTCAGATAGAACGGCAAGTACATCACAATCGAAAGGATTAAAATAGGTGTCATTACCATAAGAGCTTGAACCACGGCTTTGGACAAGCTTAATTGATTTTGCCTCAACCCATGCATGAACAAAATGCAAAAAAATAACGTAGCGAAAACTGGAAAATCCGATACGTTCAAAAACACCAAAGAACCCAGCACTAAACAAAGAAATATGAATTCCAAACAGTTGGAAGCAAACCAACGTAATCCAAGAACATACTGCCCCAAAAAAGTGTTAAAAGCTACGGAAATTGCCAAGATCAAAAAAGGCAGTGCCATAACATGAGCATGGAGATCTCCCAGCAAAAAACTAAAGAAGGGAAACTCGGTTATCGTATAATCTAAGCTTTCACCATTCACGATCGTATTTATTACCCTGCTATCTCTCCACCACCAGTTAAACTCTTGTGGAAAGAATCCGGAATGTTGAGAAGAACGAGTTAATCCATCTATGTTCACCCATTCCCAAAAACTATCCGAACCCCAACCTATTGCCTGCAGGAAATCCAAACCGCCTACTAGATGCCCAAAAAAAACCAGGAAAATCGGACCCAATAGCGAGAATGTTATAGCTTTATTTATCCTTGCCCCAGAAGTCCTGATCAAGTTGTACATCAAACCATAAATGGCTATTGAGGCTAATGCAGGCACTAAAACCAAGGAAAGATTATAACTCACGTTAGATGGAATCGAAGTCAACTCTGAAAGATTAGCCATAATCATATGGCCAAAGTAGTAGTAACTGATAGATTCACCAGACAACCACATATCTTCGGGCGGAAATGAATTACTCTGTATGATGGCATTTAGAAACCCAAAGTCCATGGGCTTTTCTGTATGGCTAATATCAGGAACCTGCGATACTACCAAAATCCAAGTAAAGAACACCACTAGGAAAACAATTTCAGATATCAATAAGTGCAACCATTCAGCTTTAACAAAACTTACGATTTCAAATCTTTGAGCCCTAAGTGCTATTACTGCAAGAACAGCAAATATAAGCATGACAAGAATTATTGTGATTTGAACTAATGGAACTACTTGACTGTACCCAAGGATCCATAAGATATACGTGAAAACCAGGAGGCCAAAGATTTTGCTTAACGATGCTCCTCTATCAGGCAAACGTTTAAGAAGCAAAAACGCAAATGGAAAGAAAATTAGCCCTATAGCATAAACTGAGAGAATCCAGAGGAAGATATAATACAAAAAAGCACTACCTCCGTTAATTTAGTTAACGGGCCCCAATAAGGCTTCTATGAATTCCCATGCATCAAAACCAACAAGATCATCAATGGTTTCACCAGTGCCTAGATAGAGAATTGGCAACCCCAGTTCTCTCTGAATAGGAATAGCAATACCGCCCCTAGACGTGCCATCCATTTTGCTTAATATTACGCCTTGACATTGCAGAGCTTCGGAAAAAGCCTTTGCTTGATCTAAACCATTAACTCCGGTGGTGGAGTCCAGAACCAAAAGAGTTTCGTGAGGTGCGCTGTTGTCCAATTTGGTTATGACAGACTTTATTTTAACAATTTCTTTCATGAGGTTAGTTTTTGTGTGTAATCTTCCGGCGGTATCTATAATCAAAATATCGGCCAACCTAGCTTTGCTCGCCTGATAGGCATCAAACGCCACGGCACCAGGATCTGCTCCATATTTATGAGCTATCACATCCACTCCTATTTGACTACCATGGAGTTGCAACTGTTCTATGGCAGCTGCTCTAAATGTGTCTGCGGCCCCTAGTATCACCTTGTTTCCCATGCTTTTGTAGTAATGAGCCAATTTCGCTATGGTTGTAGTCTTACCAACTCCATTAACACCCACAACAAGTATTACGTGAGGGGAAGACAATGAAGAGTCCTTTTGGTCAATGGGTATCTTTGGCGACGGATGAGCCAGGCACGTAAAAAGCATCGATTTCAAAGCTTCAATAATCTTCTCGGAATTGGTTAGGGATTCTTGACTACAACGTTTCTTCAGGTTTTCTATCAAATCGATAGAGGTTTCCACACCGATATCTGCCGATATCAAGACTTCCTCCAAATCTTCCCAAATTATCTCTTGTGGCTTACCAGATGCAACTATGCTCATGATACGCCCGAACCAAGCTAGACGACTTTTTTTGGTCGACTCTCTAGTTTTAGAACGAACTTCTTTTTTTTTGAGATTCAGAAAATTCGGCATCATCATTTCAGAGTAATAAATACCTCTTTACTTATTCATCGCTTCAAATTGGCGAGTGCATCTCTGGCAGCACCACGCTCAGCTTCTAATTTACGTTTACCAACACCAATACCCAAGGATTCCCCATTAACGTTGACCTCTATCGTAAAGTGTCGATCATGAGGAGGCCCATTTTCAGTCACTAGATCGTATATGGGAGCATCAGACCCTTGGGCTTGAACGAATTCCTGTAGTTCGGATTTTGGATCCTTAGGAATGCTATTTTCGCCAATATTTTGTACGTAATCAGACAACAATCGCAAAACTAACGCCCTAGATATATCAAGACCTTTATCTAAATAAACTGCTCCTATAACAGCCTCAAGTGCCGACGCAAGGTTAGAATCGCGTCCACGACCTCCACTCAAATCTTCCCCCCGCCCCATGAACAGGAATGAACCCAAGCAAAGTTTTTTGGCTACTACAGCCAGCGTTTCTCTTCGTACAAGATGTGCGCGGAGTTCTGTAAGTTGCCCCTCATTCATTAGAGGGAATCGTCGGAAGAGCTCATCTGCAATCACAAATCCCAGAATGGAATCCCCAAGAAATTCCAACCTTTCATAACATGGTATGTCATGCCCAGGGGACTCATGGAAATAAGACGAATGGGTCAGTGCCTCGTACAACAATCTGCGGTTTCCGAATTGCACATCTAATTTTCCTTCAAGACAATCACTCATTAACATCTGTCCTCTAATCTCGCGTTACCCCTGAGGGCCAAGGTGGCTGTGGTCTCTTAATTTCACCAATATTATCCCAAGTAGACATCATTTTCATGAGATCCTTGTAAATATCCGCAGCTCTCTCCTTTGGGGGATAGATTAATTTTAGGAAGGCCGAGTTACCGTTGGGGAAAACGAAAGTTGGTACCCCAAAAACTCCATACTTAGTAACGGCTTCAGTATGACTACTACCTATGAATTCAATCAAACTAGGATCATTTATATCTATCTGGAGCTGTTTCATATCCAACCCAGAGCGTTTTGCGCAGTCCATGAGAACTTCAAGGTCACCAAGGTCTTCCCTGGCTACATGCTTTGCCTCTAGGACATTTATATGAAATTGATCGTACAAACTATCGCCTTGTTTCATAGCCGATATCCCGACCTTAAACGCAAGCAACCCTCGTGTGTCCGTATCCGGCTGTTCCCAAGCCTTCGACTTAGATCCATCTTCGTTACTGTTTATCTGAGCAAGCATGAAAGGTCGCCATTCAATCCTAGGCAACGCTACACCAGACTCTCTAACCCTTCGCAACCAGACCGTTACGTTATAAACGAATGGTCAGGTATAATCAAAAAAAATCACAATGTTCTTGTCGTTCATAGTTACCTCCCTATGAGAAAATTGTATCCGCGACTACATTCCAGTGTCAAAGGTCTATCATTAACATGATACAATTCCGAGCATGCCTAATCTATCCAAACACGTGGCAGCAAATCTACTATTGCTGTTGCACACTTCAACATCCGAAAGAGTTAGGAATATCATAGATGCAGCCGTCGAATTATCCAAACGACATGGTTCTAGGATTTTTTTGGTAGGTGGCACTGTGAGAGATCTACTCCTCAAGTCTGAACCGCGTGACTTTGATTTCATAATTGACCACGATCTAAAGAATATTGTTGATGATCTTAGTGCAAAACTTAAGGCCAATCGAGTCCATTATAGCCAATTCAAAACCTCTACTATAACGATAGATGGCTTAAAATTCGATTTCGCTCGAGCACGCACTGAAACTTACGAAAGGCCTGGCGCACTTCCCAATGTTCACGAAGCATCCGTAGATCGCGACCTATGGAGGAGGGATTTTTCTATCAATTCGTTAGCTCTCGAGCTAACCGATCCGAATAACCCTTCTCTACTCGACCCAACTGGAGGACTTGGAGACATCGAGAACAAAGTAGTTCGAATACTACATAGTAGAAGCTTCCTAGATGATCCAACCAGAATCCTTCGAGCCATTAGATATGAACAACGCCTCAAATTTAGCATCAACATAGATACCCAAAGTTTACTCCTAAAAGCTGTAAAAAACCGAGCTCTTGCTACAATCAGCGGCGATAGAATTCGTAACGAGATCGATTTAATTATAGACGAACCAGAACGGGCATCAATATTCCTTAGAGCGTCTACTCTGGGTGTGTTATCTTCATTACACAGTTCCATATCCCCTAGGAATTGGGTTAAAACTCTGGAAAAAAGTGGCGAGGATAAGCTAACGTATATATCAACGATAGCATATAAGTTGTCATCAGCCGACACTAATAGTTTGATATCACTGATTAACGCCCCGAAAGACTGGGCCAAAGTGCTAAAAGATATGTCATACCTTTCTCAAAAAGAAACTCTTTTGAATGAACCATCACTCGAACCCGTAAAGCTATACCTAATGTTAAAAAACAGATCTATCCATAGTTTAAACGCCTTCAAGTATTCAACAAATCTTAAGCACACTCGCAAAAACATATGTTTATATCTGGAAATGTATAGACATATTCACCCATCTATTAGTAATGATAGTCTAAAAAGCCTAGGAATCTTTGAAGGCCCTGATATGAAAATAGTGTTTGAACAAATATTATCAGGTCGGTTAAATGGAACAATATCAACACTACCAGAAGAGATCGAGATCGCTCGATCTTATTTGAAATTACAAAAGAGGAAATAAAATGGAAACCCCTTGCTCAGTATGCATAGAAAATATCGAAGCACTACAAACCGCTACTTGCCATTACTGCGGCAATAAGTTTCATCAACCAATGGTTGACACCGGCCACATCAATTGCGGACGTATAATGAGTTTGGGGGAAATGCTTGCAATTGCTTACATATGTCACAACTGTTTAAAAGAAACTGAGGAATAATTCTACTTGAAAGCATCATTCATAGAACAACACGATGGGCCTGAAGTCATCCAGTTCGGAGACCAACCTGAGCCCATAACAGGACCTGGCCAGATAAAATTGCGAGTTAGAAGCGCAGCGGTTAATCGATTGGACTTATACAGAAGAGCAGGCGTTCTCGACCAGCGCAAGACCTTTCCACTGGCACATATATTAGGCGGCTATTGTTCCGGTGAAATCGCAGAGGTAGGCAAAGGGATCGGAAATGGACTCATACGTCAAAGGGTCTTGGTTAATCCATTGATAGATAACTTGTACCATCATAGGATTCGGCCGAACAATAAACCCAGATCTCAATTCATAGGTAGTGATTTACAAAGCAGTTACGCCGAATATGCAGTTGTTAAAGAAGAAAACGCACATATTATAGGCAAGAACATATCGTTTGAAGAAGCCGCAAGCATCCCTGCGGTTTTCTTTGCCAGTTTGGAACTGGCTATACCATAAAACCAAGTTGCAGCCTTGGGAAACCGTGCTCATATTATCCGCATAGTCAGGGGTAGGAAGCGCAGCAATTCAGGTAGCTAAGAACATAATTGGAGCGACTGTCATAGCGACTACTAGTGACAATTTTAAGTCAGTTAAGGCAAAAGACTTAGGAGCAGATCATGTAATCAATTACAACCAAAATGATATTTCTAGCGAGGTAATCGTTCTCACCAACGGAAATGGTGTAGACGTCGTCTAGTAGATCATATAGCCGGCAGGTTTTTCAAACCTGCATTAGAGTCGTTAAAATCGAATGGCAGATATGGAAACTGCGGAGTAACAGACGGATACGAAGTGTCATTGCAAATGGGATTGATATTTACAAAACAATTAAGCATTCATGGGCACGAACACTCATAATGCATCAGATAGTCACACTATTGAACCGCGGAAAACTGAAGGCAATCATAGAAAAGAGTTTTCCTTTAGAAAAAGCCGGAGCTGCCCACGAAAGACCAACTAAACGAAAAGTGTTTGGTAAGATAATATTGACCATCTGAATTTGGTTATAACCATCTTTTCGTCTTGGATTCCTGCGAACTCCTTGCTCCTAAGTCTACTCTAATTCTATTAGCGTAGACTTAATAGCCACTTGGTCTAATGGCTTAACAAGTACTTTTTTTACCACCCCATGCCTATGAGTTTTAATAGTTTGCTCCATCTTCATAGCTTCTATGACACACATTTCATCTCCTGCATTTACCGAATCGCCGGGCTTTACTCTAATAGACAAAACTTTCCCGGACATAGGAGAAGCAATCAAATCGGAGTCATTATTTTCAGTGGCTTGAGCATGTTCCAGACTTGTCGGCAGAGATACTTTTGATACAGGCTCGGAAGTCGATCCTGGCTGAATTACCTGTACCTCAAATACCTCCCCTTCGACGGTCACTCTAGCAGTAGAGCCTATAGGTTCTTCAATATCCACTGTATACCATCTATCTTTTATTTTTACTCTTACTTGTTTCAACGCCAGCCCCTCCTCAGTCCGACACGATCGGATAACTGTTGCGAACGTGCAAGGATTTTCCATGGGTTTAAAGCACTAAATTCATGATATCTCGATTGATTTCCATTCTGGGCTGTAAGGACAGCCACAGCGGTAGCAGCAGCAATCTCCTTTTCTCGCTTGTCAGAGTGGTAGCTGCTAGATTCAGAAGGGCCAGCTATGATATTCTGAACCAAACCCGTGTCGTAAATGCCTTCTACAAACTCGCTACTAACCAAAACACGCTTTAGAAAAGGTATGTTTGTCTCTATCCCTTTTACCGTAAATTTCCCAAGGGCCTTAAGCAATTCCAGTCTAGCTTCCTCTCTAGTATCACCCCAACACATCAATTTAGCTAAAAGAGAGTCGTAAAAAGGACTTACCTCGTTACCCTGAACTATGGATCCATCAATTCTAACCTTATGATTCTCTTTGGGTTGGTGCGCACTCGAAATAATTCCTGGTGAAGGAAGGAACGTTTCGGGATCTTCAGCATTTATGCGTACCTCTATTGCAAAACCACGCTGGTGTATTGCTTTCTGTTTAAAGGGAAGTCTCTCGCCTGTAGCAATCCAGATTTGCAATTCAACAAGATCGAATCCAGTAATCATTTCGGTTATACCGTGCTCTACCTGTATTCGTTTATTGAGTTCTAGGAAATAAATATCGCCTTCAGTAGAAACCAAGAATTCCACTGTGCCTAGGTTTGTATATCCCACATGCTTAGCTAATTTCAACGCATTTTTGATTAGAGTCTTGCGCTGTTTAGACTTAATTTTTACTGTAGGGGCTACCTCAATAATTTTTTGGTTACGTCTTTGCACAGAACAATCTCTTTCAAAAAAATGGACTGTATTGTTCTTTTCATCAGCCAGAATCTGAACCTCTATATGAGAAGCATGTTCTAAATATCGCTCAAAATATAACCTTGTACTTCCGAAAGAACTGGCGGCTTGGGATCTGGCTCTCTGAATAGTATTTGCTAGTTCTTGGGGGGATTTGACAATCTCCATACCAATACCCCCACCTCCAGCGGCAGCTTTTACCATCAGAGGAAATCCTACTTTCATCGCACGTTTCAGTGCGCTTTTATCACCCACCGCAGTGTTGGTGCCTGGCAAAACCGGCACTCCTGCTTTTTTGGCTATCTGTCTAGCTACGACCTTATCTTTCAATTTCTCTAGAACTTCAGGTGTGGGTCCTATGAACTTTATAGAATTCTCCCTACATGCTACTGCGAAAGCAGCGTTTTCTGACAAAAAACCATACCCAGGGTGAATAGCATCAACTTGGGCAAACAACGCTATTTCTATGATCTTAACAATATTCAGATAGCTTTCTGATGGCGGAGCTCGTCCAATAAGATAAGATTCATCAGCCATTTGCACATGCATCGCTTCAGCATCAGCTTCAGAATAAATCCCTACGGAACTGATTCCTAACTTTTTGCAAGTCCGGATTACCCGACAGGCTATTTCCCCTCTATTAGCAATAAGTATCTTTTTGAACATTGTATAGATTATACACTTTCCATATCTACAGCACTCATGGGTTCATGAACATCACATTGATTCATGCGCTCCATAAATCGCACAGATCGTATCTCTCTATCTAACCAAAAGCCTGTAGACCTATCTAAAACGCTTCTTAGTTCCCGAATAGAACCTAATGGCAATTCCGAAAAGAGGGTCACACCCCGATCAAATTGCCTAAGAATGTCCACGCACTCAGAGGAAACATTAATGGCCCGTTCCGAATGCCCATTAAGACAATTAGCGCAGCAAAGACCACCAATATCAATAATGAAATTGTAGTTGTCATTATTTAAGATTGTGCGACACTCTACACAAGCATATAGCTCAGGCATAAATCCAGTCACTTTAAGTAAATTGAGTTGAAAACATGAAACTGTCAAATCCTCTAGATTCTTATCGTTAGATGATTGCAACTGCCTAAGGCTGATTAAACTTAGATCAAATAGAGGTGGATTCCCAACACCGGTATTTGAAAATCCTTCTATCAACTCCATGATAAAAATGGCTTTAGTCATGAGTGAAAGGTTATTCTTCAATTCCGCGAAACTTTCTAAATTCTGAGCCTGTTTAATGGTAGCCATATCCCTTGACTTATACAAAGCAAGTTCCACTCTGGTCAGGGGGGTCAAATGGCCGCCTATCCTACTTGTAAGTTTCCTGGATCCATAAGCCATAGCCTTCAGCTGAGCTCCTCTTGACGTAAGCGCAGTTACAATTGTATGCCCCTCACCATACGGCGAAGCTTTCAGTATTAAGGCCTCTGTTCTGTGATGCCTTATTAGCATATAAGGATTTAAAGCTCCCTACGACCATGAAAAGCTCTGCTCAATGTTACATCATCCGCATATTCTAAATTGCCACCAACTGGAAGACCACGGGCCAAATTAGTAGTCGTAACTCCAAATGGTGACAGCAAACGTTGTATATACATGGCAGTAGCGTCACCTTCCAACGTAGGATTAAGTGCTAGAACAACCTCAGATATATGCTCATATTCCAATCTAAACAACAGATCTTTGATTTTTAAATCATCAGGGCCTATTCCATTAATAGGCGATATGAGTCCATGCAAAACATGGTATTGCCCTTTGTAAAATCCGGCCCGTTCCAGCGCTAATACATCCAAAGGTTCTTCAACCAAACATATTATGCTGTGATCACGGGTCGAACTACTACAAATAACACATGGATCAATTTCCGTTAGGTTTTGGCAGCTAGAACAAAAAATAATGGTTTGTTTTACCCCTAAAACAGCATCAGCCAACAAACGAGCCTCCTCTTTAGGCATTCGTATGATGTAATAAGCGAGACGTTGAGCACTTTTGGGACCAATTCCAGGAAGTCTATTAAACGCTTCAATTAGCTTTATAACCGGCTTTGGAGCTGGAATATTCGAATCCATAAGCACACTCTACCTCAAGGAATGCCAAAGAACTAGGGGTAGGCCAGAGACGGTCTCAGTTATTTAATCAACGAATGTACCGTTCTTTATTTTCGGCGCATTCCAACAAATTATACGCGAACAATTTGTTGCCGCCTTGCTTATTCCTAATAGTTACTTGTACTAGTCTCTTACTTGACCATCACCAAAAATTATCCATTTATAGCTAGTAATTTCCTTTAATCCCAGAGGCCCTCGAGCATGAAGTTTCTGAGTACTTATTCCGACTTCTGCTCCCAAACCAAATTGCCCACCATCATGGAAATACGTACTTACATTAACAAACACTGCTGCCGCGTCAACCTGATCGAGGAATTTCATAGCTGACGTATAATCTTCAGTAACGATAGCCTCAGAATGACCAGACCCAAACTCATCAATATGTCCGATAGCCTCTTCTAAAGAATCCACTACTTTGATTGCTATTATTAGATCCAAGAATTCCTTTCCAAAGTCCTCTGGCTGTGCTTCGTTTATACAAATTTGATCGTTGTGTGGTCTTAGTATCGCCAGTGATCTATTATCACATCGCATTTCAACTCCAGCTTCTCCTAGCCTTTTCGCCATGCTTGGAAGAAAAGTTGGAGCAGAGTTCGAGTGTACTAGTAAGGTATCAAGAGCATTACATACCGAGGGTCTCTTTACCTTAGCGTTCATTACTATATTTAAAGCTTTATCCTCATCTACTATTCTGTCGACGTAAGTATGACAAACTCCAATACCACCCAAAAGGACCGGCATCTTGGCATTATTTTTAACAAAATTGATAAATTCGCTTCCACCCCTAGGTACCAAAAGGTCTATATGGTCACCCATTGCCAACAATTCATCTACCAATAAACGATCCGTACTATCTACAAACTGCACTACATCTTTGGATAATCCGGCTCCAGAGATTGCTTCTTGTATTAGACGTGTCAATATCCTGTTAGAGTTAATAGCTTCTTTACCACCTCTCAATATACAAGCGTTACCTGCCTTTAAACTCAAAGCAGAAATATCGATTGTAACGTTAGGACGATTTTCAAAAATCGAGCAAATTACCCCCAAAGGAACTCGTCTTTTCCCAATCACCATTCCATTGGGACGAGTATTCATATCAAACAGTTCTCCTATCGGGTCGGATAATGTCGCTATTTGCCGCACACCTTGCGCCATGGAGTCTATCCGACTATCTGTCAAGACAATCCGATCCCTTTCGGATTCTGAAAGTTGAAGTGACTCTCCCTCTTGAATATCTCTGGCATTCTGTTCCTTGATAACTTCCTTGTTAGTCAATAAGTTATCAGCAATCGCATAAAGAGCCTCATTTTTTTGCTCATTTGTAGCTTTCGCAATTTCCTTCGCAGCAGTCCGAGCCCGCCTACCATAATTGTTTGATTCCACAGATAAACTTCCCATACCAACCAATCTCCTCTTAGCAAATTCTTATGGGCCTTATGAACTCATGGCCTCCATAAAGCATTGACACAGCATATCAACTCCATCAGCTAGGAACAAAAATTGTTCCTATATCTTCTCCCTTATCCAATTTACAAATCACGTCCCGCACACGACCATCACATATTATTACTGTGGCACCTGCCCGTGTCGCTATTCTAGCCGCTTCTATCTTGGTACGCATTCCGCCTCGTGACCACGGATTATGGTGTTCTCCTATTATAGATTCAGATATATTATCTATCACCTTAACGACAGGCACTCGTTTAGCACTCGAATCTAACCTTGGATCCTTAGTCATCAATCCATCCGAATCGGTGAGGATTGCCAGAAGATTAGCGTTCACAAGACTCGATAGGATAGCAGAAAGCATATCGTTATCCCCGAAAACATCACCAATCTCGTCTATGGCAACGACATCATTTTCATTAACTATCGGAACTATCCCTCGTTTAAGTAAAGTTTCCAAAGTATCCAAAACAAATTTCGATCGTTGGCTATCATGTAAATCATCTCGCGTAAGCAGCACCTGGGCTATTCCTAGCCCATGTTTCTCGAAGAGATCGGTATATGTATTCATGAGATGATTCTGACCCACCGCAGCTAAAACCTGTCGGTGGTGGACGTCAGGCAGATCCCCTATTCCTCCCAGTGATTCTCTACCAGCCGCTATCGCACCAGAAGTTACTAACAATATCTCTGCACCATTTTCATGAAGCAAGGCAATTTGCTTGACTAACCCGTCCATTATCGTTTCGTCAAGCTTTCTAGTTCCATTAGTCAAAACCGTGGTTCCCGCCTTCACAACTAACCTTTTATAACGTACCAAGTAGATATCCTCTGCTAAGCCTTCTTATCCGCTCGTCCAAGCTATACGGGACCATTTCAATCCTAGTTCAATTTTAACAGTGCTAGATGCCAGGTGAAAGAACATTGAACTGATCCTTATAATACGTATAGAATTGGTTGTAGAGATGCTTATTTCATAACCGATTTGCAGTTCTTTCTTAGAAAGAGGAGTTCTTACCATGCTAGGGAGCCTCTCTAACATATTAGAAAAAACTCCTGGGTTTGCATCCCTCACTGAGAGGATAACCCAGCGTCATCGCACGCCAGTTAGATTGCCGGCTGGAGCAAAATCTCTATTCATAGCCTCATTATGGAAACATCTAAATCGACCGATGTTGATTATTACGTCTAGCGCTGACGAATCACGAAGACTATCTGAACAAATAGGAACATATATTGGGACCAATTCACATGTTTCGATTTTCCCAGAACCAAATCTTACGCCTTACGATAGACTTTGGGCTGACAACTCCATTAGTACCGATAGGCTGGCAGCGTTAACTTCTCTACTAAATCCCGAACAGAACCATCCATCATTGATTGTTACATCAATTGAAGCATTAATCTTCAAAACTATCTCAAAGACTCTCTTGACGAGACATTCTATGAGATTAAACAGAGGGGCAACGATACGAGCGACAGATGTGCAAGAAGAATGGGTAAGAATGGGTTATAGAAAGGATGCTTCTGTGCAAATCCCGGGAACCTTTAGTCAACGCGGTGGTATACTGGACATCTTTCCATCCAACTTGAGCTTGCCGGTACGTGTAGAATTATTTGGGAATAAGGTCGATATCTTAAATGATTTTGATCCATTAACCCAACGGTCTAGAAACCCTCTAGAAACCGTTTTTATTAGCCCAGCCGTAGAAATATTGCCAGTGGAATCTGACCACCGCCTAATTGAGTCCTGCATTTCTAACATGAATTTCACGCAATGTAGCCCGTCTGTCAAGAGTAGAGTTATAGAGGATATCACAGAGGTATTTTCTGGCAATACCCGAGGTCAATCCTATGTTTACAACGGCCTGATCAACACTGAATCTCTCCTTAATCACGTTAATGATAGACACATAGTCATCTTCGATAACAAAACCCATATCTCACTATCTGGAAACTCGCTCGACTTGCGCAATGAAAAATTAAAACGGGATCGAGAGGTCAGAGGGGACATTCCAGCAAACTTTCCAGATCCGTATTACAAATGGAACAAATTAATTAAGGATTTAGAAAACTACCAACAAATTGATTTAGGCTCACTAGAGACGACAGCTAGCGATATGGGATTTAGATCGCCACCAGAATTATTCAGTCGGACCGATAACCTTGCTCATGCTATTAGTGGATCCGTAAAAAAAAGCTCGTTAACAATAGTGGTAACCCGATCACCTAGACGCATACAGGAAATTCTCGCCGATCACTCTATTCCCAATATCATGGATGTTTCTCCAGACACTCTTTTAGACAAAAGAGCGGTTCACATTATTAAAGGCTCCTTAAATCAAGGATGGCGTTTTGGCTCGGATAAGAACGAAACCATGCTCCTCACAGACTTAGAACTCTTTGGAGTAAAAAAAGAACCTATCTACAAGGAACGAAAACAATTCAAGAAAGCCTCTATACCACTAGAGCTACAGACAGGAAACTACATAGTGCATGAAAATCATGGGATAGCTCGATTCACAGGTACTTCCAATATAGAAACTAATGGAGAAATGCGGGAATATATAGTCCTAGAGTATGCGGAAAACGATAAACTTTATTTGCCAACTGACCAGCTAGACCTGATAAGCACCTATCTGGTTAATAATGATAATCCCCCTAGGTTAAGTCGTCTCCACACAGCGGATTGGTCAAGAGCAAAAGCCAGAGTTAAGGCATCAACCCAAAAAATGGCCAAAGAGTTACTAGCTCTATACGCCGTCAGACAAATAGCCCAAGGCTACAGCTTCAGCAAAGACACCGTCTGGCAACAAGAACTAGAAAGTTCATTTCAATTCGAAGAGACTCCAGATCAAGCTCGTACCATTAACGAAGTTAAACAAGATATGGAATTAAGCAAACCTATGGATCGACTTGTATGTGGAGACGTAGGATACGGGAAAACGGAAGTAGCGCTAAGGGCCGCGTTTAAAGCTGCTACAGACAACAAGCAAGTAGCTATCGTAGTGCCAACCACGGTATTGGCACAGCAACATTATGAAACTTTCAGCAACAGATTGCGGCCATTCCCACTGGAAATATCTGTGCTTAGTCGTTTCAGTACCTCTAAACAACAGAAGGAATTACGGAGCCGACTAGAGTCAGGATTGACTGATATTGTCATAGGCACTCATAGACTTCTACAAAACGACGTCAGGTTTAAGGACTTGGGGCTTGTAATTATCGACGAAGAACAGCGATTTGGAGTAGGTCACAAAGAAAAATTGAAAGGGATGAAAAAAGGTGTAGACATCCTGACTCTTAGCGCAACCCCCATACCAAGAACATTATACATGGCTCTATCTGGCATAAGAGATATGAGTACCATAAACACTGCTCCAGAAAACCGATGGCCGGTAACAACCTATGTCGGGGAATACAATCAAGAAATGGTCAAAAGCGCAATCCTAGCCGAACTCGATCGCAATGGCAAAATATTCTTTCTTCACAATCGCATTAACTCAATATGGGGAATAGCTAGCGAATTGAAATCACTGGTTCCACAAGCACGCGTTGGAATTGCCCATGGCAGCATGGTAGAAACAGATTTGAATTCTGAAATGCTCAAGTTCACCAATGGGGACACAGATATCCTAGTTTGTACAACCTTAATTGAATCTGGACTAGACATTCCTAATGCCAATACTTTAATTGTAAACAAAGCTGATCAATTAGGACTGTCCCAATTATACCAAATAAGAGGTAGAGTAGGTCGTAGAAATACTAAGGCCTATTGCTATCTCTTGGTATCAAAAAAACAAAGCATTTCTCCTAACGCAAATAAAAGACTTCAGGCAATACTTGAAGCATCGGACCTAGGATCAGGATTGCGAATTGCTATGAGAGACTTAGAAATACGTGGGGCCGGTAACATTCTGGGTTCTGAGCAAAGTGGTCAAATCTCGGCAGTTGGTTTCGAATTGTACACTAGGCTACTAAAGCAAGCCATAACCGAACTAAAAAACACCGGAGAAACCCCAATGGCTCACGAACCCAGTTTCCTGAGTGACATTCGAATCGATCTCCCGGTTTCTCCACATATCCCTAAACAATATATCTCGCATCTTCCGGATAGGCTTGGAATATATAAAAGGCTTGCCGTACTTCGAACTCAAACTGAAATCAAAGAAATGCGAGAAGAACTCAAGGATAGATTCGGACCGATTCCAGGCCAGGCAAACGATCTTTTATACACAATAAAGATTAAGTTAATAGCCATAGATCTGGGTATTGAATCTCTATCTACCCATGGGGATTCTATAGTGCTCACGCTAAAGCACCCAACCGCTGGATCCCGGATAGCTCTATCAAAAGCCCTCGGGAATTTGGCCTCAGTTGGACATCACAAAATAACTTTACACACAACGTCAATGGGCACTGATTGGAGAACATCCTTGTTGAAAATACTTGCCTCGATAAAACGATTCCAAGAATCTCTATCTAAATTGGTTTGACATTCATTGGTTAACTTATGGGAATTATCTCTATAATTTTGCTGCATTATTGGTGCGACAGCGATTTTCCATTTATGCTGAACTAAATAGAAACAATTCTTGCCAGCCACACTAATACCCAAAAGACCAATCCGCTCGGATCATGTTAAGCTTAGTAACTCTTCCATAGTTCGGATAATTTTCACACCAGTCTCTTTACCCACGTGAAGGTCACGAACTATAAGAATTGGTTTGATACCCACAGATTTCGCCCCTTGCACATCTGAAAAAAATTGATCTCCCACATGAATCGCCTCCTGAGGAGTGATCCCCACTTTGTTCAAAGCACGTATAAAGATGGATGGATGTGGTTTTTCTACCCCAACTTCGCTGGAGGTCACGGTTACATCGATAATCGATTCTAAGTTTAATTCTTCCAAGAGAACCTTCATATCCTGGTTCAAGTTGGTGATTATGCCCAGTGTAAGTCCCAGTTTCTTGAGTTCTTTTAGAGTCGACTTTACGTCTCCAAATAACCGAAACTTCCTCGGGATTAGTGTGGTTAGCTCCCAGGTTTGAGTGGCTAAGGCAAAACTCACGGTTATTCCAGCTCCCTCAAGTATTATCTTTTCATAAACAGCAAAGAACTCTTTTCTTTCTCGTTCAGATCTGCCCGAAATGGGCATCTTGCTATTTTCTATATTGAAGAAATTATCAGCCGTTTTATAACCCTTTATCAATTCTTCTTTAGTGACTGTAAGGCCTATTTCTTTGCATGCATACATCTGAATATCTTCCACCGTGGGGGAAAAATAGACAAGCGTATTGTAAAAATCAAAGAATATTGCTTTGATCATATTGAATTTCAGGCTTTCATTTCAGTCATTAAACTACCAGGATGATATATTCAAGCCACCAGAACAACGATTCCTAGGTTCTAAACACGATCTTTCGAAACGCTTCCGCGTATTTTAAGCCCAGATGCTTGCCCGCTTGTTCACTTGATGCACGAATGCGTTCAAAGACCCGATCTAGGCCCGAAAGCTGGCTCTTATGACATCCTAGGGACTCCAACTTACTGTCCATAAATTTAGAAATATCGATGAATTCATCGGGTTCTTCTGTCCCCCAAAACAGAATCATGCCTGTTTTATGCGGCTTTAGCCCTTCTAATTCATGCTCGTTAAAATGCAATCTATCTCTAGCGTAAGGAAAAACTGCGTCTTGCGCCACGATACCAGTTATACGATGATCTCTATGGTAATAGAATGTCCTGCGATGTGGATCCGGGCATAAAACAATATCCGGCCTAAATCTCCGTATTTCTCGAACTAACATACCCCTAAACTCTCTAGTATCTTCGAGTTCTCCATCGGAGTAATCTAGCATAACTACTTCTTTCACCCCTAGAGTATCTGCTGCTGCTAGCTGTTCCAATTTACGGATAGTGCTTAATGATCCAGGCTCTAAGTCAGGATCATCAGTTCCCTTACCACCATCCGTACATAGGACATAGAAAACCTGACTACCCGCGTTAATCCACTTTGCAACTGTTCCTCCGCAAGAAATCTCTGCATCATCAGGGTGCGGGGTAATAACCAATACCCTGCTCGGCGCATTAAGCAATCTAGGACCTCCCTATCCAATCATTGTTCGTGCACACCTACTCTGCTACAATCCCACATGTGTGTCAATGTGGGTCAATGTGGGTCGCAATATTGAATTTTGACAAGCCTGGAAGGTCCTAAGAAAAAGAAGGGAAATAGTGGTTAACCCTCCACAAAACAAATCTTTAGTAATCAAATCTTTTCAGTGGAAAGACTTGGATATACTGTTGGGCCTAGAAAATCAGCTTAGAATGACCGACGGGGAATCTGGCTCAATTACCAAGCGCTTGCTTGCGGAACAATTGAGACAGCCTAATCTCGACATAGAACGAGATCTTCTACTATGTATACAAAACAACCAATTAAGGGCGACTAGTCTAATATGTCACGAGCCACGAATAAATAGAGCCATCCTAGATATCAAAGGAACCGAAGAGTTTCTAGTATCAAAATTCGTAGACGACCTACTGATTGCCGCTTTAGAAAAGGCTAGAATTCTAAAAGTTTCAACTTTAGACTTTCTACCACCACCTCAGATATCAACAGAAACATTAACGGATAAATGGGGTTTCTATCGAGAACATACTTATCTCAAAATGAGGTGGATTCCTCGGGACTTATCGAACTCAACATTCCCTGTCGGATACAGTATTAGAAACTACCACGACGGGGGAGACGCTCAAGCCCTTACTAACATCCAAAATGCATCTTTTGATGGAAGCTTTAATTTCTCACCGAATTCACTGGAGGAAATCCATTATCGGGCCAACATGAGTAATACATCTTATGCCGGAATAATATTCCTGATGCATGGGGATACAATAGCAGGCTACAATTGGACACTGACAAACCCTATTGTTGACGGAACGAAAGGTATCATATCGATGATTGGAATCCATCCATCTTGTAGGGGACAGGGTCTCGGAAAGCCGCTTTTGGTGGCCGGTTTAAAACACCTTGTATCTATAGGTACAAGCTTTATTGAACTTGAAGTCGATGAAGCAAACGAGGCTGCCATACGACTCTATCGATCCATTGGATTCGAATCCTCACATAGACTCTATTGGTTCCATCTGCCCATAAGATCGCAGACTCAATCTTTACCCAACGATCCATAAAGGTCAGAAGAACTCATGTTTTCAAATATTCCATTTGGAGTTAGTACTCCGCCAGATATTACCATCCTCATAGTTTCTTCAACGTTGAGCTCGGTTGCGACGGAATCGGATTCAGGCACAATGACCACAAAACCTGATGTGGGCAGAGGTGCTGTAGGTATGTAAACAGCTATCATTGATATGTCATCTTGAGTCTTAAAACTTGAAGTAACGAATCCAACCGATAGGACCCTCAATCTTGGAAATTCCAATAATACAACACGACTATATCTTTCAGACCAATCAGAAATCATAAGGGAATCAACGGTCTGTTTTGCAGTTCTATATATAGCCCTTACAAAGGGTATTCTGTCCGCAAATTTATGCCCGAACGATATTAGCCGCACCCCTATTACATAACTGCCTATCAGTCCGGATATATAGATAAATGCAACAAAAAAAGCAATTCCGATACCGGGAAATTCTCGGCCAATAATGCCCTGAATAAAATCCCTGGGTATAGGGTCTATGATGTCGAAAAAGAACTTCATAACCAGTACCGTAGCCATGAGAGGTAATACAATAAGGAAACCCGAAACTATTTTCCGCCTAAAATGCTGACCCAAAATCTTGAACGCTTGGCCAGGGTGAAGTTTATTCATAAAATTACCCATCAGGATTTACGAGTAGGTAATAGCGATTCGTACGCTGAAAGTACTAAAGGAGCTATCTTGGTCCAGGCCAGCGATGTCGCGTATTTAATAGAAGTCTTCCTCATAGTCTCGCTAAGTTGTGGGCTCTCAAAAATCATCATCAATCTATCCGCATAGGATTCTGGACACCTCCACGGCATCAAGAATCCCGTTTTACCATGTTTTATTAGCGAAGGCAACCCGCCCACTCGAGAAGCTATTACGGGAGTGCCACAGGCCATGGATTCGAGAGCTACTAAGCCAAAGCTTTCATAGTAAGACGGGACAAGACATACGTCGGCCGCTGAGAAATAAGTAGGCAATTCTTGCCTATCAACTCTATTAACAAAAATCACTGTTTCTGATAATCCCATTTTCCCTGAAAGCTCTTTCAATCGCAAGACTTCAGGATCGCACATCGACATGCCGCCTACCACTAATAATTTAAATTCGCGATCTCTTCCTAGAGCTTCCACAACTTTAAAGAGAAAATCTATACCCTTCAAGGGCTCCAACCTACCAACAAATAAGATTATTTTATCATCGGAAATTCCCAATCTATCTCGAGCGACTTGTCGTTCGATTGGTTTGAATGTTGAAAGGTTAACTCCACCTGGAATAACTACTATCTTCTTGTCAGACGACCGTTGCAGGTTAATGATTGCCTGCCTTTCATGTTCACTCGAGGTTACTACAAGATCTACTAACCCTACTAGGTCTATCTCAATGCGTTCTCTATCATTAAAAGAATCTTGGGGACCTATGGCCTTTCGCTTTAAGTGCTGCAAGGTATGGAAATTAAGAACGTGTGGTATCCGATTTATACTAGAAAATTCTTTGCCAATTAATCCAGACATCCAGTAATGCGAATGAACCAAATGGTATGGTATTCTCTGTTCGTATTGGAAGCCTACCATCTCCCTATAGAATCCATCTATGTAACCAGTAAAAGCATCCATTTCAGCATCTAGCGGTCCACCATCAAGGTGTACTATTCTGACATTCGGGCCAAGAAAAGAAACATCTTGATCGAATTCCAGATGATTTCTGGTAAAAATATCGATTTTCAGGCCCAATAAACTGAGTTCCTTAGCTAATTCAGTTATGTAAACATTCATGCCGCCTACTTTCCCTGACCCGGGAGCAAGGGCAGGACATGAATGAAAACTTATCATAGCTACTCTCAGAACCATCAGTCGATTTCCACATTTAAATTAAAAACCCGTCTATCGATCCCGCCCAAATCATATTTATATGGCTCGTTTCCCCTGAGAAAGTCATAATAGTTTAAACCTGCTTCAATAGCATTTCGTATGGAAAAGGCTTTCAACAAAAGCCCGACGCTATAATATCCAAGTTCTGGATTATATCCGCTGTTATATAAGAATCTCGAGTTTCCATAATCGAAACACATAACCCCACTTACTTTCTCTCCCTTGATTTCCAAAAAAAACAACCTGAGAATGCCCTGCTCTGCAAACCTGTAAGCGACCTGTCGAAAAAACCTATCTCTATTGGGTGTAAGGAATTCCTCTTTGTCCTGACCGCTCATTCGAAGTAACCTGAGGAAATCATCCATGGCGGACTGAACTTCATCAGGCTCAGTCAGTTCTAGCCAAACCACTTCTTTAACTGTTTCTAATCGTCTAAATTTCCGCCTCAACTCATGACGATTCTTTTTTGATAAATTTGACAGAAACTGTTCCCATGTATCGGGCAGTTCCATGCCTGGAACTACATCACTGCTACACACGTCAACCTTATAGCCTCTTTCCCTGGCCATTTTGGGCAAAACTGTTAGGGTCAAAGAGTCTTCTGGAATGGAGAATAACTTCAGTGAACTGCATTCAACATCTAGCAAATAATCCAATAAACCATTAAAGAACCCTATTTCCTGCCCTGGTGTAATGAGAAAATCAGCAAAATCACACACATCTTGATCTCCTAAAAACGAGAATCTTCGTCCTTCACTCTTCAAAGGAGCAATCCCTTCGATAGTGCTCCCCTCGGCATGGAGAATATGCGCGTTGTTGCCATAACCTAACTCTCCAAACCAAATCTCGAGAAACTCAATTAATTGGAACGGAGTGTTTATTGCGGTTTTCAAAAGAAGTCTTGACCAAATTCCAGATATATCACCAAACGAGCGTTCAGAAAACATTTCAGTCATGTAAGCCTCTCATGAAAAAATAACCGCCACTAAATCATTGTCAATCAGATCCAAATATGGCGGCTTCTAATGCGTCTAAAGTCGATGGCACTTCTATAATATTTGACAAAGGCATATGGTCGGTCATATCAGGCTGCTTTAATCCAGAACCTGTAATGATACATACCACTCGCTTACCATGAAAATTCCAGCCAGCTTTGGACAGTTTCAATATGCCAGCCACTGAAGCGGCGGACGCAAGCTCGCAAAAAATTCCTTCTAGTGACGCCATTTTGCTGCATGCGTCCACTATTTCCTCATCAGTTACAGCCTCTATCACACCTTTAGATTCTTTAAGCACGCTTAAAGCCCTTTCCCAATTTACCGGATTTCCAATGCGTATGGCCGAAGCAATCGTTACAGGGTCCTCAATCGGACTATTCTGAACTAATGGAGAGGCTCCAGCAGCCTGAAATCCCAACATTCTGGGAAGCGATTTTGACAATCCTCGATCCATATATTCTAAAAAACCTAGCCAATACGCAGAAATATTCCCTCCATTACCAACTGGTATCGCAAGATAATCAGGAGAATATCCCAGTTGGTCTATTATTTCGAAAGCTCCTGTTTTCTGCCCCTGTAATCTGTAAGGATTAGTTGAATTGACCATGGTTATGGAACGAGTCTTGGCAATCTTCAGTACCAACGATAATGCATTATCGAAGTTCCCCTGTATGGATATTATTTGAGCCTTATGGGCTCGTACTTGTGCGAGCTTGCTAGAGGCAACACCTCTGGCTGGAACCACCACTGTAACCGGTAAGTTAAATCTAGCTCCATAGGCGGCAGCTGAAGCACTAGTGTTACCTGTGGAAGCACATATAACTCTCGCACTATTTCCTTCGATCGCTTTAGCGATGGCAACAACCATACCTCGATCCTTAAATGATCCAGTAGGGTTCGAACCTTCCAGTTTGAAAAACAGATCCTCACATTCCACTAATTTAGAGAGCTGCGTGGACCGGATCAAAGGAGTTTCTCCTTCGCCAAGGGTAATTAGAGGAGTATTTTCCGTCACGGGCAAGAATTCCCGATACAGATTCAATAAACCTATTCCAGACATAAAACCTCCTAGCTAGATAATTCTCCTATTCGTATCACATTATTAATCTTAGATACCACTGAAAGATCCGATAAAACTGCAAGTGCCTTCTGGATTTGAAATTCCCTAGATGGATGTGTGGTTATTACGACTTCTGCCGTACCTTTTTCCTTATCAGCATCCTTCTGTATAACCGAGGCAATACTAATATTAAGCGAACCCAGGGTCTGTGCTATCTGTCCAAACACCCCCGCCTTATCGGATACAGTCAGTCTAATATAATAACTGGTATTCAAATCCAAGATGGTTCTCAAGGGGATCATTTTTTCAATCCCTGGAATTAGTGAATTTGGGGAATTATCTATAGAAATACTCTTGCCTACATCAATTAATTCCCCCAAAATCGCACTCGTAGTCGGCCATCGGCCAGCTCCTTGCCCATGAAACACTATATTGCCTGAATAATTCCCGTAGAATTGAATTGCATTATATATTCCTGAGACTTTTGCGAACAAATGTGAATCAGGAATCAGTGAAGGATGGACTCTGACTAAGATCCCATCTTCTCCAGCCTCAGCTGTGGCTAATAGTTTTATCGCGTACCCAAGTTCCTTTGCGTATACGAAGTCCCTTGATCGCAATTTCTCTATACCTTCACGATACACATCAGATGGATCAATATAGCTCCTAAACGCCAAACTCGCTATAATAGCGAGTTTATTAGCAGAATCTACTCCTGAAATATCGTTAGAGGGGTCAGTTTCTGCGTATCCCAATTCTCGCGCCAAATCCAAAGCCTGGTCGAATCCCATCAGTTTTTCTTCGATAGCGGTAATGATGAAATTGGTTGTGCCGTTCAGTATACCGTGAATAGTCTTAAAGTCATTTGCCTGCAGGTCCCTAATAATTGGTCCAATTACAGGCATTCCTCCGCAGACTGCGGCCTCGAACCGAAAACTCCTACCATATTTACGGGCTAATTCAAAAAGTTCTGGGCCTTTTTTGGCAACCAAGTCTTTATTGGCTGTAATTACATCCTTTCCAGAACACAACGCTTGCTGCACATATTCAACGGCAGGGTGAATGCCTCCAATGAGTTCAATAACAACCTGTATTGCCGGATCAGAAAGAACCCTAGACGGATTCTCAGTCAGGAGCTCTGATGGGACCCTAATGGCACGAACCTTTTTGGGATCCCTAACCAAAATTTGCCTCAGGTCAAATTGCATCCCGGATTTATATAACAACCGCTCAGAATCAGACAACAAAGCTTCTGCGACTCCACTACCTATAGAACCAAGACCTAATAACCCCACACCAATAGGTGGATTCTTCTTATCCACCTAGAAACATTCCTCGTTTCTGACCGGCAGTTTGCATTAATTGCTCAACGGTCCATTCATAAAGGCTGCTATCAAAGTTTATCGAGACCCGTCCCTCAGAAGTCCCTTTTTCGAATCTATCCTCAACCCAACTTTCCAATAATTGTTCGCGTAATTTGGACCTCCATCTAGCCCCTACTTCCATCATTTTCGGCCCATCATTAACCTTGGCTATAACAAAATGATCTCCACTCTGTATACCCTCGCTCAGCTCTCCAAGACTCATTCCAGGCGACTCTTCGGTACCAAATAACCACTGGTCTAAATCCGGGAAGGCCCCTTTAGGAATCCAACCCACACTTCCATTGTTAAGCGCATATACAAAGTTTGCAGAATAATCTGCAGCAACCCTGGCAAATCCCTCGGTTAAAGCCCTTTCCCGAACTGCCACTACGTCTTCAAAAGTATCAATACTAGTTGCAACGGCATCAGGGATAAGGGGAACCCTTATCCAAGAAACATCCACATGCTCTATGTCTTCTGCGATATTCTCATCCATAGCTTGAACCATTCCCAGGAAGGTAAGTTGTTCCAAAGCCAACCGCCTGAATTCATCTTCAGTTATTCTGTTAAAGTTCAAATAGCTACGATATCTCTCCTGAAATTCTCTATCTAATTGGTCTTGAGTGCTTTCTTGTCCTGGAGGCACATCAGCCTCAAAAACAGTGCTAACAAAAGTGTCTATATCACTATCTGTAACATTCACATTGAATTCATGGGATGCCTGAATCAACAGTTCGAGCTGGACCATTCCTAAATTAAATGGGCCTGCCGTTACATCAAGATCTGGGTTATATAAAATCCGCAAAACATCTGTAAGGGTTATATTAGTTTCTGAATATCCGGTAGCAGCCTGAATCATACGAACGCGTTTAACCAAGTCTCCTTGATTAAACTCTGTTTCGTTAACTACTGCAGACTGTACTCTCGGAGGTAAATAAAAATTCATGTACCACGCACTCGTGACAATACCGCCTATAGTTAAAAGAAAAACTGAAATAAAGATTAAAAGAAATCTTTTTCGCCTAGGGTTCATACGCATACGGGATAACCGAACGCGTCTATCCTTTGGTTCTTGAGAATCTCCAGTAAATCGATTTTGCTTGGGAACTGTATCCATAAACGAATCCTTATTTTATATCGCCGTAGAGCCCGAAATGCGCTGATAAACGGATCAAAAACCTATTTCAAATGATAGTTTCTAATTCGATCCAACGTGATTTGGACTGAACGGAAGCAACGCTATCATCCTAGCTCGCTTTATTGCTCTTGTCAGAGCTCTTTGATGCAGCGCGCAGGTGCCTGACTTACGGCTGGGATCTATTTTGGATCTATCTGACATAAATCGCCTGAGCCGGCCCACGTCCTTATAATCTATGTCCGTAACCTTTTCTACACAAAAAGTGCATACCTTGCGACGGGCCACGAATCTACGCCGTGTTGTCCGAACTCCAGAGTCTCTCTTGGGAAGACTAGTCATCAATTGGTCTCCTATAATTAATCAATCAAAAAGGCAGGTCCTCAGCCTCAGTAGGCATGGAGAAGTCATTCTCTTCAGGCCTCCTTTCATCGGATGAGTCACCAATCTTATCTAAAAACAAAACCGACGTTGCAATTATTTCATTGGCCAACCTGGGTTGTCCATCCTGGCCTTCCCATTTGCGGCTCTTAAACCGGCCCTCAATGTAAGCTCTACGCCCTTTTGCAAGATACTGATTGACTTGTTCGGCCAATCGGTCCCAAGCTACCACAGTAAACCATTCGGTATCATCCTGTCGTTCTCCATCATCAGTGCGAAAAGTCCTATTTACTGCCATCCTAAAGGACGTAACCGGTTTGCCACTAGGCGTATAGCGCATTTCTGGATCAGTACCTAGATTCCCTATTATCATTATTTTGTTTAAACCGACTGCCATATAACCTAATCCTTCCTTTTTCTACTAAACTTGATTGCTAGCCTACTTCTCATCTTTAACAGATAACTCACTACTATCACTAGAAGCTTCCTCTGTGGCTACGGCATCACTAGAAGCTTCCTCTGTGGCTACGGCATCACTAGAAGTTTCCTCTGTGGCTACGGCATCACTAGAAGCTTCCTCTGTGGCTACGGCATCACTAGAAGTTTCCTCTGTGGCTACGGCATCACTAGAAGCTTCCTCTGTGGCTACGGCATCACTAGAAGCTTCCTCTGTGGCCTCATTCTTTTTTGTTTGTGCTGGTTCTTCAACTTTAGGTTTCTCCCCTCGTACAATCATGAATCTGAGAAGAGAATCTGATAACCTAAGCTGCCTATCAATAGACTGCAGTTCCGACGATTCAATTTCAGCGTACATCAAATGATATGTTCCCTCTAAGTACCTCTGGCCACGCTTTTTAATCGGATAGGCTAAATGTCTAGTACCCCACCTATCCTCTTTTGAAACTGCACCGCCAGCTTTTTCTACTAATGCTTTAATATTTTCAATAGATGTCGCACTCTCATCGTCACTAAGAGCCGGGTTAAGTATCAACATGATTTCAAAATCTTTTTTCATATACCTACTCAATGTAATTTGTCTAATTATAGCACCGGGCGATTCCTACGCTCAACCAGCATCACTCATCAATACCAGGAACCATGAACCTTGAAGCCAGACTATTGGCCTCAATCCTGCTATCTCTTAGCAAGATTTTATCGTTGGGTGCCGAAAGTACGCGCACGATGATCTGACCAATCTGCCACAATTCCTGGGGCCCCATGCCACGGCTGGTGACTGCTGCCGTACCCAATCTAAGTCCACTTGTAATACGTGGAGATTCCGTATCATTGGGTATGACATTCTTGTTTGTCACGATCGACACTTTGCCCAAAGCTTCTACTGCTTCATGCCCTTTTATGCCAAGTGGCCTAAGATCCACAAGGCATAAGTGAGTGTCTGTGCCTCCCGAAACCATCCTTAGTCCTCCCACAGCAAGCGAATCAGCCAATGTGCGCGAGTTCTCGACTATTTTGCTAGCATATTTCTTAAACGATGGTTTGAGGGCTTCGCCAAAACAAACCGCTTTAGCCGCTATAACATGCATGAATGGTCCTCCTTGTATCAATGGAAAAACAGCCCTATCAACAAGTTCCCCTAACCTTGCCTTGCTCAATATCATTCCTCCCCTCGGCCCTCTCAATGTTTTCTGTGTAGTGGTTGTGACGATATCTGCGTATGGAATAGGCGAAGGATGCACACCTCCAGCCACAAGACCAGCGATATGTGCCATATCCACCATTAACATTGATCCGGTTTTATCGGCAATTTCTCTAAAACGTTCAAAGTCTATAATTCTTGGATATGCAGTAAATCCTGCGACAATCAACTTTGGTTGATACACTTTCGCTTGTTGCAAAACATGGTCATAGTCGATGACTTCGGATTCAGCATTAACTTCATAATTCACAAAGTTGTAAAGTTGACCGGAAAAATTCACAGAACTGCCATGTGTCAGATGCCCACCATGGTCTAATCTCATACCCATCACAGTGTCACCAGGGTTTAAAAGCGCGAAATAAGCCGCCATATTAGCCTGAGTACCACTATGAGCTTGCACATTTACATGGTCAGATCCGAATAATTTTTTGGCTCGCGTTATAGCTACATTTTCCAGCTCATCTGCATTTTCACAACCAGCATAATATCTCTTTCCAGGATAGCCTTCAGCATATTTATTCGTTATGACTGACGCCTGAGCCTGCAGAACAGCCTTGCTTGCGTAATTCTCGGAAGCTATTAGAACAATTGAATTGCGCTGTCGTTCTTCTTCTCGAACCAGAACCCGATAAACATCAGGATCTGAGGATTTAGTAGCCTTCATAAGTCCCAAGTCTGAACTCCGTACGAACTTTAATGAATAACCAGATACAAGTTATATCAGTCTACGTTTCCATTTAAACAAATTCAATGAATATAAACTACCTCGAACATCTAAACAGATCCTTTTCCCAGAACCACTGTGATAAGAATATGGATTTCCTCATTTTTTATAAAGTTTATTGGAAGTAAGAATGCCAGTTCATACTGTAGAATATCAAAGGCTTAACTTTTCGTAAATTTTATTACCCAACCTCATAAGAAGGAACAAAATAGTTAAAGCATCCTATATCCTTGCTATCACCACTCGGCTCGAAAAGTTTCACATTCATTTAGAAACTAGAGTCTATCGCAATTAAGTCTTATGGACAGGTTAATACAGGTATGGCAATATGATAGCTGCAATCTCGAAAGTCATTTCAAGAACTCTTGTAAGGTTATTGGCAATGATTTCTTACAGGACGTATAAGGACCAGAAGATTACAATCCTACTACCTAGTGCAAAAGGAGAACTGACATGAGTTTTGGAATAACAGTAGTAAAGCAATTTGAGAAATTAGTGGTCCTCCGTTGGGGACAACTCAACAGAATAAGTTCTCCAGGCCTTAGATTCGTGGTACCCATCATGGAAGACGCAACCAAAGTAGATCTGCGCGAAAGGGTTCAACGAGTGCCCACTCAAAAATACATAACAAGTGATAACGTTGTCGTAGATATGGATTTTGTAATTTATTACCGTGTCGTAGAAGAAATAGCTGAAAGGGCAGTGCTTAATGTCCGGGACTTCCAAGCTGCAGTAATAAATATGGCAGTCGCAACTCTCCGAACTGTTATAGGCGCGACAACATTAGCTTCTGCTCTCGCTGACAGAGAAAGAATGCGTGGAACCTTACAAGTATCTCTGGATGAGATCACCGATCGTTGGGCAGTAAAAGTGACCCAAATAGCTATTAATGAAATCGATCCGCCTCCCAACGTAAAATCTGCTATGGAGCGTGAAAAATCTGCCGAAGCCATAAAAACTGCCGACATCACAGAATCTGAGGGTCAAAGACAGGCTGCAATTAACAGGGCTGAAGGAGAAAAGCAATCAGCAATCCTCACAGCAGAGGGTAAAAGGCAATCCGAAATACTTACGGCTGAAGGAGATCAGCAAGCTGAAATATTGAGGGCAGAAGGCTTCAGTACAGCACTAGACAGAATCTACCAGGTTGCAAGCAACATCGATGAAAAAACTTTGAGCTTACAATACTTTGAAACTTTGAAATCTATGGGTTCCAGTCCATCCACCAAATTCATTTTCCCGATGGAATTCACAGCAATGTTGAAACCCTTCCTAAACCTCCTGAAAAACAAGGATGAAACTACCTCCTAATAAACTAGAGATAGATATGGTACCCATGGTTATATTCTAGAAGAACACTTTCATACTTGAATTTCGCACACGCAAATCTAGACTACCCAGTGAGAAGCAACCTAATAAAATCCTGGTTCTAAAAATGATAAGGCAGCTGAATAAGGTTCAATATCACCTTTTCTTACTTTCTGAAATACCTCTTTGAATCTAGTGTCGTTATAAATGTCATCTTTTAGCCGCAATTTCAATTCCTGAAACACTAGCTCTAAAAATTCTACTGATCGTTGATCTTCACGATTTTGTTTCAGCATGCCGCTAGATGCCAGCCGTTCTCTATACGCTTGGATAGATTGTTTAAGTTTTACCACACCCTCCCCATTCAATGATTGAGTAGTAACCACAACCCTTAGACCTAAAGGATCACCATCACCAGATTCCCCAATTTCATTAAGATCTTGAAGTATATTATCAAGTCCCGAATGATCCGACTTGTTAATCACAAAAATGTCAGCTATTTCCATAAGGCCTGCCTTTAGAAATTGAATCGAATCACCCATACCTGGTGTAAGGACCACAATTACTAGATCAGCCACATTTTTTATATCTAAATCTGCCTGACCCACCCCAACGGATTCAACAATGATAATATCCTTTCCCGATAGATTTAACAGACGTATAATCCCTCTCACTCTTTTCGGGAGACTGGTGTTTCGATCCCGAGTGGCCATACTCCTAATAAAAACCCTTGGATCAAGATTGTGTTTTTCCATACGAATCCTGTCGCCCAACATAGCCCCACCTGAGAATGGACTAGTAGGATCAACTCCTATGATCCCAACAGATACATCATCGTCAAGGTACCGATCTGTTAGCTGCGAAATTAATGTGCTTTTCCCTACTCCCGGAGCTCCAGTTACTCCAATTACGAATGACCGCCAATCCTCAGGATAACAGGCTTTTAAAACATCTGTGCCTGAAGGATCACCTGACTCTACCAAAGATATAGCCCGAGCAAGAGCCCGTCTATCTCCCTGACTGATCTTCTTCAAAAGTTCGATCACAGCAGTCCATAAGTCGGAATAATCGGCCTTGCCAAGGTATCATTAGGACTAGCAAGCGTCAAATTCAAAAAGTTGGTTTCTGACCAGCTTGCGCTATAAACTCGTTAAACTTCGAAGGTAGTCACGTTTTACAAACTAGTAGAATCTTCTTCATATCCTACAAGTAATCGTCTTTCTAATGATTCGACGTCTGACGAACTTAAGCTAAAATACTTAGCCATTGGATGATGAAATACTAAAGCACTAACCGATCCTTCTGGATCCATCATAAATTCTTCTGTTAGGTTCACCCCTAACGTTTCTTCTGGATTTAAAAGCTGCCATATTTGGGCTTGATCTTCCAATCTAGGACATGCTGGGTATCCAAAAGAATATCTAGATCCTCGATATTTAGCCTTGAAAACATCTTGTATCGCAATGTTGGCAGAATCACCAAACCCCCACATATTCCTCATTCGCTTATGCAAGAGTTCAGCAAAAGCCTCTGCAGATTCCAATGCAATTGCTTGGAGCACATGACTATTCAAATATTCCCCTTTTTTCATCCAATCGTTTGCCAAATCTCTTACTCCAGGCCCTATAGTCGTTACAAACGAACCTATGTAATCATGTTTACCTAGAGCTAAAGGGCTAACATAGTCAGAAATACAAAGCCCTTCTCCTTCTTCTTGCCTGCCGAACTGAAATCTAGACAAAACATCCTCACCGTTCGGAGATAATATCAGAAGATCGTCTTCTACTGAGGCCGCTCTAAAAAACTTATATGCCGCCCTAGCTCGTATATCGGGCCTCGTCAACATCACATTCTCTATTTCCCTAACCTTTGACCAAAGTTCAAGAGCCTTTTTCTCTCTATTTTTCAGAGCATCTTCAAATTTTCCTCTATATCCTAGGTGCCTGACATACAACATTACTGGATTAATATATCTAAAGATCTCCGATAAGTCATGATCATCTATTGTATGCAATCTTAAATCGGGTGGTTGGGGAAGTTCTTTCACTCTTTCGATTATTGTTTTGGGTCTTTCAGCTCTTCCTTTTGTCATGGTTTGCAGTCGCTTAAATTGATCATCAGCAACCATTTGATCAGTTTCCTGATCCAATCTAAATTTCAGGGTTTTGAGTTTCCCTGGATCCCTGAGAGTGTTCATTGAGGATAATCCGTTCATCGCATCGCCAGCATAAACAACTAGCCCTGAATATTCAGGGGCTATCCTGAGACGCGTGAAACGATTGGTAAGTGCTGCACCTCCAACTATAATAGGTATCTCTATTTTAGCTTCCTTAAACTCGTGCACCGTTTCAACCATCATTTGGGCAGACTTTACCAAAAGGCCAGAAAGTCCAATAACATCTGGCTTATGCTTATAAAAGGCAGCGATTAGCTCCCTGGGCGGAATCTTTATACCCAAATTAATCACTGCAAATCCATTGTTAGTGAATATAATGTCTACTAAGTTCTTTCCAATGTCATGGACATCTCCTTTAACTGTCGCCAACAGGATCTTTCCCCTGTTTTCAGTCGCATCTTTATCCATATGCGGTTCCAGATAGGATACGGCCGCTTTCATAGCCCCAGCTGAAGTCAGAACCTCAGCTACAATTAACTCATTTTTTCCAAAAAGCCTCCCTACTTCATCCATCCCATCCATAAGAGGTCCATTTACAATTTCCAAAGCGGTCGAAGAAATCAAAGCTTCATCCAAATCTCTAAAAAGACCTTCTTTACTACCATCTACAATACAGCTGCTTATACGTTCGTTTAAAGGTAAGGTTTTTCTAATTTCATGGGTTTTCGTTGGTAGAATGTTTCTGAAATGATTAGCAAACGCCGCTATCGAATTTTCACCACGTGCCCAAATTAAATCCTCGGCAAGTTTTCTTTCATCTTGCGGTATAGATGCGTAGCGTCTGAGCTGTTGGGAATTCACGATAGCCATATCTAAACCCGCCTTGACGCAGTGATAAAAGAACACGGAGTTCAAAACTTCTCTTCCAGCCGTAGGCAAGCCAAAGGAAACATTCGATATTCCCAAAATGGTTTTTGCTGCGGGAAATGCTTCCTTTATCAGAGTTAGACCTTCAATGGTTTCAATGCCAGATCGAACGTAGTTAGAATCTCCTGTTCCTATCGGGAAGACCAGAGGGTCAAATATAATATCGTGAGGAGAAATATCATACTTTTCAGTTAACAGTTTGAAAACCCTTTTGGCTATAGATAATTTCCTCTCCTTAGTAATAGCTTGACCTTGAGTACGATTATCATCTATACATCCGACTACAACGGCGGCCCCAAACTCTTTAATTATAGGCACTATAATTCTCAGTCTATCTTCTCCGTCTTCCAAGTTGATAGAATTTATGATTGATTTCCCGGGAGTGCGCTTTAAGGCTTCTTTCAACACATTGGAGTCTGTGGTATCTAACATAAGAGGAACTTTCACCCTCCCATTTAGACATTCTAAGAAAGTGCTGACATCTATAGTCTCATCCCGGTCAGGATCTTGAAGACATATATCCAAAACCTGGGCTCCGTCACGCACTTGGTTTCTACCTATCTCTGCACCTGCCTCCCAGTTACCCTCTGCAATAAGCCTCTTGAATTTCCTGCTGCCCAAAACATTAGTTCTTTCTCCCACCAATACTGGCCGGGTGCTATCGTCTATAACAAAAGGTTCAAGCCCTGAAACAAATGTTTCATTTCTAATGACCGGGACCCTAGTAGGCCTATTTTGAGACATTTTTATCATGTGTTTTATATGGTCTGGTGTGGTACCACAACACCCACCCAAGACATTGACCCAACCCTCATCAATAAAGCTCTCTAGTGTCGACGCCAGTGCTTCTGGTTCTTCGTTATAAATACCATCTTCGTCAGGTAGCCCTGCATTTGGAATAACTGCTATGGGAAACCTGGAAAGCTGGGAAAGCGTTCGAACATGATCTCTCATAAAACTTGGCCCAGTGGAACAATTGATGCCAATCCATAATAGATCTCTATGTGCCAAAGAGTTATAGAAACTTTCTATATCTTGGCCACCAAGCATAGTTCCCATAACCTCGATAGTGCTTTGCACAGCTACTGAAACTACCATATTCATTTCTCTGCTCAATCTATCTATAGCAGCAAGTCCCGCTTTTACATTAAGTGTATCTTGTGCAGTTTCTAGAAGCAGAAAGTCAGCACCTCCGTCTATAAGCCCTTTGGCCTGTATATGGTAGTGCTCAACTAGCTCGTCCCAAGTAATACCACCAGTAACGGATATGGCTCGAGTTGTCGGACCCATTGATCCTGCCACAAAAATCAGCTTTTCTGCAGTTTCGAATTTTGAAGTTGCTTCCCTGGCAATGAGTGAAGCTGCCCTACTAATATCATAGGCCTGTGATCCCAATCCAAATTCATTCAGTACTAATGGTGTGCTCCCAAAAGAATTAGTCTCAACTATATCTGGTAGCGTTTCCAAATAGGTTCTGTGGATTCCGGAAATTAGTTCAGGCTTGGTAATATTCAAAATCTCGTTGCAACCCTCAGATTCCTCTCCACCGAAATCTTTTGCGGATAACTCCAAAGCCTGAATTGCAGTACCCATGGCCCCATCCACAATAAGAATTCTTTGTTCAAGAAGTTGCTTTAGTTTAATCATACGTTTCGATAAGTTCGTCATTAGACAGCTCGTAATTTAATTACCCAAACCACACATTTAATACCTAAATCATTGTTATAAACATAAAAACTATCCCTTAACTACATTTCAAAGGACCATGGGTTGCTGTCGCATTCTATCTAAGGGACTAGTAGCACGCAACAATCTCCGTCACAATCTTGTTGGACATAGAGTCAGGATTAGATTATAGGGTTAATGCTTTCTCCATTTGGTAATATGTTTAGACCTGTGTGATAATAAAGTAAGCAAACTTCCAAATCTATAGGAATCCTGATGCCAAAAAGCTATTGGATAGTTACAGCAAGCCCAGCCAACTTCCAGATAGCCAAAGATAAAAAGTTTGACGTTTTAGGCCTACGTGCCCAACATAAACGGAAAGTGCAACGCATAGAAAATGGAGATCAACTACTCCTCTACATCACACATCTAAGGGTCTTTAGCCTGACTGCCACGGTTGACAAGCCGTTTTTTGAAGACAATTCACCTATTTATGGAAAGGAAGGGGACAGTACTTTACCTTATCGCATTGGAATTAAGCCTGATCTAATATTGGAACCATCACAATATTTAGACGCCTGCCACATCGCACCCCGGATGGATTATATAAAACGATGGGTTCCTGAGATGTGGTTTATGGCATTTGAAGGCAGCTTACACCTAATCTCTAAGTCCGATTTTTTTATGATTTCCGAGGAAATCCGCAAGGCTGCGAAAACTCCCATAGGACATCCCATGAAGCCATTGTCTGGTAGCATTAAATCCAATTGTGCTCTCCATCATAACCTAGGCTAAGAAAACACAAGCTACCTATGCCTAACAAGTATATATGGCGGCCTGTGCGGCTGCTAATCTTGCAACAGGAACTCTAAAAGGGGAGGAACTAACATAGTCTAGCCCAATTTCATGACAAAACAGAATGCTTTTCGGATCTCCACCGTGCTCCCCACAAATACCTATTTCCATGCCGGTTTTGACACGACGTCCTTTCTCAACGCCCATAGAAATCAGCTGACCTACGCCTTCCCTGTCCAAAGACACAAACGGATCATTGTCTAGAATTCCTTTATCAATGTAATGTCTTAAGAACTTACCTTCTGCATCGTCACGACTATATCCAAATGTAGTTTGAGTTAGATCATTGGTTCCAAAACTAAAGAAATCGGCCAATTCCCCGATGGCATCGGCCGTCAAGGCAGCCCGAGGAACCTCGATCATCGTACCGAATTTATAACTGAATTTATGACCATTTTCTTCTTGAACCTTATCAGCTACCTTTGTAAGTACATTTTTAAGCATAGCGAATTCGTTGACATGTGATGTCAGGGGAATCATGATCTCAGGGGAAACTTTCACACGTTCATCCAACAGCTTACAACAAGCGGTTATTATCGCCTTCACTTGCATCTCATAGATTGAGGGGAACGTAATTCCCAACCTACAACCTCTATGCCCCAACATGGGATTGGATTCTCTGGACCTTTCAAGAAGAGCTAAAAGGCTCTCCCTCTCCTTCAATATGTCAGAGGATCCCTTGGTCACTCTCAATTCTGCTATCTCTTCCACAAGTTTCTCGTAGTTGGGCAGAAATTCATGCAAGGGTGCATCCATAAGTCGAATTATGACAGGTCGCCCCTCCATCACCCTCAAAATTTCTTCGAAATCTCCTACTTGCAAGGCCTCTAGGTCAGCTAGACCAGAACAGAATATTCGCACGCTTGCTGGAAGATCCTGGGGCATCGATCCTTTAACGTACGTCAACGCTATATCTGGGTTTTGGAGTTGCCACTTTTCAGTTGCTGCCGCATTCAATAAAACCTGCTGCACTACATTTACTCGCTCAGAACCAAGAAACATATGTTCAGTGCGACAGAGACCTATACCTTCAGCTCCCATATCCAAGGCCTTACTCGCATCTTCACTAGTATCCGCATTTGCCCATACACCAAGCTTCCTACGATCGTCGGCCCAAGATAGAAATAGTTCAGCTTCAGATAAATCCTCTAGGTCAGGATCAACAGTTTCTATTCTCCCTAAGAACACCTCTCCGGTTGTTCCATCCATACTGATGGTCTCACCCTTTTTCACAACCTGTCCGTTAACAGAAAAGTGCTCGCCAGATTTGTCAAACTCCAGTTGTTCAGCACCAACTATGCAAGGCTTGCCTAACCCTCTGGTCACAACCGCTGCATGGCTCGTTGTACCGCCTCTGCTAGTAAGCACGCCTTTCGATACGAGAACGCCTCCTATATCATTCGGGCTGGTTTCAGATCGAACCAGGATGACATCTTCCCCCAACTCTGCTTCCTTAGATGCTTCAACTGCCTCGAAACATACCTTGCCTGTGGCTGCTCCAGGCGACGCAGGTGCCCCTTTGGTCAATAGTCGATCCATAGTTACTGCATGGTTCCTAGACTTGACGCTAAATCTAGGCATAAACAGCTTTGTCAAATCCTCCGGGTCGACTCTTAAGAGCGCTTCATCTTTTGTTATGATGCCCTCTGCCACTAAATCCACTGCAATTCTAATAGCAGCCAAAGTAGTCCTTTGCGCACTCCTAGTTTGTAGCAAGAAAAGTCTTTCATTCTCTATAGTAAATTCCACATCCTGGACATCCCTATAATGCGTCTCCAACAGTTTCGCCAGAGATTCCAATTTTGTGTATAAGAACGGTTTAGTAATGGACAAGCTTGAAACCGGCAATGGTGTCCTTAAACCAGCCACGACATCTTCACCTTGAGCATTCGGTAAATATTCTCCATATATTCCAGGACTGCCAGAAGCCGGATCCCGTGTGAAAAGCACTCCAGTACCACTATCAGGCCCAGTATTCCCGAATACCATAGCCATAATATTCACTGCTGTACCCAAGTCGTGAGAAAATCCCATATGGTTCCTGTATTTAATAGCCCTAGGGTTATTCCAACTCTCGAATACCGCTAAAACAGCTTGTTTCAATTGATCTATCGGTTTACTGGGGACTGGCCTGCCAGCATGTGATTCAATAATACTTTTGTACCCTAATATCACAGATTCCAGATTTTTCTGGTCAAGTTGGTGATCCATACGTACACCAGCCGCACGCTTGGTTTCTTCAAAAAAATTCTCGAAATATTTAAGGGGCACATTCATAGCTACGTCGCCGAATATTTGCAGGAATCGTCTATACGCATCTAGAGCGGGACGACGGTCGCCCATAACCTTAGCCAAGCCTTCGATATTTTCATCATTAATGCCCAGGTTTAGGATTGTGTCCATCATTCCTGGCATAGACACTCGAGCTCCAGATCTTACAGACAGTAATAGAGGGTTTTGGGAATCCCCAAACTCTTTACCAACATCGTTTTCTAAATATACTAGATGTTTTAGTATGTCATCCCAAAGACCAGACGGCATCTTTTTAGCTAAAGAATAGTACTTCAGGCAAGCTTCCGTGGTAACTATAAAGCCAGGTGGTACCGGCAATCCAAGGTTTACCATCTCTGACAGATTAGCGCCTTTGCCACCCAGAATATCTTCCATTCCCGCCTTTCCTTCACTAAAACGAAAGATATACTTAACCGAAGCTAGAGAACCTCTGGTTTCAACCATTGTGAATCACATCTCTCCACGAAAATTTTAGTGTAAAAGAAGTGCCTGTTAAAGATAACATACCCGTCTATTATAAACACAATTACATGACTGACCAATCAACTGTCTAGGGAAATCTAACCCTTCTAATCATTCATGTCACAACTGAAATTAGGACATTGGATATTTATTAAGTCTAAGAGAGGTTCAAGTTAAGTCTGCCACCGGGAATCCCTTCCGCAAACTCCAACCTATCAATATAAAACCTAGGCTTTAACGACACGTGTGCCCGCAATTTTGTCGTGTAAGCCTTGTTTATCCCTATCAAACGCGACCCATATGAAACCAATGAATAATAGAAATTCTGCTAGTATTTTACATGGAAGCTCTCTGAGAAACGCCGCCTTTAAGCTCGGTTGCATCCCATCAAGATCCACAACTCTGATTCTGAGTAACTTCTTTCCCATGGTTTGTCCCCATAATCCAATAAAAACTGATCGGTAAATCCCACCGGCTATGGTAACAAAGAGATTGGTATTCAAATCATTTTGTTGAATACCAATATTCGGAAGAATAATAAAGGATAAACTGAAAATTATTAACACATCAATCGCATATGCACAAAACCTGATCCAAAAACCCATGTAATGGACAGAGTCTATACTCTCAGCTACATATCCATCTGTTGACGAAACTGGTTCATCAAATAACTTGCCACAGTTACTACAGTAGAGAGATTCCGATGGACTCGAGCATCCACAGTTCACGCAATCTACTAGGTCATCGGAGCAAATAATGTTACCACATGAGACACAATCCTTACGTATTTCATCATTATTAGTCCCGCAGTTCCTGCAAATTTTCATCCTTGGCCAGCAATCCATGGCCAGTCTATTCCTTGTTTCCAGGCCTCTTCTAAACAGGTAACTGGAAGATCTATATCTGCCAATTTTAAATTGGGCCCATCAACATTACCCAATTCTAGGGCAGGAACATCCATATCACTTGCCATTGCCAGGATTGTTCTAAAATTTTGGGGCTTAACGGAGACTACGATTCGTGATTGGGCTTCTCCAAAGAGTGCGGCATCGTATCGTCCAGTCATATGCACACTGGAGACGAACCCCAGGCCACTTACGATAGACGATTCGGCTATAGCAACGGCAAGGCCTCCCTCAGAACAGTCATGTGCTGACTGAATAAGACCTTGATCAATTGCTCTCCTACACAACAATTGTACTTTCGATTCCATGTGTAAATTTATTTCGGGACGTCCAGCCACTAGTCCATGAAATACCTTTATGTATTCGCTCCCGGCCAAGTCACGAACCCGACCGCTAAGTCGATTAGTACCAAGCATTACTACTATGTCTCCGGTGTCCTTAAAAGCCATGTCAATACCTTTGCCCACTTCTTCTAAAACACCTAGAACCCCAATAACAGGAGTAGGATCAATCGGATTACCCTGTGACTCGTTGTAAAGACTAACGTTTCCACCAACTACCGGAATTCCCAATACTTTACAAGCCTTAGATATCCCTCTTATCACCCATTCAAGCTGATAATATATCTCCGGATTCTCCGGATTGCCAAAATTCAAGCAATCAGTGAGAGCAACAGGCACAGCTCCCACACAAGAAACGTTTCTGGAAGCCTCCGCTACCGCTATCATGCCTCCATGGTAGGGATCAAGATAACAAAATCTACTATTTCCATCAGTGCTCAAAGCTAAAGCTTTTTGGGTGCCTTTGATACGAACTAGGGCAGCATCACTGGTTCCAGGTTTTTGTACTGTGTTCGTCTGAACCTGATGGTCATATTGACGATAAATCATAGCTTTGCTAGCGATATTGGGAGACTTCAATAACGACAATAGTATTTGATTTGGGCTAATCTCTAATAGTTTGAGATTTGATAGGGGAAATTTTCTCAATTCCCTGGACGCTTCTGACATTCTCCCTTTCAGACGGTAAAGTTTGGGGTGTGTCAGGATTTTAATTGGCAATGATGCTTCTTTCTTGGGGCCATCGTACACCTCTACGTTACCCCCTTTTAATACATGTCCTATTTCCATGGAATATAAATCCCATTTCGAGAGCATTTCGTTAAGTCTGTCCTTTTCCTCTGGCTTCACTATTAAAAGCATTCTTTCCTGCGATTCTGACAACATGATTTCATATGGACTCATATCCTGTTCTCGACGAGAGACCTCGCTGACATCAATTTTGATGCCGTTTCCTCCCTTCTCTGCACATTCGACCGTAGCGCTCGTTAAACCTGCCGCCCCTAGGTCCTGCATTCCAACCAAACCATCAAAGGTCACGAGCTCCAAGCAGGCTTCAATCAAAACTTTCTCTAAAAACGGATTCCCTACTTGTACAGCTGGCCTCATCTCTCTTTCATCCTCAAACGTTCTAGAAGCAAGACCAGACGCCCCATGAATGCCATCACGACCAGTTCCTGACCCAATCAATAGCAACAAATTACCCGGTTCCCCAACGGTAGCTCTAATCAATTTATCCTTTTCAACCAAACCAACACAAAGTGCGTTAACTATAGGATTACCCGAATAACTTTCAGAAAAGAAGATTTCCCCACCAACATCCGGGACACCTATACAATTGCCGTACCAGGAAATACCGCTCACAACACCCTTAATTAGGTGTCTATTATTTGATTCCGATAACGGGCCGAATCTTAACGAATTCAATAAGGCTATAGGCCTTGCACCCATAGCCAATATATCCCGTACTATCCCTCCAACACCTGTAGCAGCTCCTTGTAAAGGCTCGATTGCGGAAGGGTGATTATGAGACTCTATTTTAAAAACTACTGCTAACCCATCGCCAATATCAATAGCGCCTGCGTTTTCGGAGCCAGGAGGAAATAAAACCTTGGGACTAGTTGACGGGAAAAGTTTTAGCAGCGGCTTCGAATGCTTATATCCGCAGTGTTCACTCCAAAGGGCTCCAAACATCCCAAGTTCTAGCGGATTTGGTTCGCGGCCCAATCGATTTATTATAAGATCATACTCTTCTCTGCTAAGAGCTATTTCATCAAGCATACTTTGAGATATAGAATTCATAGTCCCGTACTACCTACAATTACGAATATTGCTCCAATCAATGCTATTCCAGTTCCCAATACCACCCTCTTAGTGACTTTTTCCAGCCGCCGAAGAAAAAAATAAACAAGCGTCAAACTTACTATTGGATTGAGTGCGACTATAGGAGTTACTACCACTACAGGGGCTCTGTCCAGAGCACTTACTAACAGTGTAACAGAGAGACCAGATATTAAGCCCGCACTAGTTAGTAGTAATACTTTTCTACGAGGCAAATATTGAATTGATTTGACTCCAGGCCATCCTGTCATAAGCATCAAAACTGTGGCAGAAAAGAGGGCTACAAACAGAAATACCACAGGCGGCACTTCGTATTCAGTCACACCTTTTTTGGCTATTATCTGACTGATACCGTAAAGTAGGGCGGAAAGAAAAGCCAGAACAGTACCTAATCGAAACTTTCTATCTCGGTCCATATTATTCCACACTGGTATTTCTATCACTTAGGATCAATATCATTCCCAAAGCACTCAAAACAATTCCCATGATAATTAAAAAGTTAGGTTTTTCTCCTAGCAAAATCATAGCGAATATGGCCGCAAATATAGGCATCACAGACAATATTGGAGCTACTCTCGTAGCTCCAGCCAAACCAAAAGCAGTGTATAGAATTACTCTTGCAAGAGAAAATGTAACTATTCCGTAAGCTAGAGCCCAGGCAAACCCTAACGGTTCCATGGATACCAACTCTTTCGAATAAAAGCTGATTGTTAATACCAATAATAACAAGCAGCTGCTTGAGACCGAAATGGTAGCTCCAACCCTGGACCCTATACCTATAAGTCCAATCCTTACAAGAAAGGTAGAACACCCAAACCCCAATAGGGCTAGGCACGCGAATATAATTCCTCCGCTCAGTTAGCGACTCTCTAGAAACGTCACTATGGATTCGAATATATGAATTCCGTCATCTCCTCCCAAAAGTGACTCCACGGCCCGTTCAGGGTGGGGCATCATCCCTAACACATTGCCACTTTTGTTGACTATACCAGCTATATTTCTCGACGACCCATTAGGATTCGATTCCGAAGTAGCAGCACCTCTGAAATCAGTGTATCTGAAAACTACCCTACCTTGATTCTCCAAAACATCTAACGTAGTTTGGTCCGCATAATAATTACCCTCTCCATGTGATACCGGAATAGTAATTACCTGGTCTTGTTTACAAGACAAACTAAACGGTGTGAAAACATTTTCTACTTTGAGATTGACTGACTGACACTTAAATTCAAGGGTTTGATTTCGCATCAAAACACCAGGTAATAATCCTGCTTCGCAGAGAATTTGAAAACCGTTACATATGCCTATTACAAGACCTCCCTTGCTAGCAAATTCCCTTACTGAATCCATAACAGGCGAGAAGCTTGCTATGGCTCCACAGCGTAGGTAATCACCATAGGAAAAACCGCCGGGAATTACTATGCAGTCAGCACTGGACAAATCAGTATCTTTATGCCAAATGTAATATGCGTCTTGTTCTATAATAGTACCGAGAGCGTGATGACAATCAGTATCACTCCAAGTCCCGGGGAAAACTAGAATGCCGAAACGCATCTGATTATCCCAACCAAAAACATTGCTGTTTAATTCTTGTACTGTCTCCAAAGCCCCTTTGAAACCGAACGAAGCTCATTCGTTTTCTTTCCCTGATAAAAGGTCATCTACCACAGAATTAACTAAAGATCCTTCTACTTTACCTCTAAGCTTAGGCATAACAACTCCCATCAACTTACCTTTATCCGCGATGCCAGAAATATTCAATTCCGACATGGCTTTCACTACAACATCCATCACCTGGTTGGTCCCCATTTGCTCAGGCAAGTATTCCAAAATAATGGCCAGCTCTAATTCTTCCTTTTCTACCAAGTCTTGCCTGGATCCTTGTTGATATAAAGATATACTCTCTTTACGCTGACGAACGCTCTTAAACATCAACCTAATGATATCCTCATCGCACAATGCTTCCTTTCTATCAATTTCCTCATATTCTATGCTGCTTTTCAGTAGCCGCAGAGTAGATACACGAGTTTTATCCTTGTTTCGCATAGCAAGATAGATATCTTCTATAATTTTCTTTTTCAGCATTGGTGGCTCCTTCTAGCCTTGAGAGTCTTCATCAAATTTGCCATTTCTAATACGGACTCTGAACAATAATATCCTTTATTCGACCTATCGTCGGCAGACCTAGACAATGCCTGTTGTAAGTTTTCTACCGTAAGCACCCCCAATACTACCGGAATTCCTGTTTCAAGTGGGATCTTTAGCAAGGCTGACGAACTTTGTTCAACCACCACATCATAGTGTGTAGTTTTACCTCGTATGACACATCCCAATGCTATCAACCCATCATACTCCCCAGAGAGTGCCATTTCCCTAACGACAATACCTAATTCCAAAGAGCCTGGGACCCAAACAATTGGAATTTTTTCCTCGAGCATATTATGAGCCTTAAGTCCATTCAAAGCCCCTTTCAATAGTCTACGCGTAACTGACTCGTTGAAGCGAGCTGCAACTATACCGATTCGCAATTTCTTTCCGTCTATGGAACCAATAATTTCTTCTGGCACTATTAAAATCCCTAGTCTGCAGTTTCGGTCCAAGTTATCCCTGATGCAAGAATCTTTTCTAACAACATTGCTTCAGAAATCATACCATCAACATGAACAATATCATTTATGATTGTTTTAGGAACCGTAGAAACGTTATAGGCTCGTCTTAATTCAGGGAATCCGTTGACATCTATTATCTCAGCTCTAATGAAACGATTTTCCAACGCCGCAGCCTGGGCCAATTTGGCTACCGATGCAGAGGTTGCCGAATCAGAAGAAACAAAAATGCGTAATACAACCAACTTATCAATTTTGCTAAATCCTTTTCGAGTCGTGTTAGCTAGGCTACTAACATCCCGGGACATCCTCTCCATGGCTTCCAGAAACACAGGGAACTGATAACCTTGAGGGATCCCATAAAATACTAATCGATTGGCGCCATCAGACTCGGTTACTATGGCCGGTATTTTGTCAATATAGTACTGATGCCTCGATTCCATGGCATCGAAATAATCATATATCTTAAGGTCGATTTTTGGCGAAAGTGCACATATCTCTTCTAAGAATTCCTGTGCTTGAGGGCAAGCGTGGCATTCTCTTCCTGGTATGGTCAAGAGAGACGGGCTTGTAGTAAACAAGCTAAACAGTATCTCTTTCTTGAGGTCTTTTCGGAATCTCCTCTTTAATTCTTTTTTATTTTGATCCGTTAAAAGGACCATTTTAGTACCATCGCTCCGTTAGCTTGCCAATACCACTGAACCAGTTTACATCAGGCCATAACCGTTAGCTAGTTTCAAGATTCTGCCACACCAACCATAATCGGAAAAACCCAGTAATCAAAGACAATATCCCAATAATGCCCATTACAATCACTAAAATATTATCACTCGTTAATAATCCTATAGAAAGTAGTATAACCCGTTCTGGCCGTGTCATAATTCCTTCTCTCATCTTGATCCCCAAAGATTCTCCTTTTGCTCTTAAATAACTCACCATCTGCGAACTGATGAGGGCCACAAATAAGACCGTCATATATGTAATCAAATTAATCGATCCTGAAAAGTGTTGGATACCGTAGAAAACCAACCCAAGGTACAAAGCCGCTTCACCGGTCCTGTCGGCAAGTGAGTCTATAAGATTGCCGAATTTCGTTACATTCCCAGTTAACCGGGCAAGGGATCCGTCAAACAGGTCCATGCACCCTCCCAACAAAAAGAGCATGCCTCCTGTGGAGATATGCCCCATCCCCACAAAAGTAGCCCCTATTACTGAAATTAATAATCCTAAGATTGTAATAGCATTAGGGGAAACACCCAGGCGATTCAACAGCCTAGCTATGGGCTCTTCCACATACGTGTGTATTCTACCTCTAAGATACTCTCTTAATTCTTGCACGATCTCGTAACCTTATAACTTCAACATAATATTCCATAACTCTTTGCGCAACCCGAGGCCAACTATATTGTTGCACAGATTGAAGTCCTCTCTTTCCCATATCACGTCGCAATTCAGAATTCCGTATTAGACTCGAGAGGGCATCAGCCAAAGCTAAACTATCCTTCGGAGGCACCAATAAGCCTTGATATCCGTCCTTTAGAAGAAACGAATAACCTCCTATTCTAGACGCAACAATTGGCTTGCAGGCGGCCATAGCTTCCAATAGTACAATACCAAAGCTTTCTTTACCCGTAGCAGGAGAGCAAAAAATATGGGCGCTGTTATAGTATCTGACTAATTGAGTTGGTGACACTCCACCAACAAAAATGACATCTTTTATATTGCGTTCGGTCATAATCCTGTAGGTCTTTTTGTCTGGGCTGCCTGGCCCCACAATCAATAATCGAACGGAAGGATGATTCCACTTTAAACTCGCATAAGCATCCAAAAGAACGTTGAGACCTTTGCGTTTTTCCAATCTACCAACAAAAAGTATATTAACTTTCCCATCCATTAACTCTGGTATAGGATCTATATTTGAAGAAAACTGACTCAAATCGATTCCATTTGGAATTTCAGCGAATTCGTTATTTCCTGGGAAAAGTCTTGTTACATGCAGTTTGGCCATAGGGGATACAACTATTCGACCATCTAATCTATCAAACCATTGACGGATAAATGGCGTAAAGACCTTATAAAGCCTTGTGCTTTCGTGAAAGGCATGAAATGTTCCAATATTTACAGAGTTATGATTTTGAAACATAGCTAACGGCATGAAAAGGTATGGAGCTAGGGGTTCGTGGAAGTGAACAATGTCAAACTTGCCGTCGGCAAGGAATTTTTGCACCTTTCGGTACATCCAGATTGATAGGGAAAGTCTAGCTATGGAACCTCCACTTGGTATAGGAACCGACCTGCCCAAAGAAAAGAAACTTTCGCTATCTAATGGAACTGCCCTCGAAGGAGTATGAGGAGCAAGCACCTTTACCTGGTGGCCCATATTCAAAAACTCTCTGCCAAGACTCGAAATGTGGGTAGTTACTCCCCCAGGCCAGGTAATATCATAAGGAGAAACCAGCGCAATTTTCAAACATCTCTCCTTGTTGGTAGTTAAATGATCCTATGCTTCATTTTGTTCAGAGCCATCTCCGTCAATAAAAGTTTCCACCATCTGTCGAGCTTGATCATCACTGTATTGCACTGGCGGAGATTTCATGAAATATGCACTGGGCCCTTTAACGGTTCCACTTTCCCCGCGATCCTTGGCCAATTTACAACACCTTATCGCGTCTACCACTACCCCAGCCGAATTAGGGCTATCCCAAACCTCCAGCTTCAACTCAAGATTAATTGATGCTCCTCCAAAAGAGTGTCCTTCCATTCTTATATAACACCACTTTCTATCTTTCAGCCATGGTATGTGGTCACTTGGGCCGATATGAATATTTTCAGACCCCATATCGTAGTCAAGTTGTGAAGTAACAGAGTTTGTTTTCGAGATTTTTTTAGATACCAATCTTTCTCTTTCCAACATATTCAAGAAGTCGGTATTTCCCCCAAAATTCAATTGGTACGTGTTATCAATCACCACCCCTCTATCCCTAAAAAGCTTTGTCAGCACCCTATGAGTAATTGTAGCACCGAGCTGAGATTTAATATCATCACCAATCATTGGCAAACCACGAGACTCAAAACGTTTCTGCCAATATTCTTCGCGCGCTATAAAAACTGGGACGCAATTAATGAACCCGCATCCAGCCGATAGAACCTGTTCTACATACCATTTGGTAGCTAGCTCACTACCTACTGGCAAATAATTAATGACAACGTCCACATCTCTATCATGTAAAATGCCTGCAACATCGGCGGTAGGTCCAGGCGATTTTATTACGACATCTGACAAATACTTACCTATACCATCATGAGTCATACCTCGGTCAACGGTTAGGTTCATATGCGGGACATCAGAGAATTTCATTGTATTGTTGGGTTCAGCAAATACTGCTTCTGACAAATCCTTACCAACTTTATTCACATCGACATCAAAAGCCGCTACGATTTCTATGTCACCTATCTCATAACCACCCAAAGACGGATGCATTATTCCAGGGACTATGTCTCCCTCCGGAACCTCCTTATACATATTAAGACCCTGAACTAGAGATGAAGCACAGTTACCAACCCCTATAATAGCCACTTTAATTTTTCCCAATCACAAACTCCTTGACTAACACACTTCGCATATTTTAAAAATCTGGGTTCGAATTGTATCAAGTCTTACTACTCCGCTCAAGACCATGGGATACAAATTGCAAAAACCAATCAACCCGAACCATCTATTTATATTACTCAGTTTCTTCCAGGAAACCAATCTTAAACGGAAGAGCATAGTCTGCAAATACTTTTCCTATCACACTATCTATACCTATCGGACCCCAATGCCTTGAATCACTGCTCGCTATTCGGTTATCTCCCATCACAAAAAATTCCTCACTATTCAAAGGATTGTATTCTTGATTTTGGTAGGCATTCACACTAACTAAATATGACTCTCGAAGAACATCTCCATTTAAATACGTGATTCCATCAATAATGGATATCTGATCTCCGGGTACTCCAATTATTCGCTTTACAAAAGATTTTCCACTGAGATCTGACTCTTTCGTGAACACAACTATGTCACCAACCATCGGACCTTCCTTTTCTGGGAATCGACTTCTATTTTTTTTTGGAGCAAGGCCCCAAAACGGTATTAGAGTAGAAAGTTTATAGGTATCTAGATCAAAGTATGCCAATTTATTCACGACAACATATTCGCCTGGTTGAAAGGTCGGGAACATACTGGATCCTTCTATCTTAAAATTCTGGACGCTAGCATCCATTATAAAGAATACAACCAGAGCTACTATAACTGCTTCCAAGAATTCCTTTACCAAGTTAAACATTTTTAAAACAACACCTGCCACATCAACATATGTCAGTTAGACTTAACTGGCTAGAAAATTGCGATCGGATTAACCGGTGCTCCAGTGCCATTTGCCATTCTTAGTGGACATACTACTACTAGAAATTCCCAACGACCTTCACTCTTGCATTTTTTATGTAGGTCTTCGAGGTTGCAATTATCAAGAATCCAACATCCCATTGCAGTAAGAATAACTTGATGGACAGGAAGATTAAACTCGGAATAACCACTCGGTATAACATCCTGAGCAAGGTCTCCACCCAACATGGCAATATCTCTTTCCTTGATCCACGGCAGACAGGCTGCATGAAGGCCAGAAGCCCCATTACCCGGCAGCATTGGATGTTTCGGACCTTCCGCTTGACGCCTTTCCCAATTCCCAGTTCTAATCAACATAAGGTCACCAGGTTCTACCTTTACATTGTATTTAGCCTCCGCTGCATCTAAATCTTCTGGGAAAACAGCCTCACCTTCGTTCATATAGGGAACACCTTTCAGGTCCGCTATATCCAATAAAACTCCTCTGGTCACAACACCGTTCTTAAGAAGATCAATGCTCTCCTTAGTAGCCCCTCCTTTAGTTCTAACTGCGTCAGCAGAGTGGCCATTATACATTTTATCCCCATCGAACCAGTGGGATAATGCGTCTACATGGGTCATCACAAAACCATGATATATATATCCAACATATTCCGACGCGTTATGGGCCACCAGGTCTTTCTTACCTGGGGTTGAGTCCCACCCTTCACCGCTTTCTACCATGTATAGTTGAGGTGGGATAGGCCCATCTGCTGATGGCTCCGCTACCACGGGTCTTGCCAAAGTCACGGTCTCACCTTTTTCCACTAAACCCAAGGCTTGAAGTCGTTTTTTCGGAGTTATTAGATTCATAGTACCTAATTCGTCATCAGGTCCCCACCGCCCCCAATTACTCAGCGTTTTATGCCACTCCCGAATCTGGGAAGCAGTCGGCAAATTCTTGGCCATAATTCCTCCTATATCTTGATTGTGGAAATGTCCTGACTAGCCAATTGGTAGTTTCGCAAATCCCTGGTTAATTTCGAGTCTCGCATATCTAAGAAATACACCTCCCAATGGTTGTGCTAAAGGTCCGTTGATTGCCAAACAGGCAATTACGTGAGTCTTATTGGGAATAGCAGATTCGGATATAAGAATCCGATTTTCGGTGTTATATCCTAAAACTGGGGAAAGTTTATTGTCAGCAATCCCTTGAGCAGGTTTATATGTGGGATCATCTGGATAATCTACCCATATCTCTCCATAATCGTCTATCGACGTCGAAAACCAAATCTGCGCACCCCCTACATCCAATCCTTTTATTTTCAGAGGAAGGGTGATAGTGAATCTGTACCACGCGCATGTCAGGCCAGTTCCTAGTACTCTACGCAAATTGCAAATGTCTTCCCAATTAGAATCGTCATAGGACTCTAACCTACAGGGTGCTTGGACAGAACTGTTTGCTTTCATGCCATCGTTTTCTATTCCAGGAAGAAGTCCAGGAGCAAACTTCACTCTACCGTTTAACAATGCTAAATGATCGGTATCATCTAAATTCAAGAGAATAGAATCTAGTTGTCGCTTTTGCACCATTACACTTAGGCTCCTCCGACCCATTCTTCTCGGCCTCTAATAGATATCATCAACTAACATTACTAGTAATTCGAGGAATCTTTCGGGAATAAGAAGATGGATCTAGATTCCAAAAATTGATCCCATTATCTGAGAGGATCAGTTTCTTATTTATATCACTCACTTCCGGGTGATCCAAAACCTTCTGAACGGTTGAAGGTGACAGACAGTCAAAGTGCGAGTAATCAGATCCAATTAGCAATCCTCCAGCTCCTACCTTCGAAACTAAAAACGGCAAATAATCTGCCTCTTCAGGTTCAAAAGCTATAAACAATTGCTCTCCAAAATATTCCTTCGGCTTTGCAAATCGAGGGTTAGGCACCATACCTGGCATGATCTCGTAATGTTCTTCCAGTCGATCGAGAAAATATGGAAGCCAACCAGCCCCTTGCTCAATCCACGCTATCTTCAAATCTGGAAGTTTGTCGAGAATACCGCTTGCTATAAATCCGCACACAGAAAACGGGGCATCTATACCCATAAACAAATGTTTGAGGAATTCATTATCCAAACGTTTCATACCAACAGACATATGTAGTTGCTGATGAATGGAAACAGGAAAACCTAGTCTCTGGCACTCTTCTAGAATAGGGTGGAATTTTTCTTTATATAGCCATTCTCCCTTAAACTGACAGGGCAAGTATGCTCCACCTAATCCCATTTCCGAAACACGGCGCAATTCCTCCAAAGCCAGATCAACATCATGCAATGGAAGTATCGCGGTACCACGTATTCTGTCCCTAAATCCGTCCGTCCATTCTGAGATCCAATCGTTCCAACCTCTAGCAAAATGCAATGCTACTTCAGGATTATCTATCGTGTTTAATAAATTTTGGTGTAACACACAGAAAACGAAAGTTAAATCGAATCCTTCTTCGTCTAAATCTTTAATGCGTTCCTTTGGATCTCTCTCTCCTTCCCGGTTAAACCACTGGTCCGCGCTATGTGGGGCAAATGTAGCTAACTTTCCATACGGACCAGTACGATAATCAGAATTCGGGAAGACCTTTGAATGCTCAAGCACCCAGATATTATCGTACTTACGTGTAGATCCTAAGTCACTGCCTCTTGCAACATGCTGTATGTCTTTCCAATTCGGATCCTCGAATTTACGCGGGGCCAGATGCTGTAATTCTGCAGGAAATCGTTTCCAAAGCTCGCACTTGCTCTCATCTATATGAGAGTCTGAGTCAACTATAAAATAATCTGGAAGTTCCCCACCATAATATTGACGCGGCATTAAAGTCCTCCCATAACCCTAGTTATCTTATAGTCATTATACCTTGATATTAAGACATCGTCACATCAAATATGAAGGATCATGATTAGCTAAGAACCAATCAAAACAAAGTGAATCCTAGAAGAATCACCATGCATTTAAATAAGCATAGATCCAGTTAGTCTATAGTAATCCTTTTAAGTCAAGAATTTGTCGGCTTTAAATTACAAAGTTCAATTTTTCGATATCTTAGTTGTGTCCCCCGATTTGTGCTGCTAGAATCCGACTAGGATCTCAAATCCATTTATAAAGCACTAGGAGAATAATGGTTCTCAGCGATAGGAGCATCAAGGAAGAGTTATCCAAAGGACGGATAGTTATAGACCCGATCGACTTAGACGACGTCCAACCAGCAAGCGTAGATGTTCACATGGATAAAAGGCTATTGGTTTTTAGGAACACTACTAGGGCATATATAGATGTTAAGGAGCCTATGGAAGGACTCACAGAGTTGGTAGAAATTGACGAACAACCATTCATACTCCATCCGGGAGAATTTGTTCTAGCTAGCACACTAGAACACATAGAGGTCCCTGATAACCTTGTAGCTAGGCTCGAAGGAAAGAGCTCTCTCGGCAGAATTGGGCTAGTAATTCATTCCACGGCTGGATATGTAGATCCTGGATGGAAAGGGAACCTTACGCTAGAACTAACAAATATTGCTAGGCTGCCAATAACAATGTACGCCGGGATGAAAATAGGCCAAATATCTTTTCTAAGACTTACGACCACAGCAGATCGTGTATACGGAACGGCTTCTCTAGGAAGCAAATACCAAGGTCAAACGTTACCAACGGCCAGTAGGATGCACGAAAACTTTAATAAGAACCACTAATTATGGGATACATGAACCGAGCTTTAAAGCTAGCTCGACGCGCCCTTGGCACTACTAGTCCCAATCCAGCGGTCGGGGCAGTACTTGTAAACAATGATAGCGTGGTAGGCGAGGGATTCACTCAACCATACGGCGGGCGGCATGCGGAAATAGAAGCAATGCTGCAAGCTGGCAACAAAGCCAAGAATTCCACGATATATATCACGCTCGAACCCCACTGCTTCAGTGGTAATAACCCTTCATGTACGAGAGCAATAATAGACGCAGGAGTGAACGAAGTGCACATAGCTGCGCTAGATCCTAATCCTAAAGTAAATGGTCTAGGTAAAAAGGAACTTGAGAACGCTGGACTCAAGGTAATATTCGAGGAAAACAAGGAGGCCTTGGAGATTACGGAAGGTTTCGCTAAACATATTAAAACCAATATGCCATTCGTTACCGTAAAATTCGCCATGAGCCTTGACGGGAAAATATCAACCCAATCCGGCGATTCAAAGTGGATCACAGGAGAATCTTCTCGAGTCCTGGGCCACGAACTTCGAAGGATATCAGACGCTGTAATGGTTGGAAGCAATACCGTTCTCAGAGATTCTCCACGTCTAACGGCAAGAAACGAAAAAGGCATACCTTTAGAAAAACAACCTCTAAGGATCGTAGTAGACACCCATGGAAAACTGCCTGAAGATAGTTCAATATTCAAAGGACCTGGAGAAACACTGATCGCCACAACAAATATGTCTCGCTCAAAGGTTGACAGGCTGACTAACCAAGGGATAACCGTAATAACCATACCGTCAGATGAAACTGGCGTGTCACTCACAAAGTTGCTAGAGTTTCTTGGATCAGCCGGCATAGTCAATTTATTAGTAGAAGGGGGTGGAACACTTATTGGCTCTTTCTTTGATAAAGGGTTGGTTGACAAGATCCACGCCTTCTTAGCTCCAATAGTCATAGGAGGCAAGGACGCACTATCGCCTGTAGAAGGAATAGGGGCTAAGAACATATCTCAATCCCTGAATCTCTCAAACTTATCCGTGAATCGCATAGGATCGGATTTAATGCTAAAGGCCTACCCTCAAAGGAGAAGTTGATAATGTTCACAGGAATAGTAGAAGAGACAGGGAAGGTCTTGTCGATTAATAGAGGACACTTGTCCGTTAGTGCGGAAAGAATTTTCGACGATATCACTATAGGGGACAGCATAGCGATAAACGGGATCTGCCTGACTGTCGTAAACCTAGGCCCATCTACGTTAGATACCGATCTCTCCGAAGAAACCATAACCAGGACCAATCTTGGCGATTTGCGCCAAGACTTTCACGTCAACCTCGAAAGGGCATTAACTCCAAACAGTCGAATGGGTGGCCATTTTGTACAGGGGCATATTGATGGAAAGGGCCACATAAAATCTGTAGTAAAAAAACCGAATTCCTCTGTGTTCACCATTGATGCTCCACAGTCGCTATGTAAATACATCGTTGATAAGGGATTCATTGCAGTGGACGGCATTAGCCTTACAGTCATGGCAAAATCTGGTTCATCTTTCTCGATCTCTGTGATACCATATACTCTCTTAAACACAAATTTTATTGAGAGAGCCAAAGGTGACTCGGTTAACTTGGAGGTAGATATTTTAGCCAAGTACGTAGAAAACCTCTTAGCTCAATATTGATCGACAAAAAAGGACACTAATGGCCCTGGCAACAATTGAAGAAGCTATTGAAGATTTGAAGAACGGCAAATTCCTCATTGTTGTTGATGATGCCAATCGCGAGAACGAAGGTGACCTAGTAATCGCAGGAGACCACGCCACTCCAGAGTCAATTAATTTCATGACCAAATACGCCCGTGGCTTGCTTTGCATGCCGGTCTCGGGAGAATATCTTGACAAATTAAACATCCCTCTCTTAGGCCAGTTAAACACTTCCACTCACCAAACGGCCTTTACTGTTTCGATTGACTATTCCATAGATACATCTACCGGCATATCGGCCCAGGACAGATCCGCTACCATAAAGGCGGTAATTGATTCGACGTCTAGGCCCGAAGATTTTGCTCGCCCGGGTCACACATTTCCTCTGCGGGCACGCGATGGTGGAGTATTAGTGAGACCTGGCCATACAGAAGCAAGTGTTGACATCTCTAGAATCGCAGGATTAAACCCAGTTGCTGCAATTTGCGAAATCATGAGTGAAGATGGTTCGATGGCTCGATTACCAGAACTTCAAGAATTCTCCGAAAAACACAACATAAAGATTATCTCTATCCCACAATTAATAGCATTTCGACGAAAGACAGAAATGCTAGTCTCACGTGTAGATTCTGCCAAGCTCCCAACTAAATACGGCGAGTTTACAGTTATAGGGTACAGTAATAAATATGACTCCGACCAACACGTTGTTTTAACATTGGGCAAGTGGACCACAGATGACCAGGTCCTGGTCAGAGTTCACAGTGAGTGCTTGACTGGTGACCTTCTTGGAAGCCTTAGGTGTGACTGCGGGCTCCAATTAGAATTGTCACTTAATACTATTGCAAAAGAAGGCAGAGGTGTCCTCCTCTACATGAGGCAAGAAGGACGAGGCATTGGACTACACAACAAGATCAAAGCTTATCATTTGCAGGATATAGGCCTAGACACGGTTGAAGCCAACCAAAAACTTGGTTTCGCCCCAGACCTCCGACATTATGGGATAGGAGCCCAAATCCTATCCGACCTGGGCATAGTAAAAGTGAGATTGTTAACTAACAATCCCCAAAAAATCGTAGGGCTCAGTTCATGGGGCATAGAAGTGGTAGACCGGGTACCAATGAAGATCTGTATGACGGAACAAAACAAAGAGTATCTGAAAACCAAACAACGGAAGCTTGGTCACCTGATATCCTTCGATGATTAGTATAATTTATTTATGCTTCTAGCCTAACTAGAACCTTACTATCGCTGCACTGAATGAACCAAATATGCATTCAGGAACTCATCCAAATTCCCCTCCAACACTCCCTCTGCATCAGATGTTTGGTAGTTTGTTCTGTGGTCCTTTACCATTTTGTAGGGATGCAAAACATAACTTCTGATTTGGTTCCCAAACTCAGCAGCAACCCTGGCTCCCCTGATTTCAGCCTCAGTTTTGGCTCTTTCCTCCATCATATTCTGAAGCAAACGAGCTTTTAAAATCGTCATCGCATATTCTCGATTTTGATGCTGAGATCTTTCTGTTTGACAAGCTACGACGATTCCAGTGCTAAGATGAGTGATTCTAACAGCAGAAGATAACTTATTAACATTTTGACCGCCTGGGCCACTCGATCTAAAAAAATCACTCTTTATATCTTCTGGCCTAACCTGGATTTCCACGTCTTCATTGTCCGCTGCTGGCAACACCTCGACATGAGAAAAAGAGGTGTGTCTTAGATGATCGGAATTAAAGGGAGAAAGTCTTACAAGCCTATGAACGCCTTTTTCAGATTTTAAATAACCATAAGGAGCTCTACCACTGAACTCTATAACTACGTTTTTTACGCCCCCTTCTTCCCCTGGAGTTAGATCCAAAATTCGAGCATTGTATCCTTGGTTTTCCGCCCATCTTGTATACATTCTAAGCAGAATTTTACTCCAATCTTGCGAGTCTACTCCTCCGGCTCCAGCATGAATGGAAAGGATGGCCGAGCGCTGATCATAAATTCCAGATAAAGTAAGCTCAATCTCGCCTTTTTCCAATTCTTCATAAAAAGTTTGGGCTTCACTGTAGATATCTCTTGAGAGTTCATCATCATCTTCGTTAATAGCCAAATCCAACAGGTCTAGAAACGAACTGCTCTGAGACTGCAATCTTCGCCACTTTGACACAATCTCTCTTAGTCTCGTTACATTTTTCATTGTCGACTGTGCCGCTTTAGGATCGTCCCAGAACGTAGGATCGTAACTCGCTTTTTCGAGTCGGATTATTTCTTTTTCTTTACCTACTAAGTCAAAGACGCTCCAATATCTGGGATATCTTAGTCGCCTTACCTTGTAACTGCTGACGAAATTCCTGCATTGGCTTTTCTTTCCTTAATATTCAGTGTTTCCCATCTTAGGCGTGCTTTACATTTTCATGTGTGCCAGATAACAATCTGACGATCTCAAAAAACTCTTGTCCATTAATTCTATGTCTCTATTTCACCTCTGTCTACCAATATGATTCTAGACTAATGTGGGTTAAATTTATGAGTAGCGGTTTAGTTTCCAGGGTTTAGATAAAACCTTCATAGTGTGAAAATAATTACTCCTGTATAGTAGAAGTCAAAAAACAGGTTTATAGCAGAACTGATGACAGACATTACCTTGTGGATCGTTCTATCTATGTTCGTATTAGGCGTTGTAGTAGGCATCTACGGAGTGTCTATTGGATCCGGTGGGGGATTCCTAACCGCTCCGCTACTGATAATATTTTTTGACTTCGATTATAACCTAGCAGCGGGTACTTCTTTAATTACGGTGGCGCTTTCCTCCATATCTGGTTCTATCGCTTATTTACGCCTTGGTTATGTCTACCTTCGAGGCGCTTTACTATTCAGCATTGTTGCGATACCAGGAACTATACTAGGAGTATTCGGGTTAAGACTGGCTTCCGCAGACTTCTTTCAATTTGCCTACGGTATTCTGTTAGGCCTACTCGGATTATACGTTTTTATTAATTCCGGTAAAACAAGACACAATCTCAACAATGACACAAAGCCCAAAAACAAGCTTATAGCCAAACTTTCTTTTGCTTCTCATTCTGCACTTGTGCAAACATCTGATAGGGGCAGCTATAAATTTACCTACAATGAACTACTAGCCACTATGACGAACGGAGTAATCGGATTTATATCAGGCTTTTTGGGAATAGGAGGGGGGCCCATTCGAACTCCAGCTTTAGTATATCTATTCGGATTTCCGATCTACGTGGCGATAGCTACATCACTACTGTCCCAGATAGGCATAGCCACTATAGGATCGATAATACACATTTGGGAAGGTAACGTTGACTTAAGCAGTGGATTGATTCTCGGACTTGGTATGATAGTAGGAGCCCAAATCGCCGTAAAATTATCCAGGGTCTTAGGAGAGTTGGTGATTATGCGATTGCTAGCCTTGTCCTCACTCGCGATTTCCGTACGTCTAATAATTTCAGGAATTAATCCTCTATAAATGGATTACTATTTCAATACAGTCGATAAGTGTGGGAAAGCTCGCACAGGTCTACTAAATACGTCACACGGCACCATAATCACCCCAGCTTTTATGCCTGTGGCTACACAGGCCAGTATAAAAACACTTACAACAGAAGAAGTAGAAAACATTGGATACCAGATGATTCTTACCAATACATACCACTTATATTTACGCCCAGGAATAGATACTGTTCAGAACCTAGGAGGCATCCATAATTTTATGAATTGGAAAGGTCCAATACTCACGGACAGCGGTGGATTTCAGGCATTTAGTCTAAAAAAAACGAACCATATAACTAACGACGGTATCACTTTCAAGTCACATATAGATGGAAGTTCCCATTTTTTTACTCCCGAGAAAGTGGTCAAGTTCCAAGAACAACTAGGGGTTAATTTCATGATGTGTCTAGATCAATGTATTTCATCAAATGACCCTCTTATGAACATTAAGGAAGCCATGGATCGCACTCATCTATGGGCGCTTAGATCTAAGGCGGCACAGAGTTCCAGTAATCAAATTCTCTTTGGGATAATTCAAGGAGGGGTTTCAAAAAGATTACGAGAACAATCTATCCGTTATATCACAGACCTCGAATTTCCAGGTTACGCAATTGGAGGGCTAGCAGTTGGGGAAAGTAAAGCTCAAATGTACAACATCGTAAAATTGGTATCTAGTCTGTTGCCAATAGATAAACCTAGATATCTAATGGGGGTAGGTTCTCCAGAAGATTTGGTGAGGAGTGTCGGCCTTGGTGTCGACCTTTTTGACTGTGTCCTCCCAACCAGGGTAGCTAGAAACGGAGCATTATTCACTCGGTTCGGGCGCATAGATATAACCCTAAAACGCTTCAGGGACTCAGAGAGCCCAATAGATAAAAGGTGCTCATGCTTTAGCTGTATCAATTTTTCTCCTGCCTACTTACATCATCTGTTCAAGGCCAAAGAGTTACTTGGTTTAAGATTAGCTACGATACATAACTTGCATTTTTACCAAAAGCTAATGGAGGAAATGCGCTCACATATCGCAGCCAATACATTCGAAAATTTCGCGGAAGATTTCCTTCGGAATTACAAGACCACACACGAGCCCTCAAGGTTAGCCCAGAAGGATAGGCAAGTTAGTAGAGGTCAAAGCCCCCTGACTGAGTGAGTTGACCTCGGGCTTCCACCAGCAACCGCAGGTACGATGCTAACTTCATCCCCCGTCTTCACAACAGTTTCCAGTCCGTCCAGAAAACGAACATCCTCACCATTGACATATATATTAACAAAATACCGTAGATCTCCGGCCTCATCCAAAAGCCTCTCTTGGAAACCAGCGTAACTTGCTTCGAGCTGGTTAATCATTCCAGAAATCGATGTAGCATCTACCTCCAATTTATCCAAACCAGCGGTCAACTTGCGAAGAGGTGTAGGAACCCTCACCATTACACCCATTTTGAATAACTCCTATACATTTACTAATTTATCACCCTACTAGCACATCACCAGATAACAGATCTACTCTGATACCAATATTGTCTATCCACGATAATTCCTTTTCTATCTCCGATATCGTACCATTCAATTTAACTGACGGACAGGGTAGAACCGTGGATTTTCGAAATCCTATAATAATTATGACTAGCAACCTCGGTGCAAATCATCAATTGGCTCAAGAACCCGTGGAATTTCGTACTGACCGCCACAGACCAACACTTGATGAAGAAATGTTAAAGCAATCAGTTCATCAGTCTCTAAAACAGACTTTCAGACCGGAATTCTTGAACCGAGTGGATGAAATAATTGTCTTTACCTCACTGAGGTAAGACCAAATAATGGATATTGCCAAATTGATGACAAAAGAAATTCAAGACAGACTGGACCCACACAAAGTAAATTTCGAACTTACGGATGAGGTCTTGGATTGGCTGGTGGAAGAAGGATATGATCCCATATTTGGAGCTAGACCCCTAAGACGATCTCTTCAGAGGCACATGCCCCCCCCTAGCCAAGAAGATTTTTTCTGGTGAATTAGTGTGCGGAAATCATGTGATTGTCACCGTAAAAAATAACTCCTTCTCCTTCAAAACTGTAAAACCCAAACCATTGCGCCCTAAAAAACACAACAAACTCGATAATTGCTCTTAGGTCAAGACCCTAAAAGACGTATTCATTTCTTCTATATAACCAATTCAACGAATGTGACTATTTATACATATATCAATATGTTATGCTAAGATCCATACATAAGGTTTCATTACAGCGTTCTAACAGATTGACTTAGCAAACCTAGTAGCACTATTTTGCCTAAACCGCTTCCTAGCTAGGTCGCCTGAAGAAATGTATTGAGAGAGTGAGCTCCACAGAATTGCTTGGCCGACTAGCTAATTTAGTTCTATTCGGACTAATCGGATGGTTGATTGCGGATGCCTCTGTTGCGTCCCAAGACTACCTGCCCTGGAGTCCTGTATTTTCTGTCGCAGGGTGTATTTTTGGGGCAAGTTTTGGGCCATATATCACTCTCCTTCCCTTCAAAGTCTTACTGAACAAATTTAATGGTATACCCTTCTCAATAATTGTTGCCGGGACTATAGGTCTGATGGTAGGAGTTGGGCTCGCAGCCCTAATCTCTATCCCATTCATCCAACTAGAAGGCTGGAAATCTTGGGCCATTCCTCTAACAATTCTCCTTTCGCTTGGGGCCTTGGGGTCCGCTCTAGGTGTCCAACGAGAGCGAGACATTCGTGGTATTTTTCCGGCCAACAATAGCAATAGGTCTGACTCGGTAGATCCAACCAACTATAAATCTCGCATTTTAGTCGACACTAGCGCTATCATTGACGGAAGAATCGCAGATGTAAGCCAAACTGGCTTTGTACAAGGATCTCTCATAATTCCCAGCTTTGTTCTAGATGAATTACGTCATATTGCGGACTCTAGTGACCCACTTAGGCGTACTAGAGGCAGGCGAGGATTGGAAATACTGGCAAAAATCCAACGCGAGGGAAAGTTGCCAATCACCATCTTGGATGTCGAATTGCTGGGCAATGTCGAGGTGGATTCTGAGCTAGTCAGCATGGCTAAAAAAATGGAAGCCTGCATTCTTACAACTGACTTCAATTTGAACCGAGTAGCCGAACTTCAAGGTGTCTCTGTATTAAATGTTAACGAACTGGCCAATGCCTTAAAACCAATCGTACTACCTGGAGAAGAAATCAGTGTACACATAGTTCAGGAAGGCAGAGAATCAGGTCAAGGGGTAGCGTTTTTAGACGACGGAACCATGGTGGTCGTGGAAGGTGGACGCAAATTTATGGACACGGTTCACTCCGTGAACGTCACTAGAATTTTACAAACCTCTGCAGGAAGAATTATATTTGCGCAGCCCAGAAACGTTTCCTAATGACAGATATCGTCAATATATCCAAATTAGGACCGGTTGGAACAGTGGTAGTAGCAGCCGGACAAAGTCTCCGGATGTCTGGCGTAAACAAAATATTCGCCATATTAGAAGATCGACCGTTAATAGCCCATTGTTTGACAGTGCTAAATGATTTCCCACTTGTAAGTGAAATAGTCCTTGTGCTATCCCCTGATCTAATATTAGAAGGATATACAATGGCTTCAAAATTCCAGTGGCCAAAATTAACTAAATTATGCAAAGGAGGACTCCGAAGACAAGACTCAGTTAAAATCGGACTAGATGCTTTATCTAGTACACCATGGGTCATGATTCATGATGGAGCTAGGCCTTTTATTGATTCTGAGCTTTTATACCGTGGCATGGATGCAGTCAGGCATATGGGAGCCGCAACGGCTGCTATACCATCAAAGGACACTATTAAAATCATCTCCACTGATCAAATAGTGTCTTCAACTCCCCCACGTGAAACGGTTTGGGCTACACAAACACCCCAGCTTTTTGAATCTTCTCTGATAAACAAAGCTCATTCTATTTACAAGGAAAATTTCACAGATGACAGTTCTATGATAGAGACATTGGGTCTGCCTGTTAAAATCTTTATGGGCTCTTACTCTAATATCAAGATAACTACGCAAGAAGACCTAGTTTTAGCCCGAATGATATTGCAAAATAATATTAGAGGCATGAGCAAATCGTGAGAGTAGGCCAAGGCTTCGACGTTCACCGACTAACCACGGGCAGGAAACTCATCCTTGGTGGAACGGATATTCCTCATGACAGAGGCTTAGACGGGCATAGTGACGGTGATGCTCTACTGCACGCCATAATCGATGCTTTACTTGGAGCATCTGGATTGGGTAATAAAGGCACACATTTCCCGTCAGACGAAGAGCAATTTAAAGGTATATCAAGCATCACTATGTTAACAAAAGTAGAGACTTTGCTACTAGACTCCGGATGGAAGATAGTTAACCTAGACGCTACAATAATCGCCCAGGAACCCAAGGTGCAGCCCTATCTTGACCAAATGCGAAAAAGGATATCTCAAACCCTTAATGCTCCCATAGAGAACATTAGTTTGAAGGCGACAACCACAGACTGGCTTGGTTTTATAGGAAGGAAAGATGGAATAGCAGTTCTCGCAATAGTACTGATAGAGAAGCTATGATGTACATTCGAGACACTCTCTCCGGACAACTGAAGGAATTTACAACTAAAGATAACAAAGTCAAACTTTATGTGTGTGGCATAACTCCATATTCGACCACACATGTGGGCCATGCGAGGAGTACAATCACGTTTGATGTACTGCGTAGATATCTTGAATTCGCAGGATTTGAGGTGCAACACGTCCAAAATTTCACCGACATTGATGACAAGATTATTATTAAAGCTAAAGAAGAATCGATTTCCTACAAGGAGCTCTCAACACGCTACATACAAGAATACATCAGAGACATGAAACGACTAAATGTTCTTCCAGCGCACAAATATCCATTAGCAACAGAAGCCATTCCGCGAATCATTGAGATAATTAAACAGCTTGTGGCGAAGGATTATGCTTATGCAAATAGTGGTGACGTCTATTTTAGCGTTGGAAAATATAATAACTACGGCCAACTAAGCAACCGGTCATTAGAAGACATGATAGCTGGGTCTCGGGTTGAAATCTCAGAACAAAAGCGTCATCCAATGGATTTTGCCCTTTGGAAAGCTGCAAAACCCGGGGAACCGTCTTGGGAAAGTCCGTGGGGAAATGGACGCCCTGGTTGGCATATAGAATGCACCACAATTTGCCTGGATAATTTGGGCGAAACCATCGACATACATGGAGGTGGGTTGGACCTGGTGTTTCCACATCATGAAAACGAGTTGGCCCAGAGTGAATCATTTACAGATAAAAAACCATTCGTACGGTTCTGGGTTCACAATGGACTTCTAAATCTCCAAGACGAGAAGATGAGCAAGTCAATAGGCAATTTAGTCTCAATTGGCAAGGCACTAGATAAATACAAACCTGACTTAATCAGGCTGTTTTTTCTTTCAGCTCATTATCGCAGTCCACTGAATTATAGTGATCAGGGCCTAATTAATTTAGACAAAGGACTGGACCGTTTACTAGCTGTCCTTCGCATCAATCCTTATACAGACTTCGGGCAACTGGATTCAAGCCCATTCGAAAGTAAGTTCATTGAAAGCATGAACGATGATCTCAACACGCCCCAAGCCGTAGCTATTCTCTTTGAATTAGCTCACGAAATAAATAGGGCTCATTTAAACAATATATCTGTTGGTGAAGCCCAGAAAATGCTAAAACAAATAGGGGAAATTCTTGGATTTAAATTTAACCAACCAACAGGCAATGTCGCCGGCCTGGAAGATAAGGTTTTCGATCTATATCAACAGATGTCAAAAATGATTGAACCCGTTAATGATCAAGGATTATCTAACTTGATTGCTTCGGTAGACTCTAACAATCTCGATTCTATTATGGATGCACTGGTCGCGATTCGGAGAAAACTGAGGGATGCTAATTCTTACGATTTGGCCGACTTGATTAGGGATACATTAGCAAAATTAAGCCTAATAATCGAAGATAACCCTGACGGTTCACGTTGGCGTTGGAAGTAGCATAAGAATGAAGAAAGGCAAACTCCAATAATATTCCTGGGTTAATAATACACACTTGACTTAGTCAGTCGGAACAGCATATCAGAGCTGATAAACATTTTGGGACAAGACAGGTTCACATTAGACCCGACAAAACTCCGACTCAAATCAGACGACGAATTGGAAGTCCATAGACCATTCAGTCCTATTCATCTGTTAAATAAAACAGCCGACGTCCTGATAAGGCCAAATAGCACAAGAAAAGTATATAGGATAGTAACATAAACTAATTTCTATCAATAAACATTCACAACAGACCAGCTACTACAGAGGCTGCTACTATTCTAGGAGATTTAAATGCAGCCTTATCAAATAAACCATTTATCGACTATTTACACCTAGCCTTACCTATATCACGCGTCCTGCAATATAGAAGGGAATCTAATCATATATTTAAAGCTAATAGTATAAACGCAATCGAACGATCTATATGGACAAACCCTGAATTCTATTCAATAGTGGTTAGTGCGGACAGTAGTACTCTTCAAAGAAACCTATCCACAGCAATCGACATGTCTCTGCTTCTAGCCCAAGATCTAGGCTATATCATGGATATATTGCCATGAAGTTGGGGGCAAACTCCAACATTTATTTGATAGAGAGCTCGGTATAGGAAGAAATACAATAAGGGGAATAAAAAGGATAGTTGATCCCAACAATATCATGAATCCTGGTAAGATAGTAATCTAAGAGAGCAGCATTCAGGTATGGCAATCCAGGAACACACAAAAGACCAGGCCTTAATACAGGAGAGTATATGCAAAGCCGAAACTTAATAGGATACGGACCTAACCCACCTGCAATCGAGTGGCCAAACAAGGCAAGAATTGCTGTCTCATTAGTGGTAAATTACGAGGAGGGATCAGAATATTCCATACTGGATGGCGATCCGGCAGGAGAGACGACAGGAGAGTCGCCTTCACCTGTTCCGTCAGGTCAAAGAGATCTGGCTAACGAATCCTTCTTCGAATACGGAAGTCGGGTGGGAATCTGGCGTATTCTCAACATATTTGACCAACTCAAGGTTCGTGCGACTTTTTTTTGTTGTGCGTTGGCATTGGAACGCAATCCATTTGTTGGTCCAGCAATAGTAAAATACGGACACGAAGTGTTCGGTCATGGTAATCGATGGGAAGAGTACTTTAAGATGGACCGCGAAGAAGAAAGAAAAGCTATCCATCAAGCAGTTGAATCAATAAGGAGAACTACAGGAGAACGCCCACTAGGTTGGTATTGCCGTTATGGTCCCAGCATAAACACTAGGGAATTGATCGTCGAGGAGGGAGGATTCATCTACGATTGCAATGCATATAATGACGACCTCCCATTCTATACCACTGTCAACCAAAAAGATTGGCTGATAGTACCTTATTCACTAGAAGTCAATGACAGCAAATTATGGCGCGGAGATATGTCCCAACCCAAAGACTGGTTCGAGACGGCAAAGAACACATTTGATCTCTTGTACGAAGAAGGAATCACACATCCCAAAATGATGTCGCTAGGCTTACACTGTCGGATTATTGGTAAGCCATCTAGAGCAATAGAATTGAGACGGTTCATCGAATATGTCAAAGGGCAACCAGATGTATGGTTTGCTAAACGAATTGAAATAGCTCGTTGGTGGCTAGAGAAATATCCGCCACGGCCAGTAATGTAATCTTAATATCAAAACAAACGCCTATGAATAAAATGATTTTCGTCAAGTTGAGTCTAAGCATCCTAATTACACTATTGGTGTTGCTATCAGCGTGTTCAAGGCAGGATTTGAAGTCGCGTCCCACAATCGTTTCTCCAACTGAAACTACCCTACCCATTACTATTGACGATGCTCCCGGAATCGAGGCCAATCCTAACCAAGTTACTCCTTTACTTACAAAAACTTCACAAAAAGAAACTCGTGATTGGTATCAGGTAGCAAAAAAAGAGTGGAATGGACAGTTTCAACTTGACCTGTGGATTCGGACAGACAAAGTTTCAATTGGAGAAACAATTGGGCTTAAGGCCAAAATTAAAAACCTATCTTCGAAAGAGCAACAATATACAATGTGGGCAGTAGGCGATCCAGACATATACATACGCATCGTTGAAAACCAGTCCAAAGGCACAAGCGGAATTGACCTCTTTTCAGACGATGATACTACCCCCTTATTTGATGGTATTACCTTAGGAATCATGCAACCCGAACAAACCTTTGAACGAACTGTTATATGGGACCTTAATATTCCAGTCGACGATGTTCCTACACAAGTGCCAATTGGAACATATATCGCGGAAGTAGAATTTTTCCCAGGTGCTCAAAACAATGGTCCCACTGGAGATGTAATGAGAATCATCTGTCCGATAGAAATCATAAATGGTGATTAAAAAGCATCTAAAACACTAACATTATCGCCAACACGTGCCTTCAGGTGTTGGGCCGCGCTACCATGATTGAGAGCAATCTCTAATGTATCAAAACTTCCAACCAAGGCCATCAACCCTTCAGCTTCGGAATAAAACGTCCCCAGGCCCATGATGACTTCATTTTTGTCACCCACTGACAAAGAAGGTCTGTGATTCACTAGCTCACGGTCTATATTAGTAATCAAATTACCAAATCGGTCAATGTGGACTATCTCACCTTGCAATCTACCATCGCCCCAAACTGGCTTATTAATGGGATGACAAATCGGATCTCTAACCTCGTCATCCACCTTTTCTGGATCCAATCCAAGGGAAAGATGAGCAGCAACAGGAGCAAATATCTCCCTACCGTCGAAAGTCGAACTCACTGGATGTCTCCAATATGCCTCATTATTTATTTGAAACACCTTAGACAGTCCAGATCGTTCGGAAAATACTCCGCTTAATATTCCATTATCTAGTGCTAGAAAGAAACCTTTGGGAGTTACAGCAAGCAATGGTCTTCTGGTAGACTCAACACATGGGTCGACTACGGCAACATGAATTATCTCGGGCAGGAATTGCCTTGAGATTTTCGACAAAAGGAATGCACTTTGAGTTAGATTATAAGGTTCAATCTCATGAGTTAGATCGACTATATTAACCATGGGATTTATTGCTAAAATCACTGCTTTTAGCTGCCCAACATAGCCATCCGTCAATCCAAAATCAGTTAATAGAGTGATCAAAGCCCGATTTGATCTATTGGTTAGGATAACCTAACGCTTAAGATAGACACGATAACAAAAACAGTCGAAAGAAAAATGGTTAACTGAAACAACGCTTTTTCGACACCTCTTCTAACTCGAAACGCGGTAGTAGAAGAGCCAAAAAGGCTAGCCCCCGAATCTCTGACTTGCATGAGTATTACAATGACCAATATAACCGATACCGATATTTGTAGTATTTGAATTGCGCTTCCCAATTACACCTCGTATATAACCTTTAGTTCTTGCTCAACCAATGCACTCACTTCCACAGGGTCAGCTTTGCCTTTTGTTATGCGCATGACCTGTCCAACAAGAAATTTGGCCGCCGTTTGTTTGCCTAACCGATAATCACTTGCAGCCTTTGGATTACTAACTATAGCGTCCTTTACAGCTTTTAAAACCACGGAGGTATCTCCGATCAATTCATATCCTCCTTCTCGAACCAACTGCAACGGAGAAATCGAATTAGCGAAGGAGTGAGCCAGGACTTTTTTTGCCAGCGGGGTAGTGAGTATACCGTCTTCTAGCATATCTAATAACTCACCTATATGTGACGGCTTAATTTTAGAGTCCTCTATAGTAATGGAGTTTTGATGCAACCAACTTGTTAGATCTCCGAGCAGCCAGTTGGCAACAGATTTACTGCGCTGCACATGATCCGCACAAGTTGGTTTGGTTCCCTGGATTGTTTGTTCAAAAAAGCTTGCCATTCCTTTTGACATAGTCAAAAGCTCAGCATCATATCGAGATAAATGATATTGAGATACGAATCGATCTCGTTTTTCAGTAGGCAACTCTGGCAGTTGATTAAGGATCGTCTCAATCCATCCTCTATCGATAGTCATTGGTGGAATATCAGGTTCAGGAAAATATCTATAATCATGAGCCTGCTCTTTTGAACGTTGTGAGACTGTTACGCCCCGATCTTCTACCCAACCTCTCGTTTCTTGGATAACTCGCCCGCCTGTTTCTACAACATCTATTTGACGCTTAATCTCGTAAACAAGTGCATCATATACCGACCGGAAACTATTCATATTTTTTATCTCTGTACGTGTAGTGTAATGCTTACTACCCTTCGGCCTGACACTAATATTGGCATCACAACGCAGACTTCCTTCTTCCATATTGCCAGTGGTCACTTCAATACACTGAAGTATAGATCGTAATACGATAAGATATTGGCGGGCTTCTTCGGGAGACCGGATATCAGGATCGCCCACGATTTCCATCAAAGCCACCCCAGACCTATTGACGTCTACCAGACTATAACTTTCTTCTCCATCCTTGTTTACGTGCTGTAATTTTGCCACATCTTCTTCGAGATGCACTCTCTCTATCCCTATAGATCTCTTATCCCCATTTAACTCGATCTCTAGATGGCCATTTTTGGCTATAGGCATGTCAAATTGGGAAATCTGAAATCCTTTCATCAGATCTGGATATGGATAGTTCTTACGATCAAACTTTGTATTTTCCGATATTTCACAATTCAAAGCCAACCCAGATGCTATAGTTTGCTCTACAGCCCTGTGATTCACAACCGGTAGTACTCCAGGCATGCCAAGGCAAACTGGGCATACCAACGTATTCGGCGGGGCATACTGATAGTCTGCTCGGCAGTTACAGAACATTTTAGTTTTGGTCTTAAGTTGAACATGCACCTCAAGCCCAATCACAGTCTCATATTCAGTTAAAGGAGTATTCAAGGAAGGATCTCTGGATAAGATTTTATTCACGTAAGTATATCAATAGTAAAGGTATCGCATCAATCAAATGCCTTCACAGAAGAGACGATCATAATAATCTACTATAGAGTCCTCGAGGAAAAACCTCTTAAGGCAACATATAATCACAATAATACATTGCTACATAGCCCAAAAGCGATCAATTGAAATTTTCTGTTAAAATACGTAGAGGTATGGGCTTCGGTACAATACACAGTAGTAATATAGGCCCTATAGGTTAGGCTAATGACGTCGTACTATCCTGCTTTTTTGGACATTAGTAATCGGCTTTGCATAGTAGTTGGAGGCAGCAAAGTAGCTGAAGCCAAAATCTTCCAGCTGCTCAAATATAAATGCCTAATTTCAGTAATAAGCCCTGAAATCACGCCTAAAATACTGTCTTGGGCACAAAACAGGGAAATTTCATGGCAATCTCGTATCTACCAGTCCGGCGATCTAGAGAATGCATTCTTAGTAATAGCCGCGACAGACTCAGCTAGGGTTAACACAATGATATGCAAGGAAGCCGAGCTTAATAAGGTTCTTTTTAACACCGTAGACAATCCCCTCTTAAGCAATTTTATTGCGCCAGCTATCGTTAGGAGAGGACAGGTGACTCTCGCTATATCAACTAATGGAACAAGTCCAGCATTAGCGAGAAAATTCAGGGAACTTCTAACGAAAAGCCCACTGCTTGAATACGCGGATCTAGCCCCATTACTTTCACAAATTCGCAAGCAAGTAAAATTAAATGGGTGGAAGGTCAAACCAGATATCTGGCAGAAATTGATTACACCTGAACTCTTATCCATGATAAAAAACGGCAGGGAAAAGGAAGCAAAAGCCAATATCATAAAAACTCTATCCCAGGAATCAACATCATGAAACCTCTGATAATAGGAACCAGAGGAAGTAAATTGGCACTGATGCAAACTCGTCAAATAATCGATAAAATCAAGGATGCATATCCTAAACAGGATATAGAAATATCTATAATTCGAACCAATGGGGATAAATTGCCCACAACTCCTCTGGACCAGATGGGTTTGGGGGTATTCGTGAAAGAAATCGAGTCCGCTTTACTACAGAAAAAAATAGACTTGGCCGTTCACAGTGCCAAGGATCTGACACCAGAACTCCCAAAAGGATTGACCATAGGAGCAATAACATCCCGACAAGACCCAAGAGACGTTCTTATTAATCGATGGAACCTCAAAATAACCGATATGCCAGAAAATGCGATTATAGGTACTAGCAGCCCTAGGAGAGTGGCCCTTTTGCGACGATATCGCCCAGACTTCAAGATCATCCCTATACGAGGGAATATTGACAATCGGCTCGATCAGGTAGGCAGAGAGAAGATTGACGGTACAATTATGGCAGCTGCCGGATTAATCAGATTAGGATTAGAAAACTCGGTTTCTGAATATTTACCAACAAACTACTTTATCCCTGCCCCAGGGCAGGGAGCATTAGCTGTTGAAGTCAGGGCCCTAGATGATCAGTTAAAAGACCTTGTAAGCGTTTTGGATGACCCTGATACCCACGTAGCTATTGCTGCAGAAAGAGCCTTTCTTAAATTATTACAAGGGGGATGTACTGAGCCTTCGGCTGCATACGCACAAATTGATGGCGATAAATTGAATATTCACGCATTCATTGGTGCAACCAGCGGACGCGATTTTTTCGAAGCCACAACAACCGGCATGGTTCACCATCCCACCAAAGTAGCAACAAAAGTTTATGAAACCCTTATAAATATGGGTGCCGGCCATCTTCTTAGAGGTGGTTTGGTGAAATGAATAAGGTCGTAGGAAAAGTATATCTAATCGGAGCAGGGCCAGGAGACCCTGAGTTAATAACTGTTAAAGGGCTTAACCTTCTAAGGCAAGCTGATGTCGTCTTCTACGACCGTCTGATCAACAAACGGCTCCTAGAAGAGATTGGAGGTCACGCAGTGACTATATATGTCGGGAAATCCCCGGGTTCTGGAAAAGATAAACAAGCAAATATCGCTACTCTCATGATTGATCAAGCCTCCGAGAGCAAAATGGTCGTTCGTCTCAAAGGCGGTGATCCCTTCGTATTTGGGCGGGGCGGTGAGGAGATCCAAGCACTCGAGATGGCTGGCATACCATTCGAGGTCGTCCCAGGAATAACTTCATCCATCGCTGTACCGGCATATGCCGGCATACCACTAACACATAGAGATCATTCGAGTAGTTTCACGGTAATCAGTGCAATTGAATCTCAGGATAAATCAGCCTCAACCATAAACTGGGCCGCCTTGGCAAAAACAGGAGGCACACTTGTAGTTCTTATGGGTTGGAATGTCATCGATAATGTGATAGAGAGTCTCATATCTGGTGGGATTTCCCCTTCCACACCTGCGGCTCTAATACAATGGGGGACCGAACCATTTCAAAAAACAGTTACGGGATCAGTCCAGAATATCCGCTCTAAGGGCCTTAAATCTATGCTGGGTCCTCCAGTTGTACTGGTCATAGGCACTGTAGTAGCGCTAAGAAATCAGATCCGATGGTTTGATACCAAACCCCTGTTTGGTCAACGTATTCTGATTACTCGTCAGGAACACCAGCCAAGAACCTTGGATATGCTATTAAGACATGAGGGAGCGCTTCCTATAAACGTACCGACAATATCTTTTATAGCATCACAAATGTCTAAGGAATTAGAGACGACAATGAGAAACCTTTCAATGTATCAGTGGATAGGATTCATGAGCGCTAACGCCGTAGAGTTTTTCTTCTATCATATGAAATCTTTAGGGTTAGATTCCAGAAATTTATCTGGAGTTAAGATTTGCTGCGTCGGATTAAAAACCAATAAATCTTTAGAAAATTTTGGGCTCTTGTCAGATATCGTTCCAGAAAATTTTGGTTCGAAATATCTAAGCAACGCATTAAGGGGCAAATTAGTTCCTGGAGACCGGATATTAATTCCCAGGACTAACATTGCTCCCACTGATTTTTCCGAGGAACTCGGAACCCTTGGTGCAATAGTAGAACAGCCCATAACCTATCAAACTGGAATTCCCAAAAATTCAAGAATGATGTTAAGAACAACTCTAGAGAATTCTGCTATTGATGTCATTACATTCACCAGTTCATCAACCGTGAAGAATTTTGCAGAATTACTGAATGGAGATTACAGCCTCATAGAGAAATCGTTAATAGCCGCAATAGGACCTTCTACGGCTAGCACAATAGAGAAAGTGGGATTAAAGGTTGATATTCAAGCTTCCAAACACACCATTCCTGGACTGATATCAGCTTTAACAAATCATTTCCAAGGAAGGAAAACTTAGATGTCAGGATATCCAGAAAACAGATTACAGCGTCTACGTAAAACTCCTACTATGCGAAATCTCGTTAGGGAAACTACGTTGTCGGTGAATGATCTTATTTTCCCTCTTTTTGTGACTCACGGTAAAAATATAAAAGCAGAGATCGAATCTATGCCAGGAAACTATCAAATCTCATTAGACAACCTACCAGAAGAAATAGAAGAAATAACATCTTTAGGTATCCCTGGAATACTATTGTTCGGTTTACCAGAAAAAAGGGACAAATCAGGTTCATCCGCATATTTCAGGCATGGAATAGTCCAAGAAGCGGTCCGAGTTGCTAAGGAGACTAATCCAAACCTTCTAGTTATAACTGATCTCTGCCTGTGTGGATACACGACTCATGGTCATTGTGGGATTCTTAACGGCGCAAATATAGACAATGACAAAACCCTCGATAAATATCGAGAAATAGCCCTGTCCCAGGCATCAGCTGGTTCTGATATTATTGCTCCTTCGGGGATGATGGACGGACAAGTAGGAATAATCCGTAAAGCACTCGACACTAACGGATATATAAACACGATTGTAATGGGGTACTCAGCAAAATATGCCTCCTCATTCTATGGTCCATTCAGAGCCGCTTCGGATTCGTCTCCTAGTTTTGGTGACCGCAAAAGCTATCAAATTGATCCCGCAAATTCGAGGATGGCTATGAGAGAAATACAACAGGACGTGGATGAAGGTGCCGATATAATCATGATAAAACCCGCCTTAGCATATCTAGACGTAATTAATCGAACTATGGAAACGTATAATCATCCCATTGCTGCGTATAACGTCAGCGGAGAATTCTCGATGGTAAAAGCAGGAATCGCTGCTGGCATATTAGATGCCCAACCCATAATTCTGGAAATCTTAACAAGCATAAAACGTGCTGGGGCAGATATAATAATAAGCTACCACGCAAAAGAAGCAGCCAGATGGTTAACTCAGGGATAGGTAGTTAGTCACACACGTCTGAAAATCCAATCCCCGAGGAACCATTTGCGACATAAAAAACTAAACTCTTAATTTGCGACTTGCCAAATCCGACCGAATCGTTAGTGCTGATTTCTCACATTACTCTGGATAAACTATCTCTCCACCTGACGTCTGCCTAGAAGCCTTGCGCACTGGGTTTGCACCTTTACTCTTCCAAAATATTTCAGCAACTTTAGTCACAGCATCACGTAGCCCATTAGCAGCTTCTATATTACGATGCACTTTCGCCTCAGATGCCTCTTTCATGGCTTTCCAAAATGTATCGTGAAGATCTGGAAACTGTTCTATATGTTCGGGTTTAAAGTAATCTGCCCAAAGGATACGTAGCTCTTGTTTGACCAATTCGGCATGATGCTCTTTAACAGTGGTCATGCGAGAAATTTTATGAACGTAAATCGCAGATTTATCCTTGCTCGCATCAGCACCAGGTTGTTCCAAATCGTTAATTAACGTAGACATTCTAACCACCGTGTGAGCCGCGATTTGGGCAAGATGCGGGTCATAAATTCCACAGGGAACGTCGCAGTGAGCATAAACGAATGCTTCTGGGACTATCCAATGCTTCACTCTGTTAATTGGGTTTAACGAAACCATATTTACTCCTTAGATTTGGATTTTACATATGCAGTATATCCTACTTGCAATAACCTGCCAACGTTGCATTAAAGCGCCCTAAGTCATCCATATGCTGGTAATATTGCATCCATGTTCGTAAAACAAATCATTCAACTCCTTACTGGGTTAAACCTTTCGTTCCAGGGCAAGGGATTCAGGAGTATAACTGTAAAAGGCAATAGTATGGCTCCTACATTCTCTGATGGAAACCGCCTATCCATAAATCAGAATCCATACAAAACGGAACAGCCCATATTAGGGGATGTCGTCATATTTGTTCATCCTGGAATTAAACAAATGACTTTCTTGAAACGCATAGTCGGTCTACCAGGAGATTTCATAGAATTAAAATGCAAACGCATATTTGTTAATAATCGGCCTGCTTCTTTACAAGTCCTCGAACCTGGCAAATATTCGCAGAAACTTGATCTCATGTGGTTTCTGGATGGCGATGAATGTTTTGTTCTAGGTGACAATCCATCTGATAGTTTAGATAGTCGAAAACTGGGACCCATAAAGTTAAGTTGGATCATAGGGAAAGTCTGGTAGGAACAATTCCAAAGGTGCTAGAATCAAGTTATGCCACAAGAAAACATTGTTATACGTGGGGCGCGCCAACACAATCTCCAAAATATCGACGTAGTAATCCCCCGGGATAAACTGGTTGTAATCACAGGAGTTTCTGGGTCAGGGAAAAGCTCATTGGCATTCGACACCATCTATGCAGAGGGCCAGAGAAGATATGTAGAGTCACTCTCAGCGTACGCGAGGCAATTTTTGGGAAGGATGGAGAAGCCAGATGTAGACTACATAGAAGGATTATCCCCAGCAATCTCTATAGATCAGAAAGGGGTTTCCCATAATCCACGATCCACTGTAGGCACAGTCACCGAAGTATATGATTACATGCGGCTCCTATACGCTAGAGTGGGCAAACCTCACTGCCCTAACTGCGACAAACCAGTCTCCAGACAAACCATACAACAAATAGTTGACTCAATCATATCTATGGAAAACACTGCCCAGATAACAATACTCGCACCCAAGATTAGACGCCGGAAGGGAGAACACAAAGATATCTTCGAAAAGGCCAAACAAGCTGGTTTCAGTCGAGTAAGAGTTAACGGAGCTCTGATTAGATTAGAGGAAACAGAAAATTTATTTCTAAATAAACAAAAATGGCACTATATAGACCTTGCAGTCGATCGGCTCCTCATTAATGCCGAGACTGATATAACCAGATTGACTGACTCTGTCGAAACCGCTATTAGAGAAGGCCAAGGTCAAGTAATAATATCTGTCCCAGAAAAGAATGATATCGAATTCTCGGAACGTTTTGCCTGTGTCAGCTGTGGCACAAGCCTCACCGAGATAGAGCCTAGGACATTTAGCTTTAACAGTCCACACGGGGCTTGTGGAGAGTGTACTGGCTTAGGTTTCAAATTAGAGGTGGATCCAGATCTTGTCTTAGCAAACAGGGACCTAACCCTTGAAGAAGGGGCGGTTTTACCATGGGCTAGGTCAGGCTCAATGAGTTCTTGGTACACAAGCCGTATAGGATCTGTAGCCAATACATATAATTTTCCTACCGACATTCCAATATCAAAACTTTCTGATTCAAATTTAAATATCATTTTATACGGTAACGATCATGAATATATGACAATACGCCATAAAACACGCCGTGGGAAAGTATACAGTTGGAGAACTACCTTTGAAGGTGTCATTCCGAATCTTGAAAGAAGATTTCGGGAAACAGATTCCAATCATATTCGGGCACAAATTGAAAAATATATGAGGGCTAGACCATGTCAGTCCTGCAAAAACAAAAGGCTCAAACCAGAAGCGTTAGGTGTAAAAGTAAACAATCAGGATATCATGGACGTTTGCAGTTATCCCATAAGAAAAACCTTGGAATGGTCACATAAACTACAGTCGGATACTACCTCGAGCCGGTCACTCAAGTCCCTATCCAAAAGAGAAGCTGCTATAGCTAAACCAATATTAAAAGAAATCATTGATCGTTTAACATTCCTTCAGAACATAGGCTTAGGATATCTAACGCTAAACAGAGCGGCCAGAACTCTTTCTGGAGGAGAATCCCAGAGAATTCGGTTAGCAACGCAAATAGGATCTGGGCTAACTGGAGTACTATACGTCTGTGACGAACCTACCATAGGTCTACATCCAGATGATGACAAACTACTCATAAACACATTGAAACACCTTAGAGACTTAGGAAACACCGTACTAGTAGTGGAACATGACAGAGCAATTATGCAAGCTGCGGACCACATCGTTGATATGGGTTTGGGGGCAGGCGAATTTGGCGGCAACGTAGTCGCTGAAGGGTCTTTAAAAGCCATATTAGAGAGTAAAACTTCTTTGACAGGACAATACCTCAGTGGACGCAAGAACATTCCGATTCCCGCAATACGCAGGCCCGGGAACGGTAGGCATATCCAAATAATTAACACGACAGAAAATAACCTTCGTGGTATAGACGTAAGTTTCCCATTGGGTCTGCTCCTATGCGTTACGGGTGTATCGGGATCCGGGAAGAGCACCCTGATGTACGAAGTACTTTACAAAAAACTAGCACAATCCATATATAGAGCAAAGGATCGTCCAGGGAAACACGACAAACTGATCGGAATTGAAAATATTGACAAAGTTGTCAATATAGACCAATCACCCATTGGACGAACCCCTCGTAGTAATCCGGCAACTTATACAGGAGCTTTCACATTCATACGAGACCTGTTTGCCTCGCTTCCAGAATCCAAAGCTCGTGGATACAAAGCTGGAAGGTTTTCTTTCAACGTGAAAGGAGGTCGCTGTGAAGCCTGTCAAGGAGAAGGATATACGGAGATAGAAATGCAATTCCTACCCAATGTTACCGTTCCTTGCGAGAGTTGTTACGGAAGTCGCTATAACCGGGAAGCATCTGAAATTCATTACAAGGATCGAAGTATATCGGATGTTCTAAATATGACCGTATACACAGCACTCGATTTTTTCAGGAATATCCCTCGAATCAAATCTAAATTAGAAACCCTGAGAGATGTTGGCTTGGGATACATACGATTAGGACAACCGGCCACTACCCTATCCGGAGGAGAAGCCCAACGGGTTAAACTAGCAACAGAACTATCGAAAAGGGCCACTGGGAAAACATTATATTTGTTAGACGAACCTACCACGGGCCTATCTTTCGAAGATTGCCACCATCTCCTCAATGTTTTACATCGCATAGTTGACTCAGGAAACTCTGTAATGTTAATCGAGCATCACGTTGACATGATAAAAAATGCGGACTGGGTAATAGATCTGGGTCCAGGCGCAGCTGAAAAGGGCGGACGCGTCATAGCCACAGGTACGCCTGAAACAATAGCTAAAACCAAACAATCTGTGACAGGGAAATACCTTTATACTACCTAGGCCAGCTTCAGGTTTATCTAAATCTTATCAGCGTACTATAACATTCAGAACGTTTGACTAACCCTCATACCACATTTATGATCAATCATGACCCTTGGCTATAGGAGGTATCATCATTTTGGATCCAATAAACCTATATGATTTTGAATCTAGGGCTAAATCGACTGTTCCACACAATGCCTGGAGTTATATATCGGGTGGATCTCAGGATGGGTTAGCATTGAAACGAAATCGTTCAATGCTGGAATCTATACTTCTCAGACCTAGATTCCTCAGGGATGTACGCAAAAGGAATCTTTCAACTACGATTTTGGGGGAGGCAATAAGATTTCCAGTAATGATAGCTCCAGCCTCAAGTCAAACTCTAGTCCATCCAGATGGTGAAATAGCTACGACCAAGGCAGCAGGAACCGCTGGAACTATCATGAGCCTTTCTACCAGTTCTACGAAAAGCATAGAAGAAGTGGCAAACGTAGCTTCAGGACCTCTGTGGTTCCAACTTTTTCATTGCGGGAGAGAACAAACCGAGGACTTAGTTAGAAGAGCCGAAGATTCTGGCTACAAGGCAATTTGCCTAACTGTTGATACACCGATACCAAGTCATAAAGAAGTGGACGTCCGAAATAACTGGAAACTTCCTCCAGAAACCTATCGCGGAAATTTTTCCCATAAGATCGCAACGAATGGCCCCTCACGGCTTGATCCGGGCATTTTCGAGGGTCACGGTAAGCCTCCAACAATCCCTCTGACATTCGAACAATTACCATGGCTTAAGTCACTTACGCGCCTTCCTTTAGTTATTAAAGGAATACGAACAGCTGAAGATGCCGCGTTATGCGTGAAATACGATATAGACGGAATCGTAGTCTCAAATCACGGAGGCAGACAAATTGATTGCACCTTATCCTCAATAGAAACTCTTCCAGAAGTCGTGGCCGCTGTGAACGGAAAAGCAGAGATCTATTTTGATTCTGGAATCCGCAGAGGAAGTGATGTTATTAAAGCTCTTGCCTTAGGTGCCAGAGGTGTACTAATAGGACGGCCTATTTTCTGGGGTCTTGCCGTAAACGGTCAAGCCGGAGTCGAAAAAGTCCTGGACATTCTTTATAGAGAACTTGATCTAGTCTTAGCGTATTGCGGCTTTACTTCAGTTGACCAAATTGATGATGCAATACTACATCTCCCTGTAGAGATGGAATATAGTCGAATTCCATATGTAGAAGAGATTCGGGGACTTGCTGATCTCCATTCAAAAGGCCTGATTTCTAGAAACGAATTTGACTCTAAAAGAGAATCACTACTTGGCATAGAAAAACAATGAATTCAGGCCCACTAAGTTTGCAGGACATAGAACGACAAGCTAAATCATTAATTCCTCATAACGTGTGGGATTTCATCGAGGGTGGTTCCCAAGACATGATAACCACGCACCGTAATACACAACAATATAATGATATCAAACTCCAACCTAGGCCATTTCTCCAAACAGGTGAAAAAAAACTTTCTACGACGATACTGGGTCACTTTATAAGTATGCCTATACTTTTGGGAGCGTCTGGCGGCCATACCTTCGTACATCCAAATGGAGAACTCGACACGGCCCAAGCAGCCAAAGATATGAATACAGGATTGGCCCTTAGTACTAGCTCCGATTATTCTCTTCAAGAAGTTGCAGAAATCGGTGCCCATCCAAGAATTTTCCAACTTTATCACTGCGGAAAAGCACTAACTGAGCTTTTAGTCAAACAAGCAGAGGACTCAGGGTATGCAGCGATTATGTTAACTGTAGATTGCCCCGTACCAAGCCCAATGGAAGGTGATTTAAGGAATCAATTTCACAAATACGGTGGTGCACCTCTCGGTAATTTCAAATCAACGAAAATTCGTAGATTGTTACCACCGAAGACAAGAATAGTGGATATGTGGGAACGACCCCCCAATATACCATTGGAGTTCACCGAATTAGAATGGCTAAAGGGACTTACAACCCTACCGCTGATCATTAAAGGTATTCGCACGGCTGAAGATGCAACCCTCTGCATGGAAAATGGCGTGGATGGTTTACTTGTATCTAATCATGGAGGACGACAAATAGATACAACCCTGTCTTCAATAGAAACTCTACCAGAAATATCGATCGCCGTTCAGGGGAAAATGGAATTGTATATAGATTCAGGCATACGAAGCGGGTACGACATATTGAAAGCATTGGCTCTAGGAGCGAAGGCAGTTTTCATTGGGAGACCTTTGTTTTGGGGCCTAACAATAGGGGGATACATGGGGGTAAGAAAGGTTTTATCGATCTTAAGAACTGAATTGGATGAGGCCATGGGATATAGCGGCATATCCTCTATAGAACATGTGGATACCACAATTCTATCTCTGCCTAAGCACATGATGGTGCCAAGAAATGCAGCCATACGTAAAATAAAAGACTTGGCTTTATTGTTAAACCAGGGAAAGATCACAAAGCAAGTGTTCCAATCGAATAAGGCCAAGCTACTACAGGCTTAATCCCAACGAAAAGTATTCTTGTACCTTAATATGTAAATAACAACAATTCCACCACATAGATAACTGAAAAGGCGTTCGAACAAGAAATCAAATTCCACTATAGGAACCATCATTACGAGCAGGTTGAACCCGAGACGACCAAAACTCATACCCACTAACCATCCTGCTATCAAAAGCAAGCATACTCCCAGAGTTCTGACGATCTTGCTCATGGTATAAGCAATCCAATCTTTAAGGATATGTGTTGCATAATCTAATGTTAATTGAACCAATCCCTCAGCTAACCCTTTAATGCTGGTATCACTTCTCTTCCCCAAAGTTCTATAGAGCGCATAACACTTCTATGAGGCATAGGCCCTTCCTGTCCGTATATGATGAGATTACCCGCTCCAAGCTCCTCATGATATTTCCTTAATTTTCTCACTACAGTGTCTGGATTACCGACTATAATCTGGTCTAATTCCACCAGATTTTCATAACTCCAACCCCCCAAACCAGGCTGAATTCTTTTAGCGTTAACTTTAGCTGATTCTCTACTTCTATACCCTGGTGGATCGAAATGCTCCATAGGTCCCCGAAAGCGATATTTTTCATTCCACATAAAATGGCGTCCTAATTCAAATGCAGCTTCATCAGTATCTGCCACACATGCTCTAATCAGAAATCCGTATTGTTCTGGTCCCGTTTCGTGACCGGCTTTGGCCGCGGTCTCGTGGTATAATTTATTCGTCGCTAAAGCAACCTCATAGGTGCTTCCTACGCTCATGTATGCGTACCCTCTTTCGGCAGCCCAGACCACAGATTCAACACTAGACGTTCCTGGATACCATATCGTAGGATGTGGCTGTTGCAGAGGTTTCATCCAGGGGTTAACAATGCGATGATGAAAATGCTTACCTTCCCATCTAAATGGCCCTTCTGAAGTCCAAGTCTTAATGATTAGGTCGTGGGCTTCCTGAAACCTTTCCATGTTGTCCGCTGGATTCAAATTAGCATGTATGCTTTCCACCGGCCCCCCACGAACAAATCCTGAGATAATTCTCCCTCCAGACATGACATCGAGCATAGCTATTTCTTCAGCCAATTTTACGGGATTCGCTGTGACTGGAATTATATTGCCTAAAATCGCAATCTTTGTGTTCTTGGTATTCGATACGAGTGCGGCAGCACTGATATTAGCGGAGGGTTTCATACACCACCAAGAGTTGTGATGTTCGTTAGTCATGATACCATCAAAACCCACCTCGTCCGCTTGCCTATATTGCTCGTAATAGTTCTTGTAGAGACCGTGAGCTTTTTCAGGGTCAAAATGTTTGTTCGACAAGGTAAAATAGGACTCTGTCTGATGTTTCGATAAGAGGTCTTCATCTACGTAAGAGTAAGGCTCTTCACTGAACCAAAAAACCTGGACCGACATATTATCTCCTTTTATCTAACCGTATTAAGCCCTTAGAAAAGATGTCAGTGCATCTAAGAACTCCCTTGGTCTCTCTGCATGGGGCATATGGCTGCATCTATCAATAATTTTAACTTCCGAGTTTACAAGGACTCTATGGAAAAGATCAGCGCATTCCACTGGCACTATGTAATCCTGCTTACCCCACACAATCAAAGATTTCAACGAAACTTTTCGTAGGTAGTATTGAAGATTGGGGTTGTAAAAATAAGGTTGCCAACACCACGAGGCGGCCATCTCTCGGTTCCTTCTTTCTATTTTTTGTTCTTCAAATGTTAATTCGCGATTAAATGTGTTTTCGTAATCTTCCACTTGGGTTTTGTCATAAAATCGGAGGTTTTGCACGGTCTCACGCGGACTAGTGAAAAGCTCTGCTATCTGCCCCCTTTCAGGCTTCATCCCTACAGGTGCTACAAGAATCATTTGCTTGAATGGGGTTTGATTCATGGCCGCCATTTCAGCAGATATCCAGCCTCCCATAGATAAACCGAACAACGTTATCTCCTTAAGCTTTAGATGAAGTATCAGGCCATGGTAATAGTGAGCAACAGCGGGTATGGAATCAATCCATGGGATCCGATCGGACTGGTCATAACCAGGGTGAGATGGAGCGTATACAGTAAACGATTTTGATAACACCTCATGATAGTTCAACCATCCTGGATTACCACCGGCACCATGTAGCATCAGCAGTGGAGGGCCATCTCCCCCTTTGAACAACTGAAGACGCCCTTCTGGATAACTAATAATTTCTTCTTTCCAGTTCGTGCCCACTTTTCTTCCTTATAATTCCCTGGTTCTTATGCTACTAACCAAAAGCCTCTTTAAACTTAGTAATGATTTGAATATGCTGATCAACGGTTGCAAACCCACAATTCATAGTTTGCAAACTAACATGGGTTGCCCCGAAAGATTCCCATTTCTTTGCCGCTTGGACAAGTTCTTTTACAGGTCTATCCGCATCTACAAAACCTTCAATACCAATGTTTCTAGGATTTCTTCCAGCCATTTCTGCATGTCTATGGATGACCTGTATCTTGCGTCTAAACTCGTCATCAAGGCTTGTATCCCTACCGGAAGCAATCCAGCCATCTCCCAGTCTACCGATCCGTTTCAAAACTCGATCAGAACTACCGCCAAACCATATGGGGATGGGTTGCTGTATCGGCATAGGCCTAATGCCAGCATGCGTTACCCGGTTCCATTCCCCTTCAAAATTTACCTTGTCCTCAGTCCAAAGTTGTCGTAAAAGAGCTACTTGTTCTTCACTTCTACGTCCCCTATCACTAAAACTCTCTCCTAGTGCCTCATATTCCACATAGTTCCATCCAATCCCGATACCAAGCCGGAGTCGCCCCCCCGTCAATAGATCGATAGTAGCAGCTTGCTTAGCAACCAATGCTGTCTGTCGCTGTGGCAATATGATGATCCCTGTGGTCAACTGGATCCTCTTAGTCACTGCCGCAAGATAGCCAAACAAAACCAATGGTTCATAAAATTGATCTTCGAGCGTATACGCGGCGCCAACCAAGTTCGAATGATAGGACATGTCTGCCCCAAGAACATGATCATAAACCGTCAAATGGTTATATCCTAGAGAATCCGCAGTTTCCGCATATTTTTTGGCGTCCTCTGGACGAGACCCCATCTCCGTTTGGGGAAAAATGACACCTAACTTCATATGTCTACCTCAAAACGAACTTCACCCTATAGTCAGAAGTATCTTATCCTAACGCCGCAGTGTCAACGTCAATACGATATCGCTATGGTACAATTCCTAAACTCTGTATCAGGCACTAGTACAATGAACATTAAAGGTAGAGTTGCAATAAAGTTCCCAGCCAAAAGCATGGACCAAAAATGGCAGCGCATTTGGGAAGAACGTGGTCTCAACCAAATAAAAGATCCTAACTCTAAGCCCAAATGGTATGAATTAACAATGTATCCATATCCATCGGGTGATTTACATATAGGCCACTGGTATGCTATGGCACCAGCAGACGCCCACGCACGTTTTCGGAGAATGCAAGGGTATAACGTCCTACACCCTATGGGCTTCGACGCATTCGGGCTTCCAGCAGAGAATGCCGCCATACGCAAAGGCGTCCATCCAAAAAACTGGACGATGGACAACATTAATCGGATGCGGTCCCAACTTAAGTCCATGGGAGCCATTTATGATTGGGATCGTGAAGTGATTTGTTGTCTACCTGACTATTACAAGTGGAATCAATGGATGTTCCTTCAAATGTTCAAAAACGGCCTAGCCTATCGTACAAAAGCACCTGTAGTTTGGTGTCCTTCCTGTCAAACAGTTCTAGCAAATGAACAAGTACTTAACGGTGTTTGCGAACGCTGCGAAACTCCTGTAACCCATCGAGATCTGGCTCAGTGGTTCCTGAAGATAACCCAGTACGCCGAAGAACTCCTGGATTTCAGTGGATTGGTGCACTGGCCGGCCCGCATTATAACAATGCAACAAAATTGGATCGGTAAAAGCCAAGGGGTGGATATCAGTTTTGACCTATCACATTTAGATCTCGCAGAAAGTGAGATCAAAACCTTCACGACCCGTATTGATACTATATTTGGTGTCACATTCATGGTTTTAGCACCAGAACATCCCTTGGTATTAAAGCTGACCAAACCCGAACAGAGGCCTATGGTCGAGGAGTACTTAGCACAATCACGCATGCAAACTGAAATCGAGCGCATGTCTACCAACAGGGAAAAAACCGGTGTTTTCCTGGGTACGTACGCAGAAAATCATGTTAACAGAAGAAAGATCCCGATATACACCGCAGACTATGTACTTACAACCTATGGAACTGGAGCCGTTATGGGAGTACCCGGCCATGACCAACGAGACCACGATTTTGCTGTTAAATTTGAGTTGCCCATTATTCCTGTTATTTCACCCCCCTATTCTGAGGGTCGTGAGGAAAACATCACCTATACCGGCGAAGGTATAATGATAAACTCGGAGCGTTTTAACGATTTGAAATCACAAGATGCAAAAGAAGCCATAGCATTATTCATCGAGGAAAATGGATGGGGAGAACGGACCATTTCCTATCGTATTAGGGACTGGCTTATTTCACGCCAACGTTACTGGGGCACACCGATACCCATAATATACTGTGACACTTGTGGTCCTCAACCGGTCCCAGAAATGGATTTGCCTGTACTTCTTCCTCCCGACGCAGACTTCCAGCCAGGAGGCGAGCAATCACCCCTTGCAACTAATAAAGAATTTCTACAGGTAGCATGTCCAATCTGCAACGGAAAAGCTAAACGAGAGACAGATACGATGGACACTTTCATAGATTCCTCATGGTACATGTATCGGTTTACAAGTCCACACTACAAAGAGGGCCCTTTTCATACGGAAAGAATGAACGATTGGATGCCAGTTGACCAATACACAGGCGGAGCAGAACATGCCGTAATGCACCTCCTCTATGCAAGATTTTTCACCAAAGTTCTACGTGACTTATCGCTGGTTTCTTTCGATGAACCCTTCCTACGACTCTTTAATCAAGGGACTATAATAGCCAGTGGGGCTAAAATGAGTAAATCAAAAGGAAATGTTATAGCCCCCGATACTTATGTAGATCAACTAGGCGCAGACGTCGTACGTACATATCTAATGTTTTTGGGACCATGGGAGCAAGGAGGAGACTGGACTGACACTGGCATCAACGGTGTATCACGATGGATGAATCGATTATGGACCCTTTTCCACACAGACGTTAAACAATTCCCCTTAAATGCTAACGAAACTAAGACCCGCCGTAAACTCCATAAAACAATCGAAAAGGTTCACAAAGACATGGATTCGTTTAAGTTTAACACCGCCATCGCCTCACTTATGGAGATGACAAATGAGTTAAGTCGCGCAAAGGAGAAAAAGGCCGTAAGTCAATCTCTATGGCAAGAGTGCGTAGAAAAAGTTTTGTTAATGCTTGCCCCTATTGCACCCCATATAACAGAGGAACTGTGGGAAGTTAATGGCCAGGCCTACAGCATACACACTCAATGTTTTCCCCAATGGGACCCATCCATGACTAAAGAAGAAGGAATAACCCTAGTTATCCAAATCAACGGGAAAGTCCGTGACAAAATAGAATCCCGATCAGGAATATCTCTGGATACCGCCATGGAATTAGCACTCTCTAGCGAAAAAATCAAACCTCTGATTAACGACCACCAGATAAAGAAAACTATTTTTGTCCCAGATAAGTTGTTGAACTTTGTCATCTAAACCAGCTCAACTATTTGCGAAAATACACTCAACGTAGTGACATCGTCTTTTCAAGACAACCAAAACCTACGTTAATTGGCATATAAGTCAGTTAGTTAATACGGAAAGAGGAAGCTATTATTCTCTTGGTGATGAAATTGACACTCCTTTTCTCTAATCCGCATGTAATTAAGCCTAGCCGGTGGTAAGAAAACAACATAGGCTTACCGCCCTGTTAGGAAACCGGAATTATCGGTTCCTATGGATAATGGGGGCAATAAATAACTCCGGTGAACTAGCCGAAATATTGGCCGGTAGTTGGTTGGTTTATCAAATGACTGGATCGCCATGGCAGGTAGCTTTGGTTGGACTTAGTCGCACAATAGCAATGTGCGCTCTCAGTCTCTACGCAGGCGCTCTCGGTGATAGATTAGATAGACGACACATTATGATCGGTGCTCACCTTGTGGGCAGTCTAGCCATGGGATTCGTCCTTGTAGAACTAACCTTGGGTTCTATAGAACCATGGCATATTTTCCTGGCGTCAGCGCTAAAAGGAGGCACAAGATCCTTTGATAATACCAGCAGAAGGGCAATACTTTTTCAAATAGTTGGTAAGCGACAACTCGTGCAAGCTATCTCCTTGGAACATATCGGTTTCAGTGGCGGCCTGATTGTAGGGCCATTATTAGTAGGAACATTAATTGAAATAACGAATAATGCTACGATCGTATATGCCATGCTTTGTGCGTTTTATCTCGTTAATGCTGTGAGTGCCTACTTGCTCAAAATCGATGCAAAACGCAAAGCGCGATCTGAATATCAAATTTTTCAAAGTATTAAGGAGGGAATAACTCACGCATACAATTCACAGGCCATAAGGGCAACTCTGACTGCTACTATTGTTATGAATATATTATTTCAATACCAATTATATATTCCAATAATCGCTGCGGAACATCTTCATATAGGACCAGGCCTTATGGGCCTTTTAGCCTCAGCGGATGGCATGGGCAAGATCTCAGGATCATTTATTATGGGATTTATGGGATACAAAATTAAGCGACATGGAAGAATCTTTTGGCTAGGATCTTTTGGGTTGGCACTCTCTCTTCTCGCATTTTCTTTATCTCCATGGTATATCATGTCTTTTGCTACACTCTTCTGTCTTGGATTATTCCAAATAGGGTTCTCCACTATGCAGAGTAGCATCATACTTATGGCCTCTCCAAGCAATCTTCATTCTAGAATCAGTGGGGCACAACAATTGGCCGTCGGGACAGGCCAATTAGGAGCTGTGGAATTGGGATACATGGCCAATCTTTTAAATAGTGTTACATTAGCTCTAAGCGTAAACGCACTGTCAGCCGCATTGCTATTGATAGCGATTTGGATTTTCATGCCTGGCCTCAAAAACGACCTAGGATTTAGTAGTGCAAACCGGCTATGACGCCTCTAATGTAGGGCCCATGCAATCTGAAAACATTGTTAGTTGTTTAATCCCCGTTGAAGCCCTCTTAGGTATCGTATATGACCCAAGTGTTGACTCAATTCACAAAGTACATGGCCAAACATTCTGCCTATGGTATATCCCTGCCTCCAAGGATGGTCTGTATCAGGTTTTAAATCGAAGTCGGATGGACGAAGGCCGTGCAAATATTCCAAAGTTTGCAGTCTTACTGCCGCAGCATATTCATTCAGCTCACTGATAGGTGGTATCTTAAAAGCGAAGAGTTGATCTTTACCATAATTGAATCCAGTATCAGCCAAGGCAATTTTCCACGTCACCGACCAACGGTCCCGTTCGAAAATTTGTTGTCCTCCGAGCGCAAATTCACTGATCCAAACGTCTTCCGCTCGTGTTTGATGCCAAAGGGTAAATCCTATGGAATTGGCCTCGTTACTGGGACGCCAATCGAGTTCACCTATTTTAAGACCCTCTAATGCTATTCGCAGGTCGTTATCTATTTCTATAAAGGTCTCTGCAATTAGGGTATGTATTCGCATAAACACACTCCATTAACTAACCAAAAGATCATCTTATCAAACACTAGCAAACTATCTTGCACTCAGTACGACCGCTGCATCCCCTCGTGAAAACCTGATTGATGCTATTTCCGTCATTGGATCGAATTGCTCATCCTAACTACTTCTTCAAACTCTTCCTTTGTCACTGGTTGGATTGATAGGCGAGTCCCTTTTTTTAGCAGTATCATGTCCGTCAAGAATGGATTTCTCATCATCGATACTCTAGTAACAGAATTGCTAAACAGTTTATCAGGCACAATATCAACCATATACCATATTGGGTTATCTGGAGTACTCTTGGGGTCTGGGTGCTCAGAATGAACATCCCAAGCTGTGTGATCTGGGTACCCTGATTTCACTACTAAAGCAGTTCCCACAACGACTAGCGGCTGAGCATTAGAATGATAGAAAAGAACCTTGTCTCCACTTTTGATGTCATCGCGTAACATATTACGAGCCTGATAATTTCTAACACCATCCCATTCGGCCACTTCATCCTTAATTAAGTCTTCAAAAGAATAAGCTGTAGGTTCAGATTTAAATAACCAGCACCGATTAGACATGGTTTAGGCTTTCACTTCAAATCCTAAGGCCATTTCAACTGGCTCTGTGGACACAAGATGTCTCTGCATAGCCATTTCTTTCGCAGTAAAGCCGAGAGCCAAGCCAATTAATTGAGGCAAGTGTAAAACAGGCATGTTAATGTCCTCCCCACGGTATGCGGCCGCGTCAGCTTGTTTCCCATCTAACTCAAGATGACATAGTGGACACGGAGTTACCAAAGTGACCGCTCCTTTTTCTTTAGCATCTAAAGTATGATCTCCACACATTTGTAAGGAGTTATCTTCATTCGAAGTCAAGATAGGAAATCCACAGCATTTTCCTCTTCCAGAGCTTTTCACGACCTTGCCTCCCAAAGCCTCTATAACATCCTCTAAAGCAGTTTTCCTAGTCTTTTTGAATTCTGGTGGTACCATCAATTCTGGAGGTCGCCTCAAATAGCAACCATAAAAATGTGCCACTGGTAATCCTTCCAAAGATCTCACCACAATATTCTTAAGCCTGTCTAGTCCAAAATCTTCGACAACTGCCCATAACATATGCCTTATTTCTACTGTTCCCTTATATTCCAACCCTTCATCTGAAAGAAATTCAGAATTAATATAGTTCCTATACTTTTCGTCCTTTAAGCGATGTTGGGCTTGTGCCATAACTCCCTGACATGTACTGCAAATAGTCATAATTGGCAAATTGCTTGCCTCTGCTTTAGCAAAGGTTCGAGCATTTATTGGATCTGAAATCTCCCTACTAAGAACCCCAGCTCCAGTGCACCCTACGTCTCTCATTTCCTCCAATTCAAATTCTAGTTTTTCTGCTACTTTCACGGTAGCTTCATACAATTCTGGTGTCCCACCTTTAGAGACACACCCTGGATAAAAAGCGTATTTCATTATTTCTTTACCTCCCACTTCTCAAAAATGCTTCGGATTTTCTTGTGCCCTGGTCTCTTCTTATGTAGGAAATATGGCATTGGCCTTTTCCCTCTCAGTGCAGCCTTGACAGCAAGAGGAATCAATCTGAGGATCCCTTTTACATTCCCTAATCCCTCAGATTCTATGGCAAGTCGAGCCTCGTCTAGCCAACCATCAGCCTTAACTGATGCGGCAAAACTCTTGTAGTGCCTTTTTGCACCTCCTACACCCAAATCTTCCTTGATCACTTTGTCGTGGAGATCGAAAATCCGGTCTGTAGGCTCGATTCCCTTCGGACAATGTTCACTAGCTTCAAAACAATGCGCACAGTCCCACATACCACGTTTACCGCTTAAACTATCCAGGCGTTCCTTATATCTCGTATCTCTTGAATCATGAACAGTACGAAAAGCCTTGGTCAAAGCACCTGGGCCTAAATAAGTCTTATCTATCGCTAAAACTACACACCCTTGATCGCAAAGACCACATTGAGTACAACTCATTGCTAATCTTAATTCCTTCACTTGTTCATTAGATATTTTTTGGTCTTGATCAGGAACGGTACTAGCAACGTCTACCCAGGGTTCCGTAGCTTTTATTTTAGCCCAATGAAATTGTTCATCATCATAAATAAGATCTTTGACTACTTTGGTCAGTTTCATAGGAGCTATAGGTATAACACCATCCTTGGACTTTTTTGATGCCTCTTCGACCTTAGTCCGACAGGTTATAGCCCCCTTGCCATGAACCGTCATAGTACAATCACCACAAAACCCGGAACGGCAGCTGCCCCTAAACCCCAAAGTAGGATCTTTCTCATCCCTTATCTGTAAAAGCGCATCCAGCAAGGTATCTTGCCCATCAATTTCTATAGTATATGATTGTTCTGAAGACCCAAGATCATTACCGAATTCGTATCGTTTTACCTTAAGAGTGACTTCCATTTTCCACCTCCATCTCTTTCCATCGAGTTGACACTACTTCCGTGTAATGTAGTTTGTCTTCGCCGTTAACTTGTGTAACGACCGTATGTTTCAACCAGTTAGAATTATCTGTGTAGGGATAATCTGTTCGATTATGATCCCCTCTACTTTCCTCTCTGCTTAAAGCAGACCTTACCATAACTCGTGCTAACTGCATCATAAACTCCAACTCCAGTAACATCTGTGGTTCCATATTAAATTGAGCATTCTTGTTGGATATGCCGAGTTTCTTAGTCCTAGCTGCAAGCTCGGTTATCAGCTTTAAGGCATTTTCTAGTCCTAATTTATCTCTTCTATATCCTACATGGACATCCATAATGTTAGAAAGTTCCCTTCTTAACATGCCAGGCAGCTCATCGGTACTATCTCTATTAAATAATTCGCCAAATTTATCTTGTTCTTTTCCAAAGACTCTATCTAATTCTATTTTACTTGAATCACAACTAATATATCCTGCTGCAGCTTCTCCCGCTAAACGGCCAAAAACCATATTATCTAGAAGGGAATTACCACCTAATCTACCAGCGCCATGTGACCCATTATTCGAACATTCACCAACCGCAAAAAGGCCTGGAACGGTTGTAGCTCCCTTGGTATCAGTTTGAATCCCTCCAATAGGTCTGTGCATAGCAGGTTGTACCGGAATTAAGTCCTTTTCAGGATTCAAATCCTCTAAGTCACGTAATAAATATTCGGTCTCACGAAGTTGATCACTAAACATCTCTCTATTAAGATGCCTCATGTCCAAAAAAACACTGTCTCCCTCACCTCTGCCTTCTGAGATTTCCTGGAATATTGCCTGATTTATAATGTGCCGTGGAGCCAACTCCATAAGATCTGGTGAATACGATTTAAGGAATCTATCGCCATTCTTGTTCAATAGGTATCCACCCATAGCTCTTGCCATTTCAGTTATTAATATGCCGCGCCTCTTGATAGCTGTCGGAGCATATTGGATGAATTCCATGTCGACAAGTGAGGCCCCGGCTCTATAAGCTAGTGCTTGGCCATCCCCTGTGCCGGTAAGGGAGCAAGTGCTAAATTGATATAATTTACCAAGATTTCCCGTAGCTAAAATAACGGTCTTTCCAGAAACTATATGCAAATCTCCAGTTTTGAATTCCCTGGCCACAACACCCCTGCAACTTCCGTTATCAACGAGAATAGAAGACACCATCCATTCGTCATATGTGACAATTTGCTCTCTAACAATTCGTTCATAAAGGACCTGCAAAAGAATATGTCCTAGAGAATCACCGGAAAAAGCCGTTCTAGGAATCGATGAACCAGAAAAGTTTGTTACATCTATAAACCCATGTTCATCACGGCTAAAAACCATCCCAAAATTCTCTAGAGTAGCAATCTCGGTTTTTGCTTCTTTGCAAAGAATCTCCACGGCATCCTGGTTGTTGAGATATTCACCGGCTTTTAGTGTATCTTGCAAATGGACTTCCCAGGAATCATGCGGTTTTAACGAAGCATTAATCCCAGAGTGAGACCCAGAAGAGTGGCTCCTCATTGGGTGTACTTTACTTATTAATCCGACATTAGCGCCAGCAGCTTTAGCACTTAAAGCTGCTCTCATTCCCGCAAATCCCCCCCCCACTACAACTACGTCATGATAAAGCAAATGCTTTCTCCTAAAAAATATGGGTAGTCCCTCGTCGGTACAGGGTAGCGCCATTCTAAGAGCGGTTGCCTAAGAGTGTCAATTAGAATCACCCAAAACAAAACTATTTAGTGAATTTCCTAATGGGCTTCACTATTAAGTCTAGCAACCGATAAAATATAGCTTATTGTTATGATTAAATTAAATCGAGATATAGAAATCTACGTACCTAGAACCTATGATTCTCAGGTATCTACGTGGAACATCGAACAAGCTGCTCTCCTGGTTTTAGATATAGTAATTCCAAATACATCTTGTCATCTATCTATTTCCCTCTGCGCCGACGGGACAATGAGAAAAGTTAATCATCAATACAGAGGCGAAAATAAGGTCACAGATGTCCTTTCTTTTTCGTCAGAATTTCCCGCCGAATGGCAAGGCAATCCACTTCAAAACGAATCTACCAAGATAGAGCAATTCTTACTTCCACCTGATCAACTTCCGACAATAGGTGAAATACTCATCTGTTTCCCGGAGGCAAAGCGGAGCACCAAAAAGAGTGGTTCTCATATTGTGAATGAAATAGCTCTTCTAGTCATACATGGCATACTCCATCTACTGGGCCACGACCATGGAAATCCGTCGGATAAAGCTCGAATGTGGATAATCCAAGAACGCGCATTATCCGAATTCATACGGTAGGATAATGCGGCTCTGAATTATCCTACCGTATGAGCAAACGTCCTCTATAACTGGTAGAATTATTAAATGTCTTCTCAAGTATTTTATCGCAAATGGCGACCCAAGAATTTCAACACCTTAGCGGGGCAGGATCATGTGGTTACGGTCTTGCGTAATACTATAAAACAACACCGCATATCCCACGCATATCTTTTCTGTGGCCCTAGAGGAACTGGGAAGACCACGAGCGCCAGAGTATTAGCAAAAACACTTAATTGCTTAAATCCAGTTGACGGAGAAGCAGATAACCAATGCAATATCTGTCTTAGCTACGACTCCGGTAAGACATTGGATCTTATAGAAATGGATGCCGCAAGCAACCGAGGCATTGACGAGATTCGAAGCCTCCGTGAAAAAGTCCATTTTTTACCATCACAGGGTGCTTACAAGGTTTATATAGTAGATGAAGCCCACATGCTCACCGAAGCAGCAGCGAATGCTTTCTTAAAAACTCTAGAAGAGCCGCCTAAGCACGTTATTTTTATTTTGTGCACCACCGAAGCTCACAAAATACCGGCCACTATTATCTCAAGATGCCAACGACTCGACTTCCGGAGACTCACAACCAAAGACATAGTGTCAAAACTAGAATTCATATGTGAGAAAGAAAATATTCAAACAGAACGTAGAGCACTGGAATTTATAGGACGATCAGCGCGCGGAAGCCTGAGGGACGCAGAGAATCTTCTGGAGCAAATCGCTGTACTGTTCAACCAAAATGTTAGTGTAGAAAACGTGCGAGAAAACCTAGGATTAGTAAACACCAAAATCGCCAAAGATTTGGTCAGCTACCTCTTATCTGAGAACATACCAGCTGCCCTTACAATGGTTGGCATCGCAGTTCACGACGGAACCGATATACAATCCCTCCACCATGAAACAATTGAACTACTAAGAACGCTATTAATGATAAAATCTGGTGCCACAGGCACTCTTGATGTAGACAATGATATCCTTAATAGCATGATCAGCATTGCTGATAAAACTTCACTTTATCGCATAGCCAAGTGTCTCAAACATATTGGAGCCATAAAACCTAGAGCTTATCAAGACTCTTCACTATCCTTGGAGTTAGCTATCATAGAAACATCTACGGAGTTCGATACATTACCGACCCATTACACCGCAAAAAAAGAGTCCCCATTGATACGAAAACACTTCTCTGCAACACCGACTCAAAAACCAAACCCTATTTCACAAAGCCAAGAAAAGGAAAGTTCAGACGAGCCTGATCAAACAAAGCGTACCGAGTTACCGGATACGTTACCACGTACTGTCGATAGTGCAATCCCAACTGAGGCTTGGAACAACATCATACAATACCTAAGGAGACAGCGTGGCAAACGTTTCTACCTAGGTCCCCTTTTGAAGGATTGTCATCAGCCATTTCTTGATGAAAAAACAATGGTCCTTCCCTTTAATCATAAATCAAATATGGAACGCATAGAAGCTGAGCTAGAAGAATATACTTGCAAGAGTGCTGTAAACGAAGCAATGGAAAAATATCTTGGTCATATATACGAAATTAAGTTGACCCTAAGAGAAAGCTCAAATGGTTCAGGCTCTTCTTCACTACTAGGAAAGCCGATGATACGTGCCGCAAGAGCTCTAGGCGGAAAGATTATAAAGGAAGAAAGCATAACGTCTAATGAATAAAAATTTTTTAAAGCAAGCGCAACAGATGCAGATTAAACTTCAACAAGCTCAAATTGAACTAGGCAACGCGACCGTTGAAGGTTCTGCGGGCGGAGGGGCGGTAAAAATCATCATGAACGGCAAACAGATCGTTGAGTCTGTTGTCATCGATAACGAAGCAGCCGACGATATAGAGATGCTCCAGGACTTGGTACTAGCAGCGTTTAACGACGCATCTACAAAAATTCAAGAAAAGGCATCCAATACTATGGGGGCAATAACTGGGGGAATGGGAATGCCCGGACTCATGTAAACGGCCCCTAATAGGAAAACAGGAATTCAGTAGCTCTGTTTTCTCTTTAAGACTCTCTTAACCGCTGCCACTACATCAGGAACGTCTAGACGATACTTAGCTAGCAAGTCATCTGCCTTTCCTGATTCCGCATATCCATCTAAAGCAACGACCTCCATGGGGACAGGTAATTTCCTGGCGAAGATCTGGGCCAATATACTAGCCAGACCTCCATGCCTGTAATGTTCCTCTACAGAGACTACTGCTCCGGTGTCTGCGGCTCTAATAATAGCATCTTCGTCAGCGGGTGCTAATGTATGTATATTGACTACACGACATTCAATATTTTGATGCCTAAGCTCTTCTGCTGCTTCCAAAGCAATCGAACACATAATCCCGGAGGCGAAAATCGTCACCTCATTGCCATTTCTGAGTAAATCGGTCTGTCCTAATTTAAACCTATAATCGGATTTATGTATCACCGGACTTGCAGACCTATAAAGACGTATATAAAAAGGTCCCGGCATTTTAATAGCTGCTCTTAGGGCCTGTACGGTCTCGACTGAATCCGAAGGAGCCAAGACAGTAAACCCAGGTAAGGCGCATGCTAGAGCAATATCTTCGATACCGTGAGCAGACGCTCCATCTTCTCCAGCGGTTATACCTGCGTGGGTGCAGACTATTTTAACATTAAGATTAGCTTGAGCAATCCCAACTCTTATCTGGTCGAAGGGGCGACATAACCCAAATACAGCGAATGTAGTCACGACCGGGATCAAGCCAGTTGACGCCAGTCCCGCAGCCACACTCATAATATTTTGTTCAGCTGGACCAAAATCAAAGAACCTGCTCGGAAACTCGTTTCCAAACAAATTAGCATTAGTAGACTTGTTCAGGTCGCCACCTAGTACTACTATGTCCGGATTATTACGCCCTAATTCTAATAGTTCCTTTCCAAATGCTACTCGCGTGGCTTCTTTCTCAAAGGGAATTGTCATTTTTCTTCTTAGTCCAATTCTCTCAATGCTTGCATCAATTCCTGGTCGTTAGGCGCAGCTCCATGAAAGGCAGGGTTGTTCTCCATAAAACTCACTCCTTTCCCCTTAACAGTATGAGCTATTACAACTACTGGCCCTGACTTTTCCTGTGCAGTTCTATGCAGAATAGCTAGGGTATCAGACATAGCATGCCCATCTACCTCAAAAACTTTCCAACCAAAAGCTCTCCATTTATCAACCAACGGTTCTAGCTTCATAACCTCATCGGTCGTCCGATCATTTTGAATTCTATTCCTATCAACAATCGCCTTCAAGTTACTCAATCCATAATGTGAGGCGGACATAGCAGCTTCCCAAATCTGGCCTTCATCACATTCGCCATCACCAATTAGGACCCAGGTATCCCAAACTTGTGTTCGCAATCGTGCACCTAACGCTAACCCTACCCCAAAGGATAGACCCTGCCCAAGAGATCCACCACTCATTTCCACTCCGGGTGTTTTTGTGTGAGCATGTCCCTGTAGCCTACTGTCTATTTTACGGAATGTCGCCAACTCCTCATGAGGGAAAAACCCTCTTCTTGAAAGCACGGCATAAAGTCCAGGACAGGCATGGGCCTTACTAAGGACAAATCTATCTCTATCGCTCCAATAGGGGTTTTCAGGATCAATGTTGAGAACATTGAAATATAAAGCTGTGAGTATATCAATTTCTGATAATGATCCACCGGGATGGCCACTGGCCGCCCTGTGAGTCATTGACACAATATCTCTCCGGAGTTCCTTAGATACTGTTTCTAGGCTCTCAACTTCCAGAGGCATTATAGCGGGATGTTCCCTCTTCAGACTGTTCATAAACGCGGTTCTTAACTCTCTCGAATAAATTGCTGCACACCTGATTTCATATCGCTTAACGCTAACAGATTATAACAATGGGATTTTTAAGTGTCTAGATAGAGTGCCAACGTGTACGTATAATTGATACAGAATGATTATAGATTCTCATACAAAAATATATCCACCCTATTTCAACAATGTCCGGGCAGACTTACTTAAAACTGATCTTACCTTTTCCTCGCTTTTCTCCAATCCAAATGCACGCCTAGTTACGGGATCGGATCTTCTGACATCCATGAATAGGAACGGAATAGACATGTCCATAATTGCAGGCATAGGTTGGACTAATTTAGAAGTTGCCAGACAGGCAAACAATTACTTACTAGAGGAAGCTCGGCAAAATCCCACCAGATTCCTTCCTCTATGCTCTGTAGATCCATCTTGGGGGACTGAATCCATCAATGAGCTAGAACGGTGCGTTAGACTCGGAGCGAAGGGAATCGGAGAGCTTCATCCTGACACTCAGAATTTCGATATTACCAACAAGAATAGTATCGCCCCCTTCATGGAAATTGCTCGGGATATGGAGCTGCCTATTCTAATCCACTGCTCTGAACCAGTTGGACACATGTACAGTGGCAAAGGTGCTACCTCTCCTGGAAAATTGATGGAATTCATTGATTCCTTTCCAGATAACATCATAATCTGTGCTCACTGGGGTGGGGGGCTTCCGTTTTACTCTCTAATGCCAGAAATATCTCAGTCATTCGCCAATGTGTATTTCGACTCTGCTGCTTCGCCACTCCTTTACAATTCAGCTGTTTTCGATATAACAACTCGACTTGTAGGGGCAGGGAAAATATTATTTGCCAGCGACTATCCTGTCGTATCCCCCAAAAAGGTCCTAACTCAAATAGAAAAATCAGACCTTAACACCGAACAAAGTAGATTAATACTTGGGGAGAATGCTAACAAGATATTCGGTATAGGTAATAGCATTCTGGATACTTTTAATTATAGCACCTGAGAATAGAGTCCTTAGACCGTTTGTGGCAATTCCTCCTAGTGAGGCGGCGATTCGTACTCTCTCAACATTTAGCTAGAGTATAAATGAGGAATGCAATTCACCTACGCGTTGGGTTAAATCAGAACATTTTCACAGTAACCTTGTTTTTGCCTAGAACGGATCCAAGCAAACTCTGCCCTATTCTAAACTAGATTCAGCTCGCAGCCAATAAATTCATCTCTTTCCCATTAAAGGCTTAACACTCTCGTAGGATTCCCTCATATCAATAGCCCAAGCTGGTTAGGGGAAAGCAGTTTAGGAGACATCGCAAGATTAAAAGCACTTCACGATAAAATAAATTCTAAGGTGGTTTCTTTGGGGTTTATTCAGGGAAGACAAGAGCTTATTCCTCATGTAACTTTGAGTAGAATACCATCTTAAGCAACCACAGACACAACTCTATTACTCAAAACAGATCACTGTTGCAAATTTCAATATCCCTGAATTAGGACTGGTACGTCGCAAAACTCCACTTTATAGAATGGCACACTAACCTGGACCTATCCGATCTATAAAACTATCGGCATAGCCCAATTAAATAAATTCGGATAGCAAGCTAACGGAACTAGAAATTGAGCTTCAGCCAAACATGCGCAGTAAAGATTTAGCACCCTTGCCTTTTGAAAACATCTTCATCATTTTTTGGGTCTGCGTAAATTGATTCATTAAATGGTTTACGTCTGTCGGCTCGGTACCACTGCCCAATGCAATTCGTTTTCTCCTCGATCCATTTATAACCTTGGGATTACGTCTCTCATAAAAAGTCATGGATTGGATAATAGCTTGAATCTTTTTTATACTACCGGTATTAACCGATTCTTGAGCCAATTTTCTCTTAATTCCACTTAACCCAGGCATCATTTCCATCAGTGATTCTATCGACCCCATTTTCTCCAACCCTTTCATCTGTTCCAAAAAGTCTCCGAGGTCGAATTCCGCTTTCCGGATTTTCTTCTGCAATTCCAAAGCCTGACCCTTACGGAATACCCTCTCACCCTTTTCTATCAACGTTAATACATCACCCATGCCGAGAATCCTAGAGGCCATCCTATCGGGATGAAACACTTCCAAAGCGTCAACTTTTTCGCCGATACCAGTAAACTTAATTGGCACTCCTGTAACTTTTGAAATTGATAACGCAGCTCCGCCCTTTGAATTTCCATCTAATTTTGTCATTATGAGCCCTGTCAGCACCACGTGTTCATGAAATAACTGTGCAGCGTTAACAGCATCTTGACCGGCCATGCCATCAACAACAAGTATCGTTTCTATCGGAGAAATCCTTGAACGGATTTCTGATAACTCACTCATTAAATTATCATCTATGTTAAGACGGCCAGCCGTATCTATTATTACCCATTTAGCACCAATGGATTTAGCTTCTCGCAAACTATTTTCAATTACATCAACAGGCGCCACATTCTTCGCGGTTTCTGAATAAACCGGAATATCTATCTGATCTCCCAATGCTATCAGTTGTTCTATGGCTGCTGGTCGCCTCAAATCGCCTGCAACCAAGAGAGACGATTGATTTTGACGGCTGAAATGCAATGCTAACTTAGCTGCGGTGGTAGTTTTACCTGTCCCTTGTAATCCTACAAGCATTAATACTGATGGATCAGTTTCTTGTCTCTTAATACTGTGGTCTCCAGCTGACAGAATATTAGTCATTTCCTCTTTAACAATTTTGACAACTTGTTGACCTGGGTTCAAAGTCTCTAATATCTCTCTACCAATAGCTCGTTCTTGTATTTTTGCTATAAAATCCTTCACAACTCTAAAATTAACATCAGCTTCCAACAGTGCAACTCGAACTTCTCTGAGGGAGCTCAAGACATCCTTCTCAGTCAAAATTCCACGGTTAGTAATATTCGCAAATATCTGATTAATTTTTCCTGTAAGTACTTCAAACATTTTTAAGTTATTCCTCAAAGCAATTCGTTGGAGTGATTTTTACGTTCTACACGTCGGACCATTTTAGGATGGCGCTTACCCAAAGAGCAAGCTGATTTATGTTAAGAAGAGTGTTAGAATTGGACCTCAGGTTATATTTGATCCCATTAAAGCTTAGTCTTGAAAACTTTCTCTCCTATAAAGACGAGATCTACCCCTTGGATCTCGAAGGCATTCACGTGGCATGCCTATGTGGAGACAATGGTCATGGCAAAAGCGCCCTTATAGACGCCATTACTTGGGTGATTTGGGGCTATGCACGCGGTAAATCGCAGGATTCCTTGATTCACTTTGGCGAAACCGATATGTGGGTCGAATTAGAATTTCAAGCCCGCGAAACTAGATATAAAGTGATACGTAGACACTCTAGATCCTCGCGTCGCGGAACAAATAGCAAAACTGATCTTCAGCTCCAGCTAATGACCGCATCTGGATCTGAACCAATGACAGGGAATTCTATTAGAGAGACTCAATTCCACTTACAACAGTTGATAGGAATGGATTACGACACGTTTATTAATAGTGCTCTCTTACTCCAAGGTAGAGCCGACGAATTTACTAATAAAAGCCCTGGAGAACGAAAGGAAATTCTAGGAAAGATTCTACGGCTAAATTTCTACGACCATCTCCAAGAAAAAAGCCGGAAACGTATCATGGAACTGGATAGGTCAACGGCAGATATTGAAGCTACATTAGTTTTCATGCGAAAAGAGACAGAACTCCGGGAAGAATATGAGAAAGAGTTGAATTCTATACGCCAAGAGATGGAGATTGTGAAAGACAATCTGAGCAAACAAGAAAACGAGATAGAAGAATTGGAAACTACGATCAGAGCTCTCGAATTCAAGTCCACCGAACTTCAGAAAGCACAATCGCAAATACCAAACAAACAAAATGAATTGGAATATTTTGATCAGGAAATCATTAAACGATCCGAAACCCTTAATAGATTCCAAAAGGTAATCTCTATACAACATGTCATAGAAACCGACTACAAAACCTATGCACACGCAATCCGAGACAATGAAAGTATGAATAAGTTGCGAGTAAAAGTTGATGCCGAAAACGCAAATTTACAACGACTGCGAACACTGATAATTCAAGAAACAGTCAGGTTGGAAGAACGGATAAAAACGCTGAGTTTACGACATAAACAATACTTGGCTCCTAAAATCAAAGAGGCTGCCTCAATCGAAAAACTCCTTGTGGCGGCTGAAACAGAAAAGAAAGAGCTAAAAGATGAAGAGCGCATTCTTAATCAAGACCGAGTGGCACGCGATCAGTTTACGACTTCACTAGGTGTGATAAAGGCTTTTTTAGATCAAATTCAACAAGATGGCAAGGAAGTCAGATCCAAATTAAAACTATTAACAAAGTCACCAGAAAATGCCGTCTGTCCAGTATGTCAATCCACCTTGGAAGATATTTCCAGGCATAATTTAGAGGAGAATTTTAAAATTGAGCTGGAAGAAAAACGCAAGCTATATGATGCGAAACAAGCGCAACTAGAGAAAACCGAATCAGACAGAAAGTCTCTTGAAAAACATGTCCTGACCAGGGAAGTAGCTTTAAAAGATAAGCTACAGACCATTGAACAAAAAATTAATACACTCGATAGGGATTTGGGCGATTCCAAACAAGCGGAATTGGAAGCCGCGGAATCGGACACAGAATTACTAAAGTTACATTATGATCTTGAACATACGGAATATGCAGTGGCAGAACACTCTGAACTTGCATCTATTGAGAAAACCTTGAACACTTTAGCATATTCTCCAGCGGAACATAATGAAACTGGACAAATACTTCAAAGACTCCAGGGCATTCACGAAAAACATCAAATGCTTCAAGAAGCTCTTAAAAACCTTTCTTCTGAACAACTTGCTCTGAACGATGCAAACAAACTCTCGTTAGCTCGACGTGAGGAGTTAGACGTGATCCAAAAAACACTCCATGAAAGCAAGACACATGCTAATGATCTAGTCTTAGCAAGGGACTCCCTAAAAAGTTCCTACGCTATTATGCTCCAAATGAGGAAAGAATATCAGGATCTTTTTGGGCGAAAAACCAGCTTTGAAACTCAACTTAAAAAACTTGAGAATTTGGAACACCAGATATTAGAAAAGAGCGCAGAAATAAACGCCCTGCGTACAGAACTAGACTTATATAAGGAACTCAACGTTGCATTTGGTAAACAGGGAGTACAGGCTCTACTAATCGAATCCGTTCTACCACAGATAGAAGATGAAGCTAATCGTCTACTGGCACGAATGACCGATGGGCTTATGACCCTTAAACTAGAAACCCAACGAGAGTTAAAATCACGCAAGGGTGATTTTGCTGAAACGCTGGATATTACCATAAGTGACCACTTAGGGCCCCGTAATTACGAACTATTCAGTGGAGGTGAGGCTTTTAGAATTAATATAGCCCTCAGAATAGCCATGTCCAAGGTATTGGCCAGACGTAGCGGAGCGCCTCTAAGCACCCTTTTTATCGACGAAGGGTTTGGAACTCAAGATGTGTCAGGGCGAGAAAGGATTTTAGACGTGTTACGCGCTATAGAAAACGACTTCCGACAGATAATTGTCGTTACACATTTGGAGGAACTAAAAGAGGCCTTCCCTGTTCGGATACAAGTCGAAAAGCGAAATGGAACATCGACATGCTATATTGCTTAACAAGATATCTATGAAGGGCGATTAATATTAATTAATATTTCACAATTCGAGAGGCTTCAAATCTGCAGATGGTATGAGACATGGCTCCGTCAAATCTTGTACATCTTGCAAAGTCCAGTCTGGAGCCAACTCTTTAACCAATAATCCTCTGGATGTCACTTCAATCACTGCGAGATCGGTAATCACCAAATGTACGCAGTCTTTGCCAGTCAATGGAAATGAGCAAGTTGTGACCAATTTAGGATTGTTTTCTTTATCGGTATGCTCCATAGCTACTATCACTTGCTTGGCTCCAACAGCCAGATCCATGGCACCGCCTATATTCCCAACACCCCTTTTAGGTAACATCCAATTTGCCAAGTCACCTTTTTCAGACACTTGCATAGCACCCATTACTGAGACATCGATATGACCACCCCTAATCATTGCGAAAGCTTCATCAGAACTAAAAAAAGACATACCAGGCACATTTTCCAAAAATTGACCTCCTGCATTTACCAAATCAACATCAGGATTCAAATGGTTGGCCAATGGGCCATAATTAAGTAGCCCATTCTCTGATTGGAAGATTATGGACCTAGGACTGGATACAAAGTCTGATACCAGGGTCGGAATACCTATTCCAAGATTAACATAGGATTTATTCACCAATTCTTTAGCTACACGCATAGCCATAATGTCTCTGGTCAAGCGAGATTTAATCATCAGTCAACTCATTAATTGGAACAAAGGGTGAGAAATGCTTAGGTCTTACCACTATGCGATCTACAAAAACTCCAGGAGTCACGATTTCGTCCGGGTCTAGTTCTCCAGACTCAACTATTTCATCCACCTCAGCAATGGTTATCGTAGCTGCTTGAGCCATAATAGAATTAAAATTTCTCGAAGTCCCTTTATAGATCAAATTACCCTTAGTGTCAGATTTATGCGCGCGTATGAAAGCGAAATCGCCCACTAATGCTTTTTCTAATATGAATTCTTTGTTTTCTATAATTCTACTTTCCTTCCCATACTCTACTATCGTGCCAATTCCTGTAGGAGTAAAAAAGGCGCCAATGCCAAAGGCGCCAGCTCTCAAGCGTTCGGCCAAAGTGCCCTGTGGAACTAGCTCCAAGTCTACTTTACGGTCCCGCAACGCCTTTTCAAATGCAGAAGGTCTCGAAGGAGATGGTGAAACCGGGAAGGAAGCTATTACCCTTTTTACTTGTCCAGACTCTATCAAAATACTGTGATCAATCGCTTGTAGGCCTGAAGACGGCGGTCGTCCAAAAGAAGAAACTCTAGCTATTCCAGCCGTATTACTCACTAAGGTTAGATCCATCGCCCCTTGCTCTCTAAGCGAAACCATAAGAAAATGTGACATTCCACCCAATCCCCCAAATCCGTCCATCAGAATAACTGCTCCATCAAAAATATCCGACAAGGCATGATCCACATTTTGAAATATTTTGCTAGGTGATACGACAGGCTCTCTTGCAAAATCCATCTGAAGCACATTCTTTGGAATAACCAATTGTGGCTCAGTAATTTCTTGTATCTCAACTGGAGACCAACCCGGAGCTGTTTCTCGCAATACCAATCTCTTGTCTTTCACTTCGATCACAGCAACATCTGTAATAATCAAAGAAACTTTCCCGCAAGCAGTGACTGGATAAGAGCAATTCTTGAGAATTTTTGGACTCCCCTGATTATCCGTATGTTCCATAAGCACGACCAACTTTTTCGTCCCGTGTGCTATATCTATCGCCCCCCCAGGACTACCTACTCCTTTCGAAGGCAACAGCCAATTGGAAAGATCTCCTGCTTCCGACACTTGCATAGCTCCTAATATAGATATATCGAGCTTCCCACTTCGAACAATCCCAAAGGCATCTATCTGGCTTATCGCCACGCCTCCCGGGAAAAGCGTGACAGGAACTCCAGCCGCATTTACTAAATCTGCTTCGAATATTTCCCCATCTGGTTCAGGTCCAAAACCTAGTAACCCATTTTCTGAATGTAATGTAATGTCCATGCAATCGGTTATATAGTTAGAAACTAACGTTGGGATACCAAATCCCAAGTTAACCACTTGTCCCGACTTTAATTCACAAGCTGCTCTTAAAGCCATCAATTCCCGGGTAAGTCGTTCTTTCATGCTCTATCATCTCTGGAAACAACAATTCGATTAACATATATCCCAGGAGTCACAACCAATTCCGGATTGAGACCACCAACATCAACTAACTCTCTGACTTGCACAATTGTAGTATTGGCAGCTGCAGCCATTGTTGGGTTATAGTTACGTTGAGTTCTCCTATACACCAGGTTACCCAATCGATCAGATTTATGCGCGGCAATTAAAGCGTATTGACCTATCAAGGGATATTCCAAAACGTGTTTAGCACCACCTATTTCACGTATTTCTTTTCCAAGAGAAAATTCCGTACCAGAAAACATCGGCAGAAAAACCCCTCCTAAACCGGCGGCTCCAGCTCGCATGCGTTCTGCCAATACACCTTGAGGAATGACCTCTATTTCCACACCACCATTCTTGTATGATTCCACCACTGGTACGTTTTGGTTTGGTTTTCCTGGAAAGGTAGTTATTAACTTTTTTACCTGCCCAGCGTCAACCAGGTCTGCTATATCGTAGTTCTCAACGACTGGCAAATAGCAGGTATTTGCAATGACGGTCAGATTCATCGCACCATGTTCTATCAGCCCTTTCAAGAGGACTTGAGGCAATCCTGGGCCGCCGAAACCCCCAATCATAACTACAGAACCGTCCGGCATATCCGAAAGTGCATCCAAAGCTTGAGGATAGATTCTAGGAGCCATAACTTCTCCACAACAATACGATCTTTAGAGCTTAAGCCCTATTCCAAGTAAAGGAAATAAAAAAGGGGGCGGATTCTAATCCGCCCCCTTTTTTTTGATTTCACTTGATTATGTCTCTAGTAATCCATGGGCGGCATCGGTGGGGCCGCGGCTTCTCTTTCTGGAATTTCCGTTATCATGGATTCAGTGGTAAGAACCATAGACGCCACGCTGGCTGCATTTTGCAATGCCGAGCGCGTGACCTTTACCGGGTCTACGATACCTTTTTCAAACATTGGACCATACTCTCCCTTTTCAGCATCAAATCCGTAATCATCGGATTGCTTTCGAATCGCTTCTAGAACGACCGACCCTTCCTGGTCAGCATTGAAAGATATCAATCTGACAGGTACCTCAAGAGATTTCTTAATTATGTTTGCACCCACTAATTCATCAGCTCCTAAGTTTGTAGCCTCGGCTAAGGCCCGTTGGGCCCTCACCAACGCTACACCACCACCTGGAACTATCCCTTCTTCAACTGCTGCACGTGTAGCTGACAGCGCATCTTCCACTCGAGCTTTTTTCTCTTTGAGCTCTACTTCCGTAGCAGCTCCAACTCTGATTACTGCTACACCACCGGCCAGCTTGGCCATGCGCTCCTGAAGTTTCTCTCTATCAAACTCTGAGGTGGTATCCTCAATCTGAGTTCGTATCTGGTTGATACGGTTCTTTATAGCTTCTTCGGAACCTTTGCCCTCTACTACTGTTGTTTCCTCTTTACTTGAGGTAACTCTACGAGCCTGTCCCATATCTGCCACAGTAGCAGATTCAAGTTTCCGTCCGGTCTCTTCACTTATTACTGTGCCACCGGTGAGAATCGCAATATCTTCGAGCATAGATTTGCGACGATCGCCAAATCCAGGGGCCTTTATTGCCAGACAATTAAGAGTACCGCGTAGTTTGTTAACTACCAATGTAGCCAAAGCTTCACCATCAATGTCCTCGGCAACTATTACCACTTCCTTCTTTCCCATTTGCATGAGCTTTTCCAGAACCGGAACCATATCGGAAACGGCTGAAATCTTTTTGTCGGTTATGATAATGTACGGATCCTCCAGCCTGGATTCCATTCGCTCAGAATTGGTGACGAAGTATGGTGAGATATATCCTCTATCAACCTGCATACCTTCCACATACTCGATTTCATCTTCAATGCCCTTAGATTCTTCGACGGTTATAACTCCGTCTTTCCCCACTCTTTCCATAGCGTCAGCTATCGTCTCTCCAATCGCTTCTTCGTGGGCCGAGAGAGCAGCAACCTGTGCTATTTGCTCACGGCTATCCACAGGCCTAGCCATTTTGTGCAATTCCCCTACTACCAAAGTAACAGCTGCATCTATTCCACGTTTCAGTGCCATGGGATTGGCGCCTGCAGCGATATTTTTGAATCCTTCGGTAATGACAGCCTGAGCCAATACTACCGATGTAGTAGTCCCATCACCAGCAGCGTCATTTGTCTTACTGGCGGTCTCCTTCAAAAGCTGTGCTCCCATATTTTCAAATGGGTCAGGCAGCTCAATTTCCTTAGCAATGGTAACTCCATCACTACATACTTGAGGGGGACCAAATTTCTTGTCAAGAATCACATTTCGTCCTCTGGGTCCAAGTGTCACCTTGACCGTATCGGCTAGTTTGTCGATTCCTGTCTTCAAAAGTTTACGTGCATCCTCTGAAAAAACTAATTGCTTACCGGGCATTTAATTTTGCCTCCTTAATAGCAAAGGTTATTTGCTAATTCTTTATTATGTTAATTTAGCTAAAACGTCGCTCTCGCGCAGAATCAAATATTCTTCACCGTCGACTTTATATTCCGTACCTGCGTATTTCGAATATATTATCTTGTCCCCCACCGCAACTTCCAAAGCTATTCGCTTACCGTCGTCATTCAGTCTACCTGGCCCAGCGGCTACAACTTCGCCTTCTTGAGGCTTTTCTTTCGCGGTATCTGGAAGGATTATGCCCGAAGACGTAGTCCCCTCCTGTTCTAACGGCTTAACCACCAATCTCTCACCTAAAGGTGCTAAACTTGCCACTTCTCCTCCTTAAATCTGCAGTGGAAACTGCAGTGGATTTTCATTCTGAACACTGACTAATTTGGCAGACACACCATTAGACTGCCTAACAGGGACGTATGATAAACTAGGGGCTAATTACTGTCAACAAAAATTAGCAGTCATCCGCAACATCTGCTAATTGATATCCCAGGGTTTTAAACCATGTCAAAAAGACCAGTGTTAATTGAAAAGAAAGGGACAATAGTATTTCTTATACTAAATCGCCCAAAACAATCCAACCTAGTGGACGAAGAATTAGCCTGGGCAATAAAAGATAGTTGTCGTTTTATTAACGAGGATTCTAGCATTCGCGTGATGATCCTTACAGGGACCGAAACCTGTTTCTCGACCGGCAGACAGACATTTCCTGACAGCATGCCTCCCTATCCGGACGACTGGATAAACAAAATGCAAACTGCGGCAAGCATAGCTAAAGTTAACATACCAACCATAGCTGCTATCAACGGTGACGCCCTAGATCACGGCCTCGAACTAGCACTTGCTTGTGACTTAAGAGTGGCAGATTGGAACGCTAGATTAGGATTCAGAGACCTGTCCAGAGGTTTGTTTCCTTGGGATGGAGGCACACAACGCCTATCAAGAATTGTGGGACGATCAACAGCTTTAGATCTCTTATTGACATCCAGAATTCTGACCGCCAAAAAAGCTTTGGCAGTTGGGCTAATAAACCATGTTACCAGACAAGGCAATGCCTTAAATTATGCTGTAAACTTAGCTTCGAGTATTTCAGAACTAGCTCCAATAGCCATGCGATATACGAAGGAAGCGATACACAGAGGATTAGATATGCCATTAGATCAAGGTTTAAAATTAGAGGCGGATTTGAGTTTTCTGCTGCATGGGACAACAGATAGATCTGAAGGCATCGACTCTTTTCTTACTAAAAGAGATCCATACTTTCTGGGGCAATGATCATGGATTCCTTCGAAACATTGGATTTCTCGGTTGGTGACAAAGTAGCTCTAATAATGCTCAAACGGCCAGAAGTCCGAAATGCGTTTAATACTACAATGAGGGACGACCTGTTCCAAGTTATTGAAACGATAAAGGCGGACTATGCCATCACGGGATCCATTATTTACGGATCTGGCAAAGATTTTTGCGCAGGAGCCGACCTAACCGAATTTGGGACAGCTCCTTCCCAATCAATTGCCAGAACTATCCGTTGGGAACGTGATCTCTGGTCCCTTTTTCTGAACAATCCCAAACCTATGATAGCAGCGGTTCACGGCAATTGTATTGGTTCTGGATTTGAGATTGCTCTGCTGTGCGACGTCATTATCGCCTCTTACAATGCTAGGTTTTCCATGCCAGAAGCAAGATTAGGTCTAATAGCTGCAGCAGGAGGAACACAAACCTTGCCTAGATCTGTAGGTCCCTCAAAGGCCATAAGCATATTCTCATCCCCCGATTCAATCACTTCACAACAGGCCCACTCAATGGGAATAGTAAGTAAAGTAGTATCAATAAAGAGATTAATGGACTCCGCTAGAGATCAGGCGACTTATCTATCCAACTTAAGGCCGGAATTAATCGCAGCCTGTAAATTTGCTGTGAATAGAGGATGTTCTTTACCATTAAACCAAGGGTTACTAGCAGAAACTCGAAGCGCGCTCAGATTGATGAAGACCCAGTAAACTAAAGTTACAGGTTAATGTTATAAACACCAGGCATTTTGGTCAATGAACACAAACGAATTCCTTGAAATATCTTCTGCGATAGTACCCGAAAGAACGGCTATTAGTTTCGATAATAATCAGATTAGCTTCCAAGAACTCCGGACGACCGCAGATCGCTTGGCAAACGTCTTAGTAAAATTGGGGGTGAAACCTGGCGACAGAGTCTCCATGCTTGATATTAATAGCCCTCAAGTCTTAGTAATATATTTCGCCTGTGCAAAGTTGGATGTGATCTTCATCCCATTAAACTATCGAGCAAAAGAGGATGAATTGCATCACATGCTTACACTTTCCAGATCATCGGTTATATTCGTAGGAAACCGATATGCTACTCTAATGGAAAAGGTGACCCGAAATGCGGGGTCTACTCTAAAAGTCGTAGGAATTGATGGCCCGGATAAAGAGGGCTGGCTTTCCTATGAACGGCTAATGAGCAATTCTGTGGAAGAACATACTTTTACTCCAAGCAATCAAGGTCGAGATACAACAATTCTCCTATTCACGTCAGGTACAACCGGTTTCCCAAAAGCCGTTATGCTAAGCCACGATAGTTTCAGCTCATATATGCTATCGAGTGTTGATCCGGCTGACCCTGATATCGAAGAAAGCAATCTTATATGCGTGCCACTGTATCATATAGCTGGATTACAAGCGTCATTAGCGGGAATATACGCGGGCCGCACATTAGTGATGATGCGCCAATTTGAACCCGTAGAATGGATGAGACTCGTTGAAAAGAAACAAGTGCAAAGATCTGGCGTTGTTCCCACAATGCTCAAGCAAATCTTGGATCACCCACGATTCTGTGAATTCGATCTGTCCAGCCTGAAAGTTATTAGTTACGGCGCAGCTCCCATGCCAACGACAGTGATCAAAAAGGCAATAAAAGAACTTCCGCGAGTGCAATTTATAAATGCTTTCGGACAGACTGAGACTGCCTCTACTATAACCATGCTCTCACCGGAAGATCACCTGTTGGAAGGATCAGAACAGGAAATTGAGAAGAAGCTGACCCGACTACGTTCAGTAGGCAAACCGTTACCAGATGTCGAAGTGAAAATATTTGACGTACACCGGAAAGAAGTAAGCTGGGGAATTACTGGAGAAGTTGTATGCAGGAGCCCTCGATTGATGTCAGGCTACTGGGACGATCAGGAAGCAACCCAATCGGTATTTCAAGACGGATGGTTATTCACGGGAGATTTGGGTTATAGAGATCAGGATGGCTATATCTATTTGTCTGGTAGATCCAAGGATTTCATTAAACGGGGCGGGGAAATGATTTCCCCAGAGGAAATCGAACGCATTTTAATAGATCATGATGAAGTTGACGATGCAGCAGTGATAGGAGTTCCAGATGATGAGTGGGGTGAAAGAGTCAGAGCTTTGATAGTTCTCAATCCTGGTAAATTTATCTCTGAAAGCAGCCTGATTGAAGACGTTCACAGTAAACTAGCCAGCTTTAAAACGCCTGAGTCAATCATTTTCCTAGACTATCTTCCACACAATCACTTAGGAAAAATACTAAAACGAGAGCTCCGCGAAAAATACAGTTACCCGATAGAAGACAAGTAACTGCTGAAAAGCTTTGTTGACACCTCAGAAAGCAGCTGAGTACACTTGGAAGTGTTGCAGACTTGTCGTTTAATACAAGTAATTATTGTTAAGAAAAATAATCAGAAAACCAGGTCATAATATCGTGCCATTAGAGTCCAACCCAACACAAACCACAGAAACCCGTTCTGCTATCATACTGTTATCGGGGGTACCAGGAACCGGCAAGACGACAGTGGGTAGCGCATTACAGAATCGGCTGGGGTTAAGTCACCGGTTAAGCACAGGCTTTCTCAGAGCTACTATAGAAAGTCTTATCCCAGAAAGGAACGCTAGACTACTTAAGAGAGAAGCTTTCGCAGCCTATGAAGAAACATCACCTTCTAAATCTCCAACTGGACAAGAAATATTGGATGGTTGCGCGGCCCAGACCGATATATTAAAGCCTGTTTTTAAATCGTGCATAGTTCGGGCCAGAACGGAAGGAATAGGTTTGATCATGGAAGGAAGCCATTTCATACCAGGTATCATAGATCCAAATGAATTTGGTGCAGATCTTTTGTGCGTGCTAGACGTGCCAGACAGAGAACAACTTAAAGAAAGAGCCATGAGTCCTAACCACCGGCATAGGCAATGGTCTACTTTTGATCTGAATAGACTATGTATTCTTCAAGACCAACTGGTTTATATGGCCAAGAAGAATGGGCTAGCAATCGTCATGAACACCGATGTTGAACAATCTACCAATCACATAGTAGCCCTGTTAAACAAAAAGACGAGCATGTAATTGCGTGGCAAAAGGTACCAATAGCGGTCTTCCAGACCTACTAATCCGGTACAACCACAGGATACAAGAGGAATTGTTTTTGAGTGGGCAAAACCATTCCCGAGATTTAAAAGGCCCATTTCTTTATCACATAGGTTCTGCAGATGAAAACTGGAATTTATTGTCCAATCCCAATCATTCAGGGAAAGCCCTTAGATCAGCACTGTGCTTGTACGCATTCCATGCACTGAACGACTACTGGGAAAAGGCCCTGCCTGCAGCCATAGCAATAGAATTGCTACATAATTTTTCTTTGATCCACGACGACATTCAGGACCACGATACTGAACGAAGACATAGAAGAACTCTTTGGACAATCATAGGAGAACCCAAAGCACTTCTTACAGGTAGCGCAATGCATTCTATTGCCTACCTAAACTTGTTCTATTTAAAGGATAGGGGGATTAACGAGGAAAAAGTCCTCTTGGCCTCTCAGCTTTTATTCAAAACTTCGCTTGATATGATAAAAGGACAAGTCCTAGACTTAAAGTTTGAACAGTCCATACAGATTAATAGAAACCAATATTTGGAAATGATAGATTTCAAGACGAGCTCGCTAATATCATGCAGTCTCGCAGTCGGTGCTTTGCTAGGCACCGATCACAAACCCATAATCAAAGCTTTTGCACAATATGGATTGCATTTAGGTAGAGTGTTCCAACTGAAAGACGACATATTAGGCATATGGGGACAATCTAGAGTTACTGGCAAATCCGAGTCTAACGATATTCTGCGAAAAAAGAAGTCTTTTCCTATAATATGCGCGCTCGAGGCCTGCACACCTAAAGACAGAAAGGTATTATCAAAAATTTACGAGAAGCAAACTCTTGGACAACAGGACCTTGATGTCGTTATGGAAGTACTCGAAGCAAACCAGTCTAAAGGCAAGACCGAAGAATTTATAGAATTCGAGGCTTTATCAGCAATTGAGCAATTAAACCTTATACATATAGATGGTTGGGCACTAAAAGATGGAAAGGATTTAGTTGACTTCCTTGTGAATCGGGATTATTAATAATGACGGAATATATGGGTAAATGGAGAGTAGCGGTTACAGGAGCATCAGGTTACATAGGACGTCAACTCCTCCACCAGTTAGAAAACATGGAATCGATAGCTGGCATAGTAGGAATTGACTCTAAGCCTTTACCCTTGCCTATACATAATATACGAGTTTACAGGCAAGATCTAACCGAACCTTTGGGAAATATTCTACAATCTAACGCAATAAACTCGGTCATACATCTCGCCTTCGATTTCAGACAGTTTCGAGACAGCCAGCATTCCAAACTGATTGAATTAAACAACATTTCTAGTTTAAACAATGTCCTTGAAGCTTGCTCATCATCAAACATTAAGAATCTTATATACTTAAGCAGCTATGCCGTGTATGGAGCAACAATAGATAATCCTGACTACATCACAGAAAAGTTTGAGCCACAACCACTAATTGGGTTTCAATATGGTGCAGTTAAGCTAGCTTCAGAAGCTCTCATTGAGGAATTTAAAGCAAACCATCCTAACGTAAGCGTTACCATACTGAGATGTTGTATGGTGTTGGGGACTCATAGTGACAACTATGTCGCAGACTCATTTCGGAAACCGCTATTAGTCAGGATCGCAGGTTACGACCCTCCCATGCAATTTATCCACGAATCGGACCTAACAAGATTATTGGGTAGCTTATCCGTTGCACCAACTCATGGAATCTTTAATGTAGCAGGCAAAGGGACGATACAATATAGCAAGTTTTTAAAATTAATGAGAGCAAAGACCGTGTTGTTACCCGCGTTCTTAGCCTATCCTCTAGTTGAAATCAGTTGGAAGCTAGGATTCCAAAAAAGTTCGCCCTCTATTGGATTAAACTTAATACGATATCCCATAGTGCTCAGCACCAAGAAACTTGAACAGGCGACAAACTTCGAATTCCATTACTCTTCGGAAGATGCCGTCCTTGCTCACGTTAATTCGCACGTCAACTAACCCTGGTTCTGAGAAAATTAAAGACCTCTAGACTCAATAAATTACCCCTTCCCAATAGCACCTATTTCGCGTAAAATAATTGTCTAGTACATCACTTGACAATTGACAATGGGTTTAATGGTTACACTACGAATCACTAAGCCATGTATAAGTCGTCAGAAAATGGGGATTCCTAGGGGTCTTTAAAAAACTTCCCTAAATGGTAAAAACTGGAGTAAACGGTGACAACCACTAACAAAGATCTTAAAGCGGCAGCAAACCAAGAATATAAATATGGCTGGACCACAAACGTTGAAACCGAAACTTCTGAAAAAGGTCTTAACGAAGATACTGTTCGATGGATTTCTGCGAAAAAGAATGAGCCAAAATTCCTTTTAGATTGGCGATTAAAAGCTTTTTCATATTGGAAGAAGCTGGTATCGGAAAATAAAACGCCTAAATGGGCAAACGTTGAATTTCCGGAGATAGATTATCAAAACTTATATTACTACTCAGCTCCAAAATCCAAGAAACAATTGGACAGTCTTGATCAGGTAGACCCAGAAATTCTAGCAGCCTACGAAAAACTCGGGATACCACTTCACGAACAAAAACAATTAGCTGGAGTAGCAGTAGATGCAATCTTCGATAGTGTTTCTATCGCAACTACGTTCCGGAAAGAGTTAAGCAAACACGGGATAATTTTCTGCTCTTTTTCTGAGGCTGTCCAAGATCACCCGGAACTAATTAAGAAATATCTAGGGTCTATAGTTCCTTATACTGATAATTTTTTTGCGGCTCTAAATGCGGCCGTTTTTTCAGACGGATCTTTTTGTTTCATACCCAAAGGCGTTCGATGCCCCCTGGAATTAACTACCTATTTTAGAATCAACGCCGCAGAAACAGGTCAATTTGAAAGAACTTTGATAGTTGCAGAAGATGACAGCTACGTAAGTTATCTCGAAGGCTGCAGCGCTCCTATGAGAGACGAAAACCAACTCCACGCTGCCGTGGTCGAACTAGTTGCCCTCGAAAACGCAGAGATTAAGTACTCGACAATACAAAACTGGTACCCCGGTGATGCAAATGGCAAAGGTGGGATCTACAATTTTGTCACTAAGCGGGGTGCGTGTAGGGGCAATAATTCGAAAATATCTTGGACTCAGGTGGAAACAGGATCTGCAATTACATGGAAATACCCAAGCGTTATGCTAATTGGAGATGGTTCTGTAGGAGAATTTTATTCAGTCGCCTTAACAAAAGGATATCAGCAAGCAGACACCGGGACGAAAATGATACATTTGGGTAGAAATACTCGCAGCAAAATAGTTTCTAAGGGCATCTCTGCGGGACATGGTCAAAATACCTACCGCGGACTAGTAAGAGTAATGCCTAAGGCATATAAAGCTCGAAATTTCACGCAATGTGATTCCCTTCTTATAGGAGACAAATGCGGTGCTCATACTGCCCCATATGTAGAAGTCAGGAATAACACGGCACACTTAGAACACGAAGCCTACACTTCCAAAGTAGACGAGGAAGCCCTGTTCTACTGTAACCAACGAGGAATCTCTAATGAAGATGCTCAGTCCCTAATAATTAACGGATTTTGCAAAGAAGTATTTCAAAAACTTCCATTTGAGTTTGCAGTCGAAGCCAATAGATTAATAGAACTAAACTTAGAAGGTACGGTAGGTTAATTATGCCTCTACTTCATATTGACAACCTTCATGTCAGCGTTGATGGCAAGAATATTCTGAAAGGAGTAAATCTATCCATAGAACGCGGAGAAGTGCACGCTATAATGGGGCCCAATGGTTCAGGAAAGAGCACTTTAGCATACATGCTAGCAGGGAAGTCAGGTTACAAAGCTACCAAAGGAAGCGTCCTTTTCGATGGCCAAGATATATTAACACTCTTGCCAGAAGAACGAGCACGGATGGGAATGTTTCTTTCCTTTCAACATCCAGTAGAAATTCCCGGGGTTAGGCTTGATCAATTTATGAGAGCAGGCTTTAATTCCCTACGTAAACATAGAGGTGAACCCGAATTAGATCCACTGAAATTCGATCGACTATTAAAGAAAAATGTGGAACTCGTGGGATTACAGCAAGCTATGACCAAACGATTCGTTAACATGAACTTCTCCGGCGGAGAAAAAAAGAAAAGCGAATTGCTGCAAATGTCTATTATGGAACCGCGATTATCTATATTAGATGAACCAGATTCTGGATTAGACGTAGACGCCCTTCGAGATGTAGCAAACTGTATAAAAAAGCTACATACCCTCGAAAATGCGGTACTCCTGGTAACTCACTATCAACGAATTTTGAACTATGTTGTGCCTGATCAAGTGCATATACTAGTAGATGGTCGGGTTGTTCGTACTGGTAGTAAAGATCTAGCTCATGACATTGAAGCCAATGGCTACGAACAATATGAACAAGCTCACACGTAGGACAAACAATTGGCAAATCTCAAGAATAAAACCCGTTAGCCCATGACCCAGCTATCATCCAGAAGCAATCATGCATACCGTCTGCACTTCGAAAACTTAGGTTTAAAATCCAACCAAGGTGATCCTAACTGGCTTAAGTTGCTTCGAGAACAAAGCATGGATCAGTTTGAGACCTTGGGATTCCCAACTGAACGCAAAGGGAATGAAGAATGGAAATACACTGACGTTAAGAACATAGCAACAACTAATTTTGTCATACCATCAAAACCAACCCTAACCTATGCTGCTGAAAAACATTTGAAGCAAGCCGGCTTTGATGAACATGACTTCCACCGATTAGTCTTCTTAGATGGATTATACTCACCCCAGCTTTCCTCAGAAGACGTGAAAATTAAAGGGTGTACCATCGGTCCTCTCTCGCAAGCTTGGAATGCACCCGCAGTTCGTGGCACACTTGGGACCCTGGCCAATTGGAAAGACCACGCCTTTACCGCCCTGAACACGGCTTTTACTAGAGACGGCGCACTTATACATATAGGTCCAAATACAAAAGTCGAAAAGCCAATTAGTATTATATTCCTAACATCTCAATGGGAAGAAAAAATCGCTACGTGCCCCCGCACGTTAATCATGCTCGAAAAAAATTCGAGTGCAATTATAATGGAAACACACTGTAGTATCGAAGAAACTGAATACCTATCTAATGCTGTTTCGGAAATATCCCTAGGAAATAATTCCCACTTAGAACATTATAGGCTACAAATGCACAGTAAAGATGCGTATCACATAGGCACAACTCAAGTTCTCCTAAGACAAACCTCCCAATTTAAATCAGTCTCAGCAGACCTGGGCGGCAAATTGATTCGGAATAACCTAAAGACAGAGGTTGCCGGGGAAAATGCCTCCTGCATACTAAATGGCCTCTACATAACAAATGGGAATCAACATGTTGATAATCACGTGACCATAGATCATTCTCAGCCTTATACTAATAGCCGGGAACACTTCAAAGGAGTCCTGGGAGATAAATCCACGACAGCTTTTCAGGGCAGTATCATCATTAGAAAGAATTCCCAAAAAGTTGATTCTTATCAGGAAAATAAGAACCTGCTGCTATCTAGTGAAGCGGAAGCCAATACAAAACCTGCGTTCTGGATTTACGCTGATGATGTAAAATGCGGTCATGGTGCCTCTAGCGGCGAACTTAATGAAGACGCCTTATTTTATCTACTCAGTAGAGGTATACCAGAAAAAGAGGCCCGGGCCATGCTGATCAAAGGGTTCATTAGTGAAATAATAGCGTCGGTAGAGTGGGATCTGTATAAATCCCACTTAGAGAATCTTGTCGAAGACAAACTTTCCAATATGTGCGGGTAGCACAAAAAAGAAAAAATGTTAAATCCAAAAGAAATAAGAAAAGATTTTCCTATCCTTGACCTCCAGGTCTATGGAAAGCCCCTTGTGTATTTGGATAATGCAGCTACATCCCAAAAACCAAATCAAGTAATAGATACACTTACAACATATTATCGGAATTATAATTCCAACGTACATAGAGGTGTGCACAGTCTAAGTATTAAAGCCACAGAACTCTACGAATCGGCCAGGGAGAAAATAGCAAAATTCATAAATGCACAATCAGATAGTTTGATCTACACCAAGGGAACAACTGATGCTATAAACCTAGTTGCACATAGCTGGGGGGTTAACAACATCCAAGCTGGGGACGAGATACTGCTTACAGAAATGGAACATCATAGCAACCTTGTACCTTGGCAAATTCTAGCCAAAAGGAATGGGGCTACACTAAAATTCATACCTGTCACTGAATCAGGCATGCTAGATTTATCTCAACTAAATACTTTGCTGACATCCAAAACTAAATTGGTTGCTATTACCCAAATGTCCAATGCTTTGGGAACCATAAACCCGGTTAAGGAAATCTGCAAGCAAGGTCACGCTGCAGGAGCATATATCTTGATAGACGGGGCTCAAAGTGTGCCTCATATGCCGGTTGACGTTGAGGATATGGATTGTGATTTCCTAGCATTCTCTAGCCATAAAATGCTAGGCCCTACAGGAATCGGTTGCCTATACATAAAAAAGTCCATACTTGAAACCATGGACCCTGTTAATCACGGGGGAGACATGGTCAAAGAAGTGACTCTAAATCATGCAACCTGGAACGATTTACCAATACGCTTCGAGGCAGGCACTCCCAATATTGCTGATGCCATCGCCTTCGGAACAGCGATTGATTATTTAACGGACCTCGGAATGGACCAAGTTCAGGCATACGAAGAACACTTAACTAGATACGCGCTGGACGTAGTAAAAGGATTGTCCGAAAATTTCATTTTCTACGGACCACCCAATCCAGCCGAACGAGGAGCGATTATATCTTTTCACTGTCCTGAAATTCACCCGCATGATATAGGTACTATTCTGGACAGGGAAGGGATTGCCATAAGGGCCGGTCACCACTGTGCCATGCCTTTAGTCAACGGAAGACTAGGTTTACCGGCTACGGCACGAGCTAGCTTTTATGTATACAACACCGAGCACGAAGTAGATGTGTTAGCAGCATCCCTAAAAACCACCCTGCAATACTTCAACAGATAGACATACACTTAAGGGGAAAAGATGTCATCATCAAATACAAGTTTTAACGAATTGGACGATATTTATCAAGATATAATTCTTGATCATTACCGTCACCCCAGGAATAAGGCAAAAATGCCTGATCCAGATTTAGTCTCTCGCGGATTTAATCCCTTTTGTGGCGACGAAGTTATCTTGATGATAAAGCTTTCTACAGAAAACCAGATTAATACCATATCCTTCACTGGACAAGGCTGTTCCATAAGTCAAGCTTCTGCTTCTATACTGACTGAATTGATAAAAGGAAAACACATAAAAGAAACCATGGAGATATCGAATATGTTTCGCAACCTCGTCAAAGGCCTATCCATCGGCGATGAGGAACTTGATAAACTCGGAGAACTTGAAGCTCTAAAAGGTGTATCTAAATTTCCAGTACGAATTAAATGCGCACTCTTACCATGGTCTACCCTAGAAGACGCAATATCCACAAATAAAGCTTCATAGTCTCTTGATGTCGCTCATTCATCCATCCAAACTTTAGACCAAAAGCTGTATTCTGATATGGCAGGGTTTGGGTAAAATCCACGGACCTTGTCATTCATCACCCATCTATCAACATTATCTCCTAATCCAAGCATATATGCTTGATCCACAATATGTCGTTGGATTTCCAATATGGATTCAGCCCTTGCCTGGGAATCAAACACTTCCATCTGTTGTTTCTCAATAAGTAAATCCAATTCATAATCTGCATGACCTAGCAAATTCCATGTGCCTTCACTGTGAAGAATAGGGAAAAGAAATCCATTAGGCCCGTTATTTGGTGGTATCGGCCCTACCAACATTTGGAATTCCCCATTCACCCAAACCTGTTGAGAATATTCAATCGGATTAACAATGTCCAGAATAGGATCGAAGCCAGCATTTCGGAGATCTTCCTGAATGCGTAAAGCCTGATCCAGATAAATATCTCCAAAGTCAGCAACAGTAATAACAAATGAAAATGGACCCTTCCCAACAGGGCCCCTCAACAATGCCTCAATTTCCTCGCGGGCCAGTAACCAAGAGGATTCTATAATTGGTATGCCGGGAGAAACAAAGGATTGTCCATTCCAGATATCTTCAACATATTCCCAAGGATTCAGTGAAGCTAGAACTTGCCGCCGCCTCGCAATCGAAGCAAAGGGTTCTAGGCTGGTATTAAAAGCAATAAATATGCCCTTACCAGATTGTTTAGAGTATGCGGTCCTGAAACTAGCATCATATGATTGAAGAATTCTCCAGCCAACATCAGATATATTCAATAAATCTATTTCATCCGCAAGCAATGCCGCCACCTGTGTTTCAGGATCATCTATAACCTGGAAGACTATCTCTTCGGCAAACGGCAATTCAACTTCAAAGTAATTCTTATTCCTCTCTAAGGTTGTGCCCACTCCGGGATCCGAACTCTTCCAAATCCATGGGCCACTTCCTGCAATTGGGCCTTGAAATAAGCCTGTCTCATCATTGATAGATTCTTGAGGAATAATCTTCGAATGCCCATTCGCCAAGGCCAACAAAAAGTCTGTGTCAGGATAATTTAGGTTTACAAGAAACGTTCCATCAGCCTCAATCTTCATTTCTTTGACAGATTTTAGCAATGATGCATTAGGCCAACCCTCTTTGCTTTGCCTTGTATAACTGAAAAGCAAATCATTAGCATCCAGCCTACGCCCTCTTACGGGAAAGACATTTTGCCACCTTACATCATCTCTCAGTGTGAACCTAAGGTTCCATGGATCCAATAGTTTCCATTCAGTGCAGAGTTCACACTCAATAAGCAAGTTCGGTTGATCAAGATTTGGATCACTTTTCAAACGCATAAGACGACTGTAAGCAATACCTGCCCCACGGGCAGCCAATGTCTCGGAAATATCCTGTTGAACATCTAGATGAAACGTATCAGCTTCTACAGCTACTGTTAATCGCCCGCCATTTTTGCCATATGGAGTCGTAGGGAAAGATGCCGTTGGTGTTGCTGCTGCAGTTGTCTTGATGGCAACCTCAGTCGACGTCGGAATAGACTGATGTTCGATTGGAATAACTGACACAGTCGAGGAAGAACACCCAACAATAACCATAAAAACTGCAAATAAATAGGGTCGCACTATTATATATTTCATCCCCAAAACCATAGCTTCCAGTTAACAAAAAAGATAGTATAATTTACACGATATAAGTACATAGGGCTTCTAATGCAACGTCTTGTAGATTCACATACTCATCTCGATCACTTCCCAACTCAAGAAATTGACTCCATAGTTAGTAGAGCAATCGAAAATGGGGTCGGACTCATAATTAGTGCTGGGACAACCCTGGAATCTTCGGAGCAATGTATAAATCTTTCAACAGCTATCCCCATGGTTTTTGCGGGTGTCGGAATCCATCCCATGAACTTGACAGAAATAATCGACAACAAAACCTATAAAGCCCTGAAAACCCTAGCTTCGGAAAACCCAAAGGTAGCTTGCATAAGTGAAATTGGATTAGATTTTCTGCCTACCTCTCCAGCTTATGATATCCAGATACAAAGTTTCAAACGTCAAATAAGCTTAGCTCGCGATTTAGCCAAACCTATTATAGTTCACTCTCGCGAAGCTCATCCTGACGTATTGAAAACATTAGTCAACGAAAACGCTCGGTCAGTGGGAGGAGTCATACATTACTACCAGGGCGACCTAGATACTGCCCATAAGTATATTAACATGGGCTTTTCTATATCAATGGCTAAACCACTCTTGCGCATTAACGAATTACAGAATGTGGCAAAAGCTATCCCTATCGAATTCATAGTGCTTGAGACAGATTCTGCCCCACAGCCATGGAAAAAGTATCGCCACCGTTGGACGGAACCATTCCACCTAACCCAAGTAGCTGAGAAACTTGCTGAATTAAAAGATATGTCAATCGAGACAATTATAGAAAAAACTACACAAAATATCCTAAATATTACTAAGCTTGATCAAACAACTTTAGTTAAATATTAAGGTTAATTACATTACTTGGAATCACTAATACTAGGAACGAAAACTACGGACATAGCATAAAAGGAGTAGGATTTTGATCACTATCTCGCAACTTTTTGCATCGAAGATAATCGCTCATGCCCAACAATGTAATCCAGTCGAATGCTGCGGAGTTTTGGCAGGGCCAGGCAATGCCTTCGAGAAACTTACTAAAATGACTAACATTGACAACAGCCCATTCAGGTTTAGCTGGGACCAAAAGGAATTGCTGAACGTATACCTAGAAATGGAAGATAACAACTGGACTAATCGGGCCGTTTATCATTCTCACACTCACAGTGAGGCGTACCCATCAGATACTGATATCAGAATGGCCGGATGGCCAGAAGCCCACTACATCATCATTTCATTGATGGACAAGACGAGACCAGTATTACGTTCATTCCGAATAGTCGACGGATCTGTTGAAGAAGAAGCAATTGAGTTCGCATGATCCTAATAGAAAGCAACTCAGAAGACAGACTTACACCCCTATAATCTTTGGATTTTCTGTTATAGTATAGTTAATCAAGTCAAGCGCAAATTCACTTTCTAGCAAGTGTCCAAATTAATATCAATCATGCCCATAGCCATTTCTGGTGTAATCTTGGGAATACTCAGTTGCACCAACACTGAATCTGCAAGCATTACTGAAGAATATTTCGCGTCCCTAATAAGTCCACCTGAACTACAGGAGATTTTGCAAGAGCCAAAATCAATCAATGAAGATATTACCGATTACAAAGACTTGCTGAAAAACGATCCCGAACAACTATCCTCTGTAGATAGCTGGTTCATGAACCAGCTATCTACAGAGGACGGATATACGCTGATACAAATAATCGTCACAGACTATACAGATAACCAAGCATCTAAAGAACACTTCAAGGGAATCGTTGCCAGTGCAGATGAAGCCATAGATCAGTTTGCCAATATGGACATGGGATCATCAATAACCACACCCCAACTTTTACAAAATACAGAGGTGGCAAATCCTATAGGTGACGCGGAAGTACGACAAGATTTCAGGGCAGTTAAACAAGGGATGGGAATTGTTTTCCGAAAGGGAGATAAATTGATACGGATAACAGATCGCAGTTTATTTCCGAATTCCACGTTTCAACAACTGGAAGAAATTGGCGCCCTCATCGCGCGAAGACTGTAGTTAACTACAAAAAACAACTCGTATCCCGTTTACAGTCATTCACAAACCACACCTTTAGTACTAAACAATAACGCCAGGTATAATAGAATCATGAAAGAAATATTCCAGGGAGCGATCACCGAACTTTCCCAATCAAATCCCTGTGTACTAGCCACTGTAGTCAAGACTAAGGGATCCACACCTCAAAAAACTGGCGCCAAACTTCTAATCCAATCTAACGGCACCTCAATTGGGACCCTAGGGGGTGGGTGCGTCGAGGGTGATATCTGGTTTGCAGCCAAAGAAATCATTAAAAATGCTGAGCTCCCCCAGTTCAAAGAGTATTACCTCAACGAAGATATCGCAGCAAAGGAGGGCCTAGTATGCGGCGGTACAATGTATTTTTTCCTACACCCATTACAATCTCTAAATTTACCTGCACTAAAAGAAGCCTTAAACGCATACAAAGGGGGGGCAATCCTAGGAATTGCCACCATAATTAACTCCCAAGATCCGTCGGATTTGGGAAAGCAAATTCTACTGCGAGAAGATGGTTCTACAGCCGGGACTCTAGGTGCCAAAGATCTAGATGCGTTGACACTAGAACTAATACCAAACTTATCCAACTTTGGGGATAGCAAGTACATATCACAAGAAAACGGACTCGATATATTTATCGAAGGCTACACAACCCCACCGACCTTGATTATTATGGGTGGAGGACACGTAGGCAAAGCAATTTACAACTCAGCTATTCCTCTCGAAATGGATGTCTATATTGTCGACGACAGAACAGACTACGCTAATCATAATAGGTTTCCTCTAGCTAAAGGCATAGTAGTCTCTGAATTCAATTCCGCTCTAAGTAAGATACCGATAAACAAAAACTCCTACATCGTTATCGCAACACGAGGGCACCGCCAAGATGACTCCGCTTTGGAATCCGCGATTCAGACCCCCGCACGGTATGTAGGTCTGATGGGAAGTGTCAGAAAGACGCTATTGATATTCAAAAACCTTATAGCTAAGGGCTACTCCAAGCAAACATTAGAGAAAATTTATGCCCCAATAGGTTTAAGCCTAGGGGCTATAACCCCAGAAGAAATCGCCATCAGTATAATGTCAGAAATTATTATGGTAAGGCATGGCGGAATCGGAAGTTCAATGAAGATGAAAGAAAGCCTAATTGAAAAAATCGACTCGCAGGCAAAAGGACAAAAGTGGGAAAAATCGCCGCACTTCTCCTAGCAGCCGGATTATCAACTCGAATGGGAACAACTTCTAAAGCTCTGCTTCCCTGGGAAAATACCACGCTTATAGACTATCAAGTAGAAAGTCTACGGAATGCTGGAGTGGACTTCATTATCGTCGTAACTGGATTTCAACACGAAAAACTTAAACCCCAAATACTTTCAATGTCCAATATCAAAATAATTTATAATCCTTTGTATCACACTGGAAAGGCTTCATCAGTTAAGGCAGGCCTATCGCTAATAGATCCGAATTCGATCGATGCTATTTTGGTCTGCAGTGTGGACCAACCACGAAATCACTTAACCATTAGGTCAATCTTAGACCAGCACATACAAACGCAATCCCTAGTGACTATTCCTACATTTCTCGGCAAAGGTGGACATCCAACGGTATTTTCGTACAGCTTATTCGAAGAAATGAAGGCAATTACCGATAGCACATTCGGATTGAAGTCTATTATACACAACCACCCAGTTGACCTCTTCGAAGTAGGAACTAAAGAAATCCTGATCGACCTAAACACTCGATCCGACTATGAAAAAGCAAGCGGAAACAACTCTTACTAAACACAAGCCTAGTTTTTCTTAGGCCCAAGAACTATCCTAACATGGCCTCCTATTAGACACTGGTCACAACATTGCCCTATCCACGTTAGATATTGCCTAATTAAATTTCCCGAGGAGAATACATGAAGGCTCTAGAAGATATCAAGGTTTTAGATCTCACGCGTGCACTCGCTGGACCATACTGCACCCTAATGCTTGGAGATTACGGTGCAGACGTAATAAAGGTGGAAGTTCCTTCGAAAGGCGACGACACTAGAACATGGGGGCCTCCTTTTATCAAAGGCCAAAGTTCGTATTTCCTATCTGTAAACCGTAACAAACGCAGTATCACCCTTAATCTAAAGAACCAGGCAGCTAAAGATATTTTCATGAAGTTAGCGTCAGAAACCGACGTATTGGTGGAAAATTTTACACCTGGAGTTGTTCAACGATTAGGGATAGATTATGAAACATTAAAAGAATTGAATCCTGGAATTATTTATTGTTCCATATCAGGATTCGGGCAAACCGGTCCATACAACAGAAAGCCGGCTTACGATCAAATGATGCAAGGAATAGGAGGTATCATGAGTGTCACAGGGGAACCCGATGGTCCTCCCATGAAAACAGGCATCGCGATTACAGATATAGGAGCAGGTATGCTGGGAGCCTATGCAGTAATGATAGGGCTATTCCATCGCTCTAGAACTGGACATGGACAGTATATAGATATCTCTATGTTGGATCTACAAGTCGCCTGGCTCACGTACCAGGCCGGAACATACTTCGCAACTGGCAGCTCACCACAAAGAGTCGGTGCAGCCCATCCCAATTTAGTTCCCTATCAAGCTTTTCAATGTTCAGACGGTAAATACATAAACATTGCTATAGGCAATGAACGCTTTTGGGAGCGTTTTTGCAAAGCATTAGGTAGAGACGACCTTATCACTCATGAAGATTATTCCTTGAATATGAACCGAGTGAACCATCGAGAACCGTTAGTTTCTCTATTGGAGACCGAATTACTAAACAAATCTTCTAGCCATTGGATAACAAAATTTGAAGATGCTGGTATACCATGTGGACCAGTGAATGATTTGGCTGCAGTATTTTCGGACCCGCAGGTATCGGAGAGGAAAATGGTGGAAACTATAGAACACCCTACGGCAGGAAAAATCAAACAAACCGGAATACCTATTAAATTCTCGGAAACCCCAGGCCTGATTAGTTTACCCCCGCCCCTTTTGGGTGAACACACTGAAAAAATCCTGTCTGATTTAGGTTATTCTATCAACCAAATTAGCGAATTTAGAGAAACCAACGTCATTTAGTTTTCTTGCCTCTCAATATCTCTTTAGTTATCATATGGGGCAATCATAAGATCGAGGAATAAGTCATGGATCTAGGTCTGAAGGGAAGAGTAGCAATCGTAGGGGGGTCAAGTAAAGGAATGGGAAGAGCTACTGCAATCGCTCTAGCCAAAGAAGGAGCTCTGGTTGCTATAAGTTCACGAACCGAGGTAGACCTCAGGAAAGTGGAGATGGAAATAGCTAGGTTGGCATCTCAACAACATGTTCTAGCAATTCCTGGAGATCTATCTGACCCAGCTCATATCAGAAAGCTAGTCAGAGATACATATAACAGGTTTGAACGAGTAGACATCGTAATCAATAATATAGGAGGTCCTCCTCCTGGAAAACCATCCGAAATTGAGGATTCAGTTTGGGATGAAGCACTAAAACAAAATTTTTTAAGTGCAGTAAGAATGTCAAAAGAGGTTATACCCTACATGAAGCTACAGCGATGGGGGCGCATTGTAAATCTGCTCTCAAACGCCGTACGGCAACCTGTTTTAGATCTTGTATTGTCCACATCAAGTAGATTGGCGGTGGTTGGTTTTGCCAAGATGCTCTCAAATGAATTAGCCCCCTTTAACATAACAGTAAACAACGCCCTCCCAGGAAGTATCATGACAGATAGAATGACATCTCTTTATAAGAAAATGGCTGAAGCAAGAGGAGAAAGCACAGATGCTCTGATCACTGAGGCAACCAAAAAGATCCCGATGCAACGCCTCGGACAACCCGAGGAAATGGCAGACTTGATAACATTTTTAGCATCCGAGAGAGCAAGCTTTATCACAGGCCAAAGTATAAGTTTAGACGGAGGAGCTCTAGCCTCAACCCTTTGATCTTACTAGAGACTAATATAATTGTTTAAATTCACCTGGGAAAAAACCAAAAAAGAAAAACGACAGATTCCAGACACCACCAATAATGATATGCGCACCATTTCCGACTCTATCAAATTAGAGGCCGAAGCCATAGCTAACGACTTAGATACGGCGCTGCGTAAAAAGGAATTCAAACTCACGTGCAAGCTATGCGGAGGTACATCGTTTAAATACCAGAAATTATACAAACTGTATCAGTGTTTGAGACCCGGATGCGGCTCTTTTATTGGGAGAGGATATAGCTCCGGATCGAAATACCCAAGGAACACTAATAGAAAAAGATGAGCCTTAACCAACTATTCTCTAAATTGATCGCGTAAGAATTTTGCATATAGTACTTCTTACCTAACACATAGTTGTAAATCTGAAAAATTCTATACTTACAGACCGACCTAAAGGCTATATCGTTACGGCCCCGTCTGATGCTGAAGAAACTAGTTTGGCATACTTTGATAATGCGCCGGCCGGATAATCAATCTTTCTGGGGTTCCACGCACTTTGTCGCTTTAGTAGCTCAGTCTGGTCTATTTCAATGTCAAGGCGTCGATTCTCAACATCCACAATCACCACATCACCTTCTTCTATAAGTGCTATTGGTCCACCTACGGCTGCCTCAGGGGCTACGTGTCCTACCATAAGACCATGGGTTGCTCCCGAGAACCGTCCATCTGTAACCAAAGCCACCGATTCGCCTAATCCTTGGCCCACTAACGCAGCCGTCACACCTAACATCTCTCTCATACCCGGGCCACCCTTCGGCCCTTCATATCGAATAATCACAACATCACCAGCACATATATCTTGATTTTCTATAGCCTGAAATGCATCTTCTTCTCTATCAAACACTCTAGCTGGACCTCTTTGAAATAAGTGTTTCTTTCCGGCAACTTTAACTACGCTACCATCTGGAGCCAGGTTTCCCTTAAGTATAGCTAGTCCTCCGGTTTTGCTAAAAGGTTCTTTTACAGACACAATAATTCGTTGATCAATTACGTCTTGGAAATCCTCTAGATTTTCCTCCAAGGTTTTACCTGTAATTGTGAGGGTATCCCCACGAAGATATCCTCCAGATAGAAGGCGTTTTAACACCAAAGAAACTCCCCCAACACGATCTAAGTCCGCCATTACATATCTTCCTCCTGGTTTCATATCTGCTATATACGGCGTCCTTAGGCTAATTTCGTCAAATTCATCGATTTCCAAATCCACTTGCGCCTCTCTCGCTATAGCAAGGAAATGCAAAACAGCATTAGTGGATCCCCCCATAGCACAAACCACAGTCACAGCATTTTTTATAGATTCTTTTGTAATTATGTCCCGCGGCTTTATGCCTAATCTAAGCAAGTTCATTACGGAAGCCCCAGCCCGATGAGCCCAAATCTCTTTTCTTCCATCAACCGCCGGAATCGATGCATCTCCTGGAAGCGCCATACCAAGGGCTTCAATCGCAGCCGACATAGTATTTGCTGTAAAAAGCCCTGCACACGAACCCGCTCCGGGACATGCTGACCCTTCTATTTGCTGAAGATCAGTTAAGGAAATATTTCCTTTCGAATAAGCCCCCACCGCTTCGAAAACATCTTGTATATTAATCGCTTTCCCTTTATAGGATCCGGGTAGAATTGTGCCGCCATACACAAATATTGACGGAATATTTAATCGGGCGGCAGCCATGATCGTCCCAGGCATGTTCTTATCACAACCTGCTACAGTAACTAAACCATCAAATCCCTCTGCGAAGGCCACCAACTCTATACTATCGGCTATAACTTCACGACTTATCAAGGAAGCTTTCATTCCTTGGGTGCCCATTGATACAGCATCACTTACGGTAATAGTGCCAAATGTAAACGGGGTGCCAGATTTACTTTTTATACCTTGTTTAACCGCATCTGCAATCCTTGTGAGATGTACGTTGCATGGAGTAACATCACTCGCTAAATTTGCTATTCCAACAAAAGGCTGATAAAGATCTTTATCCCCTAGACCAGTAGCCCTAAGCATAGCTCTTGATGGCGCTCTATCAGGGCCATCAATTATCTTGCTACTTTTGATTCTCATATTTGATGTGGCTCGCGATGTCATGGTACTCTCCTTACAATTTCAAACATTATAGGATGGCTTGCGCCTCAGTAACAACTTATCAAGTCTAGAAGAACCATGAACCCTAAGATATAATGACAAAAATTCCTTCAGGAGAACTGTGTGCTGAAACCTAAAGTATTTGTTACTCGTCGAATCTTTCCTGAGGCCCTCGATATGATAGCAGCCAAAACCGACATGGAACTGTGGGAAGACGAGTTACCTCCACCAAAAGACATCTTGTTGGAAAAGGTGAAGGATTGTCAGGGAATACTTTCACTTCTAACAGATGAGCTGGACACGGAATTCTTCAAAACCGCAAAGCATCTCCGTGTTGTCAGTCAAATTGCAGTAGGCTATGACAATATAGACATAGAGGAGGCTACTCGGCGCCTTATACCTATAGGACATACTCCTCACGTCCTTAACGCTGCTACGGCCGATATGGCCTTTCTATTAATGATGGCATCAAGCAGAAGATTAGTAGAAAGTCAAACTTTTGTTAAAGAAGGCGGATGGAAGACTTGGCATCCTATGCATTTTTTGGGACCTAATGTTTCTGGCGCAACATTAGGTATCGTTGGAATGGGCAGGATAGGACTGGAAATGGCCACAAGAGCTCGAGGATTTGATATGGAAGTTCTCTACACTGATCCTAATAGGCGAAGCCTAGAGGACGAGCAGAAATATAACCTAAAATACCAGGATTTAGACGAATTATTAACAAAATCTGACTTTATAAGTCTACATGTGAATCTAACACCTAAAACCCATCATCTGATCAGCAAACGAGAATTTCAACTCATGAAGCCAACGGCCGTCTTAGTTAACACCGCTCGTGGATCCATAGTAGACCATGCCGCCCTGTACAACTCGCTAAAGAAAGGAGATTTTTTCGCCGCTGGGATCGACGTAACGGATCCAGAACCGTTGCAAAAAGACGATCCTCTCCTTTCTTTGGATAATTGTATCGTAGTCCCACACATTGCTAGCGCTAGTTTTTCCAGCCGCCTTGATATGTCAAAACTAGCGGCTTGGAATCTGTTGGCAGGCCTTAATGGCGAGACTCTGCCAAATTGCGCAAATCCTGGTGTTTATGAGCTTAACTAATCCTTTGTGACTAAACCAACAGTATTTATAAGCAGAAAAATACACGATGAGGCTTTGTCATTAATAGCCAATGAATGTGATATAGACCTGTGGAAACACGATGAACCTCCTTCACATCAACTGCTTTGTAATCGTGTCAGCAATGTGGATGGCATCATAAGCAACGTAATGGACCGGATCGACATTCAATTCCTGGAAGTAGCTTCTAATTTAAAAGTAATCAGTCAGATTGCTGTTGGTCTTGACAACATAGACCTGGTGGAAGCCACAAGACGGAAAATACCAATTGGGTACACACCAGGTGTTGTATCAGAAGTCACCGCGGATCACACCATGGGAATGTTACTCGCATCAGCTCACAGACTTAGCGAAACAGAACGTTGGGTTAGAAATGGACAATGGAAAATCGCATTTCATCCACTCTATTGGCTGGGATCAGAAGTCCATCACTCTACATTGGGAATAATAGGAATGGGACGAATTGGAGAGGAAGTGGCCAAAAGAGCCAAGGCTTTCGATATGGAAGTCCTATATAACAATCCTACCAGAAAGCCTTTAATTGAGGCCAAATTCGGGATCCAATATTCATCTCTAGCTAGTTTATTAAGGCAATCCGATTTTGTGAGCATTCACTGCCCTCTTTCAGAGGGTACGAGAAACCTAATAGGAGCAAGGGAATTTAAACTGATGAAATCTACCGCTATTTTAATAAATATGGCAAGAGGTCCCATTGTGAACGCTAGGGAACTCTACTTAGCTCTAAAAAATGGTGCCATTACCTACGCCGCACTGGACGTCACAGATCCTGAACCATTACCCCCCAAAGATCCCTTGCTGACACTCGACAACATCTTAATCACACCTCACATTGGGACTGCGACAGAATCTACTAGAAAGCGCATGACCATGATTGCCGCTCATAATCTTCTAAGGGGAATAAGAGGGGATTCCCTTATCCATTGTGCCAATCCGGAAGCCCTAAAAGACCAGTAGGCAAAGATGTCATTTAAAAAAATGTTCGACCGGTCCAAATCCATGGCCCAGCGGGTACGCTGCTCTTAACGCTCTGGTTACGTAAGCTTTTGCTTCCTTAACAGATTCAGTCAAAGAAAATCCCTTAGCTAAGCAAGCGGAAATTGCGGCTGCAAAAGTACAACCAGTTCCATGCGTGCTGCGAGTATTCACTCTCTCTCCAGGAAATTCCATTTTGCCGTCAACCGTAAATAATCTATCAATAGGAGGACCCGACATATGTCCCCCCTTTATAACGACGGCTTCAACACCCATAGATAGTATGGATAGGCCAGCTTTGTCCAAATCAGAGATAGATTCTATAGACCTTCCAGTAATTATTTCAGCTTCTGGTATGTTCGGTGTCACGACAGTTGCCAAAGGTAATAACTTAGTACATAGTTCCTTCACAGCATCTTCGCGAAGCAGTCTATCACCGCTTTTCGCTACCATAACAGGATCCACAACCAATTTCCGAACACCATATATCGTTAAGCTCTTTACGACGGTCTGAATTATTCTTGAATTCGCCAACATGCCTGTTTTCACTACATCAGCACCTATATCACTAAGTACTGCATTGATCTGAGCATCTACCATTTCTAGGCTCATTTCCTTAATCCTGATGACACCAACTGTATTTTGAGCCGTCACAGCAGTTATAGCAGTTGTACAGTAAACTCCTAATGCCGAACATGTCTTTAAATCCGCTTGAATCCCTGCTCCACCACCCGAGTCGGAACCCGCAATGGTCAACACTCTTGGTAAGCTGAATTCTTTAACCACGACCACTCCTGATATCACAAATTCTAGCCAAAGTACGTAAATCCATCTATCCAAAACCAATTCCCACAATTCCTAATACTAATCCAGATTCTCAGCAGGTATCTTTGTTACATAAGAATTTGAATACGCTTTTGAAACATCCATGTTGTTATCTATTAACCTATTATTCTGCATCCATAAGGCGAATTCTTTCCATCTTACTTCACTCTGCCATCCTACCCTCGGCATGTCTCCCTTCCAAAGCGGTGCTAATAAATCTGCACCTAGCCTGTCTATTTCAGGATCTACCTCGGGATGAGCCCGGAGGAGACTATCGACCGCAGCTTGCGGATCTCTAGAGGCCTCCGTATACCCTCGTATAATAGCATTTACAAATTTTTGTATGGTTTTACTCTCATTATTATGCATATCTTCGTTGGTAACCAAAATCAATTCATAGTATGGCGGAACACCCCAATCTTCCATTCTCATGATTTCTACCGGAAATCCTTGATTCTTCATAGCTATTGATTCATACGTCCAAAAACAACCTACGCATGCATCAACTTGCCCACTAATTAATGATGCTCCTAGGTTAAATCCGACGTTCACAAGTTCGACCTGTTCTAATCCTTCCATCAATCCATCATTTTTGAGCATAGTATCCAACATTGGCTCGTTAAGAGGTATGCCCGGATAACCAATCTTTTTACCCTCTAAATCCCGTGGACGTTTTAATCCAGAACTGCGTAGTGTCATTACGGAATTTAGAGGGCTTTGGACAATCCCAGCCACAGATATTACTGGCACTCCCTTATCTCGTGCTAACAGGAGATCAGGTTGATAATTTATACCAAAATCATCCGCTCCAGTTCCCACTGTTTGAAGAATCGACGCAGGGTTCTCAGGGGTATATGCTGAGACTTCTAAGCCCTCTTCTGCAAAATATCCCTTCTCAATGGCTAGAAATAACCCTGCATGGTTAGCATTCGGGAACCAGTCTAATGCCAGTTTAATTTGTTGCATTGATTTTTGATCCGGGTCGGATCTCGTTTCGCATCCGATTAGGGAGAACCCGATCAAACATGATACAACTAGGCGAATAATGATGGTTAACTTCATTTTCCTACTCCTTCATACTAGATTAAGGGCTATATCTCTCAGATTGGTGCCATGGGATGATAAGTCGCCGTAAGCCTATTACTGAAAGGAAAAGAATAATCCCTAGAGCAGAAAGAATAAACATTGCAGCGAAAACTCTATCAGTTTGAAATTGTGGTATCGATCTAATCATCAAATACCCTAGGCCTTCACTTGCACCAACCCACTCACCAATTACGGCTCCTATAACACTGAGAACAATAGCTATTTTCATACCAGTGAAAATATAAGGCAATGAATTTGGCATTTGCAGTTTGGTAAATATTTGCCAACGGCTGGCTCCAAAAGTGCGCATCATTTTTATTGCATCACTATCGACTGACTTGAATCCATCCATAGTATTGACGACTATCGGAAAGAAGGAAATAAGAGCAACAACGATGACTTTGGGGGCAATGCCATATCCCACCCAAATAAGCAATAATGGGGCAATGGCTATAATTGGAATGGTCTGGGAGCCAACAATAAACGGATATACAGTCCGTTCAACTACAAGTGAGAATACCATGCAAAAAGCTAAAACCAAACCAAGCACCAAGGCTACAAGAAATCCAAACATTACTTCCTTTAGTGTAACCATAGTATGATGCCAAAGTAATGAATAGTTTTCTTTACCTTCAACTAGAATATCGGAAGGACTAGGTAAAAGCCAAACAGGAACGTTTAACAAACTTACAACTATCTCCCAAATCACAAACAGGAAAATAATTACGCCTGGTGGGATTAGATACCAGATCAAGCGAACAATATCTACGGACATAATTGCAAAACTCCCTTCGGATTTCAAATAAGACGACATCCTTGTTATAAATTTAATCACTCTTATACTTCGTCGCCCCAAAGTGCGTCTATCAATTGTTCCTTTAAAGCAATAAAGGCCGTATCTGTCACAATCCTATAACGGCGTGGTCGCTGCAGTCTCACATTTACAACTAATTTAACCGAGGCTGGTCGGCCTGTTAAAACCAAAACCCTATCAGAAAGAAGCAACGCTTCATCGACATCGTGTGTGATAAGAATTATGGTTTTGGCCATAGAGGACCAAATATCCACCAACCACTCCTGCATCTGATGTCGAGTGAACGCATCAAGTGCACCGAAAGGTTCATCGAGCACTATTAACTCTTGATCAGTCATCAAAGTTCTCATAAAGGCAACCCTTTGCCGCATCCCTCCAGACAAGACTGCTGGAAATTTATCTTCAAATCCATCTAGACCAAATCTCTCCATTAATTGCCCAGCCCGTTTACGAGATTCGATCCGGGAATGACCTCTAACCTCCATGCCTAGAAGTGCATTTTCTAAGACGGTTCTCCATGGAAACAGTAGATCTTTTTGGGGCATATATCCAACTCTTCCCAATCTTGATTGAGATCCATAGCCATCTACACTAATCAATCCAGAATCCGGTTCTTCTAGGCCAGAAATGCACTTTAAAAGAGTTGTTTTGCCACATCCACTTGGACCTATCACACTAACAAATTCACCGTCGCGCACATCAAGATTTACACCAGTCAAGACTTCGACATAACTACCATTATCTGTAAACCGTTTTTCTAAATTACGGACTTGGAGTTTCATGTTCTCATCAAAAAGACCGCCCTCTTAGATGCAAAGGGCGGTCCTAAATATTATCGGAAACAACGACTTTCCTCCGCTGGAATTACCCAGATCAGGTTCGCAAGGGTCAGCGGCATTTGGGTCCGCCCTCTCAGCCCAGCTCTCTGAGCTCCCCTACAGGACAAATCTCACGACTCTCATCCACCATGGTCACATTAAATTAACACCCTGTCAAATCCCATTACACCTGGATGCCAATCAATTTTATGCTAACATTAGCTTTGTAATTTCTATTAATATTCAAAAGCAATACTGTTAACTGTTCCACATATTTGGCATTTTCAAGCCCACCGCCATCTATACCTCGAAGTGAGGGAATTGTGCCTACCATTTCCATTATTAGTTTTTTTGAACCACTGTGATCAGAACAGATAACAACATCTCCTTCTATTTTGCTATCGTGATTGATCAGATCGTGGGCACTCAGATTTTGAAAAGCCGCCACTACTTTAGAAGTAAATAGTATTTGTTGAGCCTGAGCAGCAGCTGAACCTTCGGGAACATCCACATATGCAGCGTGTCCAGTTTGGAATTTGAGAGGTACTACTACAGTAACTACCAACTTATCAGCTAGATACGGCTTTAGTTCTTGTAAAATATCCACCTGACTCTCAAATGGTATGGCAAGAAATACTACTCTACCTTTACGTGCTGCCTCTAGGTTAGATAATCCTTCTATCTTGGATCCAGGGCATAACCGTCGAATCTCAGCTGCAACCGTTTCAGCCCGTTTTTTGCTTCTGGAGCCCAATATGACGTGGTTGCCAGCAATAACTAACCTCATCGCTAAGCCTCTACCTTCTAGTCCAGTCCCGCCTATAATGCTGATCATATGCTGTGTCTCCACTACAAACCTTAATATAGTCAAATCAATAATAAGCGATGACTCCACCATCTTCTAGTGACAGTATGCATTTGCCTAATTGACCATTACCACAACATGTAGTAACATGATTCGAACTATGGATAAGCGTGGTTGCAGGCATTGCAGATATCAATTTTTCCCCCGTGTGGAAAATCCTAAAAAATGCGGGAACTGCCAGAAGCCATATCCATTGCTACCACAAGGTCCCGCAGAGGAATCCGTTACTAAGGAAACATACATGATTTCAGGATTAACGAAATTAGATCAAGGAAGCATCACATCTCCCAGAGGATTTACAGCAGGATCAACGTTTGTAGGACTCAAGACTTACGCAGAAGATAAACTAGACCTCGGTATTTTAATGTCTGTTTCCCCATGCTCTGTAGCCGGATTCTACACTCTAAACAAACTTAAATCCCACTCAGTCACCCTAGATCAAAAAAGAACCATGAATGGTCGAGCTCAAGCGTTGGTGGTCAATAGTGGTATAGCCAACGCATGTGTTGGATATCAAGGGTACATAGACGCTAGCGATATCACTGAAAAAGCTTCAGAGCATTTGGACTTAGACAAAGACGACGTTCTTATCTGCAGTACGGGGCTAATAGGAGTAGAACTCCCGGTATCTTTAATCAAAGCAGGAATTGACCAAATAGTACAGAAAGAAGATGGGGGTCACGACCTTGCCAGAGCAATCATTACAACAGATACACGAACTAAAGAAATAGCTTTTAGTTTCAAGCATAAAGAAAAAACCATCACGGTTGGAGGCATTGCAAAGGGATCTGGAATGATTCATCCGAACATGGCCACAATGTTGGCATTTGTCACCACGGATGCAACTATTGCGCCAGGTCTCCTAAAAACAATGGCCAATAAATCAGTAGATCAATCCTTCAATATGATTACAATAGACGGGGACTCAAGCACAAACGATACGGTACTCGTATTTGCAAACGGAGAATCAGGTTGCGCGGACATCTTGGAAGGATCACCAGAACAGGCCGTACTTCAAGAGACATTAGACCAAGTTTGCACATTTTTAGCTAAAGAGATTGTAAGAGACGGAGAAGGCGCCAACAAAATAATCGAAGTTACGGTGGAAGGTGCTTATTCGAGAGAAGATGCTCGTAGCGGTGCAATCACTGTAGCCAGTTCTACATTAGTAAAGACCGCCATACATGGTAACGACCCCAATTGGGGCAGAATAGTTGCCGCTCTAGGTAGGAGTAAATGCGAGATCGTAGAGGAAAAAATAGCTCTCTACATTAATAATATATGCATAATGGAATCTGGCATTCCCACACCGTTTCCTAGAGATTCAGTCGTAGCTATCATGTCTGGAGTAGAGGTGGCAATCCGACTCGATCTAAATTTGGGTAGTGAAAGCGCTACGGCCTGGGGCTGTAACTTAAGTGAAGAATACGTCACATTCAACTCTGCCTACACTACGTAAACTATAAAATGAACAAAGTGAATGGTCCTATCGTTATCAAAATAGGTGGTAGCACCTTAGGCACCCACGACACGACACTTAAGGATTTGTCTGAACTGCAAAAGGAAGGCTATTCGATAGTAATTGTCCATGGGGGCGGAAAAGTGATAAGTCAATGGATGGAACGACAGGGTGGTTTGCCTCATTTTATTCGTGGGAACCGCGTAACAGACTCACAAAGCTTAGATATAGTAACAGCAGTACTGACAGGACTCATAAACAAACAATTAGTAGCTTCACTCGTTTCTCTCAAAGCAAAGGTAGTAGGACTGAGCGGAGTTGATGGAGGCATGCTAGAGTGCAAATTGTCCGAAACCAAAGAATTGGGACTAGTAGGGGAAGTGACTTCGGTAGATCCATACGCACTGGAAACATTAATGGCCAGCGGCTTCATGCCTCTAATAGCACCAATCGGATTCCACTCAAACGACGATTCTAAATTATCGGGTTCCTTGTTAAACATCAACGGAGACTCTGTGACTGGCAATGTAGCAAAAAGCCTAAATGCCTCCAGATTAATTTTCCTTACTGACGTGGCAGGAGTCATGGATAACTCTGGACGACTAATTCCTCGTCTAAGCAAGCGACAAGCTCGGATGTTAATCGAATCAGGTGTAGTTAAGGGTGGGATGATTCCAAAACTGGAAGCCTGTCTAAAAGCATCCCAAAGTTTAGCCTATGCAAATATAATAGATGGAAGAGATGGGGGCGCACTCCGTCAATGTATAGAAGGATCAAATTTGGGAACTAGAATTGAGTTAAATTGAATTAAACCCATATTAACCCATTAATGTAATTCTTCAACTAGAATCTCAAACAGCACTATGAACTACATCGATGCACGACAAAACACTATATTAGACAGATGTTGCAATTTCCAGGATTGCGAAAATTGGAACACATCCGACGGTAAAATTACAGGAGCCAACAAGCTTTTCCGTAGGAATGAACTCCATAACCTCAGAACAAGAGACATGTCACAGCTAACCACAGTTTTGGATGTAAAGGCTATTATGGATCTTAAAAACACATCGGAAATTAGAAGGTTTAAAATGGAAAATTTACCCAACCATGCTATTAATTCCGTTAAGACATCACTAGTGGTAGGCTAAACTTGGCAGCGTACTCCTTAGAATCCTATCTAACACAACACGATTCTATTCATCAATATGCTAGGACTACTGTATCTCACTCAACGTTCTTACGTATACGGGAGTCTTTAGTCTTATGAATAACCTCGTTTTTATACTCTTTATTGGACATTAACCCAACAACATAATATAGTGAAAATTCAATCGGAAATAGAGGCGATAAAGTGAGCACTGACTGGATTAACGTAGAGAAAAAATATTACGCCCAGACTGTACGTAGACAACCAATAGTTATCATACGTGGCAAAGGATCGAAGGTATGGGATGTAGATGGTAAGGAATACCTAGATTTTACAGCTGGGTGGGCAGTATGCAACATTGGACACAATCACCCCGCCCTTGTTGAGGCCATACAAGAGCAAGCCCAACAACTTATCCAAACCTCAAATGCATACTACACCATACCTCAACTAAAACTAGCGAAAATTCTAATCGACAACTCCAGCCTGGACAGAATATTCCTTTGTCATAGTGGTTTAGAAGCCAATGAAGGAGCTATAAAATTAGCACGACGTTATGGGCTGACGAAAAGAGATGGAGCCTATGAAATAATAACAGCTTTAAACTCTTTCCATGGGAGGAGCGTAACGACAATAGCGGCAACTGGCCAAGCTCACTACCAAGAAAAATTTAAGCCGTTAACGAGCGGCTTCGTTCACGTAGAATTTAACGATCTGTCAGCTATTATGGAAGCAACAAGCCACAAAACAGCCGCCGTGTTCCTGGAGCCTGTACAGGGAGAGGGCGGAGTAAATATACCATCAAACGATTACCTGAAAAATGTCCAAACTTGGTGCAGGCAACACAATATACTCTTCATGCTAGATGAAGTACAAACCGGGATGGGCCGTCTTGGGAGCTTATTCGGATATCAAGAATTCGATGTGCAACCAGATGTCATGACCTTGGCAAAAGGACTTGGAGGCGGTGTCCCTATTGGAGCCTTTATGTCAACAAACAGCGCAATGTCGTTAACGTACGGTGATCATGGATCAACATTCGGAGGCAACCCTCTTACCTCTGCAGCAGCATATGCTGTGACCAAACACATAATAGATAACGATTTAGCGGCTAACGCCCGGACCATGGGCAAGTATCTAATGAATTTATTAGAAGGCCTTAAATCCCAATTTTCTTTCATAACTGAAATCAGAGGAAGAGGGCTTTTAATTGCTATAGAGTTTGACGACGACATATCGGCTAGAGTCTTAGAGAAAACAAACCATGCCGGGATCTTATTAAACGCGGTTAAGCCCAACGCCCTACGGTTAATGCCTGCGCTAAACATCACTACCGAAGAAATCACCCAGGGAGTCGAAAGAATCGAGAAGGCTCTAACTCAACTATGACCGGAGTAAAAATTGGATAAGGAAACTATTATATTAGCCTACAGTGGGGGATTGGATACCTCAGTGTGCGTACGCTGGCTGCAAGAACATCATAATGCCAAAGTTATAACTTTGACTGCGGACCTTGGCATGGTGAATCTAGAGAACGTTAAATCAAAGGCGCTTCAAATCGGTGCTACTGAAGCTTTAGTAATAGATGGACGCAAAGAGTTCGTCGAAAACTTCGTATTGCCAGCCCTCAAAGCTGGTGCAATCTACGAAGAACGCTATCCATTAGCTACAGCTCTCGGGAGACCACTCATAGCAAAATATATGACTGAGGCAGCGATTAAATTTGGGGCCACATCATTAGCACATGGCTGCACCGGGAAAGGCAATGATCAGGTCAGAATGGATGTAAGCGTTGGAGCCTTAGCGCCTGACTTAAAAGTAATTGCGCCAGTGCGAGAGTGGGGCTGGTCAAGAGACGAGGAGATAGAATATGCTCTACAACATAACATCCCAGTTGAAGTCAAGAAGAGCAGATTTTCGGTGGACGAAAACCTCTGGGGTCGTAGCGTGGAAGCAGGCGAACTCGAGGATCCCTGGGAAGAACCTCCAGAAGAAGCTTACGCCTGGACACAACCAATAACCAGAACACCAGATGACCCAGTCTATATAGAAATAGGATTTGTTAAAGGGACCCCTACATCAATCAACGGAGAAGATATGACTGCCCTGGATATGATAGATCACCTTAACTCTATAGCCGGAGAACACGGAATAGGACGGATCGACCATATCGAAAATCGTCTAGTGGGAATAAAATCCCGAGAGGTATATGAAGCTCCAGCCGGACTAACTCTTTTCACAGCACACAAAGCCTTGGAAAGTCTGACATTAAGTAAGCATCAATCTCGCATGAAACAACTAATAGCTCAAGAATACGCGGACTTAGTTTATAACGGACTTTGGTATTCGGCTCACCGGCGGGATATGGACGCTTACGTAGAAAGCACTCAGCAAAATGTTACTGGATCTGTTCGTGTAAAGTTACACAAAGGCAACTGCATAATAGTAGGACGCAAATCCCCAAGAGCATTGTACAGTCATGCACTGGCAACATACGAACGAGGAGACACTTTCGACCACAGGGCGTCCGAAGGGTTCATAGCTATCTATGGTTTACCCATTAGAACCGAAACGAGAAATCGGAAGGGGGAAGAATAGCTTGAAAAAACAGATGTCTACCGTATGCTGGCCGTGGTTATAATCGACAGCATATGCCTTTGACTATAACCAACAGAGTTGCAGGAGTTTAGCCGTGAACAAAGATATTTCGAACTACACAGTTTCCATCCATTACGACCGACGCCTGTATCAGGAAGACATACTTGCTTCAAAAGTTCATTCAAGCATGCTGGCGAAACAAGGAATCATTCGGCAAATAGACTCCAAGATAATTTGTGACGGTCTTGATGTAATTATCGGCGAAATCCAGAATGGAACATTCCCGTGGAAATCCGAATTGGAAGATATCCACATGAACATAGAAGCACGGCTAAAAGAGAAAATTGGAACTCTGGCCGGAAAGCTGCATACAGCGCGCTCCCGTAACGATCAAGTGGCCACAGATATGCGAATGTTCTGCAAAAAATCATGTATTAAAAGCCTGGAATTAATCGCTTCCCTCCAAAATTGCATTTTAGATAGAGCAGAGGAACATAGCGACCTGATAATGTCAGGATATACACACTTACAAAGGGCTCAGCCTGTCCTCTTTTCTCATCACATGCTTGCTTATTTTCAAATGTTAGAGAGAGATAAACTTCGATTTCATCGATGTTACGAAACCTCTGACGTTCTCCCCCTAGGAAGTGGGGCACTCGGAGGAGTACCATATCCTATAGATAGATCGTTTGTGGCGTCAGAGCTCGGGTTCAAGGAAATCAGTGCTAACAGCATGGATGCTGTGTCCGATAGAGATTACCTAATAGAATATCAATTGGCTGCCTCAATATGCATGATGCACTTATCCAGATTAGGTGAAGAACTAGTCTTATGGTCTTCACAAGAATTCGGATACATAACGCTAGATACTACTCACACCACTGGGAGCAGTATCATGCCACAGAAACGCAATCCCGACTACGCAGAAATTGCCAGAGGTAAAACCGGTCGCGTCTACGGCAATTTGATGTCAATGCTCACAACCCTAAAGGGGCTACCTCTAACCTACAACAGGGATATGCAAGAGGATAAGGAAGGTTATTTCGATTCTGTTGATACTCTCAACCAGACTCTAACAGTTTTCTGCGCCATGATAGGAAAGATGACAGTGAACGTTGACAACATAACCCGATCTGCTGAAACCGGTCAAATGTTGGCTACCGATGTCGCTGATTATCTAGTTTCTAAGGGTATCCCGTTTAGAGAGGCACATACAATAGTAATCAAAATCTGCGATTACGCCCGGGAAAACAAGAAGGAAGTCCATTCCTTATCACTCAACGAATATAAAAGGTTTTCACAAACGTTTGATAGTGACGTGCTGCTGATTAATCTAAGAAGTTCGGTGGAATCTAGGGACGTCGTCGGAGGCACAGCACCAAACAGAGTAAATAAAGCTATAAAGGAAGCAAGACAACAAATAGAGGTATCAGATGAGTGATACGACGATAAAGATAGCACCCTCTATTCTATCTGCAGACTTTTCACGCTTGGGCGACCAAGTCCGTGAAGCTACTGTTGCCGGCGCAAACTATATTCATTTGGATGTAATGGACGGACAATATGTGCCAAATATAACATTCGGGCCTGTCGTTATAGAAAATTTAAACGAATACACAAATTTGCCCCTGGATGCACATTTAATGGTCGCAGACCCGGATCGTCACGTCAGCAACTTTATCAAGGCGGGCGTAAATCATATAACTGTACACGTCGAGGCCGCCAAGCACCTGCACAATGTAATATACGAAATCAAGCAAGCCGGATTAAAGGCGGGCGTTGCTCTCAACCCATCTACTCCCATTTCCGCAATCGAAGAGATCTTGCCTTTTATAGACATCGCTTTGATATTGACGGTTAATCCTGGTTTTTCTGGTCAGACTCTTATTCTTTCAGCATTGAAGAAAGCCACAAAACTTAAAAACATCATACAAGAGAAAGGGTATACCGTTGCAATAGAAGTCGACGGAGGAGTAAATCCCGAAACTGCAGGACTGGTGGCTAGGTCAGGAGCAGACATCGTAGTAGCAGGTTCTGCAATATTCAACAAACAGATATCAATAAGCCAAGCTATGAATAACCTCAGGGCAAAACTATCAGAGGCATTTAATTAGTTAGAGATTTTGAAGTTTTATGGGTAGTCCTTAGACAACGAGTACAGATCTTAACTCTTTGATAAACCCCATTTAGTTGAATAGTCAGCTTTTGAATATTCGGCAGGAAACGAGTTTTTGTATGTCTCTTGGAATGGCTGACGTTATTACCAGACATGCCCTTTTTGTCACAGAGCTGGCACTTCATGAATACTCCCTCTCATTGACCATGCTTTCCCTATTAGCTTAAAATCCAGACTAGAATAGTATCAGATGAGCTAGGTTTAAAACAAGGAGGATGCTATGTCATATCGCAAAAACATAATTCTAGCTAAAATAGACGGTCGTCAGCTCCTAGATGCTCTCTCAACAGCCACCTTATGTCTAGAATACTATTCGAATCATATAAACGCACTCAATGTTTTTCCGGTTCCGGATGGAGACACTGGAACTAACATGTTATTGACCATGCAATCGGTAATTAAAGAGACAAAAGGCAATAAGAATTCAGATTTATCTGCCATGTCCCAGGAAATCTCAAGGGCAGCCTTGTTGGGAGCTCGCGGCAACAGCGGAGTAATTCTGTCTCAATTTTTCTCGGGAATGGCTAAAGAGTTTCAAGACCACCCTTATTGTAACGCCGCCTTACTTGCCAAAGCATTGCAATCTGGATCTAACGCGGCATATTACGCTGTATCTAAACCTGTGGAAGGAACAATGTTGACCGTCTTAAGAGATCTATCAAAAAAAGCTTTAGATCAAGCCATAAATTCCGCAAATATTATGGATGTCCTTGAGTCGTCCCTCCTAGAAGCCCACCAATCGTTAGAAAGAACGCCTGACCTTCTACCAATATTAAAAGAGGCAGGTGTGGTTGATTCTGGAGGGCAAGGGCTAGTAGTAATGTTAGAAGGCCTCGCTTGTCACTTCAAAGGTAACGACCCAAACAAACTAAGGATTAATATGGCATCTAGTGCCGAAATTGAAATCGACGGATTCCCTAAGGTAGATCCGACTTTCCTTTCTGCAAATAACAAAAGCACCTACGGTTATTGCACCCAGTTTATCATCCAAGGACAACTTATGGATCTGAAACAGGTACGCTTTACAGCTGAGGCGTTCGGAGATTCCGTGACAGTTATTGGGGATGAATCGATAATAAAGGTTCACTTACACACCCTAGAACCAAGGAGGATTTTAGATTCTTGTTCGAGGTTCGGTGAAACTCAACAATTTCATGTGGACGATATGGATTCTCAACACAACCAGTTCAAATCTCGAGGACTTCGCGATCAAGAACCTCCCATGTTAGGTTTACTTGCTGTCTGTGTCGGTTCAGGATTTACGGATGTTCTTAAAGACTTGGGATGTCATTCCGTAATAAATTGTGGTGATACTATGAATCCAAGTGCCGAAGAAATAATCTCTGGTGTTGAGAAAATTGGAGCAAAACGAGTAGCAGTCCTACCTAACAATCCCGACGTCATCCCAGTCGTTTTACAAGCCGCGTCCATGACTAAAGTGGAACTAATATGTATCCCCACAAAGTCCATTCCTCAAGGCATATCAGCACTTTTGGGTTATAGCCCAGAAATTGCCGTTGAAGATGCTCTGAGTTCTATGAATGAAAACATTAACAAGGTAACAACCATGGAAATCATTCGAGCGGCAAGAAATACCCGAATCGACAGCACCTATATAGAACAAGGTCAAATAATTGGACGGATTGAAAGGAGCATGATTATAACGGGCCACACTACACTAGAGGTCCTAAACAAAGGAATATTGAAATGCGAATTACCTCCAGGTAGTCTTGTAACGTTATATTGGGGTCAAATGACAAACGAAGACGAAGCACAAGAAACCTCCGAGACATTACAAAGGATCTATCCAAATTTAGACTTGGAACTGGTTTACGGAGGACAATCGCGCTATGATTACATCGTTTCCTTGGAGTAATTATGACAATTCAAATCGTTACCGACAGCACAGCAGATTTACCAGATAATTTAATAAAAGAGTATCAAATCTCGGTTGTTCCACTTTATGTAAACATTAAAACGACTAATGGACTTGAAAGCCTGAGGGATGGTGTAGACATTGATCACACTACTTTCTATCAAACCCTTGCTAATAACGATAATCTACCAACAACATCTCAACCTTCCGCACAAGACTTCTATGAGGTCTATAAACCAATGGTGGATGCAGGCTCCCAAATCATCTCGATACATGTTTCATCAAAACTTAGTGCAACCTATAACGCAGCATCACAAGCAAAAGCCATGATTGGACCCAATGCGCCTATAGAAATTGTGGATTCCCAACAAGTATCCGTGGGATTGGGCTTAATAGTATTAAAGGCAGCACAAGCTATAAAAGAAACTAAAGAATTAAATGATATCGCAAGCTTAATTGAAAATATTCGCAACCGGATTGAAGTCTACGTGGCTGTAGACACCTTAGATTTTTTGCAAAAGGGTGGACGCATAGGTAAAGCGGCGGCTTTTTTAGGTTCTGTACTTAAATTGAAACCAATCCTCACAATGGATGAAGGCGAAGTACGCCCCCTAGAACGAGTACGGACTCGAATTAAAGCAATCAACCGATTGGCCCACTTGGCAAGCTCAGGAGGGCCTATAGAAGACCTATTCGTTTTTCACAACACTACTCCTGAAGATTGTCAGTCTTTGCAAGACACTTTAACGAAACAGCTGCCTCTTAAAACCATCACGGTATGTAGATTGGGACCAGTGGTTGGAACCCATGCAGGCCCTGGTGCCATCGGATTGGGATTCCTCAAATCCTAATTTGATGGGGTAATATCTGTCAGCGTGACCCAATTCTTGGGTCTTAACTATCACCATGCTACACTTTGAATATGGAAAAGCCTGGCCTAAAGTTGGATCTGACTACTCTAAAAAACATCCTCGGCCTGGAAGAAAAACGCGGTTTTGACAACAAAGCAGTGACTGGAGGGTTAGACCTTTTCATCGAACATTGGAGAGAAGATCTAATATCAGCTTTTCCTAGAAGCCCTATAGCCAAGAGGCTTTTAGCACAATCCTATTCTTCGTTAACTCCCAGGAATAGGCGGGAATGGACCCGACAGTGGCTCGAGCATTTCCCAAATAAACCAGGAAAACCTACCAGGAAACCGACGAAACTCCAACTAGCCTCTAACAAGACCAAAGAACGGTCCTCTAAAACCTGCTCTCCTGAGGAGACACCAATATCTAGCGTTCAACGCGTAGATATCAAAACTGCCCAAAAGCTGGCTCGGCTCAATGTAGAGTCCGTGAAAGACTTACTCTATTTGTTTCCCCGTCGTCATTTAGACTACACTCGTCGTTCCAAAATCTCGGAACTGATCCCCGGAGACCATTCCACAGTTGAAGTCACAGTCTGGGAGGCCAGGGTGGTTTCTTTAGGAAAGAGTGGACGACTCAAGGCTACCGAAGCCTTGGTAGGAGATGAAACCGGCAACATCAAAGTCATATGGTTTGGTCAAAAGTATCTAGCAAGACAATTTCCCACAGGTTCGAAGATAATCTTAAGTGGCAAACTGGATTTCTTCAATAAAGACCGACTAATGGAATCTCCAAACTATGAGATCATCTCTCCTAGTTCCCCCCTTATACATACGGGCCGCCTGGTTCCTATTTATCCACTGACAGAAGGGCTCACAGCTAGAAACATGAGACGTATTATTTGGCAAGCTCTAGAGAGTTGGGCTTCGTCGATTAAGGAATTTCTCCCCAAGGATCTACTGAAGCGGACCAAGCTCAATCCTCTAACAGAATCGATTCGCCAAGCCCATTTTCCAGACAACCTTCACTTGTTCGAACAAGCACGTCGTCGTCTGGCATTCAACGAACTTCTAGTATTACAACTTGCTGTACACATGCAGCGTAAAGATTGGCAGCAATCCGGCAACGCTATCCCGATAACTGACAAAAAACGATTAGTTCCAATGTTCTTAAAAAAACTTCCGTTTAATCTAACGCCCTCACAACAAAGATGCCTAGAAGAAATCTTGACAGACATGAAAACCAAAACTATTCCAATGAGCAGATTATTACAAGGAGAAGTAGGAAGTGGAAAAACTGTAGTAGCCCTAGCTGCCCTGCTAGCATCTGTCTCAGATGGATACCAAGGCACCATGATGGTGCCCACCGGAATATTGGCAGAACAACATTTTGCCACAACACTAAAACTGTTGTCCGATGCCCCAGAACTTGAACATCAAGATAACTTAATTATAACTCGAATATCTCCAGATTCTATTCCAATCTCTATAGGATTGATCACTGGTAGTACAAAAAAATCTGCCCGTACAAAACTCCAGAATTTGGCGAACTCTGGATCACTCAACATCATAATTGGCACCCAGTCCCTGATACAAGACACTATCAATGTGCCAAACTTGGCACTAGCAATCGTAGACGAGCAGCAACGTTTTGGTGTCATGCAAAGATCAGAACTTAGAGCTAAAGGAACGACAACTCCTCATCTATTGGTTATGTCTGCCACTCCGATTCCAAGAACATTAGCCCTGACCCTATTTGGAGATTTGGATATTTCCACGATAGATGAGTTGCCACCTGGCAGACAAAAAGTTCTCACTAAATGGGTGCCACCTGGGAAACGGGACGCAGCACATAGTTTCATTCGCGATCAAATAAACTCCGGACGACAAGCGTTTATTATTTTCCCCTTGGTAGAAGAATCTGACACCATTGAATCTGGATCAGCCATAGAAGGATTTAACCATCTTCAAACTGAAACATTTCCCGACCTAAGTTTAGGCTTGCTCCATGGACGAATGAAGGCTAAGGAAAAGGAAGATGTCATGAATCTTTTTCAGGAAGGGAAAATTGATGTACTAATTTCTACTCCTGTAGTAGAAGTCGGCATTGATATACCTAATGCCACAGTCATGCTGATAGAAACGGCCGATAGATTTGGCCTCTCTCAACTCCATCAATTCCGTGGGCGAGTAGGCAGAGGCATTCACAAAAGTTATTGTCTACTCCTATCCGATAATCCTAGCACTAATGCCCGTGAACGATTATCAGCCATAGAAACTGTACATGACGGTTTCAAATTAGCTGAAGTAGATCTCCGCCTCAGGGGGCCTGGCGATCTTTTCGGAACTCGGCAAAGTGGACTTCCGAATCTCCAACTGGCCCAGCTGACGGATCAGGACATATTAGCACTAGCCCGGGAAGAAGCGTCCAATATTTTAACAAAAGATCCAACATTAACTAACAAAACCCATCTCTTATTATCGAGAGAAGTTCAGCGGTTCAGAGGGGATCTGACAGGAGTAGTCGGGTGATTAGCAATCTCAGGTAATTATGCCTAATCTAGCAAACAAGCAGATTTAACTGGCATCGCTAAGTATAGAAGCCTGAACATCGTTATGCTACCATACCCCTTTTCCCAAATAGGTATATTTCGTGGCTCCTTTAATCAGAGATCTCATTACAGATAGAATTCAGACAGCCTTGGAGAAATTCAAAATCCAAGGCCCATTGCGGCTGGAAACATTACCAAACATTACCTTAGAACATCCTGCTGACCCGTCACTCGGTGATTATGCAACCAGCCTTCCACTTCGTCTTGCCAAAGCAACACGCATAGCACCAATGGATCTAGCTAAATCGATAGCTGACCAGTTGGATACAGACCAGATAATAAAAGAGATATACCCAGCTCACCCGGGATTTATTAATTTCCGTCTTAGTGAAAAGTGGATTGCACGCCAAGTCGACACTATTCTGGATGAACAAGACACATATGGAAACATAATGGGATCCGCTGTGAAAAAGATCATGGTGGAATATGTCAGTGTTAATCCTACTGGCCCTGTCCATGTAGGACACACACGAGGTGCAGTAATAGGTTCAGTCCTGGCATCACTTTTGGAAGCTGCCGGACATACCGTAACTCGCGAATATTATGTAAATGATGCCGGTACCCAAATGGATCTCTTCTATGAATCTGTTTACGCTAGGTATATCCAGGCCACCGGCGGACAGGAGGAATTCCCTTCGGGAGGATATAGAGGTGAATATGTCACTCAATTAGCGGAACAAATACTGATACAGGAAGGACTGAAATTCTCCACTTGTGATCGCGAGATCGCCATAAAGCAAATAGGCGACTTATCACGAAAAAAGATGGTAGCCATGATAAGAAAAGACCTGAAGGCCTTGGGAGTACGCTTTGATGTCTGGTTTACTGAAAAAACCCTATATGAATCTGGAGAGTATCAGCAAACCATGGATAAACTTAACAATAATGGTTATCTAGCTGAGAAAGACGGGGCTCGTTGGTTCACGTCTACCTCTTTGGGCGAAGACAAAGACAATGTAGTTGTACGATCAACCGGAGCGCCGACATATTTTGCGTCAGACATCGCCTATCATCACAACAAATTTATTAGTCGTGGTTTTGACGAAGTAATTAATGTCTGGGGAGCAGATCACCAAGGGCATATTTCCCGATTAAAGGCAGCCATGTTAGGACTGGAAATAGATCCGTCCAGACTGAATATTTTAGTTTCACAAATGGTCACTCTAAAACGCGAAGGGCAATTAGTAAAGGCATCGAAACGTTCCGGAGATTTTATTTCACTACGAGAGTTAGTCGATGAGGTAGGCATTGATGCCTGTCGCTATTTCTTCCTGACGCGATCAGCAAACAGCCAAATGGACTTTGACATGGCTCTCGCAAAAAGACAATCGTCAGAGAATCCAGTCTATTACATTCAGTACGCCTATGCTCGAATATCTGGAATACTGAGAAACGCTAATGATCAGGGAATTAGCTGGCGAGATGGAGATGTTTCTCTGCTCACGCAGACCACTGAATTAACCCTTATCAGAGAAATGTTAAAGTTCCCGGAATTAGTAATAAAAGCCGCCGAGAACTTGGAACCACATCACCTTCCGTACTATGCGGTTCAATTGGCAACGGCCTTCCATAATTTTTACGAAAAGTGCCGAGTATTGTCTAGTGACCCCAAAGACCAGGATATTACGATTGCCCGCCTAAAGCTTGTAGAAGCATCAAAAATCGTTCTTGGGCGCTCCTTAGCCTTGATGGGCATTGGTAGACCAGAAAACATGTACCGTTAATACCAGACAACTGAACTCGATCTCCTTCGAACATCTTACAAAGAGAATTTTGGTTTAACGTTAGACTTTTGTCAATCTATATTCCTCAAACTATCTAGGAAAATCCATATAAGCTCAAAGCGTTTCCAAAAACTATCTTTCGTTTTCTCTCTTCGGAAAACCCTTGGAAAATTCGATAAATCACTTCTTCGGAATGGGGGAATGCACCCTCATCATGAGGATAGTCACTACCCCAAAGCAATGCCCCTTCGCCAGTATATCCAAGATTAGTTAGAGCGACAGGATCGTCACCAAATGTGACGGGTCCCTGTCTCCTGAAATATTCACTAGGCTTCATATCAAGTTTAGGTTCTAGCCACATATGTTTTCGCTCATATTGTTCGTCCAGAGCATAAATAACCCAAGCCAACCATCCCTCACCACATTCCACCATTGCAAAGTTCATCCCAGGATACCTCATAGCAACCCCGGAACTCAGTAACTGAGATGTAGGATGAATGGCTTCAGCCATAGCTTCAATCATATAAGATAGAATCTCTCCGTAAATCTTCACCACCCGCATCGTCAGGCAAATTATTCTTTGTACCCGTAAAAATGTGGGAGATAGAGAACATACTAGTCTCTTCCAAAATGCTCGAAAAGGGGATCATAAATCGGAAGTCTACAAACTTGATCTTCCACACTGATGGGACAACTCACCACTCGAAACCCCATCTTCTCAAAACGGATTACTTCTGCCACAGCCATCGTTACATCTTTCGTTGGACGGATAGCAGCAGGCGCGAATTGCCTTGGATACTTCCCGAAAATACCATAAACCCAATCATTATAAGCTTTTGCTACTCGCATTTGAAAAGAAATGTCTGGACTTGCCATCAACGCAAGCATGCCATCAGGACATATAACTTCTCCAACAACATTATCGCTAACATGATCCTGCAGTCTCGGACTTATGTCTCTTCCTCCGGTTGGATCTGGCCTAAACTGACGATTTAGATCATCCTAATTGATTCGAGATTCTGCCAAATCAGATCTCTGTTTTTTACGCCCTTCAACGACGGAATAATCCACGCCATTAATTGTCTCTTTATGAGGAAGTCTTTGGCGATATTCCAACGGCACCATATCCCTAAAATTATCATCCTCTCTGACATTAGAGTTAGAAAAAATAAACTTCAATGATTCCATTTTACTTCCTCGACAATAATCAACTTAGCGCTCTTCCAGTCTCAGTTAATTCGTGAGAAAAGGGTTTATTTGTAACTAAAGCCATCCACCTGTATGGGCCTAATAAGTTAGCGTTCTATAGATAAGATCTCAGTGAGAGATGGTACTTTTTAGGAGAATTATCAAGCAATTGCATCATTATATCTCTGGCTGTGGATACCAAGTGAGCTTTTTTCGAAAACATAAAGCATAGAGCAATGCGCTTATCGTATTCACAAGGACCCAACATAGTAAACTTGGATCACCATTATGAACTCAGTCGTGAGGCATTTTCTCTGTTTAAAATTGCCTGCTACTTAACTAAGTCTATATATCATTCTGAAATGATCTGCTGACAAACATACACTTACGGCATTCAAGTAGATTCACCTAATTGTATTAGGTGAATCTACTAACACATTGAAACAGATTTCACCTGGGAGACCCAGATCTAAAGCCTGTGGATTTATCAATATATAAATGCCCTATTAGTCTCTAACTACCACCAGCTTGCCTATTAACAGTGGGAGCCATTGAAAGGTTAGTCAGGGCGTTAGTAGCCACTAGTCCACCCCCACCAAAGATGGCCCAATTCACGCCCAACCAGCCGGCAATAGCACCCATGCCCATAGCACCAAAGCCTATGCCAGTTAGTAGTACGCTGTGGATCCCCATCACTCTACCTCTCATTTGATCTGGAGTTAGTATTTGAAGCAAACTCTGTGCTTGAGTATTGTACATAATAGCCATAAAACCGATAGCCGATATAAGAGCGTACGATAAGAGCGCATTATGGCTAAAGCTAAATGCCATCAGGAAAAGTCCAAAAAGAAATGCTGCTCCCCATAAAATCGACCCCTTGAACCTGATATCACCGAAACTTGATATAAATAATGCGCCAATAACACCTCCCAATCCTCTAAATGTACCCAACAACCCTAGAGTAACAGCATCTCCACCAAGCAAACTAATAGCCACGACCGGGAACATAGACCAAGTGGAAAAACCCAGCCCTTCCGTAATTAAAACCGTCCAGAGTATCGTACGAATCGGTTTATCATTTCGCACAAATCCAAATCCCTCTTTTAAGTCTTCTATTATGGATTTAGATTGTAGCCGTTTCACTAAGATTGATTCGACCTGGAACAATAACAATACACCTATAACAATGATTGAACCCAGTATCAAGAACAAATGCCCTACACCAAAAGATTTGATAATAAAGCCAGCCGCTACAGGACCAATTAAACCAGCTCCCTGTGACGACAGAAATTGCCCGGCAGTCGCATTCATGAAAGTTTTGCTTCCCACTATGTCGAACATAAAAGTACTTCGTGCCGTGCGCTGGAGGGACATTCCCATACGTTGGATCACGGTTAAGCTTAATACGTGCCAGACCTCAATGCGATCCATTACTACTAGTATGCCTATGGTTACGATAGATAACCCCATCGCAGTTTGAGCTATCATCATTAACTTCCTTCTATCAAACCTATCAGCCAATAAACCCCAAAAAGGGCTTAAAATAAGGTTAAAGACAGCGCCCAAACCAGGAGCAAGTCCTACCATAAACGGTGAATTCGTGAGCTCATACAACAACCAGCCCTGACCAATCATAAAGGGTTGAAAGCCTGCGGCTGCAGCAAAGTTGCTCGCCCAGACCCAGCGATAAGCTGGTACTCTAAAGGCTAGGGTTAAACGTTCCCAGTTCATTGTCGGGGTTAGATTCACTCAAGATAAGAGTTATTATGAACCTAGTCGCCTTCAAAGTTCAAATAAGAAGTGTGATTTCAGGTTTAATCAATCAATAATAAGAGAAGACCTGGCATGTTAGCCGTACATTGTGATAGTGTCATCACGATATTAACCGGATCTCACTTTAGATTCTTTCTGAGCATGTATTGAAGAACCGAAATAAACAAATTAGCAACAGCAAACCTCCACAAAACCGAAAACTTACCCTAGGTATACTGTCTGTCGGGCATGGGGTTACTCACTTAGCAGATGCAAGTTTCAACGTCTTTCTTCCATATATAACAACTACATTGGGATTAACCAACTTCCAAATAGGAATCGTGGCGTCCACAAGACAGGTCGGATTCGGAATAGTTAACCTACCAGGCGGTATTGTGGTAGATATGGTAAAGAGTCACTGGGGTTTAATTTTGACTGCTTGCCTGGTATGGACAGCACTATTCTATGGACTTATGGGAATGTCTCAATCATATAAGGTTTTCATAGTGCTCGTATTTGTAACCGCTTTACCAGGAGCACTTTGGCATTTACCAGCTGCAGCAGCCATTTCTCAACGGTTTCCCGATTGGAGGGGCTTCGCAATATCTATTCACGGCCTAGGCGCCAACGTTGGAAATATCGCGGGCCCCCTAGTCGCTGGTGGTTTACTAAGCTTCATGATCTGGCGAGGTGTGCTCTTAATCTATGCATGTCCAGTATTGGTAGCATCCATATTCGTTTGGGCTTACCTAAAGAATATAGGTAAAGACTTAAAATCTGAACAGCCTAGAACCCTAAAGGGACAACTCCGTATGACCCTTCCCATTTTGAAAAACCCCATAATAATAGGATTGGTCTTTGTAGCATTGTTAAGAGGAATGGCTCTAAATTCTATGTTCGTATGGACTCCATTTTACCTAGACCAAACAGTGGGATTAAGTAGTTTCAACATAGGTTTCCATATGGCTCTATTGTCTGGAATGGGAGTACTATCTACACCTCTCCTAGGAAACCTCTCAGATAGATTTAACAGAAAAGCCATTCTACTCCCAGGACTTGCATTAAGCGGAATATTATCAGCATTGGTCCTACACACTGGGACAGGATTTTCGCTAACCTTGTTGCTAGGAGGCATGGGATTATTTAGCTACGCCCTGCATCAGATTATACAAGCGGCTGTTCTAGATGAAGTTGATACCGGAACGGAAGCATCAGCTATAGGTATACTTTTTGGATTTACAAGCGTGCTCGGAGCGTTTTCTCCCTTATTGGCATCTTGGATCGTAGAATCCTATGGTCTAGGATATGTTTTTTACTACCAATCTATTCTGAGTATTGGATCGTTTCTTCTTCTCATTCTAATCCCAATAAAAAGATCCGTTGTACCCGTACTCAACGAAGAAACTGGATCGTCTAATCAATAACATCTATATCTCAACTTCGCTGGAACCTCTTTGCACTCTTTAATGGGCAAGATTATCTGATTTCTAACGGATAAACCACTAGGAAATAACCACCCGATTCTTGTGAAGATCCTAACAGAGTCTATTAAAAAGAATATCCATAAATATGGATAGACTAGGGTGATCATCATGCAAATATCTCATTTTTCCAGGCAAACTTTCGTTGTCCTTTGCCCCTCTCCAATGCTAGACTGTCGTCACTTCTAAGTGTGAAATCGCGAGCGTAATGTCACAAAAAAAAGGTCGGATTTTTTCGGGTATGCGACCCACCGGACGATTGCACCTAGGAAACTACCTAGGAGCTCTGCAAAATTGGGTTAACTTACAGGACGATTATGAATGCATCTACTGTGTAGTAGATGTACATGCCTTAACAACATTGGAATCGGTTCAAGATACAAAAACTATAGGTCCCAACATTCATGAAATGGTCCTGGATTGGCTTGCCGCAGGTATAGACCCTAATAAAAGCATAATTTTTGTACAGTCCCAAGTACCTGAGGTAATGACATTACACACCCTTCTAAGTATGGTAACTCCTTTGGGATGGCTGATGCGTGTCCCAACATTCAAAGAAAAGCTTAGACAGATGAAAGCCAACGATGAAACCGTAAATTATGGACTAGTAGGGTACCCTGTCTTGCAAACGGCGGACATAATTCTCTACAAAGGTGACACCGTTCCAGTTGGCGAAGATCAAGTTCCACACGTAGAGTTATCTAGGGAAATTGTGCGAAGATTCAACACATTTTTTGGCTATACATTTCCTGAACCCAAGGCTAAACTTACAAAATCCCCCAGCATAAAAGGACTTGACGGCAAAGCCAAAATGAGCAAGACGCTCGATAACCATGTAGAGCTAGCTCTATCTGATGACGAAACTCGCAAAAAAATAATGTCTGCCGTCACCGATCCTCAACGAACTCACCGAAACATTCCAGGCAGACCAGACGTTTGTAATGTTTATAGCTTGCACAATATCTTCAACACAAGAAAAGTTAATGAAATTCGCGAAGGATGTACTTCGGCTACCTTGGGATGTGTGGACTGTAAAATAGATCTCTCAACTAATGTAAACAAATACCTCGCCCCTTTTCGAGAACGTAGAACTGCATTTGCCAACCAACCTGAATTAGTGCAAGGAATCCTAACTAACGGTGCGGAAAAAGCTAGGGAAATCGCAAAATCAGTCATGAGCGAAGTCCTGGGGAAAATGGGGCTGTGAAATCCGGCGGAGAGAAGTTCCCAAGTTCAACGTCTGGAATGACTGCCATGCAAGTCGCCATCAAAGCCGCGAGATGCGCTGGAGATATAACATTGAATTGGTTCACCAAAGTTCTCGACGTCTCCTATAAAGGGCGCACAAATCCTGTAACTCAAGCAGATTTGGAAGCTGAGACTGCTGTATTAAACATCTTACAAAAAGAATTTCCTGAGTATCCCATTTTAGCGGAAGAATCGGGTCTATCAACAGGATCGTCAACTTACAAATGGTACGTTGACCCCTTAGATGGAACCCGGAACTTTGTTCAAGGCATACCTCATTTTTGTACTGCCATTGCACTAGCTGACAGCAATGAAGTGATTATAGCTGCCACCTACGATCCTATTAGGAAGGAACTATTCACCGCGGAAAAGGGCAAAGGCGCCTATTTAAACGAAAACCCAATTAAGGTAGGCAAAAAGCTTGAGCTTGAAAACTCGATGCTAGGCTTTGATTTAGGATATTCTGATGAAGAAGCTGCTAAAGCTATTGAACTTATCTCACATATTTGGCCAAATATGCAGAGCTTTAGGCTAATGGGGTCCTCGGCTTTAGCCATGGCGTACACAGCCTGCGGCAGGATTGATCTATATTTTCACCAAACCCTTTCTCCGTGGGACGTAGCTGGAGGAATACTTTTGGTGAGAGAGGCAGGTGGAGTATGCCAAGATAGATACAACAAACATTCTCACCCTGAAACTCAGAGCATCATAGGAACCAATAAAAACTTGTTACAAAACTTCCTCATTGCATCGAGCGGATCCTCCTGGATAAAATAGCTAACCCTAACCATCCATGAGATTGAAAATATAGACACGCATAGACATCGTTTGCAATCCTACCAACCCTTCAGTCCACGTTACATATCTAAAACAACCTTGATCATCCCATCTTTTCTGGTTTCGTAGGTTTCTAGTGCTTTTTGAATTTCGGAAGAATCCATCTTATGCGTCAAAAGAAACCTTGGATCTAATCGTCCTTGATTTACCATATGGACTACTTGAGTAACATAGCGTGGCATTGTTCCGGCTCTGGCGCTAGACGTCCCAATCATGGTTAAATCTTTATTCCGCACTTGATCAAAGTCTATGGGGAAAAATTCGGCATGCGTCATTCCCATCCATATAACTGTTCCAAATTTCTTTGCTAACTTGACAGATTGTTGGACAGTTTCGTGTTCACCCGCAGCCTCGACTACAATATCAGGACCGAGACCGTTTGTGACTTCCAACAAAATTGATTCCACATCATCGGTTTTAGGATTAATTGCTATGGTAGCTCCTAATGTTTTTGCCAATTGCAAACGGTTTTCTTCTAGATCAACAACTATCAATTCCCTACAGTTCATACCACTAATAAATCTAGTGAAGCTCAATCCAATAGCCCCCTGGCCTAGGATTACCACATCTTTATCTATGACGTTTCCCATGCGACTTACGGCATATAGCACGGTGCCCATTGGTTGACACAAAATCCATGTGTCTAGAGAGTCTGTTGATGGCAATCTCACCAAACATTCAGGTGTAACCACAATCCGTTCACGAAATCCTCCTTGATCATAAGGAAATACAATAACCCTCTCTCCTGGATTAAACCCCTGAACCATACTATCCTCTATAATACCGGCTACCTCATGAGTAGGACGTCCGATAGGCATAGGATACATTTCTTCAGGATAAACTCTACTGAATGGTCTAATATCACTGCCACATATGGAAAGTTTCTCAACCTTAACCATTACTTTACCGTTTTCCATCTTTGGCTCGTCGGTTTCTATAATCTCGTACCTACGAGGACCTGTCAGTTGCCCTGCCTTCATTATCCCTCCAAAATCAGACCGGAATTGGAATAGCTCACCCAATAATAAACATTAAGTCTATTCCTTGCCAACTCAAGTTAAATCAGCCAGAGTCGGACCTTATTTTATGGTTAAAAGCAACGATTGCTCCCAATAAAATTAACACTGTCACGGAAAAAGCTCCTATTTGGAATCCTCGCACATAATATTCGTGGCTTTCTTCAAACGAAAGAAACAATATACCAGCTGGCAACGCTAAACCCATAGCTGAAGCTGCTATAGTAGCCCCAAGGGTGTGGCCCACGTGACGAGTGGTTTCTATCATGCCTGAAGCAAAATCTCTGTGCTCAAGCCCTATAGAATTTAAAATGACTGCATTATTAATTGTATTGAAAATAGAGGTGCCTATGGAAGCTGGAAACAACAGTAATGGTATGAACCAAAAAGATATTTTCAAAGCAAACATGCCCATTAAACAAATACCCAAAGCTATAAGCGTCATAGCAAATGGGCGTAATAAACGAGGGTTGTACTTATCGTAATACCATCCGGCAAAAACGGGCACAATTAAGCCTAAAATCTGGTGAGGAAGCAATACGTATATGATAAACATCGGAGATAGATTAAATCCTTCTTCAACCAATATTGGAACCATAGTCATAATAGTTAACATGGAAAGATGGAAAGTAGTATTGGAAAACAGAGCCATGGAAAAATGTTTATTATTAAACAGGTTCAAGTCCATAAATGGATTCTTGACTAACCGTTCAAAAATTATGAATATACTCAATAGGCCTAAGAAAACTAAGTGCATTGGCAGGTGATATCGAATTCCGTCGCCACTGGTGAAAGATTCTTCCCCTTGGTGTAGGTGTAACCCAGATAGTATAAGCACACCGATTGCTCCAACAAATAAGAACGCACCAATATAATCCATAGGTGGTTTAGCATAGATCTGCTTGTCTTGCTTCAATCTAAGAAGGGGGATACTTAAGACTGTAACCGCAATCCCAAGTGGTATAAATGTGAAAAATACGGCACGCCAACCCACGAACTCCAGGAATACAGAGAAAATGACTAAGCCCATTAAGGTCCCGAATCGAGCGGCTGATATTGGAAGGGCGTACGCTCTGGCCCTTTCTGTTGGACCAAAATAGCCGGCCAATATAGCATTCGCATTGCCGGTAACAAAAGCGGCACCTACTCCTTGCACTCCACGAAATATCAAAAGCTGTTCAAAGGTTTGGGCGAATCCCGCCCCACCTGCACCAAGCGTTGCCACAATTATGCCTATGAAAAAAGCTTGATTGTGGCCGTATCGGCCACCAAGTTTAGCCGCCAAGAATACAGTACTTCCCAAGAGCAGTAATTCCGAGACCATAATCCAGGCAGCAGTAGTTATAGTTATATTAAAATCAGTTGCCAGACTGGGAAGCATCAACGCTATGGGGAAACTCGCTACTTGAACCAAAAGAAACGCAGATGCAAGGGCCAGGATGACTTTTCTTCTTCCGTCAGTACTTAAAATTTCCCTGTAGTTACTTAAGAAGTCCAATATATCCACTAGTGCAAGATTTGTTAAATATCATGTTCTCTCGATAGATTGGTTACAGAAAGAACAACGGCAGCCTCGACTCCTACCATCTTCTCTCCGGCAAAGCCAGGGCCATATTAACTCCGCTCGCGGTCGAAGGGCAAGTCTAATTCTAGTCCGTCAACAACGGCAAAAAACCTCACACACATCCACCTATCTACAGAATTTATGGCAACTCTAATTCTCGAAGTTAATCTTGCCCCAACATTCTCGAAAATACAATAATGACTAAGCGTGGATTCAAAATATTTGACAGTGAAATGCATGTTTTATAACCGCCCGATCTCTGGCAAAATATATGCCAGAAAACATCAAACACTTAGCCTTGATTGGACTAACTGAATGGCATATGGACTTACGAGTCCATATGCCATAATAGACCCAACACCTATGGGCAATCTGGCTATATCAAATCAATCCAGGAACAAATTTGTTGGGAGAATTGTCTTAGGATCTACAAACTCTAGGTTTTTTGATTTAAAGACCAAAACTCCTCTTCATAATTCGTGATATTAAAAGCTTCATCCATAGCATTCGCCGTCAGCTTGATATGTTTCATGATACCGATTCTGCATTTCCTGTCTGGACCAATCGCACCTGCGATAGGGGGATTTGTGGGCGCCGGAACAATGTCTGCGAGAAAAATACACGCTCCAATAATTGGATTCTTATTGGCTATGTTTTGGATTATCCCTGTTTTTACTCTATATGTTATCGGAACAGTTTACCCTAACTTTCTAGGATTTCTTGGAGACTACATCTTATTACTATCATTATGCATATTCCTGTGGGCCAGCATATTGGGCACGATAGGGGCAGCGATAGCTAGCAATAAGAGAGGAAGATCCTAACCCGTCTTTTCTCTTAAGAATTTCTCCACTGGTATTTCTTCTTGTTCCCCACTTACCATGTTTCTGACGACCACCGTGCCTTTAGAAATTTCATCTTCACCAAGAATTATGACTGATGGTATCTTTAAAGAATGTGCATTTCTCATTTGCGATCTGAGACTTCTGCCCTTGGCACCAATTAATACTCCCACACCTGTGCCTCTAAGTTGACTTGCTAATTTCATAGCCTCTTTCGCACCTGCATCATTGATCGTAGCTATCAAATACGTTGGTCCAAATGCGCCACTAACCAATACATCGTCTCGTTGCATATTTAGAATTAAACGTTCCATACCAGAAGCGAAGCCTACTCCAGGTGTAGGCTTGCCACCCAGCTGTTCTATCAGCCTGTCATATCTCCCGCCTCCGAGCAGGGTACTTTGAGAGCCCTCTACACTTGGTTGTATTTCAAAAACCGTCCTAGTGTAATAATCTAATCCCCTAACCAATCTATGATCTATTATGTAATCAACATCTAATGCTTTTAGATATCCTATCAATTCTTCCCAATGGGATCTGGATTCTTCCCCCAAATAAGAGATCGATGGTGGAGCCCCATTTTGAAAAGACTGGCAAACTTCCTTCTTACAGTCTAGTAATCGTAGCGGATTCTTTTCTAGCCTATAGCTACAGTCGCGACACAGTGAATCGACGTGTTTCCCATAATAATCTCGCAAAGCTGACACATATGCTTTCCTTTCTTCATAGTCTCCAATCGAATTTATAGCCAATTTCAGGTTTTTCAGGCCCAATTTCGATAGGAGCGTCCATCCCAAATGGATCACCTCGGCGTCTACTATCGCATCCGACTCCCCTATAACCTCTATACCAAATTGATGGTGTTGTCGAAAACGTCCCGCCTGTGGTCTATCGTATCTAAATACAGGGCAAAAATAGAAGAGCCTAACCGGTTGAGGCATGTTCTGCATCCCATGTTCTATGTATGCTCGACAAATTGGAGCTGTTCCTTCAGGTCTAAGGGTAAGCATATCATTACCACGGTCCTGAAAATCGTAAGTCTCTTTCCTTATAAGGTCAGTATGCTCACCGACTGTTCTATGGAACAAGGAGGAATCCTCAAATACAGGGGTATCTAAACGAAGGAACCCGTAAAGCCTGGCTAAATCTGATGCTTCTTTCTCTAGATGGCGCCAATATCGCTGTTCATCCGGTAGGATATCCTTCGTACCGCGAGGAACTTTGTACACGTTATAAGCCTCCTTTCTTCATAGCATAACTATACCTCAAGCAATGAACCCAATAACACAATCGTAGGAAATCAACATCAATGGCCTGGACTATAAGCTTAACTCATCATATCATTTGTACAGGGAGGGAAGTTGATTCATGCTGCTCCAAATATAGAGGATTTGATAGCCCGTGTGGGCGAATACCTTCCGAAAGAGAAGGCCTCGGAGATACGGGACGCATACGAGTTTGCAGCAGGCTGCCATAAAAACCAACAGAGAAAATCCGGTGGCCCCTACATAGAACATCCGTTGGGCACAGCAATCTTTCTTGCTGACTTAAACCTAGATGTAACAACGTTATCTGCAGCTCTCTTGCATGATGTCGTAGAAGACTGCGGAATAACTCTTAGACAGCTAACAAAACGTTTCGGGGAAGACGTATCGAAACTTGTTGATGGAGTTACCAAGTTAACTCAAATGGAAGTAAAAGAGATCCCCAATTCCATCCTGGAACCTGAAGACAAGCTCCAAGCTGAAACACTCAGAAAGATGCTCGTAGCGATGGCGGAAGACGTACGAGTCGTATTGATTAAATTAGCAGATCGCCTCCACAACATGAGCACACTTAGTGCTCTATCCAAGCCTAAACGAGACAAGATCGCAAGGGAAACTCTCGACATCTATGCGCCATTGGCACATAGATTGGGAATTTGGGATATCAAATGGCGACTAGAAGATATGTCCTTCCACCAGCTTCAACCTGCTGCGTATAAACAAATCTCGAAAATGCTATCGGCTAGGAGAGTCGAGCGCGAAGCATATATATCAAACATATGTGAAACTCTGTCGACAAAACTTAAGGGACAAAGCATAGACGCACATGTTATTGGCCGACCTAAGCACATATATAGCATCTATCAAAAAAGCATTAAATATGCAGAACTCGGCAAGAATATTAGCGACATTCACGATCTTTACGCGATTAGAATCCTCGTAGAAAATACTACGGATTGTTACAACGCTTTGGGGATAGTCCATAACTTATGGAGGCCTATTCCAGGCCAATTTGATGATTACATAGCTAATCCCAAGGAAAATATGTACCAATCTTTACACACTACAGTTATGTGCAAAGATGCCATTCCATTAGAAGTTCAAATTCGCACGTACAAAATGCACCAAATGGGGGAATACGGTGTGGCGGCTCATTGGCGCTACAAGGAAGGCGAAAGTAACGATACAAAATTTGAGGAAAAAATGGCATGGTTACGGCAACTCCTCGAATGGCAAAGGGATATGATTGGCACAGACGAATTCTTGGAATCTGTAAGAACCGATCTTTTTAAGGATCAAGTGTTTGCCTATACACCCAAAGGTGAAATAATAGAGCTCCCAGCTGGAGCGACTCCAATAGATTTTGCCTATAGAATCCATACAGAATTGGGACATAGATGTATCGGAGCTAAGGTTAACGGAAGGCTGACTGCCCTCGATTATCAACTGAAAAACGGAGATACCATAGAAATCATGGCCCCCAAAACACCTGGAGGTCCTAGCTTAGACTGGCTAAACCAAAATCTTGGTTACACACGAACCGCCAGCGCTCGTTCTAGTATACGGCACTGGTTCCGACAACAGAGTAGAAAGGTAAACATTCAAGGCGGGCGTGAGTTGCTGAAAAAAGAATCAAGACGACTGGATATCAAGATGGACCCAGAAGAGATAGCAACTTTTTTTAAACTTAAGTCTGGAGATGAATTTCTTTTATCCCTTGGATCTGGTGAAATAACTATAAATCAAATTATAAATCGAATACTGGACAGACCAAATAACAAATATCCCCAAAAGCCCCACAGAATAACAGTTTCAAGCAGCTATTCAATAAAGGTCGTAGGAGTTGGAGACCTTTTAACCAGAATCGCTAAATGCTGTGGTCCTCTACCCGGTGAGGGCATTGTTGGCTATATAACTAGAACAGGCGGTGTCACTGTCCACAAAACTAGTTGCTTAGCTATAAATAGAGAAAACGAACTGGAAAGATTGGTAGCAGTTGAATGGGGTGTTAAACAGGAACTCTTTCCAGTCACGTTAGTGATAGAAGCAGAAGATCGTGTAGGACTTCTAAGGGACCTCAGCGCAAAAGTTTCCGAAGAGGGAATAAATATCGGATCATTGGTTACTGACGAACACGATGATGGAACTGCCACTATAACGCTTATGATCTATACGATCGGCATTCATCAATTGGGAAGGGTATTCGGCAAAATAGAAGGAATTAAGGGAATTCTCAGTGTGGCAAGAAATAACCCTGGTTCATCTCAAGAACAAAAGACCTAGGGCTTTCTTTGAAAAACCACTGGCGCTATAATATGGAAGGACACCCAATCGATTGCGGCTAGTCTAAAAAACCAAAAAGGGGAATTAATTTGCCTGCGGAAAAATCGGCTCGAGTATCTCAACGAAGACGTATAGTAAATAGGAATACCCGGTCCTCAACCAGAACTCGTATAGCGACGGCCTTAGATATAATATCACAAGAAGATAAAGACCAAGCAACCGAGGCTGTAAAAAGAGCGATTCAGGGATTAGACCGTGCCGCTAAAAAGGGAGTTATCCATAAAAATAATGCTTCCCGCCGTAAATCACGTTTAATGAAACGTCTAAACGTCGTATCAGAAAAGTCGATAACTTAGATAGATTAGGCTGGGCGCACCAGTGGACATTCGACTTGGTCATTTAAGCCCGGTTAGAACCATCCACAAGACAAATGCAATTAAATAAAAAATTATCAACCCGCCAATCAAAGATGTTGCGCTTCATAGAAGCTTTCCTAGAAGATAATCCGTCCCCACCCACAGTCAGAGATATACAAAAAGCTTGCGGTATAAGTTCTACATCCGTTGTTGATTATAATTTGAAGCTGCTACAAAAAGGACGATACATAAAGAGACATCCAGACGTGGCTCGTGGCATCGAACTACTTGACGAGAATGGAGAGGCAACAAGCTTTCTTCCAAAGATTCCTTTATTAGGATATATATCCGCAGGGGAGCCTGCGCTCGGCCCTGGAGCAGATGGTTCTGCTCACACAGAGCCCATTGAAACAATCGAAATCCCTCGACATATGAATAAAGATGGGAAACCCATATACGCTCTTAAGGTAAAAGGCCAGTCAATGATCGACGCCCTCATAGACGATGGTGATATAATATTGATCGATCCAACCCCTACAATTCAAGACGGGGACATGGTGATAGCCTGGTTGAAACTAGAACATGAAACCACGTTAAAACGCATCTACAAAGAAGGCAACCTCATTCGCCTTCAGCCAGAAAATTCTGCCATGCAACCTATATTCGCAAAGGCGTCAAATGTTGAAACCATGGGTAAAGTTGTAGGAATGATACGTACTATCTAGATAAACCATAACCGGTGACTCTCTCGAATTCGCAAAATTCCAATCCATTAGTTTGCCCTCGGGTTGTTCCCCACATATAATTGGCCTGAGTTTGAAATATGGGAGGGCATTCCGTGCTCGGTAGTTGCACAGAAAAGGCCGCAAAAGACCATTTCCATAGTATTCTGAAACAACAAGTCGTCAGAATTCTATTGTAGATCTGAGGCTCAGGAAATTTCACAGATGAACCAGATTCTTCAACATAACTCTCTACCGGTCAAATTGACGGGTTGAAAGGAACTGACATGTTAGACCTAAAGGAAATCGCACGCACTGAAGCTGATGGTGGGGATTTATTTGGACTCTTGTCTAGGCTGTTCAAGCCTGGAGATATCCGACCAAATGGATATCCAGACGCCGTGATTTGGAAAGGTGGAAACCACGATGGAAAGATAAAGCCGATAGCACATTCTCTTACCGATGCCTATGCTCTTTTGGGAACTATAGCTGCTATAGACATCCTTGGATTACCCTTCTATGCCGTCCCAATGTGGTCGCAATATCGACATGATATGAAGTTAGAACCACTTAGTTGGTTTGGCAACATCCCCTGCACGTCTATTAAATGGTCTACTGCTGGTGACGCATATGTAAACGATGGCAAAGGCGGCAAGGTTGTAGTCATGGGAAAATCAGGCAACGCACCGTTGCGTACACAAGCCGGTGTATATTGCAACGTTCGTCCCTATGGTCGTACTACGGTTGTACGTTGTATGCCATGCTTGCCATATTCTCAGGATCAGAAGAAGTTCTATGTCAACGCAGAAACAGGCATAATACACTCTGAAATGAATACTCCAGGTGTTCAAATGGCCTACTCGTGCAGATTATTCCTAAAGATGGTTCACGAAACCACTAAGTTTGGCAGAGTCGCTATGAAACCAACTCAGGCACAAGAGGATGGGATCAATTCAGGCCTGCTGTCCTGGCTTTTACGGGACACAAAGTTCAATATAGGTCGAAAATACGCCGTAGATGGATATGCAGAGCATAAGGAACTCGTAGACAGAATCATTGCCCTGTTGCCTAACAATTTCAAGGACGGTATGGAAGAATGGAGCGGACAAATAGAACAACATATATCTGACACAAATTATGGCCTTTTGATTTGGGATTTAATCGAGAGACGACCGAATATAGTCCTAGCCACCGATTTGGACGGTGATCGTCTCACTGACTTGCTTGCAGATATATCAGACCCTCTCAGATCGTTTGGCCAAAAACTCCTAAGCTTTGTAGGCTCAACCGACATATTGGACAACCAAATGTGGTCCAATATGGGATACACCACTGGAAACGGTCGAGATATGACTTCGGTCATGTATCGGATGCACGGCCCTCCAATCCATGAACAAACGCTAGGATCAGCAGATGCGATGTTATTGAGACTTCTTGATGGTGATGAGTCAATGGGTGGAACTAAAAGCCCGTACGATCCCCGTATTCACTTCGTACTCATAAGAGAAGCCTATTTGGATGCAAACCCTGGCAACACAAATCTTAGAAACTGGCTTGACTCAGCATTGACCAAGTTCGACGATATTTATTCGGGTACTCGTCCGGGATTTTTGGAAGCATATAAGGCATTAAAAGACGTCATCACTCCATGGGGAACATAAAATCCAATCCAAACTAAATCGAATTAAACGGAGAAAAATATGGGAAGAAAAAAGGTTACTGTCGTCGGCGCTGGGAACGTTGGTGCCACGACAGCCCAACGGATTCACGAATTTGGTTATGCTGACGTGGTCCTTCTAGACATCGTAAAGGACATGCCTCAGGGGAAGGCCCTGGATATTTTAGAATCAGGTCCTATTCTGGGTTCCGATGCATTAATAACAGGATCTAACGACTACCAGGATTCTCAAGACTCCGACCTAGTAATAATCACAGCAGGGATAGCCCGTAAGCCCGGCATGAGTCGTGACGATTTGCTGATAACTAATAAAACCATAGTAGGTAGCGTAACTAAGGAAATTGTAAAATTTTCACCCAATTGTCTGTTAATGGTCGTCAGCAACCCATTAGACGCCATGCTCCACCACTGCTATAAAGTTAGCGGATTTCCTAAACATAGAGTATTTGGAATGGCTGGCGTATTGGACACCGCCAGATTCCGCACGTTCATTGCTCTAGAATTAAATGTTTCTGTTGATGACGTTCAAGCCTATGTCCTTGGGGGCCACGGGGACGATATGGTTCCCCTAGTTAGGTACACAACAGTCGGGGGAATTCCCATATCCGAGCTTTTATCGTCCAAGAGGATTGATGCTATCGTACAACGTACTCGAAAGGGTGGTGGGGAAATTGTAGGACTTTTGAAATCTGGAAGCGCATATTATGCTCCTTCAGCCGCAGTAGCCCAAATGGCCGAATCCGTATTATTAGATAAGAAACGCATATTCTCTGCATGTGTTTACCTGGAAGGAGAATTTGGCGTGCACGGCCTATCTTTAGGAGTACTAGTTAAACTTGGAGCAAATGGAATAGAGCAAATAATTGACATCGAACTGACCAAAGACGAGAAGTCAATGCTAAAACAGTCGGTGAAAAGTGTAGAAGAATTAGTCGAGATAATGTACAGAAAGTCCTAGCTACTTTTTTGCACATCACTGTGGGACCACCTTGAGATTCAGAAGGCCTAACCCTATGATATGTTAAAAGTCATTCTAAGGAGTACCGGTCGATGGATAACGCTGATACCTTGAAGCAAAAACAGCTGATCGAAAGAGCCCGTCATTACCTGCCAGGGGGAAGCCTGGGAAATGTAACCCTAGACTCTGAACACGATATCATTATACAGAGAGGTTATGGCTCAAGAATTTGGGATGTATCCGGAAGATCCTATATAGATTATCTTATGGGCTCAGGACCCATGGTCTTGGGTCATTCACATCCTAGCGTGGTAACGGCTGTATATGAAGCTATATCTCTAGGGAGCACATTCTTTGCTAATAACCAACCTTCAATCCTCTTGGCAGAGGAGCTCGTCAAGGCCTTACCGTGCGCAGACAAAGTGCGATTTACCACATCCGGTACAGATGCCACGTTTCAGGCTATGCGTATAGCTAGAGCCTTCCGCCAGCGGGAAAAAATACTCAAGTTTGAAGGCGGATTCCACGGGACAAGTGACTACGCATTAATGAGTCAAGAACCACGAACTTTGGAATCCTTCCCTATGTCACAAGCCAGCGTAGCAGGAATTCCCAAATCTATCCAAGATCTAGTGCTGATTGCCCCTTTTAACGACGCAGATACTTCCACTTCAATAATTGAAAAATATCACGACGATCTAGCTGGTGTAATCCTTGAACCGATGCAGCGAATGCTACCCCCATCTCCAGGATTTCTTAAATCGATTAGGGACGTCACATCTCACTACGGGATTCCTTTAATATTTGACGAAGTAGTAACTGGTTTTAGGCTTGCTTATGGAGGAGCACAAACACTATACGGCGTAACACCCGACCTTACCGCACTCGGCAAGATTATGGGAGGAGGGTATCCACTCGGTGCTGTTTGCGGTAGACAGGAAATCATGGATATATATGATATCTCAAAAACCTCTTACCTAAATCATGTCTCTCAAATAGGAACACTAAATGGCAACCCTATAGCTGCCACCGCTGGCCTGGCTACACTAGCAGAACTTCGTAAAGAAGGAACATATGAACAATTGTGGTCAACGGGAAAACAGTTGAGAGAATCTCTCGATAAACTCTTTCTAGAAGCCGAAATACCAGCTCAAACATCCGGAGAGGATCCAGTTTTCGACTTAATGTTCACACTAGATCCTTTGACAGACTACCGCTCAACACTGAAAGCTAATAATCAGATCAAGAGTATTTTTCGTAACCTGTTGCAAGAAGAAGGCGTCTTTCAAGGACCCCAAAAATTCTACCCCTCATTGGCCCACAATGAAAAAGACATCTCTGAGACCATCAATGCTTTTGAAAATGTGATAGATAAACTGGCGGGTTAACCGGCGACTTGAATTTTACTTAACACTTTCTTCGTAGATATAATATGCCTAGAGAGCCCTAGCTCTTTGGGATCAAACCCCATGGCCAACCCTACAAGCTGGGGAAGATGTATAATTGGGATGTTAATGTCCTGTTGAGTCTGCTTCATAGCACTTGGTTGGTAACCATCTAGATTCAAATGGCAAAGAGGGCACGGTGTAACTAATGCATCAGCACCCAACTCTTTGGCCGATGAAGTGTGATTAGCTACCATTTGCACCGAATTCTTTTCGTTGATAGTCAAAATTGGGAATCCGCAACAACGAGTTTTACCCGGAAAATCTACAGCTTCAGCACCCAATGCCTCCATTACTTTCTCAAGAGAATCCTCCCTATCCCTGTACAACTTAAACTCCAAATCCTCACTTGGCCTTACAATGTAACAGCCATAAAAAGGGGCTAATCTCAAACCACTTAAAGGTCTTCTCACGTACGTTTTCAGATTTTCTATACCTATATCTTCCACAAGTACCCATAATAAATGCCTAGGACTAGCAGTCCCTTTGTATTCCAATCCCTCTTCGCTCAGTTGCTCGTTAACTTTGGCCAGATAGTTAGGATCGGTTTTCAGCCTCTTATTAGCCTGACTCATAACACCCTGGCAGGTACTACAGATGACCATAATTGGTAATCCTAGGCCTTCAGCTATAGCAAACGTTCTCGCGTTCAACACATCACCAAGAAATTGGTTCTTCTCTTGAAGAACTCCGGCTCCTGTACACGTAGCTCCTCGATCCTGCAACTCATCTAATTCAATCCCTAGCTGAGCACATACCTTCTTTGCAGCTGGATAAAGTTCAGGGCATCCACCTCGCGACACGCAACCCGGGAAAAAGGCGAATTTCACCATCAGCCTCCTAATAAGTTAACTTAACTTAATCGTCTATATTTTGGTTGTTTCGAATTCTCTTAAACAATTTCCTAACATTTTCAACGTTCGGGACATTATGATGGAAAATAGCTGGCATTTTGCCCTTAACTAAAGCCCTAAGACCTACAGGAGCAAAATTTAACAGAGCGGGTAAATTAAAGATTCCTACAGTTTTAATCGGAAGACGCAATTCATCCAACCAACCACTATCCTCTACTAAATCTGAAAAGGCATCGGCGTGACGGGCTCCTATAGTATTATCATATCCAACGCTTATGGCTTCCTCTCTCAAAGCCATTATGCGATCCATAGGACCTACCCCTTTAGGACAAACTTCCACGCATTCATAACACCTTGTACAATCCCATATACCACTATATTCATTTAGCACGCCTAAACGTTCTACCGATTTGGAATCTCTTGGATCAGCGACAAATCTATATGCCTTAGCAAGAGCGGCAGGCCCTATAAAATTCTTGTCTACCTCTAGTGCAGAACAGTCGGATACGCAGGCGCCACACATGATACAAGCCATTACGCCAGACAAATGATTCATAGATTCATTTGACGCAACGTATTCACCTTTAGGTTCTGGACCTTCCGATTGCAGCCATGGAGATACTTGCTTAATCTTATCCCAAAACATTTGTTGATCTATTACTAAATCTTTTATCACTGGCAGATTTGTCATAGGCTCAACCTTGATCATTCCAGCATCATCAGTCATGTCGACCAGTTTGGTGTTACATGCCAATCTAGCATGCCCATTAACTCGCATAGCACATGAACCACAAATGGCACTTCGGCAGGAACATCTCATCGCTAAACTGCCATCTATTTCTTCTCTTATCTTTATTAAAGCATCAAGAACGGTAGAGTTTTCCCCAATTTCAAGATTGTAATCTTGCCAATATTTACCCTTGCTATCTTCGGGATCAAATCTATTAACAGAAACTATTACTTGCATCAATACTTCCTCTCTTCTGGGGTCCATTTCGTGATTTTGACCGGCAGATGAGAAATTTCTGGTCCATTATCCGTCTTAGATACTACGACATGCGTCAACCAGTCCTTGTCATTTCTCAGAGGATAATCGGTACGAGAATGTGCTCCTCTACTTTCTTTACGCTCTATGCCACTCTTAACAATCGTCTCTGCGCAGTCCAACATAAAGCCAAGCTCCAACGTGAATATAAGATCAGTGTTGAATATGGTTCCTCGGTCTTGTAGAACAACTGTTTCGTATCTCTTTTTGCAATCCTCTATTCTGCTCAAGAGTATTTGCATCCCTCTCTCTTCTCTATATACTCCAAAATATTGATCCATGTCCTTACCCAAATCGTTCCTTATTTGAGCCCACCTTTCTCCCTTTTGGCGATCGGCAAGTGACTTTAATTTCTGTTCATATCCTTTTACATAACCCTGAACATCAAACTCTGGAAACTCTTGGTCCTTAGCGTATCCTGCTGCATGGGCACCAGAACGACGGCCAAAAATAACAGTATCAAGAAGTGAATTAGCCCCCAGTCTATTTCCTCCATGTACACTGATACAAGCGCATTCACCTGCCGCATAAAGACCCGGAATATTAGTACGCCCATTTACATCAGTTTTTATTCCACCCATGATATAGTGCATGCCGGGCCTAATAGGTATAGGCTCATTAATAATATTTACTCCGGCAAAATCCTGACCAATATCTACAATCTGGGTAAGCCTCTCACGTATAAGGTCCTCTCCCAGATGTCTCAAATCCAGATAAACACATCCGTCTACCCCGCGCCCCTCGTTAATTTCTGTTTGTTCTGCCCGAGATACCACATCTCTGGAAGCCAACTCCATCATATTTGGAGCGTAAGTCTCCATGAAGCGTTTTCCTTCACTGTTTAGAAGATAAGCTCCCTCACCCCTCGCACCTTCTGTGATCAGAACTCCACTTCCTTTAAGAGTTGTAGGATGATATTGAATCATCTCCATATCCATCAGAGATGCACCCGAAGAATACGCTTGTCCTATTCCGTCTCCCGTAACGATCAAAGCATTTGTACTAGGCTCGAACACTCGACCGACTCCACCTGAACACATGATTACGGTCTTTGCTCGAATTACATAAACCCTACCTGTAGCTATCTCTAATGCAGTAACCCCACAACAAACACCTCCCTCAATTATCAAGGCTAATACAAACCATTCCTCATAAACTCGGATGGATGATTTCATGAGTTGTTCGTATAATACGTGCAACATTGCCTGCCCTGTGAAATCTGCAACGAAAAACGTCCGAGCTTTTTGCTGTCCTCCAAAGGCCCTTGTACCTAATAAGCCCTGATCATCTCGATTAAAAATTACACCCATATGTTCCAAGTTGATTAATTCTTGGCCCGCTTCGGAGCACATAATTTCTATGGCGTCTTGATCGCCTAAATAATCACTCCCTTTAACAGTGTCATAAGCATGATCGTTCCAATCGTCTCCCCTATCCGTGAGAGCAGCATTAATTCCGCCCTGTGCAGCATTCGAATGACTTCTTACTGGATGGACCTTGCTCACGATAGCTACATTCGCTCCCATTTCCTGGGCGGAAAGCGCTGCTCGCATACCAGCCAATCCGGCTCCTATAACTAAAACATCATGCTCTAACAAGGGCATTTCCTCCAAGAATAAGTCGCCAGCAGTCAGACATACTACCAAATAGACCCATCATTATCAATTTAAATCAGCGTAAATTACGCATGCCAAAACACACGACTTCCTTGAACACAATTCATTGTCTCATGCTACTAAAGGTGCCGCCAACAAGTTGTATTTAAATGCTCTTTATGAGAATTAAATTAAGCAGAGCAATGGTTTTGCCATCTCTAATTTTACCTGCGGATATTAAAAGCCTAACCTTATCTAAATTAACGTGAACAACATCTATATTTTCATCATCTTGGGTCAGTTGTTCATGTAATTCTAAATCCTTAGCCGAGTAAGCGTACATTCCATCTGTAGAGATTCCTGGAGTCGCCCAAAAGAAAGACTCAAGTGTCATGTATTTCGCTATGAATCCTGTCTCCTCCTCTAGTTCCCTGTTAGCCGCGTCTAATGGTTGTTCATTAGGCTCTATACCTCCAGCGGGAAGTTCTAGAAGGAATTCCCCCACAGGCTGTCGATAGTGCCTAACCAAAATCACATTTCCAAATGCATCTAATGCGGCCACACAAACGCTATTTCTAGCTTCTGCAATTTCTCGTGTTACCGTATGTTCATTAGGAAGCCAAACTTTATCTATTCTGAGATTCAACAATCTTCCCTTGTAAGGCCACTGACTACCCAGAAGAATCTGACCATTCAAGAATGCTATCTAGTAAAATATTGCCCTGCCGGAGCCTATACCCGACGCAAACCCTAATCTTCGAGTTAGCGTATCATAAAACCTTTGTCGGCTTCCTTCACGTACAAAGAACACTGTCTGTTGACTATGTTTAACTCTTATTACATCTCGAATTTGTAACGGAAATTCTAGAAATCCGTCAACACTCAAGACAGAGTCGTGGTCCGATTCGATCAACAACTCGACTTCAGAAGTAGAGGGTAAGACCACGGCGGTGGCTAGCCCCACGTGCGGGGCTACCGGCTTTAGAATCATTTCATCAGCGGTTGGATGTAAAATAGGCCCGCCCACAGCCAAATTATAGCCTGTACTCCCAGTAGCGGACGAAATTATGACGGCATCTGCCCGATATGAAGTGAATTCTGACCCATCAACAAAAGCTTTAGCCTGCATCAATCTGGGTTTTGCCCCTCTTGCTAAAACAACATCGTTTAAAGCGATTTGATATTCCCTTTCGCCTAAAGCAATTGGCCCACCGTCTCGCGAAACCATAACCTCCAATGTAGATCGTTGTTCAGTCCAACCACCGCCATCTAAAAAATGCGGAATTCTTTTAAAAGCATCTTCCGATCTTAATTCTGTCATAAATCCCAAGCGGCCCAAGTTAATTCCTAATATTGGTATGGCTTGACCTACAACCGTTCGTGCAGCCCTAAGGATAGTACCATCTCCACCAACAGTGATTAGCATATCAGTCTTAATCACATTGGATTTCAGCTCACCATCACTGCCAATCCCTTCAATCCATGAATTCTCACCAGGACAAAGCTCATCCTTTATCTTTCTAGCCATTAACACGGCCTCTGGGGAAAGGGGATTATAAACTATCCCTACTACTTTAGGTGCTGCCAAGGGAGCCTCACACTATATTGAGATGGGGGCCGAGTCTAGCACCGGCCATTATGACTGTCAACGAAACCTAAGGTAGTAATGTCATAGCAGCAGCATCAGCCACACCTGTTAGAATCCCTGGAAATATTCCCAAGACCACTACCATAACAGCTGAAGCGACTAACGCTAATTTAGGCCCAGTAGTAGCGCAATCAGTTTCTTTACTCCCCGTTTCGGACGTATACATAATACGGACCACCCTCAGGTAATAATATGCAGACACAACACTGTTAACGACACCTAACACTGCCAGCCAAGTAAGCCCGGAATCAACGGCAGAAGTGAAAAGCATGATTTTCCCAATGAAAATTCCTGTTGGAGGAAGACCAATCAAGGAAATTAATCCCGTAGTTAGTACCATAGCTTGAAGGGGAGCCTTCCGGCCCATACCAACAAAATCTTCGATCCTATCACTATTAATTTTTCTTGAAATAGCTATCACTGCGAAAAAAGCAGCTAAGTTAGTAACACCATAGGCCGCAAGATAAAACAACAGGCTTCCTGGACCAGAACTAAGATGGTCTCCATCAATCCTTGAAGCAACTGCAGCCAGGCCAATTAGCATATAGCCAGCGTGAGCTATCGTACTATATCCCAATAAACGCTTTGCATTTGTCTGGACCATTGCCACCAAGTTACCCAAGGTCATAGAGAACGCGGATAGGACTGCGAAAAGAAGAGACCACTCTAACTCAAGAGACCCAAATCCTACGTAAAATACTCTCAACAAAACTGCAAAAGCAGCAGCTTTACTAGCCACGGACAGAAATGCCACTACTGGAGTAGTTCCACCCTCATAGATATCTGGAACCCACATGTGAAAAGGCACTGCGGAAATTTTAAAAGCAAATCCAGCCAGTACCAGGATAGTACCCAAGAGTAACGCATAACTGCCAAATGGAATCCCTGAGTTGGCCTGACTCTCAACCACGCTAGCTATAACCGTGAGATACGTGGAACCAGAAAATCCCCAAACCAATACCATTCCATACAACAACAAAGCGGAGCTTATACCACTAAGAATCAAAAATTTTAGGGCCGCCTCGCTAGACTTAGCGTCCCTCATAAATCCGATCAGAGCAATCAATGGCAGGGTGGTTAATTCAAGAGATACATAAAGAGTTATCAATTCACTTGCTGATACCAACAACATCATTCCCGTAGCCGAAAAAAGCATCAATGGGAGAAATTCTCCACTCTGATCTCTCAATTTCTCCAGATAATCTGTAGAGGTTAAAACAACCAATCCCAACGCACCCAAAACGATTAGTTTAAAATATATGGAGAACTTGTCCACAATTAGGGCACCATTAATTCCAGTTAACTCCGCACTAATCTCTTTATTAAGGTCGGACCACAAAACAACACTTAAAATAATTGGCAGGAATAGACCCCAAAATACCACATATGGAAAAAACTCTTTCTTCTTCCACACCAAATCGAGTAAAAGCAACAATAAACCGAGGCAAACCAAACTAATCTCAGGCGAAATCAGATATATATCATTAATGTTCATCTTGTAAGCAGCGCCGTTATAGGATCTATTCCAGACTCAAATACGTCCACAATAATTGCCGGATAAATTCCTATACCTAAAATGGTAATAGCTAGAAGCACAAGCGGAATACATTCAATAAGACTAGCATCTGCAATTTGAGAGAATCGTTGTTTAGTAGGCCCAAATAAGGATCTCTCAAACATCCACAGAATATATCCTGCTGCTAGCACCACTCCAAAAACACTTAACCCAGTGATCACTGGAAACCCCTTGAAACTACCTAGGAAGACTAAAATCTCTGACACGAATCCACTCATTCCAGGTAGTCCGAGAGAAGCCAAACCCGCAATAATCATAGACCCAGATATAATTGGTATGGTCCTTGAGAGGCCACCCAGGTCAGGGATATGCCGAGTTTTCGCTCTATCATATATCAAGCCAACGGTGAGGAACAGGAGCGCCGATATTGTACCGTGGGTAAACAACTGCATGGATGCTCCTGTCAGACCCGCACCCATGAAATCCGTATCTATAAATCCTACTGAAGCGACACCGAGAAGAACCAACCCCATATGACTTACACTACTGTACGCAATTAACCGTTTAAGGTCTGTTTGACGAATCGTAAGTACAGCTCCATACAAAATTGAAACGACTGCTAACACTGCAAAAATCCCTGCATTATCAATAGTTGTATTAGGGAACATACCAACAATAATTCTCAATATTCCATATCCTCCCATTTTTAAGAGGACACCTGCCAACAAGATACTAACGGCTGTTGGCGCATCTGTGTGGGCATCTGGTAGCCATGTGTGGACAGGTATCGTGGGAAGCTTGACCAGGAATCCTATTAAGAAAAACCAGAAAATAAGCGTTATTGGGACTATGCTTTGAATGCCCATTACGCTATTTTCAGCCAATATTATCATATCAAAATGTCTTACATCTGGGGAAATATACAAAGCAATTATTCCAACGAGCATAAAAGCAGATCCTAAGAAAGTGAACATTACAAATTTCATCGCGGAATATTCCTTTCTTCCTGTGCCCCATATAGATATCAGGAAATACATGGGTATCAGTTCTAGCTCCCAAAAGACAAAAAACAATATGAAATCAAGAGATGTAAATACCCCCATTACCGCAGTCTGTAGAACCAGAATCCATACAAAGTATTCCTTGACTCTTAATGATATTTTCCAAGACGCCAAAACAGCTACAAATCCCAGAAGACCTGTAAGTAAAACTAGCGGAGCACTAAGCCCATCTATTCCCATTTGATATGTAACGTTAATCGCCTGACTGCTAAACCATTCGAAGCGATCAATCATTTGAAAGCGTTGAGAACTTGACTCATCAAATACAACGAAAATCATTCCAGATAGGATTAAATCAAATAGAGTTACTGATAAAGCTATTAAGCGTATAACAGAATCTTTTCGAGCAGCGAAAAGTATTAATACAGCACCCGCCAATGGGGTGAAAACTGCTAGTGTTAATATGCCCGTAAACGGTTCCAAATTCACTTAACTCCACATAAGATAGGACACCAAAACAACAAATGCACCCGCAACAGCAGTCATGCCATATACCTGAACTTGACCTGTTTGAAAGCGGGATATTACCAGACCCAAAGAACGTGATACCCAGCCCACAACGTCTACAATTGCGTCAATTATTTGCTGATCAATCCATTCTAAAAATCCACCGGTAAATCGGTAAAATAAACGGTTCACTAAGCCTCTTTCAAATACTCTGTCAATATAATAACGTTCGGTTAACACCTGTCTGCCAACCATGACCGTTCTCTGAAATCTTGTTCCACCTTTCCAGTTTCTTGCGTAAAATAGGCAGACTAACCCTACAAGGATCACCGCTACCGTCATAGTAACGAGTGCCAAACCTTGGTTCAACGGTAGCAAATGTTCATGGCTTCCTAATGGTGCAACAAATTCACTAAACCAATGAACGGGAATTCCTAACAGTTCCCTCTGAGGATTTGCTATGTACCCAGAAAATATTGCTGCAATCGCTAAAAGCCCCATAGGAGCCAACATTACTAAAGGGGACTCCTTCAAGTGGTGATTTCCATCCGCCATGATTTGCTTCTTTTCCTCGTAATCATTGATAAAAGAATCTCCTCTATATTGGCCATGAAAAGTCATAAGCATCATCCGAGTGGTATATACAGCTGTTAATATCATGCCTAGCATTAATACCCAGAAAACCCAGCCATTCACAAAGCCATTTCCGTGCCAGGCATACCCCAAAATCTCATCCTTGCTCCAAAAGCCTGCAAGGGGGAAGATTCCAATTAAGCTAAGTCCACCGATAACCATAGAAGCGTAAGTCAGAGGCATTATTTTTCGGAGGCCACCCATATATCTCATGTCGAATGTTCCAGTCGCGTGATTAACATTACCCGCACCCAAGAAAAGCAATGCCTTGAAAAACGCGTGATTAAAGAGATGGAATATGGCTGGCCCATAGGCACCAATCCCCAATGCCGCTACCATGTAGCCTAATTGACTTATCGTGGAATAAGCTAGCACTCTCTTTATGTCGTTGTTCACTATCGCCATTGTGGCAGCAAAAATAGCTGTAAAAGATCCTAAAATTGCCAAAACAGTCATCGTAGTATCAGCACTTTGAAAGACTGGAAAAAACCTCGCTATAAGAAAGACTCCTGCCGCCACCATTGTTGCCGCATGTATGAGAGCGCTAACTGGAGTTGGCCCCTCCATAGCATCAGGCAACCAAACATGAAGAGGAAACTGGGCTGATTTTCCTGCTGCCCCTGCAAAAATGCCCAATCCTAGCCATGTAAGACTAAGAGAGCTAATCCCTAAAATAATCCCATCCTTAATCATTGGCATAGCGCTATTTATATCCTGTATCTCTAACGGATTGAGTCCGTGTCCAGCAAAAGCTTCCTTTTGTGCAAATAGATATAAAATGGCCAACAGAAATCCGAAGTCTCCTATTCTAGTAACGAGAAACGCCTTTTTAGCCGCTGCCGCCGCCGCCGGCTTATTAAACCAAAACCCTATAAGCAAGAAAGAACCTAAACCAACTAGTTCCCACATTACAAACATTTGAATAATGTTGCTAGATATAACTAGGCCAATCATTGCACTGGAAAACAGCGCCATAAAAGCATAATAGCGAACATATCCAGGGTCACCTTTCATATATCCATGAGAATAAATCTGAATCGCAAGACTCACAGCACTAACCACCACAAGCATGATAGCGGTCAGAGAATCTACAATTAGTCCAACCTTGAATTCCAGTCCGCCGACTGTCATCCAATCATGAGCAAGAAAGGTGAGCGGCCCTTCCTCTATAACACATCTCAAAGCCCAAACAGACAGGACAAAGGAGCCAGAGAGAGCACCTATCAAAATCAAACTTGACAGACGGCTCTGTCCTCCGAAAAATGGTCTAACCAATAAACCAATAGCTAGAAATCCCATTATAGGCAAAAAGAAAATTAACCATATGGCAATTTCAGGAATCAAACTAGAGTTTCCTCAAAATCTCTTCTGCCACGTGCTCACGACCGCGCGGTACCATGAGCCTAAAGGAGGTTTTTTCTGACCAATCCAATATTCCAGATTCTGGAAGCAATCTAACTGGTAGCCCTTCAGCTTCAATAGCCTCTTTCCAGATCTCCCCCACCATTAAACTAGGAACTTTCATGAAATCAACCCACATAATAGATCACCGTCTCATCAGATTAGCTTGGGTAATATCTACAGTCTCACGACTTCTATATAAAGAAATCACTATGCCCAACCCTAGAGCTATTTCAGCCGCTGCCACAACAATGATAAATAACGCAAAAATCTGACCCGTCAACATGGAATTTATAGCGCTCTCAGAGAAATCAGAAGATGCCAAAACCTGGAAGCTAGTCACATGCCGAGAGACAGCAACTGCGGCCAACGTAACTGCATTAAACATGATCTCTAGTGACATTAACACAGTGATCGCATTGCGCCGGGCCAGTACTCCGTAAAGACCTATGCAAAACAATATCGCTGACAGTATTAAAAATCGCTCTAGATACATTACGATCTCTCCCGAACTAGTGCCAAGGCACCAATGATAGACCCTAAAAGCAGGAGTCCCGCAGATAGAAAAGCCAAAGCATAATTCCCCATCAACAGAACAGCTATACGGGCAGGAGTGTTAACAAAAGCTTGATTAAGTATTTCTTGGCGGTGTGGGAAGTCTTGTATCAGTTGCCAATCGGTATCTATAAACACAAAAACAAACGTTACTAACAATAGCGAAGATATTAAGACTGCAGGAAGTTGCATTCTATTTGGCAGATTCCCTCTTTGCACGTCTCTAGTCAACATTATAGCGAAAATGATAAGTATACTTATAGCCCCAGCATAAATTAAAAGCTGGACCACGCCAACAAACTCTGCAGCAAGAAAAACGAACTGAGCAGCAATAGCAAGAAAAACCACAATCAAAAGGAGTGCCGATCGAAATATGTTTTGCATTAACACTACACCAAGCGCTGCTGAAACTGCTAATGAGGCTAAACTCCAGAAAATGATGTCTTGAAAAAACATCTATGGAATCTCCTCTGCGGAGTTTTCAACAACTTTGTTCTGTTGATCAGTGTTTGTTTTATAAAATCTTGATCCGGCTTTATCTTCCTGCCTCCATTCCCAATTTTCCCTCCCCACATCTTTCCAGGAAATTGGAACACCTGCATGAGGATCATATCCATTGCGTTCTAATTGGGGTCTAAACCAAGTACTCGGCCTTTTCGCTGCGGTCCTGAGTTCATCCACACTTATCAACAAATCTTTCCTCCGATACTTACCACGTTCAAATCCACTACCCATAAACAACGCATCATAAGGGCACGCTTCTACACATAAACCACAAAACATACATCGGCCTATATCAATATCAAATGTCTCAATATTGTATTTACCCCCCTGTTCAACAGAAGTGGTACTGGGTTCAGTTACTATGCGAATAATGCCCAACGGACAGTATTTAGCGCAAGATGCACAACCAGTGCATCTTTCCTCATACCAGGCAAATTCCTGTCCTCGGAATCTGGGATGTTGGGTTAGTCTTTCTTCGGGATATTGAACAGTAAAAGGTGGGCGAACTAAATTTTTTAACGTCACAAAAAGTCCTTTGATTAATCCTCTACCGTACATCAATTCACCCCAATAACGGTTCCGGCCGATTGGAACTTATGCAGTCTTACTGGTTCGGTTTCCATCCTGTTCCTGGTTACCCTCCCAAACAATGTTATCGCAACCACTGCTATGCCAGAATTTATCGCGGCCATCACCCAAAGTTCATTCCTCGTAATTACCCCCAATTGATCAGCAGAGGCATTATAGAAACCAAAGAAATATACTTCCACTGCCGTACTCATAAGATTGATAAAGGCCAACGGTAATAAAAACTTCCACGCAAAAGCCATTATCTGATCGATCCTTAGTCTAGGAAACGTGCCTCTAATCCATATAAACACGAAGGCAAAAAAGGTCAATTTCAATAAAAACCATACCGCTCCAAGTTCGCTGGAAAATACTGGACCTGACCACCCCCCCAGAAAAAGAGTTGCAAGAACTGCAGATGCTGCCAAAACACCAGCCATTTCAGCGGCTTGAATAAGACCAAATTTAATGCCACTATATTCCGTATGATATCCGGCAATAATCTCGGATTCCGCTTCCATAATATCAAAAGGGGTCCTATTAAGTTCAGCAGAAATCCCAAGGAGAAAAATCAAGGCGCCCAAAGGTTGCACCAAGATAAATGGTACATGCTGAGCATTAACCACATCAACCATGGACATAGATCCAGCAATCAAGACTACGCCTACCAGCGACATCACCAGAGGAACTTCATAACTGATAAGCATTGCAACACTACGCATCGCACCAAAAATTGCATACTTATTTCCCGACGACCAGCCAGCCATGAAGATAGCGATAGTGCTAAGAGACCCTACTGCAACAAAATACAGGACAGCAACGTTCAAATCGGCAAGATAAGTATTGTGAGCAAATGGTATAACTGCAAGGCTTAAAAGCAGCGACATTAACATGACAACTGGAACCAGTGTAAACACCACGCGATCGGCAATAGTTGGGACTAGATCTTCCTTAATTAAAAGTTTCAGAAGATCCGCTATAGGCTGAAGTAACCCAAAAGGGCCCCATCTGTTGGGACCTCTCCTCTTATGGATCCGACCTAAGATACGCCTCTCGCCCCATACAAATAAAGCAGCACCTAAAAGCGCGCCATTGACGAGTACAAGCATGATTGTGAATCCGGCTATAAAATAGCCAAGCCACTCCCATCCTAATGGAAGTATTCCATCTAGTCCTTTACACCACGCAGCATTCCCTTCGTTACCGGAAAAATAACAGTAAATACCTCGGTACATACCATTATTTTCAAGAAAGGAATCCACTATCTATCCACCTCACCCATATTAATATCTATGCTGCCTAAAGTTACAATCATGTCAGCTAATTTCCAACCCACTAGCAATTCCTTCAAAACGTGCAGATTAAGTAAAGAGGGAGACCTTACTTTACATCTGTAAGGCGCAACACTACCATCACTGACTAAATAAAAACCCAGTTCTCCTTTTGGGGATTCAACTCGACCATAGCTCTCTTGCCACGCTGGTGGTCTTAAAACTAAAGGAAGCTCAGTCCTAATGGGGCCATCCGGTATTTGTCTTATACATTGCGAAACAATCTTAAAACTCTGTTTGATCTCTTCCATCCTCACCTGGAAACGATCATAGTTGTCTCCGTTATTCCCAACTGGAACATCAAAGTCGATCTGATCGTAGATATCGTACGGGTCTGCTTTCCGCCAATCCCACGCAAATCCTGAACCACGGAGGACTGGGCCAGACACAGAGTTAGCTATAGCTGACTCTATTCCAAGGATACCGGTACCTTTTGTGCGTACAACTACGATCTCATTTTCCATGATCAAATTCTCTAATTCTTCAATCAGGCCAGGCGATTCCTCCATGAAACGCCTCAACGCTGGCCAAAAATCCTCTGGAGGCTCAGCAAACACTCCTCCAGGCCTCATATAACTGACTGTAATACGAGCGCCACACAGCATTTCGAATAAGTCTAAAATCGATTCCCGTAACCGGAAACAATACATGAGAGGAGTAGCCAACGCTCCGAGATCTTGCAAAAAAAACCCGATTGCAATTAAATGACTTGCAATCCTTTGCAATTCTGCAGCCATAACCCTCAAATATTTACCTCTTTCTGGTACGGAAACACCCATCAATTTTTCTACGGCTAGGCAATAGGCTTGGTTATTCGTCATGGAGGCTGTGTAATCCAACCTATCGGTTAAGGTTAGAACCTGGACATAGTTCCTTTCTTCTGCAAGTTTTTCAGACCCTCGATGCAAATAACCAAAGATCGGATCAACATCAACAATTACCTCACCGTCAAAAGTAACTCGTAATCTAAAGACACCATGTGTGCTAGGGTGTTGAGGACCAATGTTTATGGTCATGGGTTCAGTTTTAAAAGCCATAACTAATATTTAATCACATCTTCAAAATCGCGCCTAAGCGGATGTCCTGGAAAGCCCTCCCAAAGCATAATTCTCTTAAGATTAGGATGCCCTTTGAAACTTAATCCCATCAAATCAAATATTTCTCTCTCTTGAAAATTCGCCCCTGGCCATACACTACAAACAGAAGGCAAGGCCGGTTCTTCTCTACCATAAACCCTCACCTTTAATATCGCTTGCTGGTTATATGAGAAAGATGTAATGTGATAGACGATTTCAAAATATTCGACGTAATCGACAGCTGTGATGGAATTGAGAAAACTAAACTCCAGCCCAGAACTGCCCCTAAGATATTCACATACTTCCTCGATTTTCTGCGGGTCTATAAGAATATCTTGTTCCCCATAATCTAACAAATACGCTCCAAAGCCCTGGACTAAATAGTCGTGCAATTCCTTGCCGGTAAGCGATTTTGTCACTATGCCCCTGCAGTAGGACCAGAAAGGCTGTATTTCTTTATTTTTTCATGAAGTTGCATAACGCCATAGAGAAGAGCATCAGGGCGTGGAGGGCAGCCAGGAACGTAAACGTCTACCGGAACTATATGGTTAATACCAGGAACAACACTGTAACTTGAATAATAAGGCCCTCCACTAGTAGCACAGACACCCATGGATATAACCCACTTAGGTTCTCCCATTTGGTGGTAAATGCGCTGGATCGGAACAGCCATTTTCCAGGTAACTGTACCAGCTACTATCATCAAATCGGCTTGTCTCGGAGTAGCACGAAAAGCCTCCATTCCAAATCTGGAAATGTCGAAACGAGACATGGCCGATGCCATCATTTCAAAAGCACAGCATGCAAGACCAAACGCTACCGGCCACAAAGCCGATTTTCTGCTCCAATTCAGCAAAGCATCCACTGACGTTACCATCAAGTTTCGTTTTAGATCTCCCGGCACCTCTATAATGGGATCCGCAAAGGGATGTTTGCTATGCGAAAGCCTCAGGGATTCAACTTCATTCCCTTCTCGTATATCCATATCAATATTTGGAATATCTGCCTCTTCAGGCATGTTTGACATCATGTTAGGCTACCTCCATTCGAGATCTTTTTTTCCCCATGCGTAAATCCAGCCAAAACCCAAAATTATTAAGAAAGCTGTCATTTGAAGTAGTGCAAATAGACCCAACTTCCCCAGTTGAACAGCCCATGGGTATACAAAAACTACCGCCACATCGAATATCACAAAAAGCAGAGCATACATGTAGTAGCGAAAATTGAATTGTCCCCAGCGGCCACCTATAGTCTCCATACCACACTCATATATATCGGACTTTATTGGATTAGGTTTAACAGGACGTATTCTGATACGCGAAAACAACAGGGAAAGCACCAACATGCTGCTGGGTACGATTATTGCGACGAGCGCAAATATCGCGATTAAACCGTACTGTCGGAAATAGTCCTCAAGCATAGAAAATCCCCTCTAGGGGACATCCTGGAATATATCACAGGTTTTATAGGTTATCAAGCCAAAAATGGCCCAAAACTTCAGCATTCTCTAAAATCTTCCCCCTTAATTAAAACACTTTATCGAATGAAACAGCTTCAATCACAAAAAGCTCTAACGCCAAATCTTCGTCCAGTATGCCCTGTTTAATATACCAATCTGCTGTAATAATTTGGTCATACAAAAAAGATATTCTTTCCCAAGATACCAATTTAGCTTGACCAATAGTCTTTTGTACAACAAAGTCAGATTTTATTTGAAGCCGGCCTCCAATATCGGAATAGGGTGTCTGTGTTTCCTGTAATTCTTTCGCTAAGGTTACAAGCCGTAACTGACGCCCAAGCATACTCAAAATATATGTAACTCCAGCACCACCTGATCTTATCTTTTGTATGAATCGTAGTGCTAAGTCACCCTTGCTTTCAATAACTGCGTCTACCGCGTCAAAAATTCTCGCTTCTCTGACGTCCGAGACTAACCCTGAAACCTGGCCTTCATCAATTAGATCTTCTCCTGCATATAAGGTCAATTTCTCTATTTCAGTATCTAAGGTCCTCAAATTCACCCCAACATGATTGATTAAAAGCATCAATGCTGATGGAGATATCTTGGATCCACGCTCGCCAACTCTTTGTCGTACCCATAGTGCCAAATCCCTTCTTCTAGGTGCAGGACAGCTTTCTATTTTGGTTTTTCCTCGAAGTTCTTTCAACATCCAGTTATCAGATTGTAACAATCCATCAACAAATACTAGTTCAGTTGATTCCGGCATAACCCCCAAGTAAGTGCTCAAACCTTTCCAAGAGGCCGTAGAGCCCTTCTTCAAATCTCCACGTTTGGACAACCTGGAATCAAAACTGCTCAAGAGATTTCTGACTATTACAAACCTGGTCGTAGATAAAAATGGCATAGCATCACAAGTTAGCTTCAACTGTTCTAGAGTTAGGTTTGGATAAGAAAATCTATGCCAATTTGATTCCAATAAATCCTCAAACCCACTATCCTTTACAAGCTTCGTCAAAGCTTCTTCCGCCAGAAATGGATCTCCATATATTAAGACACTAGACACATCACCTTCATCTTAGTTTGATAGACAAATAGTAACCTTTATTTAACTTACGGGCCACTATTTTTTTGCCGAAGTCTGAATCGAGGTAGATAGAAAGAAGTTGTCGTTACATGTATCCTTTAATATGAAATGCAAATAGGATTAATTGGACTGAGTTCGAGTGGCAAAACTACCATATTTAGGTGTTTGACTGGGGTAACTCAAACTCTAAGAAAGACAGGGTTGGATAGAGGCAAGACAGAAGTCGGAATGGCCAAGGTAGAAGATCCACGTTTGGACGAATTGGCCAAAATCTTTCGACCAAAAAAAATCATTCCAGCAGAAATAACTTACTTCGATATCCCAATATCAGACCCTACAGCAACTGACCAATTAACGGTTAGCGGTCAATATTTAAATCAACTACAACTTGCTGATGCTTTCGTTCAAGTTATACGAGCTTTCGAAGATCCTCGTATCCCTCATCCAGAAGGTGGAGTAAACCCAAACCGTGATATTGAAATTATTCGTGGCGAACTCGTTTTATCTGATTTGTTAATATTGGAAAAACGATCAGATAAAGTCAAAGAATCACTTAAGAGTTCGAAGGGTGCCGAACGAGACAGAATTATGAAAGAACAAGTTTTCCTTGAAAAACTTAAGCAAGGACTGGAGGACAAAGTCCCGTACCTAGAGGAATCCCTCAGCAGTGAGGAAACCAGATTTATAGCCAACTACAATCTGCTTGCTACAAAACCCATGATCACCGTCGTCAACGTTGACGATAGTCAGCTAGAAAATGCCATTGAAATCAATTTAACGAAAAAACACATTCAGGAACTTACAGGGCAAAGTGGTGTAGTTTTCAACGCAAAGTTAGAAGCCGATTTAATGCAATTATCTCAAACCGAACAACAAGAATTTAGAGAATCCCTAGGACTCCCCTATTCATGTCTTCATCAACTTACCAAGGCTACCTTGGACATTATGGACATGTGCACATTCTTGACAGTTGGCAGTGATGAAGTTAGAGCCTGGTTAATAACAAATAATCAGAGCGCTGTCTCTGCGGCAAGGAAAATCCACTCGGACATCGAACGCGGTTTTATAAGAGCAGAGGTGATCGGTTATGACGATTTTATGAGTCATCGTTCCATGACAGCGGCAAAGAAACAAGGACTCGTGCGTTCTGAAGGCAAATCGTATCCCGTAAAAGACGGAGATATCATCAACTATCTGTTTAACGTTTGATAACCATACCCTTTCACGGGTATTAGTTAATCTTAATATTGTTAACTAGGTAATATTTTAGTTTTCATAGAAATTAGCCTACTACGGTCAAGCTTGATATTCTTATCCCAGCAAATTTGGCGAGGCAAAAATGTACGTAATTGGGACGGCCGGCCATGTGGACCATGGAAAATCAACGCTCATACACAAACTAACCGGCATAGATCCGGATCGTCTCCCTCAAGAAAAAGAACGCGGCCTAACCATCGAGCTGGGATTTGCCTGGTTCAGCTTACCGTCTGGTAGGGAAGTCAGTATTGTAGATGTGCCAGGCCACGAACGTTTTGTCCGTACAATGCTTACAGGTATCGGAAGCATAGACTTGGCTCTGTTAGTGATTTCGGGAGACGAAGGCATCATGCCTCAGACTCGAGAGCACCTAGCAATTCTGGATCTACTAGAAGTTAAGAGAACGATAGTAGTTATGACAAAAGCAGATTTAGTAGACGGGGATTTTTTGGACATAGTTCAAATGGAAATCGAAGATGCTCTTAGAGGAACAGTTTTTCATGGGTCTCAAACGGTAACAGTTTCAGCAATATCTGGGTATGGTATGGAAGAGCTAAAACAGGTAATAGACACAAGTTTATCGGACACAGATTCTCGAGAGGATTTAGGTCGTCCCAGACTCGCCATAGATCGTATATTTTCAAAAACTGGGTTTGGAACCGTTGTAACTGGCACTCTACTAGATGGTAGCCTAACAATCGGCCAGGAAGTAGAGATAATTCCTTCCTATCAAAAAGCTAGAATTAGAGGTCTCCAAGTTCACAAAAAAAAAGTTACAACAGTTCACCCAGGTAGAAGAGTAGCAGTTAACTTATCCGGTATAAATAACCACAATGTAAATCGGGGCCACATGATAACTAACCCTGGATGGTTTAGACAAACGAAATTGGTGGACGCGAGAATAAGATTGATTCAATCGTCACCACGAGCCTTAAAACACAATGCTAGGGTAACTTTCCATCTTTTGGCTGGTGAAACTTTCGCTCGGGTGCGACTTTTAGACAAAAAACAACTGTTACCTGGAGAAGAAGGTTGGGCTCAAATTCATCTAGAAGATCCCATTGGTTTAGTAAAAGGCGATTTTTTTGTCGTTAGAGACACGACAACAACACTTGGGGGAGGCAGAATAGTTAATCCATATCCCAAGCGCCACAAACCCTTTGTGGAATCTGTTTTAAGAGGACTAGAAAAAGCCCAAGATGCTTCACCTGAAGAAGTTCTCTTAAGTGCCTTAAATCAATGTGAATATGCTACGGTCAAAGTCCTAGCACAAAACCTTAACCAAACCATTTCCGCAGTGGTGCAAACTGCTAAGACCCTTTCCGAGAGAGATGGGCTCATTTTATTGGGTGCCACATCTAATCCGTCAACTCTCGTAATGTACTCAGTAGCTGGATGGATAGGAATCCAAAAGGTTACTAAAACCTTCCTGGCAGAACATCATAAGGCGTTCCCACTTCGGAAAGGAGGATCCAAGGAAGAACTACGAAGCCGGCTAAAACTCCCAGGCTCGTTGTTTAGCCTTGTGGTGACGAAATTAATAGCAGACAACATCTTGGTTGAAGAACTTGGACTTATAAGATTGCCTAACCATAAACCAACCCTTAATACAGCCCAATACAAAGTAGCAACTGACTATATTGGAATGCTAGATTCTAAACCCTTTAATCCTCCGACGGATGATCCTCCAGATCAGGATTTGCTCTCTTTACTAATAGATAGAGGCAAGGTTGTAAAGGTCAGTACAGATATAATCTTCTCTGCACTTGCCTATACTCAGATGCAGGAATCGATAATAAAGTACATTAAAGAACATGGCAAAATTAACGTCTCTGACGCTCGTACCCTTTTGAATTCTAGTCGCAAATACATTTTACCTCTGCTGGAACATATGGATGAACGTCAGATAACCAAACGAGTTGGCGATGAGAGGATATTAAGATAACTATGAGCCTAGACCTAAATAAAGCAATAAGAAAGATTAAAGAAATAACACAAGGACACGCAAAGGAATTCAAAGACCGAGTAGCACGTATACAGCTGAGTGTAGAACACATGGAAGGATCTACAAGAGAAGGAATAGTCGAAAAGCTCCGTTCCGTGAGTAATCGTCCCTTTCTTTGGGCCGGGGCTACCGAAGGTCTGGGGCAAGCGTATGAACCAGATCCTATTCCCCAAGCCTTCTCAGTCGCTTCTACCGATGGCTCTCATATAGACGTCGATAGGCACCTACCTATACCTTGCGCTCTAATTAACGTTGGTGGCTGCATAATACGCTACAATCTTAGAACAAAATCCGATTTCTTTAGCGAACCTGAAGTTTATCATGGAGAAGGACTTTATCTTAAAGGAGATACCAACGTAGTAGACGAAGTATATATTGAAGGCTCGACACTGGGTATGCTCCGAACTGTTAATGAAATAGAAACCTTAACTAATATAATTGCAGAATACCAAGATGACTCTCCTATTTTAGGGCTGATGGACGGTTCCTTGATACTGTGGCAAGTTTCTGGACCAGGTGTTCACCATCTCGTCAAAAAGCGGGTCATAGATCAAACCTTTATACCTGCAATGGATAAACTAGAAAACCTTTCTAAGACCAAGACCCTGGCAATAGCATCCTATGTCAGCATGCCTCGGTCTACTGATGTCGTTAACACTCTACGACTATACTTATGTCAATCTGCCGACGAAAAGTGCTCTGGCCTTTGTTCTATACGTAAATCCCTGTCATCACCCTGTAATATAGTTAACAATATTTTGGATCGCGATGTTTTTGCAGTCCTCCTAAAGGAAGGACAAAGATCTTCGGTTTTTAGTTCTACTTCCGTGATAATGAAGGATTATGGAAAGCATAGCATTTTCTTTTTTTATGTTAACAACGGGTGGGAAATTGGACGAATAGAAGTGCCAGAATGGATAGCCAAAAACCCAGACTTGCTTTCTCTTACACACACACTAATCCTAGACCAATGTCGGAAGGGTCTAGGTTATCCCGTCGCTGTCTCAGAAGCGCACGAGCAAGCTGTTTTGACAGCATCAGATCGACGGGCATTTCAAGATATGCTGCTAGCTCACACCAATGAATCCCTTTCCTCAAACAACACATCTCAAAAAGTTCGATCTAAACTACTACCCTGGCTCTAACACCAAGCTTATTTGCTGTAGACCCCTTTCTAGCTGAGACTTCAACAGCTAAAATAGGTCTATGCGCAATCTATTAGACCGCCCCATTGCAGAGGTAATTGAAGCGAATATTGAAACCTTCAAAGCCCAATGCTACGAACTTTATAAGTCACCACCTCTTGGATCGCTTGTAAAAGCAGGCGATATACCCGTGTATGGCATAGTCATAGATATAGCTACAGAAGGATTAGACCCATCAAGGCCTATCGCTGCACGTGGGTTCTCGGCTACAACAGAACAGGAGATCTACACGCAAAATCCCCAACTAATGGAATTACTGTGTACAAAGTTCCGAGCTATAGCAGTTGGATTTTCCCGCGATAATCTTTTAATCCAAGGATATCCCTTTGAACCACCTAGAATCCATGCCTTTGTCCATGAATGCCTATCTGATGAATTATCAGATTTATCGTCAAATCCAGATTTCATCCACTTGCTACTACAGCATCCTGAGGTGAAAGATGAAATCCTAACGGCAAGTATTATCAGCATTTCCAAACAAACAAACAATCGTGAAGCGTTCTTAGTGAGAGCAGGAAAAACATTGGCGATAGAATTGACTGGCCAAATGTCACGCCTCAATGCCATACTGAGAAAACTAAAGCAATGAGTCCGCACTTTGTTCCAACAGGAAACCCTACTTTAAAACCTAAGAAGATCAATAATGCCTAGTCAACAAGAGCCATTCCAACATGAAATCATTGGGCGAGTAGTAGACGGTTCCCTTAGTCGTGGACTGGAGATCAAACTTGAGTCATCCATCTCAATTGAAGACATAAACAATGGAACTTATGTCGTAATTCAAGGGAAACACAACCGATTCGTTGCCATGGTAACCGACCTAAGTTTGGGAGCTGCGGACCAAACCCTAAAATTTAGTCTACCCGATATGTCGGACCCATTGATACGGGAAATAATAACTGGAAGCCTAACCTATAATAGCCTTTCTGTACGCCCAGGAAAGATATTACCTGCTGTTAGAGGCGACCAGTCTGATACCACAGAAGCAAGAACGATTCCAGAGTTTTTCTCTCCTGTTTTTCGTGCATCTCAAGACGATATGGAGTCCATATTTGGGAAAGAAAATGAAAACAACTTCTTTATAGGACATCCATTAGATATGGACACCAAGATCTGCGTAGACCCTAGGCAATTGATCAAACGATCATGCGGTGTTTTTGGAAGAAGCGGAACAGGAAAGACATTCCTTGCTCGTCTACTAATGATCGGGGTGCTCCAGCACACAGAGGCCTCAAGCTTAATATTCGACATGCATAATGAATATGGGGAAAGCGGCCAAGACAACGATCGAGGAGGTGCAGTTAGCGGCTTAAAGACCCTTTTTCCAGGCCAAGTATCCATATTTACCTTAGATGAAAAGTCGTCAAAACTACGCAAAGCTAGATACGATGAAGTCGTCAAAATTGGTTATAGCGATATAGAACCAGAAGATATAGAATCGTTGACCCAAACACTTAACCTTTCAGATGTGGCTGCCTCGATTCCCTTTACACTTAAGAATAGATTTGGCAACAAGTGGTTCAAACGACTAGTTGAGGTAGAAGGAACAGCAGCATCAGACCTCGCATCCGAACTTGAGGTTCAACCTCAGGCTATGCGGGCCCTAAGAAACCGTCTCCTAAGATTAACCCGTTTCGATTTCGTAGATGAAAATCCCCAATATAACTCCCTAGAACGGCTGCTAGATAAATTGAAGGATGGCATGCATGTCGTATTAGAATTTGGACGCCATGGAAACGACCTCACCGCCTATATTTTAGTAGCGAACCTTCTTACACGACGTCTCCACAATAAATATAGAGAACTCACCGAAGAGTCTGATGCTGACAGTGGTGCGGGTCCAAAACCTTTAGTAATTTGCATAGAGGAAGCCCATAGGTTTCTAGCTCCTGGCATAGCCTCTCAGACCATTTTTGGCCAAATAGCCCGAGAAGATCGAAAGTTTAACATTACACTTATGGTTATAGACCAGCGCCCTTCGGGAATAGACTCGGAAATTATGAGCCAGATAGCTACACGAATATCATGCTTATTAAACGACGAGAGGGATGTAGACGCCGTCCTGTCAGGTAGCCCGAATAGCCGAGAACTTAAATCTGTCCTTTCAAGGCTGAATTCTAAACAGGAAGCCCTGTTTTTTGGAGACGCGATTCCTATGCCTATCCTAATTCGAACCCGGACCTATGGTGATGATGAACATTACAGTGACCTTACATCACCAGCTTGGAAAACGGGCCACCAGAGTAGCTCTTGCGACAAAGACGCAAACAGGGACCTCGATGCTTTGTTTGGTGACAGATAATAAATTAGAACCTTCTGCAGATACGATCCAAACAAACCATTAAATTATTTGATCTCTTATCTCTTTTAAAATATCTATGTTTTTCCGATCAGGTCCATTACCTTCAAAGCCAGGGACTTCCAAGAAAAAAGGAAGCTCCTTGAAAGAATCATAACTCATGATATTTTCGAATCCCTGTTTCCCAATATATCCTTCGCCTATATTTTCATGGCGATCTACCCCGGCCCCAAGTTCGTATTTGGAATCATTAGCATGTACAGCCACTAACCTTTCTAAGCCAATTTCTCGGTCGAATTCCTCCATAGCCCTTTCTAGACCCGTTTTAGAACCAATATCATAGCCTGCTGCGAAAGCATGCTGAGTATCCAAACAAACCTTAACTCTTGGGCTATCAACTCTATCTATTATCCTGCCAATCTCGCTAAACTTGGACCCTATATGATGCCCCATACCAGCAGTATTTTCTATAGTCAACCATGGGCCATTCGGAGAATGCTCTAAAACTGATAAAATGCTGTTCACCGTTTGATCTAAAATAGCATCAAAGCCAACTCCCTTGTGGCTCCCGGGATGAAAAATGATCCCTTCAGCGTCGATTTCCGCTGCCAATTTCATATAGTTGACTAGTGAGCATATACCTTTCTCAACTTTTACGGGATCCGGGTTGCCTAAATTGATAAGATATATACAATGTAGGAAAATGGGACCAATACCTGTCTTCTTAGCTCTAGATTTAAAGGCGTCTAAATTTTCAACAGGAACCTTTTTAAATAACCAACTTTGGGGAGATGACCCAAAAATTTGAATAGTCTCACAACCTATTTCCATTCCCCTATCTACTGCATTTTCAATGCCCCCAGAGGTTGATACATGTGCCCCTATTTTCATTTAACTTTCTCCAATGCCAGATTCACCAATGATTATCGGATATCTTGTGAACACCGGCAAGGTTCTAACCAGACGTTATGAAAGCTCTGTTCTTAGAATCACCAGGTCAGCATCCAAGGTTTCATGTTAAAGAAATTCCATTACCCAGGCTCGAACCCGATGAAATTTTAATAAAAGTACAAGCTTGTGGATTTTGCTATCACGATCGCCTAATAATCTCTGGTCAACTCAGAAGAGGTGTAACTTTCCCAATAGTTCTTGGGCATGAAATCTCTGGTCTAGTAGTAAAAAGCGGCCACCACGTTAAGGCGTTAATTCCTGGGGATCACGTGGTATGTCTCCCCATAAATGCCTGTGGTTTATGTGAACATTGCGGTAAGAATAGGACCAGCCAGTGTAATAATGGAATTGCGCTAGGACATAATGCCCAGGGAGGATTGGCCGAATTCATTAAAGTGCGCGAATTCAGCGCGATTAAGATACCCACCAATATAGGATGGGACCAAGCTGCAATATTGGCTTGTCCGATCGGTGTCGGATTGGAGGCTTTATCCCTAGTAAAAGCCACTAAAACAAAACAAATCGCGGTAATAACAGGAGCAGGAGGCGGCCTCGGTGTTCATTTAGTCCAATTGGCTAAAATAAAGGGATTTAAGGTTCTTGCCATAACGTCACATACGAGGAAGGAATCAATTCTCTTGGAAATGGGTGCTGATCAAGTAGTCGCTAACGAGGAGCTAGGCTTCTCTGAGATAGTCAACGCCATGACCGCAGACGCGGGAGCAGATTTGATCCTCGATACTGTGGGGTCCCCTCTATGGCCCCAAACTTTCCTCTCGCTTGCCAAACATAGTCTATTAATAATTCTGGGTGAGGTTACCGGAAAGGAAATCCACCTGAATCTAGCAGAATTAATTTTTCGTGGCGCAACAATTACTGGTCACACAGGAGTAAGTAAAAACAGTGTTCTGGAATCCGTGCAGTTGGTTCACAAAAAAAGGATTAATCCCGTCGTTTGGAAAACTTTTCCAATGGGAAATATTCTCTATGCTTCAAAATTGCTTGAAAACCAAGACCCCGTAGGTAGAATTGTGTTAACACCCAATTGGATTTAGAGATTTTCCCAAAAGCTAGCCATTTGATAAGCCATAGCTAGTAAGATTGCCATCCCATACTCACTCTTGGTAGTAGGTCAAACTGCTGGTAAAATAGGACTATAACAATTGGCAGGTAATTATTATGGCCAACTCGAATTTGTATGTATCCCAATATATTAAGTTAAACGGTGTTTATCTGCGCTATTTGGATTGGGGTACTAAAGACAAGCCTTCATTAATTTGTCTTCACGGTAATTCTGGGCAACTTCACATTTGGGACGAGTTCGCCGAGAGAATGTCAAGGGATTACCATGTGTATGCTATAGACCAACGAGGACATGGAGAAAGCAGCTGGGCACTAGACGGATATCACCGGAACAATTACGTATCAGACCTAACAGCTTTTATCGACGCCATGGCAATTGAAAAGGTCGTTCTTGTAGGTCTTTCGATGGGAGGCTGGAATTCCCTTCTATACGCCAAGGCCCACCCAAAGAAAGTTGATCGTTTCGTAATGGTAGATATAGCTCCCGAAGGTAGCCCCGAACTTAGAGAACAACGTAAGAATTGGCGGCCCGCTCCCCTAGAATTTTACACACTTGCTGAAGTCCTGGAGTGGGCAAAAGAAAATGATCCGTGGGCCACTGAACAGCGTAGACAAAAAGACATTGCCAATAGAATCCGCCAGCACCCAAACGGCATGTGGCGCTGGAAATGCGACCCAGCTATAACAACCTACCATCTACCAGATAACATCGAACCCGAATATATTCAACGATACTGGACCGCAGTGGAAAGCGTGGAATGTCCTTTCCTGGAAGTTCGCGGGGGAAAAAGCATAACTGTAGGAGACGAAACTATCCGAAAAATGAAAAACATTAACAAATTATTCTCCTCAGTAGATGTGCATGATGCAGGTCACGTCGTTACTGTGGACAAACCAGCAGAATTTATAAAAGCTACTAGCGAATTCTTAGCAGTTTAAGAAACATTAGCCAAACTTAAAATTAAGTTTGGTTGACTTTTATGGCAGGGGATCAGACAATCACTTGCACACGATACCCAGGAGGTTATTAATGACTGACTTGTCCCCAAAAGATGTGATAGCCATGGGTAAAGCCGTCGGCCTTGAGATCAAAGAACCAGATTTATCTGAAGTTACAGAGGTATTGAACGCCATTATTGAAGCTGTGGACGAAATTAATCCACCGGGCCTAGAAAATGTGGAACCATTGCCAATAATTCTGCCTCCTGTAGGAAAAGAGGAGTAAATTGAATAAAGGCGATCTGCCTTTTCTATCTATTTCCGAGTTAAGTTACTACATCTACAAGAAGGATGTATCTCCTGTCGAAGTTGTAGAAGCTCATCTAGATCGTATCGATAAGCTTGATTCTAAACTCCACGCCTTCATCACGGTCTGTCGAGAAGATGCCCTAAAAGCTGCAAGAAAGGCTGAGGAAGATATTTCTAGGGGAATCTATAAAGGGCCAATTCATGGAATACCCCTGGGGGCAAAAGACCAATGGTGGGCGAAAGGAGTTTTAACGACCTGCGGATCTACTATTCTTAATAACTTCGTTCCAAATGAAGACGCAACCGTTATAGATAAACTTAAAGAAGCTGGTGGGATTCTTCTCGGCAAAACTAACATGACCGAGTTCGCTATGGGTTACACCCAGCACTATCCATATGGAACCCCTAGAAATCCATGGAATTTAGATCACATGCCTGGCGGCTCTAGTGCAGGGTCTGGGTCAGCTCCTGCAGCTTTTCTATGCCCAGCTGCTCTAGGGGAAGACACAGCTGGATCAATCAGAGGACCGGCTTCTTACTGTGGAATAGTGGGCTTGCGGCCTAGCGTGGGACGTGTGAGTCGATATGGACTCATAGGATCTAGCTACTCTATGGATGTAATAGGACCTCTGGCTAGAACAGTAAAGGACACAGCTCTAGTTCTGGAAGCTATAGCAGGACACGACCCTAAAGACAAATACACATGGAAGGCTCCTGTTCCAACATATTCTTCCATGCTTGATGGAAACATAAATGGCCAGCGTATCGGGATAATTACGGATATGATGGATGCCCCCTCACTAGAACCGGAAGTAAGAGCTGCTGTTAGAACGGCTGCGACTGTACTTGAAGAAATAGGAGCAAAAGTATCAGAAGTATCATTTCCATTCATAAGTAACGCTGGATCTATAGCAAGTCCAATCTATATGGTAGAGGGTGCAGCCAATCAGTGGGACAACTTAACCAAACGACCCGATGAATATGAACGCAATATGAGACTCACTTATTTTACGTCAGCTCTAATCCCGGCACAAACTTATTATAAAGCTCAACGATTAAGAGAGCTTTTTCGCGTCGGCTTCCTAAAACTATTTGAAAAGTACGACGCAATCCTCTACCCAACTCAACCTACACCTGCGATGAAAATCATCGAGACTGGGGGATTCGGAACCAAGGACAGCGTTCTCGCCGATCTGAGAGGTAGAAGAGCCTTCGGCAACGCCGCAAATCTGGTTGGATCCCCTTCTCTATCCGTTCCCTGTGGCTTTTCGAAATCCATGCTACCAATAGGTATGCAGCTAATAGGGAAACCGATGGAAGAAGAAACAATCCTAAAGATTGGCCACGCATATGAAAAAGCTACAGAATGGCATACCATGCGGCCTAATCTATAACCTGATAGACAGGAAAACAATATGAACAAATCCGATTTACCCTTCTTAACAGTCAATGAACTGTCGATAAAGATTAAGTCCAAAGAAGTCTCTCCTGTAGAAGTAATAGAAGCTTACCTGGAACGGATAGAAGCGCTTGAACCTCAGCTCCACTCATACATTACAGTCTGTGGAGACCAAGCGATCGCGTTAGCGAAAAAGGCTGAAAACGAAATAGTATCTGGGGAATACCTAGGGGCTTTACACGGAATCCCAATTGCATGCAAGGATCAATGGTGGACCAAAGGGATACGGACAACCGGAGGGTCTACTATTCTTCAGAACTTCATTCCTGACCAAGATGCCACCGTAATGTCGAAAATAAGAAAATCCGGAGGTATCTTAATCGGGAAAACTAATTTGACAGAGTTCGCCATGGCTTACACATACCGCTACCCTTATGGAATTCCGACAAATCCGTGGGATATAACTCGTATGCCAGGAGGCTCTAGTGCTGGATCAGCATCTGCCACCGCTGCATACACCTGCGCAACTTCACTGGGTGAAGACACCGGAGGTTCCATACGAGGCCCAGCAGCTTATTGTGGAATAGTTGGGCTTCGCCCGACTCAAGGAAGAGTTAGTCGCTATGGTTTGTTAGGTTCTAGTTGGTCACAAGATACTATTGGGCCAATGTCGAGAACCGTGGAAGATTGCGCTATTACCTTGGAGGCTATAGCGGGTTACGATCCCAAGGATAAATATACTTGGAAGGTTCCCGTTCCAAACTACCTAGAGCAGCTCAACCAAAACATCCAGGGCCTACGTATAGGAGTGCTCAAAGAATGCACCTATTCCGATAACGTCGATGTAGAAGTACAAGAGTCAACGTTGGCTGCGATAAATAAATTAGACGAATTAGGTGCAAGGATTTCCGAAATATCCTTCCCGGATTCCATTAACGCTAGGGCTATTACGTCGGCAATCACCTATCCAGAAGGTGCTTCCACACATAGCCAGTTGATGCAAAATCACATCAGAGACTACGACCATAACATGCGAATTACACTACTCGCAGGAAGTCTAATTCCTGCACAAACATACTACAAAGCCCAACAACTTAGACAAGTAGTTCGTGAAGGATTCCTCAAACTATTTGAATCTGTTGATCTAATCGCCCTACCCACATCAGCCTCACCAGCACCCAAGATTATTGACCAACCAGGACTTGGCTCCAAAGAGGCCTTCTTGGAAGAAACATTCGCTCCCAAGAAAACTTTAACGTCGCTAAGCAATCTGACCGGCACACCTTCTATATCCATACCGTGCGGTTTTTCAAGTGACGGACTGCCCATAGGGCTGCAACTTATTGGACGTCCCATGGACGAGGTTACCGTGTTGAAGGCAAGCTATGCTTATCAGCAAGCGACTAATTGGCATAACCGAAGACCACCTATTTCCTGAAAGAAATAAGCATAACCAAATTCACGATATAACGGGCCGCCGGTTATGCCAGTTAGTCGCTTGCTGATAAGCATATCCCACGTTCAACACCGTACTATCTTCACCAGGCCTGCCTATTATCTGCAACCCTACCGGCAATCCTTCAGAGTTAAACCCACAGTTCACAGACAGAGCAGGACAACCAGCTAGGTTAACTGGATGTGTGAAACTGCGGCGTCCATACAAATCAGCTTTTGCATCAGCTCTATTCTGAAGGCCTGTAGGTGGTGGCACCTTAGGAGCGGTTGATGGTGACGTTGGGTATACTAAAACATCATAAGAATTTAGAACTTTCAATAGTCTTTCCCGCCAGACTTCTCGCAACTGTTGGGCCTTATAATAAGTCTGAGCTGGAATCAAGCTACCAACTAAATTAACAAGCCTAAGTTCATGTTGATACATATGGGAATGATTCCGTATAATTTCCCTGTGCATAGCCGCCCCCTCAACCAATCCTATAGTCATAGAATACGTAGCACAATGGACTATCTCTGGAAGTGAAATTTCTTCCACAAACTCGGTTAACTTTCGCAAAACATCTATGGCTACTTCTACCGTTGTTCTTACCTCTGGGTCAACATCATCAGTATAAATCCTCTCCCTGACAACCCCGATTTTTGTTCCACGTATATCCCCATTTAGAGAAGATATATAATCCGGAACAGCCTTCTTCCAAGTATATGGATCCAAGGGATCATATCCAGAAATTGCTTGCAGAGTCATAGCACAGTCCTCTACTGTTCTAGAGATAGGCCCCACAGTATCCATAGACCAGGATGCAGCAAGCAAGCCATGCCGACTGACCAGTCCCCATGTCGGACGCAACCCGGCTAGGCCGCAAAGTGAAGCAGGCCCTCTTATAGACCCACCCGTGTCCTCTCCGAGTGACGTAGCGCACATAAAGGCGGCCGTTGCTGCAGCTGATCCTCCACTAGAGGATCCACTATACCGGCTCGTATCCCAAGGGTTTAATGGAATACCATAAGGAAAGTTATGGTTAGTTGTTATAGCGTACTCTGTCATATTGGTTTTACCAATTAAAACAGCTCCGGCATCCTTTAACTTTACAATACAGGTGGCGTCACGGTCGGGAGTCCATCCTCGCAGGATTTCTGATCCGGCTGTTGTTTGAATATCTTTGGTTAACAATTGATCCTTTACAGCTACCGGAATTCCATGTAACGGCCCCCTATATTGACCGGAAAGTATTTCACGTTCCGCCTGTTGAGCTGCATATAGAGCTTCATCTCTCGAAACTGTGATATATGAATTAAGCTTTGGATTTAAGGTCTCGATCCTGTCCAGATAGGATTTAGTTGCTTCTACAGGAGATATTTCCTTCGATTCAATCTTCTTTGAAAGCTCCGTTGCTGAATAAAAAGCTATATTAGAATTGTTCATTTAACCTTCCCATTTTGCGATTGTTTGCGGTAGCATTCAATGATTTTCCGAACCAGTGGGTGTCTACACTTTTTTTGATCTAACAGGACCCAAACCTCTTGGGTCGATCGTGAATTGGGAGGCAATCTAGACGATCTAGGATAAAGTCTTTTACCCAAGGTGAACCCTTTTAAACCAGATGCTCTTTAACTCTAGCTGCCACTTTTTCCAACTCATCCAATATTTCCCTTCCGGAAGGTGGAGCCAACCCTATGATCCCTCTATCAATCCCTGCCATTTCATATTGCTTTATGAGGTCTATATCCTGGGGCAACCCAAGCATTGTCATCCCAATTGAATCTGGATCCCTGCTCGCCTTAACAGCCAGCTGATTTAGGATAGTTCTACCTGCACTAATTTCTTGCAAAGATTCTTTTGCAGTAGGAAGCCAACCGTTTCCGTGAGTTATTATTCTCTTAAACACTTTCTCGGTTGTACCTCCAAAGTAAATTGGAGGATGTGGTTTCTGCGCAGGTTTAGGATAAGATCGGATTAGCGGGAAATCGTAGTATTCTCCATGAAATTCCGCCTCATCATTAGTCCACAGTTTTTTCATAACTTGAATGCATTCCTTGGTTTGATTCCATCTGTGGTCGTAATCCACTCCCATTATCTCACCTTCTTCTCTCAGCCATCCCAAACCTACACCCAATAAAAACCTTCCTCTCGAAAAGTGATCTAGTGTCGAAATCCTCTGGGCTAAATCTAAGGGATTATGCTGCGGCACCAGGGAAATGCTGGTACCTATAGTTATACGTTTGGTTACAGCAGCCGACATAGCTAGGGCGATATAAGGGTCCACATTATCACTTTTGATCGCCACTATGGCAGGATCATCAGTCTTAAAGTAGGAAGATTGAACTTCAAACGCTTTCTCCCCTAGCGGAACAACGATATGTTCAGGTAGCCAGAATGAATCAAAACCCAAATCTTCTACTTTTCTTGCGACATCAACAATCTCTAATTCTGGCCTGAAATGGGTAATATTAATTCCAATTTTCACCGACTTCGCCTCCATTCATGTGAACCTATGTTAACAATAGTTGTGGCATTACGATACCGCTTCTTCTCATAGCTGATCCAGACCTAAAACATGGTACCCCTAACCAAAACCGAGTACAGATTCAAATCTAACCACCATCAAGCCATAAACATTTTCGGATATTTTAATGAGACTAGTTAGTTGATGAACGCTCCCTACGGCGTCTTAGGCGTAAAAATTCGAAGAATCTCCCGACTTCTCCCTGGTCCCACAAGACCAAAAACTGAGCTGCTATAAAAATAGAACTATACGTGCCCACTATAGTTCCTATTATCAGTACTAACACGAACTCCTTAAGTGTATCACCGCCTATAAAATATAAGGCGAAAAGAGCAAAAAGCGTAGTACAACTGGTACCTAGGGACCTCCCCATACTTTCCAAAATACTTACATTAACGGACTCTGCCAATGGCCGGTCTATATTCCGAGCTACATTCTCTCTAATTCGATCAAAAACAACAATTGTGTCGTTGACGCTATAGCCCGCTACGGCCAATAACCCAACTATAAGCATGGCATTAACCTCTAAATCTACGACTTTCCCTAATACTGAGAAAATGCCAATAATAATTAGCAAATCGTGGAAAAGGGCTAATAACGCTGACACACCATAACGCAGAGGATTTGGTATGCTTCTAAAGGCCCACGAAATAAACAAAAGAATGGCAAAAGCAGCGACTAAGACAGCTATGATCGCGTTTCGCACGGTCTCACCAGCCACCTCTGGTGACACAGTATCAACGTTCGGCACACTGGTAACTTCTGCCACTTCGTCGGTTAGGTACGCTTGAATTAATTGAAGCTCACCCTTTTGGAGTTCTTTAGTTCTAATAAAAACCGTCCGAGAATCCATCTGCTGGACCTTGGACTCTTGATGGTCTATTTCTCCAAGGGCTGCACGAATCTCATGCTCGGTGACGTCCTCGATAAAGCTCATTTCAATAGCTGATCCGCTAGAGAAGTCTATACCGGCCCTTAAGGGGGGTGGAATTATTAAGGAAATAACGCCTGGCAGAATGACAAGAGCGGAAAGCAAAAAATACCATTTTCTTTTCGAAACCACATTCATTATTAACTTCGTTCCATCCCTTTATAGGTTACGCCTTTTAGCCCTTCAGGCGAGTAAAACTTAAGCCTCGTTCCGAGTGGAGTATAGACAAGAAATGTCAAAAGAGCCCTTGTTACAACGATCGCGGTAAACATGCTCAACGAGACACCAATAGCTAGAGTAATTGCAAATCCTGTTATTCTCGGTTCACCTAGCTCTCTACCGAAAAAGAACAAAATTCCACATGTTATTAAAGTGGATAGATTACTATCACGTATGGCCGGCCAGGCTCTGCGAAAACCGATTTCTATAGCCGACATTAGGCTTCGCCCAGACCTCAACTCCTCTTTAAGCCTTTCAAAAATGAGAATGTTAGCATCCACAGCCATCCCTATAGATAACACCAAGCCAGCTAATCCAGATAATGTTAGCGTGACGGGAATCATTTTAAAAACCGACATAAGCATTAAACCGTACAACAAAAGTGCCACAGAAGAAACTATGCCTGGAATTCTATAGTATAAAAGCATGAATAAACCGATTAATCCTAGGCCAACTGCTGCAGCTTTAAGGCTTGCTTTAAGCGATTCGTCTCCTAACAAAGAATCTACGGTACTCTCACGAACCAATTCAAGGGCTACTGGGAGACTACCTGACTGCAGTTGTATAGATAATGTTCTGACTTCACTAAAGGTAAAGTTCCCAGAAATGAACCCAGACCCTGCTATTATAGGCTGATTTACGACAGGACAAAGTATCATTTCGCCATCTAAGAAATGGGAAATGCATTTAGTCGGATCTCCAGCTATACGTGTTGTAAGATCTCGAAATACTCTAGTCCCATCACCATCAAAGACGAAATTGACGATAGGTTCTCCCGTAGTCTGTTGTGTGCTTGCGAAAGCTTGAGATAAATTATCCCCGGTCAAAGATTCTCCATTATTTCCGACCGCGGCCCTATCCTTAAAACTCGAGCAGTCCTGATTCAGACACGTTCGTTCTTTGAATAAAAGCTGGGCGGTTTCTCCTATAAGCTTCTTGGCTCCCTCTGCTCCCCCGGATATTTCAAAGCCAACAACTAAAATCGGTCGGTCCTCTGTGGATAATTTCGTTGATAACAATTCTTTCAATTCGTCATTTTGATCATCGGACCGCGAGGGGGTCTTAATTCTATATTTGCTCCCCATAGCTGGTGTAATTATAGGAGTTTCATATCCCATATCACTAAGTTCAAATCTCAAATCTTCACTAGAGGCCTGATTTTGAAAAATAACCCTCATAGTACCCGGGACTGCAACAAAGCTTGAATCTATAATTTGTCCAAACTTTTCCTCATATCTCGCCAATATCCCGGCATTCTCGTCAAGCGTAATATTGCGAATGAGGATTTCAAAGCCATTAGGAATTTGTACCGGATCGAGGAAATCAGCAGAGATATCTTCGATTCCCGATTCCTCTATAACTTTAACTAACCTTGCCTCTTGGACGGTATTACTGAAAGTGACATTTATATTAGAGTCACTAACCCCGGGCAACTGCACGATCACTCGATCTTCGCCTAGGCGCTGAACAATTGGTTCGGTAATACCAAAGGCATTCACGCGTCTTTCTATAGTATCTACCACACCATCCATAAGTAAGTCAGTAGTATCCTGTCGGATGAGATCAAAGGACTCCATCCGTCCAAGTTGTTCAATCATTTCTTCTTGCAGGGAAATATCTCGGTTATAATCAAGACTTGCTAATTCCAACTGATAATCCCTACCCTCTGTGGCAGTGACCCGTGGATCTATCCGTCCCTGATTGACAAAGAATTCTTCCAAGTCACTCTGATCTTGACCTTCCACAAAGGTAACCTCAAGTAAGGCAATATTAGCAGAAACAGCATCAACAGAATCTAAACCATAAGTCTCATCAGAAATTTGCTCCTTTAATTCCTCTTTCTGAGAATCATCTAATGCTTCTATCATAGTGGTAAACCTTTCTCCGTCCTCAGTTAACACTACGGCTATGGCATGTCCCAATTTTGCGATGGCGGATTGGATGAGGCCCTCAGATAATAGTGGATGAAAGAATAGGGCCAATTGAGTCTCATGATCGGCTGGATAGACCTGTATGTCATTAAGCGGATATATTTCATCCAGCCTGTTCCGCAATGTCTCGATTTCTTCGGGGTCAATATCGTCTGGCAAGCCCGTGACGATAAACACTGTACTCATACTCGTACTTACTTCGAAATCATCGTATCCAAGACCGGAAAAAACACTCGTTATCTGTTCCTTAACCGGACCTGCTTTAGCCACCAAGGAAACCTTAGTCCTCTCCTCACGATAATGGACGAAGTCCTCTACAGGCCCAATTTCCTCCTCCATAGTAACAACAAACTGATCAATTTCGTTATCTTCTAGATTAGGAACCTCCATCGTAAATCTTTCTCTCAGATAAGTATTAATGTTGGCACTACCTATCGCAAGGAAATCCAGTGCTCTTCTAACTTCCTGTTCTGATTTTGGTTCATCCAAAACCATATTTATATTAACCGTCTGCTCAGCGCTATAAACGAGATGAGCTCCCCCTTTTAGGTCAAGCCCAAGAAGCAGACCCACAGGGCCGTTATTATTTCTATCCAGCTGATTGCCTGGTAAATCTATTGATTCAAACCCAACAATTAGCCCTGCAAGCGTTATGAGCAAACTAATGAAAAATAATGTCCTTAAATTTTTTCTACGCAATTTATAAGCTCTTATTCATTTTATGTTTAGCATACCTCTCACTAATTCTATAGCATCTGTCCGCGTCCGAATTTCCCCAGACAGCCACGCTGATTCAACGCCGCCCAACAAACTGCCGAATTGAGGTCCTGGCTCGATCCCAAATATATTAATCAAGTCATGGCCAGTCAGCAAGCCAGGCTTTTCTGTTTTCTTATTCCATTCCTTATACGTCACTAGTGCATGGTTAACAACATCTACCTTGCGTCTCCAATCCTCGATATCCAGAAGTGGGCCCCTAGCCGCGCGATAATCAGCCAGGCCAAATAACAAAATTCCAGGCCCTTCACCCCCAAGATCTCTATATAAACGATAGATAGCCTTTTTTGTTGGCGGATTAGAATTATTGGTCAATTGAAATGGCCTTAAGTGGTGCTCTACTAGTAGCTCAACAAACTTTATGGCTTTTGAACTAAATCTGAGAAGTCGCATACGTTTTCTTGCTACCGCTGCTCCTTTTTTCCCATGCCCCAAAAAACGGGGCCTCCCGAATTCGTCGTTGGTCCTTGTATGTGGCTTTCCGATATCATGAAAAAGAGCCCCGAGTTTAACAAATGTTCGCCGATCGTAACCTAGCGTAAGGGGATGTAGGAAATATTTCTCTATCCAATCATCCCAGTAGACATCACACATAGACTCCTTGGTTTTATGTCGGGCTATAACAAATTCGACCTCCCCAACACTTTCTATAGTATGGTTAAACACGTCCCAATAATGTTCTTTAGGCTGGTCCACCTCCTTTGTGAAATGCAATTCGGGAATTATACGGCATAAGAGACCTAAATCGTCTAGTTTAGACAAACTATCTTTCGAACCATCTACGGAGAGAATAGCCAAAAGCTCGTCTCTAATTCTCTCAGCTGATACCAAGTCTATACAGCTTGAGTGCTTTTTTATATAACTTTCAGTTGTTGTTTCTAAAGTAAAACCCAACTCCTTCGCTAATCGTACCGCTCTCAACATTCGTAAAGGATCTGTTGGTATTGCACTAGCACCCGTTGTTCTAATGAGTTTTCGAGATAAGTCTTCCAGACCACCAGTGAAATCTATGACAAAATCTTGCCAATCGCTCCGAGTTACATGCTGTATTGGTAAAGCCAAGGCATCTACTGTAAAATCCCGAGCCATCATATTTTCTTGCAACGTCGTTTTCAAGGGAGTTAGGTCAAGGCAAAACCCATACTTCTCAAATGATACCTTAACTATAGAATGCCTAACCCATGGTTTAATGAATGCGCCTCCAAATATTCGAGCAATATCGTGGCCAAGATGTTCCACGTCACCATCAACGAGTAAATCCAAATCTTTAGGATCTCTATCAAGATAACGGTCTCTAATAAATCCTCCCACAACATAGATTTCTACATTTCTGTTAATCAACCATTGTTGGAAATTTGTGAGAAATGGCATATAACTTGGCGCCAAATTTAAATGTGTAGAGAAACCCGATATCATTAACAAATCAACAACTTTCGGTAGAGATTGCATCGTGATTACATCTCTTTCCCTCATTTATTACGTCTCGTTTTATCTTATAAAGCCTGTCGTTACCTAACAACCGTTCCACATAAAGTTTCCCGTCTAAATGATCTGTTTCATGCTCCAAAGCCTGAGCCAACAGATTATCTTCTGCCTTGATTCTAAAGGACCTTCCATCAATATTTATAGCCTTGACTTTAACCGTAACAGACCGTCCTACTTCACCTTGATAACCAGGTATACTAAGGCAACCTTCGGTTAACTCACGTCTACCTTCTCGCTTCACTATCTCTGGATTTATAAGTACTAGAGGTTTTATATCATCAGGACCCTGAATCACGGCAATTCGTAGAGGGACACCAATCTGATTTGCGGCAAGTCCTACACCATCGTTGGCATGCATAGTTTCAATCATATCGTCAATAAGTTTATTTATTTTGAAGTCAATCTTCGAAATCCTCGTGGTCGGGCGATCCAAAACTGGATGTGGTGCATAGATAAGCGACAAAACAGACAATGATCACACCTTACGATAAAAATTACACCAAATTATATCCTCACGCCATTTATTAGCACAAATCCACGGTTTGGAGACTAGAATCTATATCTACCACAATGACTTATATCTATATAATCATTTGGCATAGAAAACGACTCCTGTCCATATGGACTAAACTAGAAGAGGTACAGACAACTCACAATAACCAAACGGCCCCCTATTTATTCTGGTCTAGAGGGAAACATATTTCTAGAGCACATTTACTGGATCAACATCAACGCTCCACCCCTTGGGAAAGGTTCTTCCTTTTAACAAAAAGTGTGGGTTTAGTCCCCTGATAATTATGTGCCATCTATATCTTCCTCTAACTCTTGTAGGATGACCTGGGGCAGGTCCAATAATTTCCAAATCACCCAGACCTTCATTGTAAATTTCAGACCTCAACGTCTTAGCCATCATTGAAGCTTCACGCTTGCACGCCTCTTCGTTTGTATGAACATATACCATATGGACCAAACGACTAAATGGAGGGTTTCTCTGATGTTTTCGCAACTCCATCTCTCTAGTATAAAACTTGTAATAATTTTGCTCGGCCGCAGTTCTAATGGCATAGTTATCAGGTAGATACGTTTGGAATATTACCTCTCCTTGATCCAAACCGCGTCCCGTTCTTCCTGCTACCTGGCACAACAACTGAAACGTTCTTTCCCCTGCTCTGAAATCCGGAAAGTGTAGGCCGATATCAGCCAGAACAACTCCTACCACGCTAACATTTGGAAAATGCAATCCTTTGGCAATCATTTGAGTGCCCACCAAAACTTGTATTCGACCACTAGCAAAGTCTTCCATGATTTTCTGATAGTTACCTTTATCAGATTTAGAGTCACTATCCCAACGGCTGACCATTATACCTGGAAGCAGATTCTCTAATTCACCCACAACTTTTTCGGTTCCCAATCCCAAGTATCGAATCTGTCCTTCTATGCAACTTGGACATCGTTGGGGAGGGGATTCCCGGCGAGCGCACTGGTGACAGACAAGCCCAATATATCTATGATACGTCAACGAGACATCACATCTTTTGCAACGTAATATGTTCCCGCAATCACGACATTGCACCAAAGTTGCGGACCCGCGCCTATTCAAAAGAAGCATAGCTTGCTTACCATTAGCTATCGTTTCTAATAAGCTTTTGGATAATCTCCGGCTGAAAGGACTCCTATTCCCTTCTCTTAACTCTTTACGCATGTCCACCAGATAAACCTTAGCCAATTCTCGGGGCATTTGATTATGATCAATTCTGTTAGGCAACACCAAAAGTTTATGCCTCGACCTTTGTGCTCTATTGAACGTGGTTATATCAGGTGTAGCCGTCCCCAAAACTAAAGGTATATTAGCCTGTTGAGTTAATTTAAGAGCCGTCTCGCGAACATGGAATCGTGGGGATTTGTCTTGCTGTTTGTAAGTCCACTCATGCTCCTCATCTATAATCACAATTCCTAAATTAGAAACAGGGGCAAATAGAGCGCTTCTAGGTCCTACTATTACATCGAACGATCCATCCCATATACTCCACCAGGTGTCAAATTGCTCCCTCAAGCTTTGGCCACTATGTATAATTGCAGTCCTGCCAGGGAATCGCTCATTCACTCGATTCATCATCTGCGGAGTCAAGGATATTTCTGGAACTAACATCAAACCCTGGCGACCAACGGAAACACACTTTTCAAGAGCCCTAAGATAAACTTCGGTCTTGCCGCTACCTGTCACACCATATAATAGAAAACTCTGACTTGACCGCTCTTCTTTCAGGGCGTTCTCAATTTCCTGAACAGCAATTTCCTGTTCCGGACTCAAGACAATCCTCTCCTTATTGTCCTGCATTTCCACAAGTGGGTTAGGGAGAATAAGCCTAGACCATTCCCGAACAACCAGACCTTTCTTTATCAATGCATTCAAAGATGTCGATCCAAATGTTTCCCTAAGCTCTTTTGCAGGAATCGATTTTGAAGAATCAAGCAACATCTGTAGCAAACTTGCCTGTCTGGGAGCAATCCGGTCCAATTTAGATAACAAATGATCCTCGATTTGCCCGCTGAAAATCGATAGTTCAAATCTGGGCTTACTCCTTTTACGAGAAATAACCCAACTCTTTTTTAATATGCCGTTCCTTACAAGTTTTGCCACAGCAGCCATTTTTTTTGGCCCCATATTCTTTCTTGCGATATTTTCAGGAACTCCTACATTACGACATATATAGTTCACAATCTCTTTTTCATCGTCTTTATCCACGCTTTCAGCATTTTTGCCATCAACTATAGAAATAAACGCATTAACCTGTCCTTTGAATCCAGGAGGCAGAAATAGGGCCACCGCTTGATAAAGCGAACACATGTAATAGCTGCTTATCCATTTCGCCAAATCTAGATTTTTGGTAGAAAGAACGAGGGAGGGTCCTATCACAGAGATGATCAAGCGAGGATCTAAAATTCTTGGTAACTTTGAAACTGAAAAAACTACACCTTGTACAGGCCTACGCCCCAAGGGAGCCCAAACCAAATTTCCAGGTCTAACATTGATATGATCAGGTACACGGTAAGTAAGAGTCTTTTCCAGGCTAACGGGAGCGTCAACCGCGACTTCAGCAAACTCCATACTCCCTCCCTGCTAGGAACCTGAGGAGATCTTGATTAGCCCTATTTTCTGCTGATACTGCTAATTCCCTCTGTTAAAACGACTCTTTTCTTTAATCCTAGCGGCCCGACCGAATCTTCCCCGTAGATAGTAGAGTCGTGCCCGTCTAACTTTACCCCTCCGAACTACTTCTAGGGAGGCTATTAAAGGAGAATAAAAAGGGAAGGTCCGTTCTATTCCAATTTCTTGGGTTACTCTTCTTACTGTAAAATTCGCCCCTGGGCCGTGACCCCTTTGTTTAATGACAACGCCCTGAAATGCTTGAATCCTTTGGCGATCACCCTCTCTTACCCTATAATTAACTTTGACAGTATCGCCTGAACCAAATTCAGGTATGTTGGGGTTGCTTTCTACTTTTACCAATTGATGGGCGTCCATTTCCTTCTCTATCTCCTCTGAACTTTAACCGACTCTAATTGTATGGCTAGCACAATCTTTAATCAACAAAATCTTCCTTGCTATGATAGCCTATGGTTTGGATTGTAGCCTAAAGATTCTAAGTAGTCCCTATCTTCGGCACTCAAATTTTGAATATCTAGCAGATCCCTTCTTCGGGCTAAAGTCCGTTCCAAAGCCTTTCGTCTTCTCCACACCTTAATATTCTGGTGGTGCCCTGAAGTTAATACAGATGGTATCTTCATATTACGAAATTGGGCTGGACGCGTATAAATTGGGTGTTGTAAAAGACCACTAGAAATGGAATCTCCAAGTAAATTTTCCTGGGACCCTATTGCTCCAGGCAAGAGTCTAACAACGGAATCTGTAATAACCATAGCCGCTATTTCTCCGCCAGTTAAAACGTAGTCTCCTATACTTATATCATCAGTTATTAAATTTTCCCTAATCCTCTCGTCGACTCCTTCATAATGACCACAAATTATTATCAAATGGGACTGTAGGGCCAATTCCGAGACCAATCCTTGGGTTAACATCTTCCCTTGTGGAGAGGTCAGGATAACACGCGTTTTAGCCATTTCACTCTGTGACAGATCCTTTAATATTGTTTCGACACCTTCGAATATTGGATCGGGTTTCATAACCATTCCTGGTCCCCCGCCAAACTGATAGTCGTCTACTACGCCTTTCTGGTCACTACTGAATGTGCGCAAATTGTAAACCGATACACTTACTAAAGCATTCTCTTGGGCCCTCCGGACAATGCTATGGTCAAAAGGTCCTACAAACATCTCTGGAAAAACACTTAAAATATCGATGTTCATGGATTTATCCTGTAAATCTACTTATCATGTCCACGATCATTGATTAGTATGTCTATAGCGTGGGGTATAATTGGTATAATTACTTTCAAACATTCCTTAACTGCTTTAGGACTACCTGGGAGAGTAACGATCAACGTGGCTTTCCTTATTCCAGCAACCGAGCGGCTAAGCATCGACAATGGCGTCTTATCAAATGTCTGTGACCGCATAACCTCTCCCAATCCCGGGACTTCTTTATGAAACACCTTCTTGCACGCTTCCGGAGTTACATCTCTAGATCCCAGTCCTGTACCGCCGGTCGTCACTATCAAATTCAATTTCAATCGGTCAGCCCAATACTTTAACTTCCTCTCTATAACATCAATGCCATCTGGAACTACCTCGTAGCTGTGCAACTGAAAAAGTGGTGCCCGAAGGAGTTCTTTTATAATTTCACCACTGGAATCATTCCTATCACCTCCAAAGGTGCTGGTGCTTATGGTCAAAATTCCTAACGTTATCATGGTATCTGAGATGGTATCACAGTCGACCTCTTAACTACCAAGAGATCACCATCACCCCTCTTTTCTTCATACATTCTTTGGCTCAATCAATAACCGTACTGATTAATTGAGTATATTTTGGTATTCCCTCTTCTCTCAAATATAACCTAAAATCTGACTCATATTTCTTCCCATCGAAATTGCTGCCACAACACTAAATTTCAATAATTTTAAAGTTTATTTAAAAAATATTAAAAATAATATTGTATTTATGTCAATATAGTGATACTGTAGTGAACATAACCTGGCAGATCCACCTTCCGTACAAGCGAAAAGGTTAGATTTCCAGGGAAACTCGAGAACCGTCCCCGAGTGGTTCGTTTCTTGGCTCCTTAAAGGCCTATTTAGGGTCTGTAGATTAACCGGATTTATCCCAGAGGCGTGTGTGTGAATGTGTTCTACCACGCGACGAAAACTTTAATCTAAGGAGATCAGGTGACCACTCTAGCGTCTACTCTTCCAGTTAACTCAACACCTACGTATAGTTTTACTGAACTCAACGTATCGCCTAGTTCCGAACACATACCTGTCTTAGTAAAACAAGTTGTAGAAGGATTAGACGTAAAAAAAGGGAAAGCCTATATTGATGGAACATTAGGTGGCGGTGGCCACACCGAGCAAATACTCAGGCATTGTCTCCCTGGTGGAAAAGTCCTTGCATTCGACGTAGATGCAACAGCAATCAAAGCCGCAAGAGATCGATTTAGAAAATTCACAACAAATTTAAACCTAATCCACGGTTCCTACTCAAACATGAAGGAACATGCCTGCTCTATAAATTTTGGTAATGTAAACGGAATCTTGCTAGATCTTGGTTTTTCTTCAATACAACTGCACTCTTCGGGAAAAGGATTCAGCTTCCTAAGAAACGAACCTCTGGATATGCGTTTCAATACAACGGGACCTAAAGCCTCCGAACTAGTTAACAATATGCCCCAAAAAGAACTTGCGCACCTTATATACACCTACGGCGAAGAAAGAAAATCCCGAGTGATTGCTAAAGCTATTGTCAATAATCGCCCAATTCATTCCTCTTCCCAGTTAGCCGAATTGATATTGAAAATTCTGGGCCGGCGCAAAGAATCTATCCATCCGGCCACCCGTACTTTTCAAGCCTTGCGAATTGCAGTAAATAGCGAGCTAGATAATCTTAGACAAGGATTAGATCAAGCCATATCCCTGCTAGCACCCTATGGACGGTTAGCTGTAATCAGTTATCACAGCCTCGAAGATAGAATTGTGAAAACAGTTTTCCGTCAAAGTTCAAGCTATTGCATATGTCCTACGGACCTGCTTGTTTGCATATGCAAACACAAACCATCGATACAAATGATAACTCGCAAAGTAATGAAACCCCCTCTGGAAGAAGTTCTATCTAACCCCCGTAGCCGTAGCGCAAAACTAAGGATTGTCCAAAAACTCCCGAAAGAAATCACACATAAAAGCTAAACAAAGAGGAACCAAGATGTCAAAAAGCAATTTTTACTCGGCGATCGACGTAGGTACTAGTAAAATTAGAACGGTTATCATGCGAGTAGGAACGGATGGGGAGTTCAAAATTGTAGGGTCAAGCGTCATAACCAACCACGGAATGAAAAAGGGACAAATAACGGATAGATCTCTTATTGCAGAAGCAATTAAAACATCTCTATCACAGGCATCAAGATACTTGGAAGGACGTCCTCCACCTATATCAATAGCTATATCAGGAATTAACACATCATGTACCAATACCACTGGCGTAACATATCCAAACCCTCTAGATCGATCGATTTCATCTAAAGATCTAGAGGATCTAGCAGAAACTTCTTATCCGAATCTGCGGCCAGATCAAGCCGTGATACATGTCATACCCATTAGCTTTTTAATAGACGGGTCCAGAGCAGTTAGAAATCCTGTCGGGTACCACGCAGGGAAGCTCCAGATAGAATCATATGTCGTATTCGGTAATCAGGAACAGGTAAACGGTCTACTGGAAGTAGTTAATTCATCCGGAGTCCACGCAAAAACCTTGGTCTTAAGTCCTTTAGCTGCGGCTGAATCCTCACTTTCCAGAAACGAAAAAGAATTAGGGTCGATATTAATAGATATTGGTGCAGGGACTACAGAAATCGCCGTCTTTAAAAACGGCTCACTTTGGTATCACAGCTGTCTCCCAATAGGTGGGAATCAAATAACCAACGATCTATCTGTGGCTTTAGATATACCATGGGATTTTGCGGAAAGAGTCAAAGTCGCGTGGGGACATGCCAGCCCCAATAGTAAACAATGCGAATCTGAAGGAATGGTACCAAGTTTAAATGGCCGACCGAGAAAGGATATTAAACGATCTACTGTTTGTCGCCCCATTATAGACCGATTGGAAGAGACATTGGGTTTGTGTATGTTAAAAATTCAAAACGCTGGAATCGCAAAAATGCCCATAGGAGGAATTGTAATTACTGGTGGAGTGGCTGCAACCAAAGGACTGGATGAGCTAGCTAAAACAATATTTCATTGCCCAGTTCGAATCGGAACCCCAAGTGGAATCAAAGGGTTATCACCTGAGTTAAACCAACCATCTTTTTCCACCGTGCTTGGAATGCTTTTATGGAATCTTCAGCCATCACCAGGAGTCCGTAATTTTGTCAACAATGGCACTCGATCGTGGAACCACAAAGCTCTTATATCTAAACTAAAGAAAATAATGGAAGTAAAAACTTAAGGGAAACACTAATAAATAAAAAGGAGGGAATCATGCAGTTTCAAGAAAAGGAACACGAAGACGAAATGACTAATTTTATACCAGGTTCGGTCAAACCATATGGAAACCCGGTAATTAAGGTGATAGGGGTTGGAGGAGGCGGCTCCAATGCTGTTAACCGTATGTTCAAGCAAAAGATAAGCGGGGTAGAATACTACGTTGTAAACACAGATGCTCAACATCTGACCCGTTGTGACGTCCCCAACAAGCTAGCCGTCGGACAAAAGGTCACTAGAGGACTAGGGGTCGGTGGTAATCCAGAAATAGGAAGACAAGCAGCAGAGGAAAGCCGCGAACAGCTGGAACAAATGATGCAGGGGGCCGATATGGTCTTTCTTGCCGCTGGCATGGGAGGTGGGACTGGCACTGGAGCTATTCCTCTAATCGCACAGATAGCAAAAGAAGCTGGTGCGCTAACCATAGCAGTAGTTAGTAAGCCTTTCGGATTTGAGGTGGCCACTCGAAGAAAAAATGCCGATGATGGGATAGGCCGACTTGTGGAACATGTGGATACGTTAATCACAATCCCCAATGATAGACTCTTGGAAACCCAACATCATAACGAACAGACTAAATCATGGGATGACGCTTTGAAGCTCGCAGACTCAGTCTTGCAACAAGGTATACAAGCGGTAGCCGAGGTAGTGATGGTTGCTGGCGAAATCAATGTAGATTTTGCTGACGTACGCACTATAATGCACAACGCGGGACCTGCTTGGCTCGCCATAGGTAAAGGAAAAGGAGAGAACCGAGCAGTTGACGCTGCTAGAGAGGCTACAAAAAGCCCTCTCTTGGACATAGCCATCGACGGCGCCAAACGAATATTGTTTGTGATGACTGGTGGACCTTCACTTTCTCTTAAAGAGGTTCAACAGGCGTCAGAAGTAGTCCACGAACTCTGTGACCCCGAAGCAAATGTCATATTTGGAACTGTAAAAGATCCCAAGATGGACGACGAAGTAAAGATCACATTGGTCGCGGCATCTTTCCCCGTTCCAAACGAAAACTTGTTACAACGGCAAGAAGAACTAAGAAGTCTTCTTAGGGATAGCGTAGTACAAAACGGCGATGAGCTCGATGTACCCAGCTTTCTACGTAAAGAGGCAACCAAACGTACCCAAGGATACTTCGGATAAACTTTGAGTAATATTCCCGGAGTCGGGCACTTGTACCTCCTTTTCAATGACAGAACTTTTTGACTCCAGGAACCTGCACGAGGCCCCGAAAATTCGGGGCCTCTTTTTTTAAGCATGGATAAATAATCGGATATTAATCCACCTTGACAGATACGATTCAAACAGATATACACTAAGCAAGCTAACTACTATATGTAGTGGCATTGGGCAGGAAAGGCACAAAAATTAGGAGGATATCGAGAAACCTCTGCTATGGGTTGTCCGTATTGTACCAGTCCAGATTCCAAGGTAACTGACTCTCGTTCGGTCGGTGCCGGTGTCAGAAGAAGACGCGAATGTTTACGATGTGGACTGCGTTTCACAACATATGAACGACTGCAAACTTCAGTGTTATTGGTAGTCAAACGGGACGGGGTCAGACAAGAGTTCGATCGGGACAAACTTATGTCCCGAATCATTACAGCTTGTGCTAAACGACCAATACCAATTCGGGTAATCGGGAAAATGGTTTCTGATATTGAAAACGATCTCCAATCATTGGCTAAAGCTGAAGTAAGTTCCTCGATAATTGGAGAGATGGTTATGGAAAAACTACGCTTCTTAGACAGAGTAGCATACGTAAGGTGGGCTAGTGTGTATCGAGATTTCCAGGACCTGGAAAGCTTTGAGAGAGTGGTACGCGATCTGAAAGACGAAAAGAGTCAAACCATTAATCCAGCCCAACTCTCTCTTCTCGGAGTCGAGTTCCCCGATCACCTTCCTGCTAAACACAGACCGAGAAGACGGGCCAGGATATCTCGTTAACCCAACAATCATGATTATTAGGAGCTGGGACCAAATGGATACTAACAGAATGGCTATAATTGACACGATGATCCCTGTGATCACTCCTAACGACGGGATAACCCGCACCGAGTTATCGAAACTCTTGAAAGTTTCATACACTCAAGCTACCCAGGTATTAGAACGCATGAGACAAAAACGACTAGTCAAAAGACATATTCGGAAATCTCAGTATATTTACAGGTTATCTGCCTCTAGGCAATGCCTTACGATTAGCGTCCCTACGACATTCTGTCTAAATTAGAATCCAAATCTTTCGATCCATTAGGCAAGTCCCAAGGAAGATTTAGCACCCATTTAAACGAAGAGTAATAAGGTTTATTATGAGATTACTTTCAATAAGAACATGTAAACTTCATCTAGTAAGAAGCTTTTGGAATACTATAAAAAAGTAAATGTCGAATTATATGCCAAAATGCCCTTTCGGCATACCAGATCTTGTGGTAGTGTTCTTGGGACATACTAAATTTGGTGTGGGATTGATGGTATCAGTCAATGTATAATACGATTGATAGGCATAATTTTCTTTAATGATTCAGGAGGGATAAAAGGTGACCACATTACAGCTAACCGAAAACGCAGAAATAGTTCTTAAATCACGATACCTAATCGATAATGAAACGCCGGCAGACCTTTTTGCACGGGTAGCCAGGGCAGTAGCTGAACCTGAAACGGACAAGGAAATGTGGACTAACACCTTTTATGAAATGATAACTTCGTGTCAATTTATGCCTAACTCTCCTACGCTTTTTAATGCAGGTACAGGAAGAGGAACACTATCAGCCTGCTTCGTAATTCCCATAGAAGATACCATGACGAGCATAATGAAGGCCGCTACAACTTCTGCCATGATACAGAAATATGGTGGAGGGATAGGCTATTCTTTTTCAAAACTCCGACATAGAGGGTCCAAGATATCCACGACCCAGGGCAATGCTTGCGGCTCCGTTTCAGTTCTCAAAATGCTTAGTTCTCTATCAGACATGATAACCCAAGGGGGTAAGCGTCACGGTGCGAATATGGGCATATTACACGTGTCACATCCCGAAATAATGGATTTTATCCACCTTAAAGATACCAACAAAGAAGCTCAAAATTTCAATGTTTCTGTAGCCATTACCGATAAGTTCATGACCGCTGTTGCCAATGATAGCCCGTGGGATTTGATTGATCCAGCATCACAAAATATTATGGAAACCCTTATGGCAAGAGAAATTTGGGAAGAAATCATAGACTCTGCATGGAAAACCGGAGACCCAGGCATGTATTTTATCGATGAAGCCAATAGGTCCAACCCCACCCCACATCTCGGAGATTTAGACAGTACAAATCCCTGTGGAGAAGTACCGTTACTAGCTCATGAAGCCTGTAATTTGGGCTCAATAAACTTGGCCAAATTCGGAGAGAATGGCATTTTAAATTCCGCAGGCTTAGTAGACCTTACCAAAAAGTGTGTCCGATTCCTCGACAACGTAGTTACAATTAACAATTTTCCAGTTAAAGAAGTACGAAAGGCCGTAGATGCAACCCGGAAAATAGGCCTAGGGGTAATGGGTTGGCATGATCTATTAGTCAAAATGAGCATACCATACGATTCTCCTCAGGCTCTCAATCTGGCAGAGGAAGTCATGAGCCTTATAGACAAAACCGCGCGAGAGACATCAGAGGCTTTGGCCTTGGAAAGAGGTCCTTATCCAGCCTGTAAAGAAAAAACTGCTGTCCGAAATGCCACTAGGACTTGTATTGCTCCTACCGGAAGCATAAGTGTAATCGCCGGAGCTTCTAGTGGTATCGAACCAATATTCGCTGTTGCATTCGTCAAGAATGTATTGGACGGAAAACAATTAACTGAAATGAATCCATATTTCAAACAAATGGCAAAAGATGGCGGATTCTACAGTGAACAATTAATGGATGAGGTAGCAAGGACTGGTTCTATTCAACACATTGAAGACGTTCCAGATGCCGTCAAGAAGCTTTTTAAAACCGCTATGGAGATTGATTATAAATATCACATCAAAATGCAGGCTATCTTTCAAAAACATACCGATCTAGCCGTAAGCAAAACAATTAATATGCCTCACAGCGGAACAAGAGAGGATATTCGAGCAGCCTACGAACTTTCCTATGATCTGAAATGCAAAGGGATTACCGTTTATCGTGATGGATCAAAGCCTACCCAGGTACTCGAAGTTCCTTCAGAACAAGCAGCAAATACAGACTCTGATCAGACGTTAGGGAAATTGACTCCCCGAGAAAGACCCCAATCCATGAGAGGAGTTACAGAACGTATTAGAACCGGTCACGGAAACTTATACATTACAATCAATTTTGACGAGGAAGGTATCCCATTTGAGGTTTTTTCCACCCTAGGCAAAGCAGGTGGTAGTGAGTCAGCAAACCTCGAAGCCGTTTCTAGACTCATTTCTTTAGCATTGCGTTCTGGGGTAGAACCCAATTCTATCGTGGAACAATTACGTGGCATTACCAGTGTTCCTGCATGGGATCAAGGTGTGCTAATAGGCTCACCGGCTGATGCTGTAGCTCTAGCATTAGAACGACATGTAACAAAGACTTCAAATAGAAAAGTAGATACGCTACAAGCGGCACAATTGGGTCTTGGATTCACTGCTGGAAACCAAGCAGCCAAGCCTTCTGGAAAGAGTGGAAATGGTAAACATTATATCGGTAATGGGACAACAACTCCGATTGTAAATAACCCCCGAACTCAGTGTGTTCACTGTAACGGAAACTTAATTTTCCAGGAAGGTTGTCTGGCGTGCATGTCCTGTGGCTGGAACAAATGCGAGTAACCAAAATGACTACGATTTGAACACTAATAACTTTCGTGAAACTATCCAGTCGGCCTTACCACCGAACTTTTTAGTGGAACGATTGAAGCAACTTCAATACTCTAGATCCCTGGGTTAACTGTCCCTAATGTTACCACCTCAGGGTACAAAACCACGGAGATATATATGAATTTAATCTTCATAGGCGGCGGTACCATGGCAGAATCCATGATCCGAGGTGCATTAACCAATAAACTACTCGACCCATGCGACATATCCGTATGCGACATATCTTCAGACCGTTGCCAGACGCTTATTGAATTGTATGCGATTTCTGCTGATACAAATTTGCCATCCTTGATTACCAGAGGAGAGTTAGTAATTCTCGCGGTAAAGCCTCAAAATTTCTACCATCTTTCCGGTAAATTGAAACCTCTACTAAACCAAGATCAAACAATAGTTTCAGTTATGGCCGGAATCACCATGAGTTCTCTCGAAGAGAACCTGTCTCACAAATCGATAATACGGGTTATGCCAAATACCGCTTCACAAATAGGCTGTGGGATAAGCGTATGGATGACTTCTTCATCAGTAGAATCTAGTTCTGTCTCAAATGTGAAAAGGCTTATACAAACCTTGGGGCTGGAAATCAAGGTCTCCGTTGAGCGCTACATTGACATGGCTACAGCTCTAAGTGCAAGTGGCCCAGCCTTCGTATTTACGTTTATAGAATCGATGATAGACGCTGGTGTCTATCTAGGTCTCACCCGACAAATGTCCCACCAATTGGCACTACAGACCGTCATAGGCAGTGCCCAATTAATGGAACATTCCGGAAAACATCCTGCAGAACTGCGGAACATGGTTACTTCTCCTGGGGGCACAACCGCCGAAGGATTACTTGCTTTGGAAGAAGCGGGATTCCGAACTGCTATTTTGAACGCTGTTACAGCAGCATATGAAAAATCGCTCAAGCTAGGAGATTTTTAGTGATTGAACCAATACGCGAATTACTTCAGCTATTTTTTACTTTTCTCCAATTAGCAATATTCGCCAGAGTAATAGTTTCTTGGGTCTCCCCCGGCAATTCTAACAATCCCATCATAACCATCATATACCAGATTACAGAACCATTACTTAGCCCTCTGAGAAGGGTCATTCCGAGGGTAGGAATGTTTGATTTTACACCTATGATAGCCATAATAGTGCTCACGTTAATTCAAAGCATACTAAGCTGACCGAGAATCTTAAAATACTAACAGTATAGTGTTAACACAACAGAAAGTAGCGATCGTAGTAGATAGTAGTAGCTGTCTGACAACCGATATAGTCGAAGATCTCAATATATCCGTTGTTCCTCACCAACTGATCAGCCAGAACAAAACTTATCGAGACGGCATCGATATAAATCCCTCAGAATTCTATGACATTCAAAAATACAATCATGTGACCTTTACCACATCGGGTCCCACCCCCACAGACTTCTTTGAAAAATTTCAATTGGCCACTCAACGGTACCAAAACATCGTCTGCATAACCGTAGGCTCGCAGTTCAGCAATGCTACCCTAAATGCGGCTAAATTAGCTGCCCAGTTAACACATGACCGTTACCCTCGCACTCGAATAGAGGTAATAGATAGTAACGCCGCAGCCGGTGCGGAGGGCCTGATAGCCCTCCAAGCGGCTCGATTAGCTAAATCAGGACAATCAATTGAACAAGTTATCACAGGTATTAAGAATCTGATTCCTAGAGTTCGGCTGCTCGCTGTCCTGGACACACTCTACTACCTGGAGAAAAGCGGGCGAGTGCCGAAAATGAAGGCTTGGGCAGCCTCATTACTAGGAATTAAACCTCTCTGTGATCTGACCGGGGGAAATCCACGCTTGCTAGCAAAACCCCGGGGTAAACAAAGGGCCATAGCTCTCCTATTTCAAACCGCCTTTAAGCACCTTGGGAATAGCCCAGTACATTTAAATATAATGCACGCCAATGCTCCCGATACTGCTAAAACAATGCATATAAAAGCTAAAGCTATTTTTAATTGCGAAGAGGTACTTGTTAGCGAATTTACACCCGTAATGGGGGCCCATACAGGTCCTGGTCTCCTTGGGTTAGCATTTCACACGAAAACTATGGCGTAATTCCACATTGGGCACCCCTCTATCAAACCTACATTTCAGGTAAACATACACGTAAACTTACGTAGATCTAGCTACTAAAATTAAAATTCAAGTAGATTCCCTCCTTTAAATGAATTATGATGCTCGTTCCTGAAACCGGATAAAAAAGGAGTGAAAATGGAAATCAAGGTTGTAACCGGGGACATTTTAGAAATTAATACTCCCGCTATTATTGTGGGGTTATACGAGGACTCCAAAGAGTTGTACGGTATCACGAAAATCCTCGATGAAGTTATGGACGGGGCCATCAGTCAGCTAAGAAATGACCAGGAAATTAAGGGAGTAAGTGGAGAATTCACACTTATCCATACTTTAGGCCGGATAGCAGCCCAACGAATACTTGTATCTGGATTGGGACGAAAAGATAATTTTGACTTGAATGCCATACGGGCCCTAATGGGCAATGCAAGTAGATACCTGCGTACTAGAGGAATTCTGTCTTTCTGCACTGCTCCACATGGAATCGATTCGGTAATTCTAAAACCCGTAGATTGCGGGCAAGCTATAGCTGAAGGGACCATACTAGGCACATACCAATTTCAGAATTACCGAACCAACAAGGAAAACTCTGGAAACACTGAGAAAGTTACTATAGTGTCGCCTAAGTCAGATTTATCTGCTAGCATGGCCATCGGGGTTGGCCAAGGGGAAATAATAGCTAATGGTGTGGCTCTCTCAAGAGATATGTCAAACACCCCGTCAAATGACTTAACCCCCAGCAAAATGGCTGAAATAGCCACAATGGTAGCGCGAGAAGGAAACCTCGGAATTGTAATTCTCGACCGCACAGACATGGAAAAATTGGGCATGGGTGCCTTAGTGGGAGTGGCCAGAGGAAGTCATCAACCTCCTAAGCTAATAGCCCTAGAATATAAGGGAGACCCGGACAGACCAAAACATGTCTTAGGATTAATAGGGAAAGGGGTTACATTTGATACTGGCGGTATATCATTAAAACCCGCTCTCAATATGGAAAACATGAAAGGTGACATGACTGGTGGTTCTTCCGTTATTGGAGCAATGAAAGCTATATCCGCTTTAAAGCCCAAGATTAATGTTACCGGAGTGGTACCAACGACAGAAAATATGCCAGGTGGAGATGCCCAAAGGCCTGGAGATATTGTCCGTGCGATGAACGATAAAACCATTGAAGTTATTAATACTGATGCCGAAGGACGTTTGATACTTTCTGATGCAATGGTATACGCCGTCAGGAAACTTGGAGTTAGCCATATGGTAGATATAGCGACTCTAACTGGAGCAATAATCGTATCTCTAGGCAGTGTAAGAATTGGGGTATTCGGTAACAATCAAGAGTGGATTGACCAGGTCGTACAAACCGGTAACGACGGAGGAGAGCGAATGTGGCCTTTCCCGATGGACGACGACTATGGTGATCAACTGAAAAGCACATTCGCAGATATGATGAACGTGGGAGGTAAAGAAGCAGGATCTATAACAGCAGCAAAATTCCTTTCCGAATTTACTGAGGGTGTTCCCTGGGTGCATCTAGACATTGCTGGCTCTTATCGAATGGTTAGCGATAAAGGATGGCACGTAAAAGGATCAACCGGTGGACCAGTTAGAACTCTGATAAACCTGGCCTTGGCGGATTCCGGCTAAATCGCTATCATGTACTGAAACCTTCTACGGTTTTTCGCGCGGTGAGCGTAGCCCAGCGGTTAAGGCACCTGGTTGTGGCCCAGGAGATCGAGGGTTCAAATCCCTCCGCTCACCCCAGTTAAAAGATATAATTATGCCCCGTTAGCTCAATGGATAGAGCACTTGGCTTCGGACCAAGGGGTTAGGGGTTCGAATCCCTTACGGGGTACCAACTAAACGGTAACGCTAGAGGGTCAATGCAATCTTACTCTCATTTCACATACCTATAACTAACAACCCAAACGCTTGAGACTTAAAGTCTAGTCGTGTTCAAATGCCACGAAGGAATTCGATCACAACCTAAGTGTGCCCCATCTAGAAGCCAACTGATCATCAGCAATGCCCAGTTCGTACTTAGCTATCACTTCAAGACATCTATCAGGACTGGGAGGCATCAAGGTTGCGGTCCTGATGTCGCGGATCATCCTTTCTATAGGATACCTTCTATGAGCAATGCGTCCACCCAAACCCTCAGCTACCATGTTGGCCACAAACATTGATGCCTGTGAAGCCAAATATTTGGCCTTACTAACCAAATACCATCTACCCATGTTAGTTTCTTCCCAATATCCTTGGCATGAAGAATAGAGCACATAGCGAGCGCCTTCCAGTCTTTGTGTCATCTTTGCCACTCGTCGTTGGAGAAGCAAATCGTGGGAAAGAGGCTGTGTATTAGGGTTAAAAGCATGAGATTTGGCGTATTCTTTGAACCAATCCAATGCTCCTTGAGCTATTCCGATGTAAATCGCGGCGTCGCCCAGGGCAAAGGTTTGTTCTATGCCTTTTTTCTCAACATCACCTGGCTGGCCCAAAAGAGCATTTTCTGCAATAAAACAATTGTTAAAGGTCACAGCCGGACTAACTGTTCCCCTCATGCCAAGCGTATTCCATTCTCCTATTATAGCTAGCCCTTGGGATTCTGTAGGTACCATAACCATAATCGTACGTCTGTTACCATTTTTGTCCGGAATATTGGCATGAACCATAGCACGATTACAGGCTCCTGCCATGGTACAAAAATGTTTAGGCCCATTCATTACATACCCTTCTTTGGCGCGGTTAACTACCACCTTGACGGGTGCAGCCCCTCCATGTGTGCCTGGTTCGCTCCCCCAACTTCCGAAAAGTTTTCCTTCATTTATAACTTCCGAAAACAACTCCTCTTTTTGTTCCACATTACCCAAGGCATCAATATATCGTTGGACTACGGTATGCGTATGAAAACTCGCAGTAGTACTAGCGCAACCCGCTGCCAATTTCTCCAAAACCATGGTCGACTCTAGAAGGCCCAGACCCAATCCTCCGTATTCCTTTGGAATAGTTATCCCCAAAAGGCCTTTTCTCCAAATCTCAGCCAAACTTGCAGTCGGATGAACTGACTTTATGTCAATATCTGCTGCTCTTGGGAAAAGTTCTTCTCTAGCCAGCTTTCCAGCAGTCTCAAGAATCGTCTGTTGTTCTTTCTTAATTGAGAAGTCCATGGTTAATTGAGTTTAGGAAGAATGTCGAAGCATCAGTAATTCATCATCAAGGCCAAGTTCCATTTTGCCTATAATCTCAAGACATCTATCTGGGCTGGGAGGCATTAATGTACATGTCCTAATGTCTCTGTAAATTCGTTCTAGCGGATAGCGTTTCTGAGCCATCCTCTCTCCGAGCAATTGCAAGCTATTTGTCGTTATCATTATGGCAGCATCACTTGCCAAATACTTAGCCCGTGCGGCCAGAACAGATCTATAAATGGGATCCGAATTGAATTCCCACATCCACGCCGACTTATATAGAACTTTACGAGCACTTTCTAGAACCAGAAACATCTCGGCTAACGACTTCTGGATTAATGCATTATTGGCCATCGGTTCAGGATCATGGATAAAATGATGAGATTGCACGTAGTCTCTTAACCATTCCACCACTCTTCCAGCCGCCCCCAAATACACAGATGAATAACCCAACCCGAATATTTGGCCGATGCCTGATTGCTCAGATTCACCCGCCTCACCGAGTATCCAATCATCCTCTACTTTACAATCATTAAAAGATACTGCGGGACTGACCGTTCCTCTCATCCCAAGGGTATCCCATTCACCTTTTACCGTAATGCCCACATTATCATGTGGTACGAGAGCCATAACTATATTGCGGCCCCCATCAATTCCTTGCACGTTACAGTGAACCATATACCTATGTGCTCCTCCAGCCATAGTACAGAAATGCTTATCACCATTGATAACATATTGACCACTCTCTCGGCTTATGATCGTTTGGACCGCGCCAGTCCCTCCTCTACGGCTTGGTTCACTTCCCCAACTACCAAAGAGTTTACCTTGATCGACAATCTCCGGATAAAAGGTTAGTTTCTGTTCATGGGTTCCCAAAGAGTCTATATATCTCATGACGACTGAGTGCATATGAACCGTCATTGCAGTATTAGTACAACCACCAGCTAATTGTTCTATTACAAGCACATAAGTTAACGGATCCAATCCTAATCCACCATACTCTTCCGGTATAGTCATACCCAATAAGCCATGATTCCATACATCTGCCCAACTTGCTCTTGGATGATCGCCTTTTTCGTCAACCTCATAAGCTCTAGGTGCTAGACACTCTCGAGCAACTTCCTTAGCTTTCTGGATGATATTTCTTTGCTTCTCGTCTAATAAAAAATCCATGTTTCTTGAGATACTCCCTTCACAAGTATACAGCACCTATCACATGGATAAAGGAACAAGACGATGATAGAATCCATCCATTCAGGATCCTTGGAGAAATCAACTTGGAACTAAGGGTTTATTTTGAATTCCAGATACGGTCCTACGGATCCCAACAAGAGGCGTTCTAAACAGATCTAAACCATATAGAACTCGCCAATAAACTGGGCTACGGCTATGCTTGGCTAGCAGAGCTACATTTTCTCCAAAACGAGATAATGGCATCTCCTTTCTTGACCGCCTGTGCAGTTATCCATAGAACAAAGAATATTCGGATTGGAACCGCGGTTAGTGCATTACCATTAAATAACCCTGTTCGAATAGCGGAAGATGTAGCAACATTAGACCATCTGCAAGGAGGTAGTTTCGAACTAGATATAGGAAGAAGTGGTGCCCCCAGAGGATACGTCTGGCTAAAGCATAGCTTACCAGGAAAGTAAAGCTCGGTTTAACGAGTGTTTAGAAATCATTCTCAAATCCTGCAGTCAAGACCGTTTTTCTCACGCAAGTAAATTCTACAAATTTGATAACATGTGTGTGTTTCCTAAACCTTATTAGATTCCACATCCTCCTATAAGAAACGCAGCAACATCTGTCGAAACCGTTCTGTCATCTGCAAAGAATGCCTTTCCTTTATTTTTGCGAGCCTGCGGATCAGCCTAGCCTCTCTGAAAGAACGCATCGATATTTACAAGAAAGTGTGGGCAGATAGTGGACACCAAGGACAGCTTAATATCCGTGCTCGGATACCAACTTTCGTCTCTTACACACAGGAAAAGGCTGAGACTATCTCTAAAACCAATGATATGAACTTCTATCGGAATTTTGTTTCCAACTTAAATGAACCCGTCCCAGGCCTTTCATTCCAGGAGAACACAGAACTACTCGCGCGATCTAAACGAACGCAAAGGATGATATACGAAGATTTTTTACGAACAGAAGGAGTTATTGGAGACCCCTAATGCGTCGCAGAGAGATTATTGGCCATGAAGACAGCGTAGAGCCTAACCGGATTCATCATTGAAGCTAATTTTCGATAGCCTACTTCCTTATAAGGAAGCAAATCAATCTCTGAACCTCTTCAAAACACTCGTCGATTCTAGACTCTTATCTTCCTACTTACCCTATCTCTATTATCTTATCCGGTATACCTTGACTCTAACCAATCCCGAACCTAACTCTCAACACCAGTTTAAACTATTGATCTCACAAAACTAAACACCAAATCCAAATGAAAACACCGTTAATTCAACCCTCAAGTCCTCTTTTGGCCAATCCCCAAATGCGAAGGTAATATAAAATAAATATAAAATAAATATTGTGTTTTACTTGACAAAATTTTTATTTATGTCATTATGTTATGTATTCTTAACCATGCCGGGTCCTAGTGATAACAGCAGGAGTTACTAGGCTAATTTTGAATAGCAATACTCATACTATTATCCTTTTCCATAGCCCGCGATTACTAAGGCTTCCTGCGAAAATGACTAACCACCTGGTTAACATAGAAAGGAGGTCCATCTAAAAATGATGACTACATCCATCCGCCTACTAAGCGACGGTACTCTTAAACAAGACGGTGGAACCATGTTCGGGCAAATTCCCAAGATGGCATGGGAAAGCCGAATAGTGACAGACCGAAGAAACAGAATGACTCTCAGCATGAACTGTCTGTTAATACAAGTAGCTGGAAAGAACATAGTGGTTGATGCCGGAGTCGGGTCCAAAGAAATGGACGGACTAAGAGAAAATTATGGACTTGGCCCAAGCAGATTAGTCAAAAACCTTAAGAATGCTGGTGTTTCTCCAAACCAAGTAGATTATGTAATATTATCACATCTTCACTTCGAACATTGTGGAGGCTGCACCAAGCTAGATAGAGCAGGATCACTCGTGCCAACATTTCCTAAAGCAACCCATTTCGTCCAAAGACAGGCATGGGAAACAGCCCTCAATCCCAACGAGCGTTTCCAGAGCTCGTTTTTTAAGGATGACTTCCTACCCCTAGAAGAATGGGATCAGTTGCAAATACTCGATGGTGAAGAGGAAATCCTTCCAGGATTATCTGTGTTGCTAACCAACGGACCATCCATGGGACATCAAATTGTTTCGGTCAATCATGGCGGAGAAAAAGTAGTATTTATGGGAGATCTCGTACCAACTGCGCATCATCTAGATCTGGCTTCCATACCAGCCCTTGATCAATTCCCCGAAGAAACTCTGGAAAGAAAACGTGATCTGCTGAATAAAGCTGAAAAGGACGGGTGGTTACTGGTTTTCGCTCACGGTGTGGACCGAAAAGCAGGATACTTGGAGAGTTACAAAGGAGCCGCATACCTGAGGCCAATTGACCTTTAATTTCGATTAAGTCCGATAACTAATCCTAAGTTGCTATCAAGATTACAGATATCTTATAGGATGTTTTCGGCCGTTAGTATTCCATCTTCAAAAGACACTAGACGGGCCAATGTGACCTTACTAGTCAAATCCTTCTGGCTACTAGTGTGTACTCTTAGATAATTGTCAGTAAGGCCACTGAAAACCCCATCCTTAGTTTTAGTTCCTTCCCACAATACCGGCCGAATTTGTCCCAAGGATCTCTTTCTGAAGGTAGTGGATTTGATAAGAGCTAAAGCCAACATGCGAGTCATTCTCTCCTTTTTTTCAAGAGGATTTACTTTATCATGAAGATGAGCAGCGGTAGTTCGTGGCCTGACCGAGTATGGGAAAATGTGCATATCAGCAAAATTCACTCTGGAACAAAACTCTAACGTTTGTTCATACTCAAGGTCCCCCTCTCCTGGAAACCCTACTATTACATCCGTTGTAATAGCTGCTTCCGGAAAACGATCCTGGATTTCTTGGACTTTCGCAGCAAATAAACCTGGCGAATATCTACGTCTCATTTTATCCAGTACGGACGGGCTAGCACTTTGTAGCGGAATATGAAAATGTCGACATAGTCTTGGATCTTCCCAAAGGTCCAACAAATTTTGGGTGAATTCTTGTGGTTGAACAGAGGACAACCTAAGACGCTCGATCGATGTATTTTCTAAAATCAATGTCAACAAACGAGTTAGATCAACATTTTTTAGGTCAAATCCGTATGATCCTAGCTGAGTACCAGTCAAAACAACCTCTCGAAATCCCTCCGAAATCCTTAATTCTATTTCCTTTATCAACAACTCAACAGGAATGCTCCTTTCTCTACCACGTACTCTGGGTATAATGCAAAAAGCACAAATTTGATTGCATCCCTCTTGAATCTTTATCATGGCTCTAGTTCTAGTTCTAGAATTGCTGGTCGGCTTTCCCTCAAATTGATTGTATGAAAGCCGACCAGCAATTACTAACTTCGTGAACTCAGTGAGCTCACCCTTCTGCTTATTACCTAATACCAAGTCAACTGATTTCATTTTTAAAAGAGCGGCGGGGTCTCGCTCGGCATAACAACCGGTAGCTATAACTATCGGATTAGATTTTTGCCTTTTAGCAGATCTTAACGCCTGTCTAGCCTTCGCATCTGCTACGTGTGTTACCGTACAACTGTTAACCACAATAACGTCTGGGCAATCTTCTATATCTACCAACTTATATCCTTTATCGCTGAACTGTCTGGCTATTTTTTCAGTGTCAGCTTGATTAAGTTTGCACCCATGAGTTTCAATCGCAATAGTTCGTTCCATCTAAATCATCCAAACTTTTATCGTATAATGCATCATATTACAATAACACCCAAGTTTGATAAATATTATCAAACAAACCCTAGATTACCGTTTTTTTTAAAAAAATAAATGGCTTTGCCCAGAATTGCAATTAAGGTAGTAAACTTAAGCCTCAATCACAAAAACCATACGATGCTAATCTACGATATATCCAGGCCATTAAATAACTTTTCAGAAACATATCCAGGAGATCCTGAGTTTAGACTTAGTTATCTGCAAACCATAGAAGACGGAAATCCATTCTCGCTCAGCTCATTTTCAATGTCCTCACATACCGGCACTCACATCGATGCCCCATCCCATTTCCTTCCAGGAGGCTCAAATATCGATGAATTACCTTTAAATCTATTAATGGGGCCGGCAGTCATCGTTCAAACAACTCAAGAATACATTGATGCTAAGACTCTTGAGGAATGCAATATACCTAAGAACACTTCCAGATTATTGATTGGAACAAAGAACCCTAGATGCAAAGGGATGACGATTGACGGAGCTAAATGGATAAATGCAAGCACTATTGTCCTCATAGGAATCGACCGGCTTTCAATTGAGGATCCAGATTCAGAAACATTCCCCATTCATCAATATCTACTTTCCAGAAGCATACTGCTAATAGAAGGGCTTAAGCTAGATAAAATCCCGGCTGACACATATAGCCTAATTTGCCTACCACTCCTAATTTCGTCTGCAGAAGCTGCACCGGCAAGAGCTATTCTGACTAAGGATGTTTCCAATAACCAAAAATGAGCCTGTTTCTCTGTTTAACCCTGTAATACGTACATGTATAATGGACCAGTGAACACTCTTAAACTTAGGCAAATTTTCAGTTCAACAGAATTCGACTGGAGCAATCAAAATGTCTCGAATTAAACGAGTCGCATTGGTCCAACCAAGATCACCAGGCGGCAACTTTGAATATGTAGCGATACCCAGGCAGGGATTGCTATTCCTATCTGGAGCTCTCCAGCAATCTGAAGGACGCTATCTCTATGAACGAGAGATTCATTTTGAAGATCGCAGCGGCAAATTAGATCCGGAAAAGGATCTAGATGGAGTTGATGTCCTAATGGTTTCGGCGCTTATCAATGAAGCACCTAGAGGCTACGAAATTAGCCGCTTAGCCAAGCAAGCCCATCCTAATATCATATCCATAGGTGGCGGCCCTCATATGACCCCCCTAGCAAAAGAAGCCATTCGGGAAGGCAAATTCGATGTAATCGTCCTCAGAGAAGGGGAAGACATTATAGCCCAACTCACGGAAGTACTTTTAACTTATAAAAATTCTGATCTAATTCGAGAATTACATAAGCTCCCTGGAATCGCATTTATGGAAGACGGCCTTCTGATTGAAACTCCCAGAAGAGGTTTGGTATCCCCAGATTTTGTCTCACTACCAGACTTTTACTCCATCCGGGATTTAACCCCGTCTAAGCCATTGATGGGCGGCGTGTTAGAAACCGTACGAGGGTGCACTGAAAAATGCACATACTGCCAGGTCATTCAGCAATTTCTTGGATATCGCATGATATCGCGAGAAACGGAATTAGCCCGTTTAACACAACTACAAAAGATGGCAGAGGATGGCCTCATATCGACAAATCGAGACAATAGATTTAGCGTATTTGTCTCAGATGACCTACATCCACCACCATTACGTGCAGTTAAATTCCGGAATGAACGACTGGAACGAATAAAGAATTGGAAAAACTATACCAATAACATGTATCTTATATGTCAAGCAAGAGCAGAAATAGGACAAGACCCTGAGTTATCCCACGCGCTTAGAGATATCAACATGGAAATGCTCTACATAGGTGTAGAATCTGACGATGCTAAGAACCTTGAGTTCGTAAAAAAACGACAAGAGCCAGGGCAAGTTTTTAAGGATCTAGCTGTTCTTAACAATATGGGATTTTCAGTTGTTGCTATGACAATCATTGGGCTTCCACATGACACTGAAAAAAGCATTATGGAAATGGCTGAACGAGTGACTAACGTAAGTAAATACCAGACGGCTAACCTGCTGACACCCTTGCCTGCAACTTCAAATTGGGATGACCTAATTCCATTGAATCAAAACGGCGACTTACTGAAGGCCGAGGAAACCCGTCCCTATCACCTGTACACCGGACGCCAGCTCGTACATCATGACGAAAGGTGGTCCATGCAAGAATCCAGAGAACTTTTTGACCGATATCAATCAAAACTAAATCCCATAGATAAACTATACTCTCGCCTCTTCAGAATGGCGGAACGATACGAGACGCGAAAAGCTAAAGACCAACCTGCTGCTAATGAATTAGCCCATGAAAGGCAAAATCTGGGGGACGTTAAAAAAATTGTTTCTTCGAGACTCGCGCAAAATGGAGTTGAAATAACATACGAGAAAAATTCCCTGGCAAAGTCCCTAGGCCTCACTGCCACGACTAGCATCAACCTATAACCGAAAATCTAATTACCTTACATTTGTGCAATTCTATAATCTTTAAAACACTATGTTGTTAGTAGTTAGAAATCTGAACATTTAGAAAATGTGGGGCATATTTGGCTAAACCAAGAGTGTTCGTAACCGGTCTCGGAATTATAAGTCCGCTGGGCTTAAATGTTTCCTCAACTTGGAATTCAATGAAGACAGGCAAGTCTGGTATAAGCACAATAACCAGCTTTGACCCTTCCAACTTCGAAACAAAAATCGCCGGTGAAATAGAGGATTTTGACCCTCTGGACTATCTAGACAAGAAGGAGGCCAGAAGAACGGATAGGTTCGTTCAGCTAGCGGTGGGGGCCACTAATCAAGCCCTCCTTCAGGCTTCTCTAAACCGATCTACCCTAGATTCAGCCGAAACAGCTGTAATAATTGGCAGTGGAATTGGAGGCATACAAACACTTTCACGGCAATATGCAGTCCTGTCTGAAAAAGGCCCCAGCCGGGTATCTCCGTTCTTAATCCCTATGATGCTTGCTGACATGGCGTCAGCTCATATATCTATGATTACAGGGGCCATCGGTACTAATTTTTGCACAATATCTTCATGCTCAAGCAGCGCCGACGCTATAGGACTTGCAGCAAAGCTTATACGAAATAATGAGGCCGAAGTAGTTATTGCAGGTGGAAGCGAAGCGCCAATTTGCCCTATTGCGGTCGCTGGATTTGGTAATATGAGAGCACTATCTAGAAATAATACTGAACCCCAAAAAGCAAGCAAACCCTTCGATGAAAACCGGGATGGATTCATAATGAGTGAGGGTTCCGCTGTTCTCATATTAGAAAGTCTCAACAACGTGATAAAGCGTGGGGTAGAACCGATAGCCGAGCTTATTGGGTACGCATCCACATCAGATGCCTACCACGTAACTGAGCCTGCTCCTAGTGGGAAAAGTGCTTCGAGGGCCATCCAAAAGGCCCTCGAAGACGCGGATATAGGGGCGAGTCAATTAGATTATATCAACGCCCATGGAACTTCTACTCCATTGAATGACCTACAGGAAACCATTGCACTTAAAATCGCATTAGACAAACATGCAAGCAATATCGCTATAAGTTCCACAAAATCCATGACTGGCCATCTGTTGGGAGCTAGCGGAGCTTTGGAAGCAGCAATATCCATTATGGCCATGACCGATAGTGTAATCCCACCCACCATAAATTTAGAAAATCCTGACCCACGTTGCGATTTAAACTATACTCCGAATATATCGGTATCAAAACCTATAAGAACCATTATGAGTAATTCCTTTGGGTTTGGGGGACATAACTCAGTTCTTATTTTCACCCATCCCAAAAACCTATAACTAAAACCCATTGAATCTTTTCCTGGGATCCTTCATGATTCCGACCATGCAGAAAGAATGGAAACTTAGACAACAGGTACCTCCAGAGATCAAATTCGCCCTTGGAACTAATGGCCTAGAGGCCCAACTCCTATTTAACCGCGGGATTAGAACCGCAAACGAAAGACACGATTTCTTGGAAGACAAGGCTGGACCATATCACGATCCATTTCTACTGCCTAATATGGATCAAGCCATAACACGTTTAGTTCAAGCTATTAACAATCACGAGAGAATAGGGATATTTGGTGACTTCGACGTTGATGGAATCACTGCTACATCCATCATAGTAGAGGGACTTAAACCCCTAAAAGCTAAACTCGCTCCGTATATACCACACAGAGTCGAAGAAGGCCATGGTCTAAACACTGACGCCTTACAAATTCTCCATAAATCCGGTGTTAAGCTACTCATAACCGTAGACTGCGGTATTACATCCGTCGCAGAAGTAGCCCTGGCTTCTGACCTCAACATGGACGTAATAATCACAGACCATCATTCTCCTCCTCCTTTTTTGCCAGCCGCTCATAGTTTAATAGATCCAAAATTAAAGCATTCAAACTACCCCTTCTCAGAACTCACCGGAGCAGGCTTAGCTTTGAAACTTATGGATGCGCTCTACAAACAGCTTAAACTAAAACTAGGACCAGGACTCCATAGCTTAGCAGCGTTAGGGACTATAGCGGATATAGCTCCACTAATAGACGAGAATCGAACTATTGTCAAACAAGGACTATCAGAGCTCAGGGCTAACGTATCCCCGGGAATACAATCTCTCTACGAAACGGCCAATTTGTCACGAGAAGACATAAACACAGAAGCGGTGTCGTTTAGTTTGGCCCCTAGACTGAACGCCTCTGGAAGACTTCGCCATGCGGAGACCAGTTTCAATCTTTTAACAACGTCAGATCCTAAGGAGGCGAAAACGTTGTCTATGGAATTAGAAAAATATAACTCTGAACGTAGAAGCATGACAGATACATTGCTCGACTTGGCATTAGAAAAGATAGGTCATGTTGGTGATAGTCCAATCATTTTGGTATCAAGCAAGGATTTCATTCCAGGAATATCCGGTTTGATTGCAAGTCGGCTTGTAGACCGATTCTATAGGCCAGCAATAGTGATGTCCGTGTCTGGATCTACTGTAAGAGCGAGTGGTAGAAGTATTCCAGAATTTGATTTAGTTCAATCCCTATACCAATGTGCAGACCTGTTCGAACGGATGGGTGGTCATCCAATGGCTGCTGGTTTCGTCATGGATCTAGTTAAGTTACAAGAACTTCACAAACGTCTAACTGACGCAGCATATCATCAATTATCCGGATCGAAACCTATACCTAGCTTATGGGTGGACTATGAAATTACACCTTCAGATTTAATGGGAGCTACCATTAACTTCATTGATCGTTTAGAACCCTTTGGGGCTGGTAATCCAGCCCCAACCTTCTTGGCAAAAAACATCCTTGTAAAACAAACTCGCCGAGTGGGCAATCGCGGACAACATCTCATGCTAAAAATTCACGACGGTCACGCCCACTGGAACGCTATAGCATTCAATCAAGGACAAGAAATGACATCGGACCGAATCGACCTGGTTTACAACCTAACTAAACAGACCTGGCAAGGTAGACAAACCTGGAGCATACGAATCTTAGACTTCCACAGGGGATCAACCAGGTGAAGAAAAGGCCAGCTGCAACGATTCCAATTGTTTTACGTGCTCGTTCCAATGCCTCAAGAATAGCCCTTCCAATAAAGCCTGACTTGTCCTATCCTCTCTATAATTCCTAACAGGAAACCAACAAGAAGTGGTAATGCGAGAAATCTGCACATCGGTTACCCCAGATAATATCTCTTCCAAACTACGAAAATATCCACGAATTTCTTGCCTAATTGCTGGAAGCTTCATAGCTTGACGTTCCGAAGTAAGATGTGTTTCATCGGCTACAATGGTAAGCTCTGGCAGTGTACCATTGATTATTGATTTCACAGCTTTGGGCATGCCACCCTCTGGGTCTTCTAAAATATGCCACAACACTTCCCTTACACTCCAGTTCTTTATATCTAGTTTATTATCAATATGGCAATCCATCCCTTCTATAGACTTCCCTAAATCCCACTCCAATCGGCTAGCCCGCCTTAGAATAGATGCTGTTAAACCAGTCATAGTAACTCTACATACCTCCCTTTGATACAAATTCATTGAGAGAATTATTAAGCACATCCATATAGGCCTCCCGTCTCTTTGCAAGGGCAAGTGAAGCCCCAAAAAGCCCGACTGGATTGCCTATATCATGTCTAATTCCATCAAAACGATATGCAAAAACAGGAAACTCTTCCAGCATAAGCCCAATAGCATCGGTTAGTTGAATCTCGCCTTTTGCGCCAGGCCTTGTTTTTTCTAGAAATCTAAATATGGCTGGGAGCATAATATATCGGCCAACTATAGCCAAATCAGATGGAGCCTGAATTTCTATAGGCTTCTCAACCACGGCGTTAACCTTATATACTTTTTCTCCGACTAGTTCCGGATTGATGATTCCATAATTGCCAACCTTTTCCATAGGTACCTTCTCAACGGCAACCAAACCAGATTTATAGACCTCGAACAACTCAGTCATAACTTTCAACGTAGGCCTAGTAGATAGAATCAGATCATCTGGAAGCAAAACTGCAAATGGCTCCTGCCCTATTGCTTCCTCAGCCATTAACACAGCATGGCCTAACCCTCTTGGTGTCTGCTGCTCAACAAATGATATAACCCCGCTCCAAGAGGAATATCCTCGGGCGGAACTCAAATCAGGATAGTCAGTCATATGCTTCCCTAATCCCTTCTTAGGTATTCCCTCAAGGTATGTTCGGAGCGCTTCTTTTTCTGGGGATATAACCAAAACTATTTCCTCTATATCAGAGGCTATAGCTTCATCTATTGCATGATGAATCAACGGCTTATCAAGTAACGGTACGAGCTCCTTAGCCATTACTTTGGTAAACGGAAGAAAGCGGGTACCAAGCCCCGCACAAGGAATAACGGCTTTCCTTATAGTCACGATTGTACCTCTAAACGAGTCTACCATCGGTGTATAGACTAGGCAATAATACCAAGATTGAAAATTTGACAGTACAACCTGCTAGGAATAACATGGCTGCGAGGCTGTGCTAAGTGGGGAGCTAGCGGTGCCCTTCGCCCGCAATATCCGCTACAGCGGGACTGAAGACTTCCCCAGGCTCGGACACGGGGTCTCTATCCTGTCAAGAAGGCGTTGAAGGTTGGGTCCCGTGCAGCAGAGACTTGTGAACCCCGCCAGATCCGGAAGGAAGCAACGGTAAGCAGACCACTCTGGGTGCCGCGGGATCACCTAACCTGAGCCAAATTGATAGAACAAATCTGGTGGACGTTGTCGAAGGAAGATGCACAGTCTCAGTTCTAGTAAATCGAATTAATGATATGCCACGCGCAGCACTAGGCCAACACTTTCTAATAAACCGTAGAATATTATCCAAAATTCTAACGGCTGCCGATCTCTCTGAGAGTGATATTGTGTTGGAAATAGGCCCTGGTAAAGGATTCCTCACCAAGCCACTTTTAACAAGGGTCAAAAAAGTTGTAGCCATCGAGATAGATGAGGCGCTAGCCGGCTCCTTGGATCACAGATTGGATTATCCAAGGAATCTCACTATTCTAAATGAGGATGCTCGTCATATAGATCTAGGTGCTATCCTAGGCATGGATTTACCCTATAAAGTAGTCGCCAATCTTCCTTATTATGCCGCCAACCCTATCATGCGACGACTACTAGAAACTCCGCCCAAACCTGATTCCATCATTATAATGGTTCAACAGGAAGTAGCTGACTCGATAACCGCTCAACCCAACGATATGAGCCTACTTTCCGTTGCAACTCAAGTGTACGGATCTGCAAGAAAAATTTGCACTGTACCAGCTAAAGCGTTTAGGCCAATCCCTAAAGTAAGATCTGCAGTAGTACGAATTGATCTCCACGCAGAATCACTGTTAAAAGATGGAGAGGCTCCACATTTTTTCAAGGTTGTAAAGGGTGGATTTTTCGCACCACGTAAACAGATTCGAAATTCACTCAGCCTTGGATTGAGATTGAATCCCATTTTATCGGGCAAACTTCTGAATAAGGTGGATATTGATCCTAGCAGACGACCGTCCACCTTGAATATAAATGAATGGTTAAATTTATCTAAAGAATATACGGATACCAGTAATGTTGAGGGCTAAAGCATACGCAAAAATTAATCTCAGTTTAGAAATCATTCGGCGTAGACAGGATGGTTATCATGATATTTCAACTATATATCAAACAATCGATTTGGCGGATACTATAAGCTTTGCTAAGGCTGATATTATCTCCTTAGCTTGTTCTCAAATAAACTTATCAAACGAAAACAATTTGGCCTATAAGGCCGCTAATCTTCTTCAACAATTTACAGGCTACATAGGAGGGGCAAAGATTGAGCTAAAAAAGGTTATACCAAAAGCAATGGGTCTGGGAGGGGGAAGTAGTGACGCAGCAGCCACCTTAATGGCATTAAATCAACTCTGGGATCTCGACCTTAACAGCAAGGATCTCCACTATTTAGCTTCAAATCTTGGCGCCGACGTTCCATATTTTCTTCACGGAGGAACTGCTCATGGTACTGGCATAGGAAACAACCTAAAAGCATTAAAGCCCTTAAAGAACAATTGGCTAGTATTAGTTTGCCCGATAGCAAGTATTGAGAATAAAACCCGTCATCTTTATGAATCTCTAAACTATGAATCGTTTTCGAATGGAGATAATACCAGGCGTCTGGCAGCCTCTCTAACACGCAATAATGTAGACCATAAGCTAATGGTTAATTCTTTCGACCACATAGCCTTTGATATTTTCACTGGACTCAATATTATGAAGGATTACATGATTGAATGCGGCGCACCTTACGTCCACTTATCTGGAACAGGACCTAGTTTATACACCTTTGTTCCCGAAAAAGAACAGGGTATTAAGCTAAGAGATCGATTAAACCCCAAAAACCATAAAGTCTACCTTTTAGAAACAATAGATACATCACATATCTTGACTCCTGATCGATACCAACTCTAGACTAACGTAAGAATGTATCATGACCAGACATTATTGATCACAGGATTCAACCGCGATATTAATTAATTGAGGAATTCCTTATGACAACAATCCTTAACATCATCAGAATAAACATAGATCCTGATCTAATAGATGCTGGGGGAGTTACCGTTACTTGGCATGGTTTTTTTACCTTTATAGGAGTGTTAGTAGCCCTGATACTGGTAACAAATTGGGCCAAACGCAGAGGCATTGTTCCAGACACAGTCCATTCAATTGCGGTTATAGGTATATTCGGAGCGATAATCGGGGCCAGAATTTTTCACGTTTTAGATTTCTGGGACCGTATTTACCAACATGACCCCATCAGAATATTCTATATTTGGCAAGGAGGAATAGGGATCATAGGCGCCATAACTGGTGGATTCATATTCAGTGCTGGCTACATGTTGATCAGAAACAGGGATTGCGTTATCAACTTCTGGAACAAATTTTTCCGGTGGCTAGGCAGATTGGAAAAAATTGACATGCCCCCAATTGGAAAGCTAGCCGATATAACGGCACCAGCTCTTTTGATAAGTCAAACGCTGGGTAGGATCGGCGATGTCATAAATGGAGAGCATTTCGCAAAAGCCACTGAATTTGCATGGGCTTTTGTTTACACACACCCCCAGACTGAGGCGCTTTACCTGAACGCAGCTCGTTATCCTGAAACCCCTACACATCCAGCTGTAGCCTACGAGATGATCTGGAACATGGTGTCACTAGGTATCCTATGGTTTATCTTTCGCGATCGGCTCAAACCAGATGGAATGCTTTTTGCAATGTACGCAACCCTATATTCATTTGGGCGATTCTTTATTAGTTTTGCTAGAGAAGACCGTATCTACATAGTAGGCCTGGATGCAGCTCAAATGATCACGTTAACCATTATGGTTATTGGTATCACATTATTGATCTCTAAAGCTAATTGGTCGTCGAAGAAACACGTGCCGGGATAGGGAAGATCATAGCGCTCGCATTTTCCGAGACTAATCGATACCCAAAAAATCCTTTCCCACCAAACTGATCATAGCATAAGCGTTTTTTATCTAGACTACTGGATTAATCGCAGTCGTAAATTATATTTCCAACTCTCTATCAAAGCCTCGGGTTTAACTATAATCCCATTGCAAAAAATCTATCCTGGATGCAATTTCCCAAGATTCTGCAAAGAAAATACGTTTACACTGACAACGATTACGTTATTCTTATAATGAAGTCTAAATTGCTGGTAACATACATTATCGTGAACTGGGAACGTTTAACTCTGGCCTTCAGAATACCAGCATTTCGTTGGCTATGGGCAAGTAGCTTAGCTGGAGCAGCAGGATTTCAACCATTTATGATTGGCCAGGGTTGGCTTCTTTATGAATTAACTGCATCGCCGTTCATGGTTGGTCTTGCTCCCGCGTTAGGTGCAGCGTCGAATTTAATATTGACTCCCATATGGGGGATAATCTCCGATAGGCTTGATCGGCGAAAATTAATGATGATTTCACAATTCGTGGTAGGCATTTCCATTTTTATGATCGGAATACTCGTAGTAAATGACATCGTTCAAATATGGCACATTCTCCTATTGTCCGTTACACAGAGAACGGGCATGTCTTTGCAACGGACTGCAGGTAAGCCCTTTACGTTCTCTGTGGTGGGAAGAAAAGCATTTATGAACGCAACTGCAGCACAGTTCTTGTCTTCCCAAGGAGCAGGATTAGTCGGACCTATAAGTGCAGGGTTTATTATAATGTCGTTTGGGGTTGGTTATCTTTTCTTAATCTTGGGTTTCATTATACTTGTGGGAATTCTACCGCTATTCCGAGTACAATCTATCGCGATTAAAAATCGAGTAAACAAATCTTTAACACAAGACTTCAGAGAAGCTCTGAAATTTGTAAAGAACGAGAAATCCCTTAGATCAATTCTATGGACAGTTCTAGTAACAGAAAGCCTAGGTTACTCTACTTGGTCAATGTTTCCTGTAGTGGCCGTCAGCTTATTGGGTGGAGATGCAATAACCTTGGGCCTTTTGGGAACATTCAGAGGCTTGGGTGGAGTCGTGGGAGCCATAACTATCTCTAGCTTTGGTGACGTCAAAATGAAAGGGTCCATTCTTTGGGGTGGAGCCTGCCTTTTTGGCATTGCGCTAATCGCGTTTAGCTTTAGCCACAATCCCTATCTATCTTACGCATTAGTATCAGCTATAGGAATAGTAGCCGTAATATATGACATAACAGCGAATACCCTTCTCCTAAGTTTATGTCCAGAAGAAATGCGTGGGCGAATTATGGCAATATATGGAATAGTAATGACTGGCATAGGATTTGGATCCTTGGGCATGGGAGCTGTAGCTGGATGGCTGGGAGTTAACTGGGCAATTTTTGGTGGGGGTAGTGTAGTAACTACCAATGCCCTTGCTCATATGCCGATGGCGTCAATTGTCAATAGTCAAGGTCAAAAACATTGAACTGGAAAGAATGCAGGTTTATAAGAAAACTAGGAAATGAGATGGTTTCAAAATAACACTATTCCTACCGTCAACATAGATTGGCCCTACTAGTTTATTCGATAGACGGACAAAGCAGAGCTAAACCTAATCCTAAGTCAGGTTTGGTGGGGAAGGGGAGACTCGAACTCCCACGCCTTGCGGCACATGATCCTAAATCATGCTCGTCTACCAATTCCGACACTCCCCCAAAACCTAAATCTAATCCAAACATTACCGACTATGGTCTTTGTATCTGTAAATTTGGTGACCCGCCTCGGACTTGAACCGAGAACCTACTGATTAAGAGTCAGTTGCTCTGCCAGATTGAGCTAGCGGGTCCCAAGGCCTAGGATTATAACATAGCCCAAAAGGATCTTTTGGGCATGGAATTAGACAACAACAGACTTGTTTGCATCATAAGTTATGTCGTCAACCACCATATTTTATTCTTGGCAAGCCTTTCTTTATCAATCTCTTGAATGGCTAATCATATGCTATCAAAATAAGATAACTTAAACTACTAAATCAATCCACAGTAAACCACAATCTCAATAGTTGAGGGTTGCACCTAACCACAGATATAATCTGGTGATGTTGTTAAAAGAATTAGGCGAGCTACGATTAATTAATCGAATACAACGGATAATAAAGAATAGGTGTAAATACAATCACACGTCGCCTACTAATCTACTAGTGGGCATAGGAGACGACGCTGCTGCTTGGAAGACTGCTGAAGACATTCAAGTTGCTACCACCGACACAATGGTGGAAGGAATTCATTTTAAAAGAGAAACGATGCCATTAAGAGACGTAGGGTGGAAAGCCATCTCGTCCAATCTTAGCGATGTAGCCGCCATGGGAGGAAACCCACTGTATGCGTTAATCAATTTGGGGCTTTCTCCAGAGACTCCCGTAAACGACATTGATGAATTATATGCCGGATTTCTCGATGCCTCTATCGAATATAACTTACAAATCGTAGGAGGGAATCTGGTTAGCTCACCAACAACGTTTATTGCCATCCAAATAATAGGCGAATCCACCCTTAAGCCTATGTTAAGAAATAATGCAAAGCCACTTGATCAAATTGGCATTATCGGCTGGTTAGGGTCGTCGAAAGGTGGGTTTGAATTGATTTCAAACCCCACTGGCATAATATCCACCGAGTCGGAGAAACAATTGCTAAATGCACATCTTCATCCAATTCCACTTCTGAAAGAAGGTAGTTTGCTTATCCATAACGGCGTTTTAGCCGCTATGGACATTAGCGATGGACTTCTTGCAGACCTACATAAATTTTGTGAAGCTAGTAGTCTCTCTGCTAGGATAGACGGTTGCAAATTGCCGATAGACCAAGCCCTTATTGATGTTTTTCCAGATAATTATTTGGACTTTGCTTTGACCGGCGGTGAAGATTATGCCTTAATGTTTACGGCCACTGGGAAAATGATGGAACGTTTGAAAAGACTAATTCCATCAACTATCAGCGTCATAGGAAATATGCACGGTAGCCGCATTGGAGAAGTTATAATTAATGATAAACTCGGGAATCATATCGAAGCAGCAGAAAGAGGTTGGGATCATTACAAATGACGAATACAAAGGTAGAATTCACATCATATAGTCCAGAAAATACGCAAGCTTTTGGGAAACGCATGGGTCAGATGGCCAAGGAGAATGATGTCTTTCTACTAACTGGAACACTAGGGGCTGGGAAAACATGTCTTACACAAGGTATCGTATGGGGCCTCGGTTGCCAGGAATATGCCCGGAGCCCTACGTTCATACTGGCCACTACATACCAAGGACGTTTGCCAATATATCACCTCGATCTCTTTCGAATCGAAAATTCGTTAGATTTGCTGGATATCGGCATAGAAGAATATTTGGAAGGAGAAGGAGTGTGCATAATTGAATGGGCAGATAAAACGAATGGTATATTTCCATTGAATAGCATAAAAATCCATCTAGAATATACCAGCGTTCGGTCACATAGGAAGATAACAATTGTTGCGCCAGACACTTTTTCTAGTGATTTGATGGCAGGTTTTTAGTAAATGTTATTAGCTATAGACACTTCTACCAGTAATGCAGGAATTTTACTTTGGAATTCTGGAGTTATTGCCTCTACTTCATGGTATTCGAAATATAATCACACCAAACACGTAATACCTGAACTAGAAAGACTAATCTCGGAAAATAATTTCTTAGTTACTGATATAAAAGCAATTGCTCTAGCTGTAGGACCTGGGTCATTCTCCGCATTACGAGTAGGATTTAGCATAGCAAAAGGTCTATGCTTAGCCTTGAAAATTCCTCTAACTGGAATTTCCACACTTTTGGCAGAAGCCTATTCATACAGGGGAACTTCTAAATTTATTTGCCCACTTATATTCGTAAATCAGCGAACAGTTGCGCTAGGACAATTCGTGATCGACAAAGCTGGATCCATAACAACCATTAAATCAGGAACAATCGTCTCAGCCGACAAACTCATTGATGTCCTACCCAAGGGCTCAATAGTTTGCGGAGAAGGAACTCAGAACTTAAACTCAATGATCAATAACGTTTCTATCCCCGATATCAGCATAGTAGAATATTCTAGCCCATATGGTCGACTTAAAAGTTTGGCTCAACTTGGTAATTCACGATTAAATGCTGGTGTTCCTGATAACCCTGAAACGATACAACCCCTATACCTTAAACAACCTAATATAACGAAACCCAACCCAGCCAAATTAATCAAACTAGGCAAAAGCCAGAAGGAGATCATGTGACTAATCAAAACGAAAGAACCCTCGTCCTAATAAAACCCGACGGAGTTCAACGAGGACTAGTAGGGAATATTATATCCAGACTCGAATCTCGGGGTTTAAAAATCGCAAGCTTAAAATTCATAAGGATAAAACGGACTCTCGCTGAACAACACTATGGGGTTCATAAAAATCAACCGTTCTTTCCCAAACTAGTGGACTTTATAACTTCTAGCCCTGTGGTGGCTATAGTATTTCAGGGACGCAATGCCGTAGAACTCACCCGCAACACTATGGGCCAAACCAACCCATCAGAAGCAGCCCCAGGCACAATTAGGGGCGACTTAGCTATTGATATCGGGCGAAACCTAATTCACGGCTCAGACTCAATCAAAACGGCACAAGAGGAAATCCTGTTATTCTTTACAGCTAATGAGATATTAGACTACCAATTGAGTACCGACACATGGATCACTGAACCCTAACTAATCGAGGAGCATCCATCCACAATTCCTCTAAATTATATGTCTTCCTCTCTTCTACACTAAATATATGTACGACAACGTCCTTAAAATCTAACAGCTGCCATCCACACCCGATAGAGCCTTCGATACCATGGACTTTAATTTTTTGTTTCTTGAGGCTAGAAACCATTTCTTCTTGTATGGCTTTTGCCTGTCGAGCGGAATTTACCGAGAGAATCACAAAATAGTCAGCAAATGGGAATATTTCTGTTATATCGAGCAAGACAATATCTTCCGCTTGAAAATCGGACGCTAGAGAAACCAGCTTATGAGCTAAATCTAAAGGATTCAGTTGTAATTCTCCATACATGCTATTCTAGGATTATATATCTATATAGGCTACTCTACCAATCAAAATGTTCAATCAATTCTATTGCCTTTAAGCAATCATTCTCTGTAATATGTTTCCACACTCCTAGTAGCACTGCATTAATAGAAGAAATGAACCCTAATTCACACCAGACAAAAGCCATAGAAAGAGATATGCACTCCTTTATGGATAGATATTTGCCAAAAAGACGACCAATTTCGTTAGATGATTACGACTGGTCTGTAATCAAGAATTCCTCCGTTAGTGTGGAATTCATGGAAGCACTTGCATTCGTAACATTAGTGGAATCCAATCCCGAAGCGCCAGCTCAAATTTTATTAGAAGCTTCCGACCGCAGCAACTCATCCTGGTTACGGCGATTTATCACAAAAACATGGTTGCCGGAAGAAAGCATGCACGCTGTTCCGTATAAGGAATATCTCATAAGGACAGGATCATATTCCCGCTCATTTATTGAAACAGAGGTCAAAAAAGTCATTGATCAGGGATTTATACACGGGTCAGGCTACACGGAATTACAAGCCGCTACCTACGGTTGGCTTCAAGAATTAATCACTTGGCGTTTTTATGAGACAATGCGCCAATATTTACAAAATCAACCCTCATTAGAAGATCCATCCCATAAATTACTCATCAAAATAATTGATGACATAGCAAAACAAGAAAATTTCCATAGGCATGTGTATAAAACTGGGATAGCCACTATCCTCAAGTATCAGCCATTTCGAAAAACTGAAGTTGTTAAAGCTGCTGCCCAATTCATAATGCCTGGCCATCATATGGCCCCAGAATGGCAACTTAAAGCCCCACAGTGGGCAATAAAATTCAACTTCCCTTTAAAGAAACTGGTTCGGGATATGACTGAAGGTCTAGTAGAATTCACTGGGTATCGCGGGTTAGGTCAGACATCACTACTATACGGATTACATAATAAGATATTTTTCCCTTGGCATCTGAGAGTTTTGATAAATGCGTTAAAGCCTGTGGCAAATTGGTCGTACAATTCTCCATTTAACTACATTACCGGAAGAATAATAGCCAAAGCATTTTAAGTATCTAGTATCACCTCAGGCTTAACTATCACATATGCGAACTATGCAAAATAACTTTTCAAATCATCTCAGGCCCAATAGCACTTAACCAGGCTAAAATTATGGGTCTAGGGTTGGTCTATGCAAAGTGTCTTTGACCCTCTAGTCACCTCAACATCAAGATGTTAGTCTATTTAAATGCCTCAAAACAATAAAGCGCATCAGGCTGTCGTAGCTATGAGCGGTGGAGTTGATTCTTCCGTAGCAGCTTTGTTGCTAAAAAATGCCAAGCTCAACCCTATTGGTATAACCATGAGACTTTACGACGTAAAGTCAACTCCAGATTTGCCAAAAAATTATCAGGGATGTTGTACTGCGGATGATGCAGACGACGCACGACGCGTATGTGAGATATTAGACATACCTCATTATGTAATGGATCTCAGAAAGGAATTTCAAGCCTACGTGATTAACTATTTCATTTCAGAGTACCAACTTGGAAACACTCCTCACCCATGTATAGCATGTAACGATAAAATCAAATTTTCATTCTTGCTAGAAAGAGCCCGTTTCCTTAACGCCAGTTATGTCTGTACAGGACATTATGCAAGAATAAAATCAAACGGACGTGGATTTTCCCTATTAAAAGGACTAGACGCGGATAAAGACCAATCTTATGTCCTTTACAATATGGGACAAAAGGAATTAGCTCAAAGTCTTATGCCTGTAGGGTTTTATTCAAAAGCAGATATAAGACGATTAGCTCATGAAGCCGGATTTCCGAATGCCTCTAAACCCGATAGTCAAGAAATCTGCTTTATTCCATTGGGGGATTATAGAGCCTTTTTAAAGGAAAAGGTCCAACCAAAACCAGGATTGTTAACCGATTCCAGCGGAGCAGTCCTAGGAGAGCATAAAGGTATCGAGTTTTACACAATCGGCCAACGTAGAGGATTGGGCATTAAGAGCAACGTACCCTTATATGTCACTGCTATCAACCCGGAATCGGGGGTTATAACCCTAGGACCAGAAAAGGAGCTCTTTCACTCCGAGCTTTTTGCCGACAAGGTCTCGTGGATATCTGAAAAGCCACCAGAAACCGGATCAGAAGTTATGATAAAAATACGATACAATTCTACCGAAACTCCAGGAAGGTTGTTTCCAACTGCTACCAACACGACTCATGTAGAATTTTACGACAAGCAGAGGGCTATAACCCCCGGACAAGCCGTAGTTTTCTATAGAGGAGATGAACTCATAGGAGGCGGGCGAATAACAAGACAGGATCAGGCAATTTCCTCACTCAAGAACCCAACCATTTTTCATGCCTAATTTTGACTGGGAATATATCCTAAATTCGCGTGGATTCACTCTAATAGCTGGCATTGATGAAGTGGGCAGAGGTCCGCTTGCGGGTCCAGTAGCTGCAGGTGCAGTTATATTGCCTCCCCCAGAATGGCACATAAGACCTTGGTTGGAAAAAATAGATGACAGTAAGAAATTATCTCCGTACGCACGAGAACAAGCGGCGGCGGAAATTAAGAAACACTGCCTATCTCTTGGAATCGGATTGGCCAACGCAAAAGAAATAGACTTAATAGGGATATCTGAAGCTACAAAGCTAGCTATGGTACGGGCAATCAACAAATTAAATATGCAGCCAGAATATTTACTGATAGATCACGTTAAACTGGTTGAAGCCAAAATCCCTTTCACTAGCCTAACAAAAGGGGATACCATATCTTACTCCATTGCAGCAGCATCTATCGTAGCCAAGGTAGCCCGTGATAAATTAATGACCGAAGCAAACGAAATCCATTCTGGCTATCATTTTGATAAGAATAAGGGGTATGGAACAAAGGCCCACATAAACTCTATCAAATTATTAGGACCATCACCTTTTCATCGCAGGTCTTTCGCTCCAGTAAAATTTTACCGAGTTTAGCATGATATAAATTTCGAAATTTATCGAAGCATTTTAGGTTATTTCAACCATATTACAGAGCATCACCTTGCTACCATTCCTTCACGATAATTGAAAGGATATAATACAAACTATGAAAAGCATTGTGGAGAAACAAAAATCTCAGTCTCTAAGGGAACGTGTTTTTGGTCTATACGTTATTATAGATCCAGATCTTACCGGCGGAAGGAATCCAATGGAAATCGCTAGACAAACCCTTGCCGGCGGGGCAAATATTATACAATTGCGCTCAAAAACCCAACCCGATTATATGATGCTATCCCTAGCGAAAGAGATAGCTACTCTATGCAGTGCTTATGGGGCCCTATTTATTGTGAATGACCGAGTTGACATCGCTGCCATTTCTCAAGCAGATGGAGTTCATTTAGGATTGGAAGACCTGTCAGTATCTGAGGCTAGAACAATTTTGAAACATAACCAAATTGTGGGTTGTTCAAGCCACTCTTTAGAAGAAGCCCACGCAGCTAAGCTCAGCCTACCAGACTATATAGCTGTCGGTGCAATGTATCCCACTACAGCAAAAAAACAACCTATTGTAGGTGGCCCTCCACTTTTGCGAAAAATAAAGAGCTCAATTAATATACCTTTAGTAGCCATTGGAGGTATCACTCAAAAAAATGTGGGGCCGGTTGTTCGAGCTGGAGCAGACGCAATATGCGTGATAAGCGCGATAGGATTGGCGGCAGACCCACAAAATGAGACAGAAAAGCTCAGAGACAGTATTCGACTGGCGGGTGGCAAAACTAAATGAATAATAAACATCATGCGGCTCTCGCAAAAATAGCTGAGAAGGCTCAGGAATCTTTTACCGAAAAAAATACAATACGGGAACAAGCAATGCAATTCTCACGTTCTATTATACGGCTGTCAGCCAATGCCATTAGATCCGTACACAGACGAGAAGCAACTAAGGCTAAATGTCTGATATCCCAAGCGACGAATTATATAAACCAGACGCACACCATATTGCAAACCAACCCTGACATCTATTACGCTGGATATCTCGCTGAAGCTCGAAAAGAGTTTAGTGAAGCAAACATAACTATGGCCTTACTCTTACAACAACCGCTACCTCAACCAGAAGAACTCGGAGTGAGCATCACAGACTATCTAAAAGGACTGGGGGATTCGGTAGGAGAAGTACGTCGTTATATATTAGATTCTTTGAGACGGGACGAATTACAGCAATGCGAAGATGCTATGGAAATGATGGATCAAATCTATAACCTACTGGTTACAATAGATTTTCCAGAGGGAGTGACCGGAGGATTACGACATACCAACGATATGGTAAGAAAAACCCTGGAACGCACACGAGGGGATTTTACAATAGCCTTTAGACAGAAAAGGCTCGAGGACATACTGTCTTCATGGGAAGACACCACAACAAGTAACAAAAGGTATTAAGGAGTCGCTAACTAGAAATGTTTTCAATTATTGCAGCCATCATAGCAGGATCTTTAGCACTCTTTTTTGCAGGCCTCATGGCATTAATAACCTTACGTGAAGGAGAAGGCACAAAGAAAGTCCGAGAGATAGGTAGTGCAGTGCAAGATGGAGCCATGACATTTTTGCGAAGAGAATATGCTGTCCTATTACCGTTCGTCGTCATTGTCACAATTATTTTATGGCTCGTCATAGATTTCATGCAGAATGATTCACTGATTCCGAAAACAGCCCTGTCATATTTGGCTGGAACAATCCTTTCAGGAATCTCAGGATTCTTGGGGATGAATATGGCTGTTCGAGCTAATACCAGGACCACGAATGCAGCTACAAGAGGACTGAACCCTGCCCTACGTATAGCATTTTCTTCTGGTACTGTAATGGGTATGACAGTAGTGGGACTAGGACTTCTGGGTGTGACTTTACTATACCTACTATTCAAAGATATAAGTATAGTCGCCGGATTTGGTCTTGGTGCATCTTCTATAGCGCTGTTCGCCAGAGTGGGAGGTGGAATTTATACAAAAGCGGCTGATGTAGGAGCAGACTTAGTTGGCAAGATTGAAGTAGGAATACCGGAAGATGATCCTAGAAACCCAGCAGTAATCGCTGATAACGTCGGTGATAACGTTGGCGATGTAGCTGGGATGGGGGCAGATCTTTTCGAGTCTTATGTTGGATCTATAATTGCTGCCATCGCACTTGCTGGAGCTACCGTAACCATTGGCATAAACAACTCCTTGGCATTTGACGCGGATATGGCTGTTTTACCATTACTCGTAGCGGCTCTCGGCATACTATCATCTGTCCTTGGTACTTTCTTCGTCAGAAGTAGCGAAGACGCCAATTTCGGGCAGCTCCTGTGGGCATTACGAAAAGGCATAATCGCCTCAGCCATTTTCATAATCGGCTTGTCTCTGGCTGCGGTAACTTATCTAGACGTACCCTTCGATTCATTCTGGACGATATTGTCAGGTCTAGTCGCAGGAATAATCATTGGTTTCACAACAGAATACTACACTTCTTATGACTACAGCCCTACAAAATCCGTGGCGAACGCTAGCCAAACCGGTGCCGCTACCAACATCATTGCAGGCCTAGCGACGGGGATGCAAAGCACCCTAATACCAGTAATAGTAATAACACTGGCAATCTTTATATCATTCGAACTACTAGGATTTTATGGGATCGCCTTAGCCGGAGTAGGAATGCTTTCGACTCTTGGTATAACCCTAGCAACCGACGCATACGGACCAGTAGCAGATAATGCTGGGGGTATAGCAGAACAAGCACATTTGCCGGCAAAAGTACGAGAGAGAACTGACTCATTAGACGCACTGGGGAACACTACGGCAGCTACAGGCAAGGGATTTGCAATTGGTTCTGCGGCTCTCACCTCACTTGCTCTAATGGCAGCCTATGCAATCTCGGTAGGCCTTTTCCAAGACAACGATCAAACAAACCTAGTACTTAATCTCCTTGATCCTAAAACCTTGATAGGTCTCCTAATTGGGGCAATGCTTCCTTTCATATTTTCAGCCATGACCATGAAAGCTGTTGGTAGGGCTGCCTTTGCTATAGTGAACGAGGTTAGGCGTCAATTCAAGGAAATCCCGGGCATAATGGACGGCACCGGCACCCCCGACTATGAACGATGCGTAGATATCAGCACCCGTAGTGCATTAAAGGAAATGATCACTCCTGGCCTGATGGCTGTGGGAGTACCGATATTGATAGGGTTCGTGCTTGGGAAAGAAGCCTTGGGAGGATTACTCTTGGGTTCAGTAGCCTCAGGATTCATGCTAGCAATTATGATGGCCAATGCTGGGGGTGCCTGGGATAACGCGAAAAAGTTTATTGAACTAGGCAATCTTGGTGGAAAAGGTTCCGACACTCACAAAGCAGCGGTCGTTGGAGATACGGTCGGAGATCCATTTAAAGATACGTCTGGCCCATCGATAAACATACTACTAAAGCTTATGGCTATAGTAGCTCTTGTTTTCGCACCAGTCTTTGAAAACTTCACCCCGTTTATAGAGAGACTGATCTGATTGCGAGTTTTCCCAGAAACCGAGCGGGCGTAGCTCAATGGTAGAGCCCCAGCCTTCCAAGCTGGATATGTGGGTTCGATCCCCATCGCCCGCTCCAAAAGGAACTTCTATTCGACTAAAGCCATATCTGAAACGTAGGAAATAACTAGCTAACCTGCTAAAATAACTTCTCGTAACACTAAGTCTGCAGGACAGACGGATGAATTTGGCAAAAGGGCTATTCCATGTCCCGATTTATTTTCCTCATAGGGTCGGCATTTATGGCAACGTTATTCCTTCTAAGCTTTACTATTTGTAACGCCAGATGGCTCGGAGTTTAACGACCTTTCAGTCAAATTAAGTTTCAATTTGCCATCACAAGTGCTCATCCATTATCTGGATATGCATTTGTGAATCTATTCGATTAAGGTGACCCCAATGTCCCTGAACAACGTTACGGAAGGAATCATAAATGTCCATGGCATAAATCTTCATTACAGAGATTGGGGCGGACGAGGACGGGATATACTCTTACTACATGGGCTCGCATCTCATTCTGGGATATGGAACCTTCTAGGTCCTATGCTCAATCATAATAACAGGGTTATCGCAATAGACCAACGCGGGCACGGCAAAAGCAGCAAACCCGATCGTGGTTACGATTTTCAGACTGTTACCAGCGATGTCCACCACTTTATCAGTAAAATGGGATTAAATTCTCCGGTGATTATAGGGCATTCTTGGGGCGGGAATGTAGCATTAAATTTCGCCGCCACTTACCCTAACAATATTAGCGGGCTTATAATGGTAGACGGCGGATTCATCGAACCATCCTCTCATCCTGAATGGAACTGGGAAAAAGCGAAGAGCCAACTTACGCCTCCTAATTGGAAAGAAACGACATTAGAACAACTACGTCACCGAATTCGCTCCGGAACTCTAGCACCATACCTAACCCCAACAATAGAATCAATCATCATCGGAAATTTTTTTATCAACAAGCTTGGATACATGCGTCCTCATTTGTCATTTAAGAACCATATGAAAATCGTTAGGTCCCTTTGGAAACATCATCCCAGTCAATTGTACAAAAATATAAAATGCAGTGCCCTTGTTATAGCAGCTTGCAATACAGTAACTAAAGGTACACTAAATGATACAAAAAGCGAGTGGGTGAAAAAGGCTGCCCAGCTTTTACCTAAAGGGACAGTCATTTGGTTTGAAAAAACTATACATGATATACCATTACAAAGACCCCAAACCCTAACAAATGAAATAAACAAGTTTATTTTGTCTTTGGGTAGTTAATGGACATCTCGTTGACATTGGCCACAAGGCATTGATATATTTACGTCACGTGCGTTAAACTGAAAACGAAGTCTATTTCTAAATATAGTGCCAACCAAACCCAAACAATCTATTCCCGCTTCCTTTGGACATACAGGGCAAGAGAGGTTTTAATAAGCGCAAAAAGCCTTCAGTATAATACGTAGTTAACCCCCGAACCCGTCGCTATAGCGACGGTGTTTTTGCGTAATGACCCAATTAACTTCCAAATAAGAGGCATCTGTGGAAAAAACCGACCTAATAGTTAGATTCGCCGGAGAAGGTGGACAGGGCGTGGTCACGTCTGCCGAGGGATTGGCACAGGTTGCAGCCCAAGTTGGTTACAATGTTCTGACATATGCCACATTCCCCTCTCAAATAATGGGTGGGCCGACGTGGACCCAAACACGTATATCTGTTGACTCCGTGTTAAGTGCCGGTGATAAATTAGACGTCCTTGTCGCATTTAATAGAGAGGCATACGATACACACGTAGGTGAGATCGGAATAGACGGAGTCATAATCTATAACTCCGAAGAATTCGAATTACCTGACCAAATAAACGTGTTAGGAATGCCCGTAACCCAACTGGCTAAATCTACTGGTAACCCACGTGCTGCTAACATGGTGATAATAGGAGCCATAGCGCACCTAGTAAACATGCCCCAAAACTATTTGAACGAGTTCGTAACTAAAAGATTTACTAGAGGCAGAACAAACGACGAACAAATCATATCTTCCAACATCGAAGCAATGACTTTGGGCCGTGAGGCATCAGCCAAAACCAAGATTAAACTTGGAACATTAGCTAAAGCGGACAAATCTACTGCTAAGCAGATCCTTGTGAAGGGAAACGAAGCAATTTCACTTGGAGCAGTAGCTTCCGGTCTTAACTTCTACGTTGGATACCCAATATCGCCTGCTACCACGATATTGGTCTGGATGCAACAAAACTTAGTAGCAAAAGAAAAGTTCGTTTACCAGGTAAGCTCCGAGATTGAAGCGATTACCGCACTGCTTGGGGCTGGATTTGCAGGCCGTAAAGCCATGACAGCCACAGCAGGCCCAGGTCTCAGTCTCATGAGCGAAGGATTAGGACTGGGGTGGATGGCAGAGATCCCATGTGTAGTCGTAGACGTACAAAGAGGCGGTCCGGCTACAGGGTTACCGACAAAAACTGAGCAATCCGATTTGCTTGCATGTTTCCATCCAGCACACGGTGACATATCAATACCAGTGATAGCCCCTGGTTCTGTAGAGGAATGTTTTTACGCAACAGTTTCTGCATTTAATTGGGCAGAGCGCTACCAAGGCCCCGTGATATTAATGAATGAGATGTCCATGGCCGAGAGGGCACAAAATATACCGATGCCAGAGTTAGGAAAACTCCAAGTTGTAAATAGATCTATTTACAATGGTAGCAACGGATATATGCGCTATGCCGGTGATAGCGTGTCCCCGATGCCTATTCCGGGTCATCCAGGATCTTATATAGCCAATGGAAGTGAGCACGATCCAAGTGGAGATACAACACATCTGGCAAGCCGGCATATAGAAATGACTCAACGCCGTTTCAATAAATTAAAACTATTAACAAACGGGACATATGAAAGTTTAAACAAAGAAGCTCCTATTACTATTATGCCCTGGGGAGGGACTAAAGGTCCTAGCTTAGAAGCCTACAATCTGCTAGCCAAACAGACCACTTCTTTGAGTTGGTTTTACACGATGTTCCTAAACCCACTACCAGAAACTCTTCTCACCCAACTCAGGAAAAAAGAACTTGTCATAGTCCCTGAGCTCAATTTCATGGGACAATGGTCGAGTATTCTCCGCTCGCATGGAATAAACGCCATATCTATAACCCAATACACAGGACTACCATTTAAGGTAGAAGATCTTGCTAATCGCATTCTAGATGTAGTGCAATCGCATGAAAAAAGGACGGTTCAGACATGACACTAAAAAACCCTGAGTATGATTTCAAATGGTGTCCCGGATGCGGCGATTTTGGCGTAAGAAGAGCATTAGAGTTTGCTATGAAATCAAGACTCCAGGAAAAAGAGATCCCGCTGGTAAATAATGTTGTCGTAGCAGGAATCGGCTGTTCAGGCAACTTAGTGCATTTGTTAGAAGGGGAACAACCCTACGGCTTTCATGGAATTCACGGTAGAACCCTTCCAATAGCACTAGGGGTCAAGATGGGCCAACCAAATCTAAACGTGGTGGTAGTCGCAGGAGACGGGGATTTCCTAAGCATAGGCATGGAACACATAGCACCACAAGCAGCCCGTAATTTAGACATATGTGCAATAATCATGGATAATGCCGTTTATGGGTTGACTAAAGGGCAAAGCTCTCCGACAACATTATTCGGAGCTACCACAAGCTCTACTCCATTCGGAAAATTGGAGGAGAAACTCCACCCTCTGGAACTCTATCTGAGTTACGGAGTCTCATTTATAGCGTCTGGTTTTTCAAGCAAACCCCGAGACCTGGCAAAATTGATAACAGCAGGTATGGACCACCCAGGATTTGCCATAGTCCATATACAATCTCCGTGCACAACCTATAACGACACCTACGAAGAACTGAAAGGTAGTGTAAAGAAGGGTATTCCTGCGCAATTATGGGATTTGCCAGATACACACGATCCATCTGATAGGGATGCAGCCTACGCGGCAATAAAGTCTTCGGGTTGGCCTCTAGGAATCATATATCAGAACACAGATCGGCCTGCATTTCATCAACAGGTAGATAAAATGATATCCTCTGTCGATTCAAAAACTATAGATCAGCTTGTAGCAAAATACATTATCTAATAGATTGAATCAATGCTGTGGCCTTGGACCCAACATAACTAATACCTGATATCGGCTTTTTTTTGTAAAAACCATTAATTTAAGGCAGGATTTATAAACGACATCAAACTTGGAGGTCGTTCCATATAAGGTTACCCTTCTTCCTCTAAGGCCTCATACTTACTAGGACAAAGAACACTAACCGTTTCCGCTTGAAATATCTCATCGGGACCATATATCCCCTGAAGAATTATTTCTGCCTGTTCATCGAAGAAAAGATCCGGAACTACTCCAGAAAACGTCGCTCGCAACATACTATCATCTTCAAAAAGCATGAATTCAGCAGTTGTATTCATATCTTGCCGGACGAAGGATTGGGCAAGCAACTCTCCCTTCACTCTAAAACTACGCCCTTCTTTTTCCCCTGCAAATTCGTCTAGTTCGCCTACTGTAAAATAGTAGCTGGTGTTACCAGGGAATGCTGCCGATACCAAATAACCAATACCAAGCAATAGAACAAACCCTATAAGGAAGAATCTTGATTTACCTACCAATATCTTCTTTATGGAGGCCATGAGATTTTGTGGAGAATCGTTATAGTAGGAGGCCAAATCATCTCCTGAAATAGATTAGTATTGGAAAACTAATGGTATCCCACACATCTAATTGTATCAAGGTAACCCATAAATATTTTATATTGTTTTGATCCTAGAGGTCACTAACTATCGTACACGAATTAAGAATATCCCGCAGCTCTCTATATTTTCTACTATTAAAAATCATATAGCCGAATAGCAAAATCCACAATATCCCGTAAGCCGACAGTAGATAGCCTAGATTATCGTCCGGCACACACGTTAATTCTTCAGACCAGAAGATGTTATCACTATTAAATTCACCTTCTAGGAAAACATTACACTTCCCAGAATAAAACCTACCCGGAATATCACTGCTCGTTATTACACTTATAGTGATATCATCGGACGTCACTTCAAAAACAGTGGAATTTCCATCAGACCCCTCTATTAAACTCCCGACAACATAATCGCCTCTTAGGTTCAAGTCCCGATCAGATCTATGGTCTGATCCAATTTCTCCAAGGGTAACGTAACCTCGCCCTTCATTTTCCAAATTAGACCAAGATAGAATTACCAGTCCGCAAATTAAGATTACGAGAGGAACAAGACTCAAATATGAAATCTTAACAAAAGGGGATTTAGACAACTTAGGCAGGCCATATACATCACCGAAAACCCATAAAATGTAACCCACAAACAACGCTAAGATAACTATATTAAAGCCGAACAGGTATGGGATATCATTTAACGGCATCATCAACATTATCATTTGCTACTGATCCGTGCCCAAGCGGGTGTTTTCTCTAACCATATCCTCAGTTTTCTTTAAGAACACTCTAAACCACAATAGCCATACGAACAGAGAACTAAACGCTAATAAAGAGAAATAGAGAGTAGTCCTCATATCTGGGTCCAGGCCGGCCTCTGTCGATCCAATGCCTAAAACTAACCTTTGGTGTTGAGTATTCCACCAGTTCACCGCAAAATAGACTAGTGGCAGGTTAATGACCCCTATTATACCCAAAACAGCGGAATATCTAGAGGCTTGGTAATGATTATCGCTATAAGATCGCACCATCAGATAAGACACATAAATTAGCCACAAAACTAAAGTTGTTGTCAGCCGAACATCCCAAGTCCACCAAATACCCCATACTGGTTTTGCCCATATTGGACCAGTAACTAAAACTAGCGTAGTGAAAATAACTCCTAATTCAGCAGAAGCGCTGGCAAAATTATCCCATTTCTGTTCACGCGTCCTAAGGTATTGGATACTACCCAAAAACACGAGTCCAAACGCAAGGAATGCTATCCATGCCGATGGAACATGTATGTAAAAAATTCTCTGAACATGACCCATATGAACTTCCGTAGGGGCCCACATAAAAATTAGAAACATGTCTATTGAAAGCAGGATAGCGACTACGAATAATAACAAAATGCGCATAATCTATTTTTATATATCCTTATAAAAGCAGTACATTGTTGTTTTAATATATCTAGCAAACATCATTCTTCCATTACTATCCCAAAGGCCCAGGGACAAAGTACAAGGAAAATAGCATCGAACACGCTTATAAGCCCAATCCATCTACCAGTTCCAATTATATTAACCGTATCGGTAATTACTCCAAGAGACGCCTCTACACAAGCAATAATAATTGGTGTGACCACCGGGAAGAACAACAATGGTAGCATGATTTCCCGAGAACGCAGGTTGAAGGCAATTGACGAGAACAGCGTTCCACAGGTCGCAAACCCAAGAGTTCCAAGTAACACTATAGCAATCAGCTTGAAGGAGATTGAGTCAAAATTAAACAAGACCACGAAAATGGGTAAAACTAAAGATTCTATGAGGACCATGAAGAGAAACATTGAAGACATTTTCCCTAGGAATATCGCGTCTCTGCTAACCGGACATAATAGCAATCCGTCCAAACTGCCCTGATCTCCCTCTGTAATAAAAGCCCTGCCCATAGCTAAGACTCCTGCAAAAGCGAAAGCCAGCCATAAGATCCCTGGAGCCAAAGAATCAACCATTGGGGGAGTGATATTCAGGGCAAAGTTGAATATAACAATAACCATTAGGGCAAAGACCAGGGCGGATACCACTATGTCCTTAGTCCGCAACTCAAGCATGATATCCTTCCATGCTATTACAAAAACGGGTCTAATAAAGTCCCTCACGTTATCTTCTCCAACTGCTGCAAAAACATATCGTGAAATCTACCTTCATCCATATCAGATCTGCTCGCCCTGTAAACAATTGTTCCTTTAGACAAAAATGCAACTTCGTCCGCCCATTTTAAACCTATTTCTGAGTTGTGCGTAGCCATAACAATGGTTCTATTGCCTCTGGTACTCTTGAACAAAAATGGTCCTACATCATCTAACATTTGTTTATCTAGTCCAGATTCAGGTTCATCTAAAAGTAAAACCTCAGGGTCATGTAAAAGCGCCCTAGCAATTCCCAGTCGTTTTTGCATACCATGAGACAAATTCCTAGCCTTTTGGTCCTTCTGGTAGACTAGGTTTACCTTACACAACACATCAGAAATACGGTCGTATAAATCACTCAAATCAAACATACTCCCAAAAAACCGGAGGTTTTCTTCACAGGTCATATCCTGATAAAGCATCGGATTGTGTAACACTACACCTATAGACCTCCGAATCATATTGGGTTCCAAGTCAGTAGAGATTCCATTTATCCAAATGTTACCGCTATCTGCACGATATCTAGTGGATAAAAGTTTCAAAAGAGTGGTTTTCCCGGAACCGTTTCGTCCAAACACAACTAACCGTTTACCTCGCTCAAGCGTTAAATCAAAACATCTCAACACAGGAGTAGCCCCAAAGCTTTTTGACAAACCTTCTACTCGTATAGCTAGGGGTTCTTTTGCAATTTCCGATGGCGTAGTTTTGCAAATCATACTAGTCATTATATTACTAATAAGCATTTCTTTATATTTTTATCCCAAACAGAGGTCTTGCCCATTTAATTCTCTTAACTATTTCATATATTAGTAAACTTCCTCCAAATGTTGCGAGTATCAGCAGTGCGAATTTGAAAATCGCTGGAATCTCTAGGGGAAATATAAAACTGGAGAAAAGGTATTGTAGCGGCATATGAACAATATATAGAGGATAAACTGCAGGCGTAAGATAGTCCAAAAGTTTGGACGGCCTATTTAAATACATGGATCCAAACCCAAATGCCGATAGCATCCAGCAGGCTACTTCCAAACCTGTTAAGGCGCTACTTACAATATTTGACGGCAAATCCTTCTCCTCAAATATTCGGATCAAATACAGTGAGAAAGCCAATATCAAAGTAACCCATCGGATATCCGTTACTCCCTTCCAAAATATCCCTTTCAACGACATGAACATGAATCCGCTACAGAAACAGATCCCACCAGTAATCAAACCATGTATAGGGTAAATGGCAAATCCGGCATAGGATTCTGGCTTTACCATAATGGACTCCAATATTAAGGGTAAGGAAAAAAGAGCTAGAACCCCAAAGGGTTTCTCAACAATAGATGATATTACCTCGTAAGCTACAGTTGATGATCGGTTTTTGTAGAAGTAAAAGACCGGAGAAAATAACAATACATACAGAAATATGTGACCCAAAAACCACAGATGGCCAGGAGTGGGCGAATAAGCATAATCATGATCGTAGTAGCCTTGAGCAATTAAGATATAGGTTGGCACTATAAAAAAACTGCCGAAAAGTAACGGTGTAAATATTCTATATGTCCGGTCAACAAATAATTGGTATAGGTCACGTCTCCTAACTGCAAAGTTGACAGCCATACCTGAAATAACAAACAATATAGGAATACGCCAGATATTTATTAGCTCCATGAATTTCCACAACACCGCAAGATCGTCTTTATTCGTAATGAAAAATAAGAGACTACCCCATGGTTGGAATGCAACCACAATGTGATAAATGATTAGCAAACACAGAGCCAAAATCCTTATGGCATCTATGTCATATCTACGATATGTTTGGTTGCATGATGAGCTATTATCAACTAAGTAGCATCTGAACTTCTGTCCAACCTAACCAAAGCAATCACAAAAGAATCAACAAGATTGATTTCCATAAACGGTATTTTACCAATTTGCTAATAATATCTTAGCAAGAGTTTGACACATAACCTAAACGATCGATACCATGAATATCACGCTCTTGGAGGATCACCTTTGCAGTTTAAACGCCAGAACAAAATAAAAACGGCTCCAGACATTGAAAACGTCCCGCCAGGCCAATTCGTAACGGAAAAATTTCCTGTGTTAACATACGGTCCTACTCCAAACGTCTCTATCGAAGACTGGAGGTTGCGAGTTTTCGGAGAGGTAGAAAATAGCATTGAACTAGACTGGGCTCAATTCATGAAACTCAGGCAAGACATCGTAAAAGTGCCATTTCATTGCGTAACTCAGTGGAGCCGTTTAGAGAATGATTGGGAAGGCGTATTGATAACTACGTTGGGACACCTGGTCAAACCGAAACCTAGTGCCAAACATATGATCGCGCAATGCTATGGGGACTATTCTACTAATATCCCAATTGAAATCGCACTTGACGGCATGTCCATGTTAGCCTACAAGCACGACGGCGACAATTTAACCTCTGAACATGGCGGTCCCATTCGGACCGTAGTACCGGCCCGCTACGGCTGGAAATCAGCTAAGTGGGTAACAGCAATCGAGTTTAGCAAAGTAGATAAGCCTGGATTCTGGGAAATCAGAGGCTACCACAACAATGGAGACTTCAATAAAGAAGAACGTTTCTGGCCAGAACTAAGCTAGGCAAAACTGTCGATAAACACAGATTTGGTTTTTGGATCGCAAGTAATATAGGCTAGATATTAACCGAATTATTCGCGTTAATTCAAGATATCATGTACGCATTTCAGGTTTGCCTCGGTCAATGAATAACACCTTATTAAACAGCTGCATTCACTCTGGTAACTGATTCTGCACCGACACCATCTACAAGTTTTCCGTTAGGAATCAAAAAATTCCTCTATTCTTCCTAACACTAAGGTTTTCGTACTCAGTGCCTCATTTTCTATGCCGAACACCATTCACATGAAGGCCACCTAGTCGTTGATCGTGAAACAAGTATTGTTGAGCATATCCTGCATAACAACCAAAATAATCATGAGCCCATTCAACAGTATCTTGATAATTTGGAGCACCATCGTCAAAATAAAACTTCTCAAGTGCTCTACTCACCCACCGATCAATAGGAAATGCTTCTAGTTTATCTAGCGAGAAAATGAGAACACAATCAGCAATCTTAGGGCCTATCCCAGAAAGCTTCATCAATTCGATTTTAGCATCCCAATAATCAAGATTGCGCAACTCTCCTAAATCTAGGGATCCTTCGGCTATCGCTATGCTGGCACAATGGAGATACTTGGCCCTAAACCCTAATCCCAATTCCCTTAACTTATCTTCTCCTGAAGCAGATATCTGTTCCGGAGTAGGAAACGTCGATCTTCTATGCCCATCCAATACTAAGCTTTTTCCAAACGCATCTGATATAGATTCCATATTTTTGTGAATGCGGACAATACTCGATGTGGCAGAACATATAAATGCACATAGACATTCCCACGGTTCTTGCCTCAAAATGCGGAGTCCATAGTGCCGGTCTATCGCGCCCGAGATGTAATCATCTTTCCGGATTATTTCATAGATCTCATCAAGATCATCATCCATACGAAAATAACAGTGAATCAATGATTTCAGTTTTTCTAAATCTCCAAGAGAAGAGAATATTTCGAGTCCAGATTTGCTCTGCCGAATTTTAATCAAGTCGCCGTAAATGACACCCCAATACCAGCCATTTTCATACTTCCATCGGTGAGCCTGTCCACTCTCTAACGTTGATGCTAGATCGAAGCAATCCGGAATATACAATTTCATATCTTCTTATTAATCCATTTATCAATGAGCACAGTCAAGGTTCGAACTGATTCTGTTCTTACAGTGCATTCAGGTAAAGAATCCAAAAATATTTTGCCATAGCTCTTACTAATAACACGGTGATCCATAATAACGACTGTTCCACTATCCTTTGTGCGTCTCATCAATCTACCAAACCCTTGTCGAAAACGGAGGACTGCCTGAGGTACAGCATATTGTTTAAAAGGTTCATCGAATTGCTCCGATCTAGCTGCAAAAGTCGGTTCTGTTGGAACAGTGAATGGTAGCCGAGTAATTATTAACGCTTTCAGCGCACCCTCTGGCATATCAATTCCTTCCCAAAAACTACTTGTACCTAAAAGGATACTTTGGGGATTATTAACGAATTCTTGCAAAACTCTCTGTGGAGGCCCATCTAGGCCCTGCGCAATAACCCTAATGCCATTGGGCTCCAACAAAGGAATCAAGTGTTCCCGCGCCTCTCTTAAAGCACTGTGAGAAGTAAATAATACTAACGTATGGCCCCCAATCACACGTGATATTGAATCCAAGCCCATGACCAATTTTTCTTTGTATCCACGCGCTCCCGGATCTGGAATATCCGTAGGGAGAGCTAGAAGGATAGCCTTTCGATAATCAAATGGAGAGTCTACAATCAATTCATCTACATCATAGAGCCCCAAACGTTGCCGTATAAAATCAAAGTTCCCTTCCGTACCCAAAGTGGCACTCGTAAAAATAACCGATGCCTTTTGGTCTATAAGTTCTGATTTCAGATGCAAGGATATATCCAACGGAGCCAAATTTAACGCCAACGTCCCGCTAGGATTTTTTGTGATCCAATGGATATTATCGTTATCATTAGTTGCTCCCACGATTGCGTTCATTCTATTTCTAATTTCAATCAACCCGTCCAACAGGTTATCTAAATCTGAGATAATGATATCTACTTCTATTCCTTTCCCAAACTGAATATCTTCCAAATATTGAGCAAGTCTTTCAATCCGAATTTGTATTTGACCCAGATTTATGGAGCAATTGTCCCACGAAATCTCCAATTGATCCCATTTCGGTTGATTACGCACACTCTGGGTTATTCTGAGTTGTAGCCCAGAATTACTTTCCCTCTCATAACTAGCCATAAGTTCATGAATTAGTGACCAAGTATCGTTCCAAGCCTGAAGTATCTTGGGAATATCCGCCTTAATATTGGTGTCTACATCTCGGATATATTCTAGTTGAATATCGCTTAAGGCTTGCCCCGATTGCAATCGGGATAGAGAGATGAGCAACCGTTCCAGATTATCTAAACTTTCCCTTCCCCACTCTTGGGGAACTTGCAATCCTAACTGTCTTGTAGCCTCATCCTCGAGATGATGTGCCTCATCAATAACTAAATGACCATAATTGGGAATCAATCCGCCACCATGGGCAAGGTCAGATAAGAGCAAGGCATGGTTTACAACTATTATGTCAGCAAACTCAGATCTCTGTCTGGATAATCTAAGAAAACATTCCCCCTCTTTAAGACCTGAACACCTGCCTTTATCTCCGGCCGATAGCTTAAACCACAGAGACCGGTCCTTACGGCTTAAATTAACCTCACTGCGATCGCCTGTTTCTGTAGTTTGCATCCAAACTAAACATTTACTTAAAAGCCTTGCTTCATCAATATTTAACTGTTCACTACTACTCAGCGACTCCCAGCGCCTAACGCAGAGATAATTCCCTCTCCCCTTTAAACTAACCGCTCTTACTTGATCTCGGTCAATCAAGCCCGCAATTTCCAGAATTGACTTTAGTCTTGGAATGTCTTTCTGCAGAAGTTGTTCTTGTAAATTTATGGTATTAGTTGAAATTACTACTTTTACTTCATTCTTTGCTGCATAAAGTATCGCCGGCAGCAAATAGGCGATTGATTTCCCTACCCCGGTGGCTCCTTCTACAATCAGATGTTTCCCTTCGTTTAAGGCCTTCGTTACGGCCGATACCATGGATTCCTGCTGAGGTCTGTATTCAAATCCTGGAAACAATTGGGACATAAGACCAGAACTCGACACCAACGACCTCATATATTGTTCGTCCAATAATTCCTGGTTTTTCCCGTTGCTAGGCCGTGTAGTTCCTCTCTTTAGCTTCTCTTCTATTGACCGGAAATCTGCTAATTGGCGAGGCCCACCTGATGGCCGTTCCAAGGTTTGAATCAGGTCTCCAATATTCCACGCAGACTTCCTGCATAATGCTATTATCCGCTCAATCGTTGCTCTGTCACTTTTCGACGCATAATCTATTAATGTCAGAAAAAGTTGTCTAGTTGTCTGCGCGTCATCCAAAGCTCTATGAGATCTCCCTGGGTCTATATTCAACTTTTTTGATAATATCGGTAGTGAATAATCCGGTTCTTTCGGTAAAAACACCGAGGTAAGATCCCATGTATCGTACGTTTTATTCGTTAATTTAAGCCCCTTAGTCAACAAGAATCGAATATCGAAAGCAACATTATGGGCAATAATTGAATGTTCTCCCAGGAATTTTGCCAAATCAGCTGCAACATCCGAGAACATCGGGGCATTCTGTATCATACTTTGGTTAATGCCGGTAAGCCTCTCGATAAATTTTGGGATTGGCATATCAGGATCTATATAAGTTTGAAAAGTATCTAAGATATCTTGGCCACAAAATTTTACGGCACCAATTTCTATGATCTGGTCTGTATCTGGATCCAATCCTGTAGTTTCTAAGTCCAAGGATACAAAGACTTCTTTTGACATACGGGTCCTGCTATCCAACACTTAGATATGTCTCACTTTTATATAGAACTCTTGAATGGTCGAACCTTACCGACCCTCAACCCGTAACTAGCGTAAAAATTTCCCGTTTTTAGTGCCTCTACAAATTCCTTCTCTGATCTAATGGTCTTTTGGAAAATCGTAGTACATCTTCCCAAACCATGGCTAGAATGAGCGTCACTACCACCCGTGCCACCAAGCCTAACTTTTTCAGAAACCCTGAAAGCAAACCTATTTTCTGCATCGACTGTACTTCCGTTTGCCACTTCTACCGCGTCCACAAATCCAAATATTGGATGGCCAGCCGCTTGATCTATGTCATTCGTCACATTCTGTGACGATTCATATAAAAGAGGCCAGCTATTGGGTCGCTTATCTAACAAGCCCCTAAAAGGATGAGCAGTGATCATCGCTCCACCTATTTCCAAGATTATCCTTCGAAGTTCTTGGATTTTCGATATACCCGAAATATACTCGTCTAAGCCGAAAGCCAAAACATGGCCCATATCAGTATCGACTTCTACCCCTCTAATAAGAAGTATGTCATGTTTATATGCAAACTCCCTAAATTTAACTTTATCCCAGAGAGTATTGTGTTCGGTTATACAGATGGCTTCCAACCCAATCCTTTTCGCCTCTATAATCATGGCCTCAGGAGTCAAGCTGCTATCGCTGCTACCATGAGTTGTATGAACATGAAGGTCGATGACTGTAGACATTGGCCTCGCAATTGTAGGACTTACCTCGATAAATCGTCAATTCTTGCACGCGAATTCGGAACAATCAAAATTCAGCCTATGCTAGAATTTTCCCCATGAAGAATACCGTAGATGCAACCAAGCAGGAGTCCATCAATTCCTTCCTTCACTTTTTGGTGGTAGAAAGAGGATTTTCTAACAACACCCTCCACGCATATCGAAACGATCTACATCAGTTTCTGGAATACGTAGACAAGAATACTGCCAAGAGAAACAGTATATCGACGTGGCAGGACGTAGATACAAGCATGCTTTCTGAGTATGTATACGATTTACGGAGTGCAAAAAGTTACAGGGACAGTACTACGGCCCGAAAAGTAGCGGCAATCAAGTCCTTCTTTTCTTTTCTTTTGGATGAAGGGTTTTTGTATAACGATCCTAGCCGATCCTTATCTGCGCCCAGACCAGAAAGAACCTTGCCCAAATATTTATCCACTGAAGAAGTTGACATTCTGTTGGAAAAAGCGAAACACCAAGACTCAGGAGAAGGACAAAGGGATTGGGCAATCATTGAGTTGCTATATGCGACAGGAATTAGAGTGACCGAATTAGTCTCCTTGAACACCGAGGACGTGAATATCCCAGAAAGCTACGCTCGTTGTTTTGGGAAAGGAGGAAAGGAAAGGCTTGTGTACCTTCATCACAGAGCTGCCGCAGCACTAGAACAATACCTCAAGGGGCCTAGAGCTAAAATGACTAACGGAACTAAGGAAAAGGCCGTTTTTTTGAATCGCCGTGGAGATCGTTTAACCAGGCAATGGGTATGGGCGATCTTAAAAAACGCTGCTAGACGAGCCAACATATCGAAACCGATCGCACCACACATTCTTAGGCACAGTTTCGCCACTCACATGCTACAAGGAGGAGCACCGTTACGACACGTCCAAGAGTTACTGGGACATGCGAGTATAACTACGACACAGATTTACACTCACTTGACAAGTCAACACCTAAGACAAGAATACGACAACAGCCATCCTCACGCATAACTAATGGCCCGATCAGAAAATAAACAGTCCTGACATGATTAGTCTTTTAAGTATCTCAAACACTCCATTACCCCACCATAATCATCTAGTGATTAATACTGTCTAATGGACAAATACTTTTCTTTTCATTAGCCAGCACTGGATGTCTAATGTATAATTATATAATCACCTCGTTTATTAGCAGACATCGTCTGTCAAAGGGGCCTAAATCATGGCCGTAGTAACAATGCAGGGACAAATAGGATCAGGGGGACAAGAAGTTGGCTTAAGAGTAGCCAATTTGCTTGGTTACGACTACATCGATCGCCTCGTTTTTGCACAGGCAGCGCGAATGCTTGGAGCAACCGTGCAAGCCGTTGCCAATAAAGAGCATGAGCTACGAACTACAAAAGATAAAATATCGAGTTTCGTACATAATCTTCTAGAACGATCCGCAATGGCAGGTGCGGGCAGCGAACCATATTTCGGTCCGGGAATCGAAGTTCTATTGTCTAAAGACTACTACTCTCAAGAGGACCGAGATCCCATAACAACAAGTAGTGATTTGGACATACAACAATTTGTGAATGCGACAAGCATTGTAATAAAGGAATTAGCGGAGAAAGACAATGTCGTTATAGTAGGACGCGGCGCTAACATAATTCTCGCAGACCATCCAAACAGTCTCCATGTAGATATAATAGCTCCGGTTGAAAGACGAGTGAAAACTATAATGACTCGAGAACATCTAGATGAAACGACTGCTAACAAATTCGTAGAGGACCATGAAATCGCACGAATAAGCTTCTTCAGAAAAGCTTTCGATGTAGATCCTTTAGATTCTAGTCTATATCACATGATCCTCAATATGGATCATTTAAAAACAGAGACAGCAGCCGAAATTGTAGCCCACGCAGCCCAAGATATAACATACCAAATAAATTAGGAGATCTGAATTAGTTAAATGCCTAACAGAGGACGGAGAATAGCCGCAAAAAAAGCCCTATTGGGTAAAACAAAAAAAATAAAGCGTCCTTCTACTAAAGTCCTTATTAATAACATTAGCGGAGGCCTATCACTAACTGGCACTCAACATGATTATCTTCTTAAGGACAGGGCAACACCTAAAGAAAAAAGAGCTAGATCAACAGATGAAAATTATGATAAATCGGATAAAACCCTTAAACCCAGGATTTTATCCGAAGCCACCTTGCTAACGGCCACAGCGATCTCTTCGAAAAGCGCATCCAGATCTTCAAGCCATGACACAGTTTACCGTTACATACGGCCCGAACTTCAAAGAATAGGCGTATGTTCTAGTATTGTCATAGGATTATTAATAGTCCTATCTTTCATTTTAAAGTAGTACGAAGAAATGTCACGGCCGAATTTTGGTGTTAGACTAGCGTCTACTCCCACCAGTCCCGGGGTCTATATTTTCAAAGATGTTAAGGGATCCATTCTTTACGTTGGGAAATCGTCGAACTTACAAAATCGTCTTCGTTATTACTTCCGCGACTCTCAGAAGCACGAACCCAAAATTCGCAGGATGATATCTAAGCTTTCGGAATTCGAATATATTGTAGTAGATTCAGATCCAGAAGCTCTCATCCTTGAAAACACTCTCATAAAGAAATTCAAGCCTCCCTTTAACGCTAGGCTTAAGGATGACAAAACATATCCATATATCAAGATAGATCGGACTGAAGAATATCCCCAAGTCTATGTAACTAGAAAAGTTATTGATGATGGCGCTAAATATTTCGGGCCTTTTGCTAACGCAGGAAGTATCCGGAAAACCTTAACACTTCTGAAGAAACTGTTTCCATATCGTTCTTGCACAAAACGCATTACTGGAATCGATAAGAGAGCTTGTTTAGAGTTTTATATAAATCGTTGTGCTGCACCATGTATTGGAGTCATAAATTACGAGGGATACAGAGAAATCATAGATCAGGTTATCCTGTTTTTGGAAGGCAAAACTGAATCGGTGCTTTTGGACTTAAGATCGAAAATGGTTCAAGCCTCAAACTCCCTGGAATTTGAACAAGCAGCGTCTTTGAGAGATCAGATAGAAGCGCTTGAATCGATCGCTAAGCAGCAACAAATCAAAACCGATTCGGTCACGAATCGGGACCAAGATATCATAGGAATGTATGCACATAACGATCAGGCCTGTATCGAACTTTTCTACGTGCGTAATGGCAAACTAACTGGCAGAGATGACTTTTTGATGGATGGGGCCCTAGAAACTTCACCTGATAGAATAATGAGTGGGTTTGTTAAACAATTCTATCAATCAGCATCGTATATACCTTCGCAAATCATAGTACACCATCTCCTGGAAGACACTGATGAAATTGTCAGTTGGCTTCGTTCGAGGAAACAAGGAAGAGTAACCCTCATTCATCCGAAACGAGGCCCTAACAAACGATTGGTCGAAATGGCAGCAAAAAATGCCGAGCATCATTTACGTCAATTAAACATAAAAAGCTGGGACAATACACAAATTATTGACACAGCTCTTCAGGAGTTACAAGAGGAATTAAATCTGCCCCGGCTTCCTAAAACCATAGAATGTTACGATATTTCTAACCTTCAGGGCACCAATCCAGTCGGTAGCATGGTAGTATTCGAAGACGGATTGCCGAAACCCTCTGAATACCGCCATTTTAGAGTAAAATCCGTAAAAGTAATCGATGACTATTCAATGATGCAAGAAATTATTCTACGCCGATGTAAACGCTTGCCTATCAGGCTCGCTCAGTCTCATATTCATGCAACCTACAGGCAACACCCACAATCATCTGTCGCGAACATACCTGACTTAATGATTATAGATGGTGGCAAAGGACATCTATCCGCAGCATTGGAAGTATTATTAACATCAGGGGTAGACTACATCCCATTAGCTTCTCTATCTAAGAAAAATGAGTGGCTGCACAGACCCCAAACTGCAGAACCTATAATACTAAACCGTAGATCAGCAGCGCTGCAATTGGTACAGCGTCTAAGAGATGAAGCCCATCGATTTGCCATAAATTACCACCGCAAGTTGCGATCTAAAAGCCAAACTCTCTCCCATATAGACAGGATAAGCGGCATTGGACCAAAACGCAGACGACTTCTATTGACTAAATTTGGTTCGATAACAAAACTCAGAAAAGCTGCCATCACGGATATTGCCGCTATCCCAGGTATATCCAGAAACATTGCGATCCGCATAAAACAAACCTTATAGAACAATGTCTTGGGTAAGCTTGCTTTTGCTTTAGCACACTTGATTTTCCGTTAATGGCAGGTTATGTTGATTTGAGATGCGTGCTACCGAAAAATGCTAACCGTTCACCTAAACATAAAAGCCGGACCAGAAATCACGCTTAAGGCCGAAGGCGAAGATTCAGAAGGTAAGCTTTTATCGCTGATCGAAACAATACTATTAACGTATGGTGTTACCCAGAGTCAAGCGTGCATCAAATCCCCGATTGAAGGCCGAGACCAGACCAATAAAAGGACTAATGGATATTTCTTTCATACGGAGGAGCCACCAACGACAAACCCAGAAAATCAGGAATCTCCATTTTCAGACTTTTGCAAGAGTCATGACCCAAGAAGTGATCGTGGTAGAGTATTAGTCGCAGCGGAAGGTGCTAGATTATTTTTGGGCTTCGATTGCATTTCTACCGAAACATTAACGCCATTATTCAATGCATTAGGATGGCCACTACCAATTAATTTCTTGACTACAATCCGTAACGCGAGTAGAAATAACTGCGGTTGGATTGAACGAGTTAGGGGCAAACAAGGTTATTACACGGTTACCGAAAAGGGCAGAAGCACGCTGGTTCAAGAGTTGTGAGCAACGGTGCGGCTATTCTACCCTGGAACTCTATCGAATTCCTCAATTCCTTTTTCACCCTGATCCAAAAAACAACACCATAACCAACAAAGCCAAGGGTATTGCTACCAAAGAATACCCCAGAATTTTGACGGTCTCTTCGAGTGAATCTATACCAGGTGGTGGGCCTTCGTAATCCCCACGATTCAGATAATACCTAGCCCACAATGGCAGGTCCCCCCTCATACCCAACGGAGACATGTTTGAATAGAAGATTGTTGCTAGGAACTTCAAAACGTGTCTAGGCTTAAAGCTGATCAATAAAGCGGCAACTGAGACCAACAACACTGGGAGCGCTACACGCCACATAATTTCTATCCTGAAACTTATTACTTAACCGAACCTGAATCCCTGAGCCACCGGTCAATTGTACCCCTTATTCGGTCACTTTGACCTCTGGAACAGATACTTCAACCTTAGTTATCATTGTATCCAACTGTTTCTTAGCTACAGCTTCGGCCTTTCCGCCGTCTTTGAACATTGCAAGGCTACCTGCAGGCAAAGGGTCGGCCCCTCCAGAGTACAGATGACAGGCCACTCTATGACCAGGTGCCACCTCTGTCAAAACTGGCATTTCCCCTTTGCAGCGCTTCATTAAAGCAGGTTCGGACAGTGCTACGGGACATCTCGGATGAAAACTACATCCCGAAGGAGGATTAATAGGCGAAGGTACCTCGCCTGGGAGCACTATTTCAGCCCTGACTATATCTGGATGCGAGGACAGTGCAGCAGAGAACAGCGCACGGGTATACGGATGAAGAGGATAACTAAATATTTCTTCAGTGTCCCCCTGTTCGACTATCTTCCCAAGGTACATCACAGACGTGTTTTGTGCCATGTACCTAACTGTAGCAAGATTATGGGCTACCATAAGATAGGCGACTTTATATTCTCTCTGAAGATCCCACAGCAAATTTAGGATTTGCGCTCTAATGGACACATCCAGAGCTGACACCGGTTCATCCAGCAAAATTAACTTTGGATAAGAAGCCAGACCGCTTGCCACCGCTATTCGTTGTCGTTGTCCACCACTAAATTCATGAGGGAACAAAGATGCTTGAGCCGGGTGTAGCCCTACGTGGTTCAAGAGTTCGGAAACTCTGGCCGCCACTTCCTCTTTTTCCACCCTCCGATTAACAATTAGCGCCTCTGCGATCAAATCTTTAACTCGCATACGCGGACTAAGAGAGGACCACGGGTCTTGAAATACGGCTTGTACAGTAGCCCTATACTCCTTTAGCTCGTCTCCCTTTAACTGATGAACATTCTTGCCATAAACATTGACGCTTCCTTCAGTAGGTTCCTCCAGCCTCAAGACTGTTTTAGCGGTCGTGGTTTTGCCACAACCGGACTCTCCCACTAATCCATGGGTTTCTCCTTCATTGATGGTGAAACTAATTCCATCTACCGCTTTTACCTGACCAATTGTCTTTTGCAAAATAAGACCCTTAGTCACTGCAAAGTGTTTCTTTAAATCTATTACTTCTAGTAGGGGGGGGCTGAGTCCCATAATGGATCGTGCCTCCAACAAGCTGCGTTATGGTTTTCATCGACTTGATAGTATGCCGGATATGCTTCTCCGCATACAGGCTTAGCAAATCTGCATCTATCTTTAAATCTGCATCCAACCGGCAAATCATAAAGCTGAGGGGGTTGACCTTCTATCTGATATAACCTGTCTACCCTTTCTTCTAGCTTCGGAACCGAGCCAATCAAGGCTTCAGTATATGGATGAGCCGGGTTATTAAATATATCTCTCACAGGCCCATTTTCGACAATTCTACCCGCGTACATTACCGCCACTCTGTCACACATTCGCGCAACGATACCAAAATCATGTGTGATAAATATAATGGCCATCCCAGTTCTGGCCTGAATATCTTTGAGAAGTCTCAAATATTGCAATTGTATGGTCACGTCCAAAGCCGTAGTGGGTTCATCAGCTATGATAATCTTGGGACTACACGCCATTGCAACTGCTCCAACCACCCGCTGTTTCATGCCCCCGCTCATCTGATGGGGGAAATCCAACAGTCTTCTGTCGGGCGCTGCCACCTTAACGTCTCTCAACGCCTGTTCAGCCATGTGACGCAAACTCTTTTCTTTTGAGGTTTCATCATTTCGATGGGTTAATGCCTCTACGAGTTGGTTCCCTACGGTATAGACCGGATTTAAAGAAGTTTGAGGATCTTGCAATATCATTGATATCTTACGTCCTCGAACATTGCGCATTTCATGGTCAGGCATTTGCAAGATGTCTTGACCTTCCAACAGAATCTCACCTTCTATAATCCGCGATGCCGGCTGTGGGTTAAGTCTAAGCAGAGAGCTAGCCGTCATTGTTTTGCCACATCCAGACTCGCCAACTATTCCGAGAGTCTCACCCGCTTTCACAGTGAAGCTGACACCATCTACTGCTTTCACAGTCCCCCAACGATTATAAAAATAGGTATGGAGGTTGTTTACAGTTAAAACATCTTGAGATTTATCAACAGCTACCAAAACTAATTCACCTGCCTCGTTTTCGGATCTAACGTGTCACGAGTCCAGTCTCCAAGCAAGTTGAGAGACATCACCGCTATAAGAATAGCCAAACCCGGCCATAACGTAACCCACCAATGGGATGTTATCAATTCCCTACCATCAGCTACCATGATTCCCCAAGCGGGTATCGGCCTGGGAATCCCGGCATTAAGGAAACTAAGTGATGCTTCAAACAATATAGCGGTCCCTAATTGCAACGTGGCTACAATAACCAAACTATTTAGAACATTCGGCAAAATATGTTTTGCAATGATCCTCATATGCGAGCATCCTGCCACTTTTGCTCTTTGGACATAGTCTCTGTTCTTAATGGCCAGCGTTTCGCCTCGTGCCTGCCTAGCATAAATGGCCCAATATACAAGAGCTATGACTGTCACCACAGTCCCAAAGCCCCTTCCTACAACGGCTACGAAAACCAATGCTAAAAGTATGGACGGTATTGCTAGTTTCATATCGACTAATCGCATAATAACTGCATCGACCCACCCCCCGGAATATCCTGCTATCAATCCAAGGGTAGTACCAACGGTACCTGCGAATAGGATTGCTATAAGGGAAACGGTGAGTGAAATTCTTGCCCCGTGGATCAACCTAGTTATAATGTCTCTCCCAGCTTTGTCAGTTCCGAGAAAAAATCTTCTCTCTCCATCATTGGTCCTAACCTTATAACTATTATCCATCGCCAATATTTCTTCTTCGCTGCCATGGAGATAGATTTCAGATGTCGTAATCAATCCACTCTTTGGGACTACTTCCTTCCCACTGAGATCGAAGACTGATATCGCTTCAATCGCTGGGTATCCAACGAGTGCTCCACCAAAAGAGGTCCAGGCTATCTCATCAATAAACGCTAGTCCACTTTGAATTTCCGTCGTCCCTTTTCTGGTATAAGCTCCTCCCCCACTAAACTGTATTGGATTCTTCCAAGTAACCAAAGTCCCACCAAGTTTTGACTCCATGGAACTTTCTACTCCGCCATCATATACCAATGCTCTGTGGACTCTTATTTCGACACCATCCGGTGTCTTAACATCTATAATTCCATAAATCTTCTCTTCATCTGGATAAACCACATCCCCGTAGAGCTCGTCCGTCGTTTTCCCTAGTTTAATATGAGCTCCTTCAGATAACTCATCAGCTACATATATTTCGAGTTTGGCAAAATCAACGCCCGATTGCACAGATTCTACCTTTGCTTTAACCCAGGCTGGAGGCATCAATCTCGTTTCAGTGTGTGGAGCTTCCGGATGGAACGCAGGACCACGCCAGGCCGACCAAGCATCAGCCAATACGGCCGGCAAAATCAGGACAAACGTTATCAAGAAAATAGGGACTAGAGGCATCCTACGAGCAAATTTCAGCGCACGTGCTAACTTGGCTCTAGAATACCAAGGTTTAGATTCTGGGATCTGGACTGCCATTGATTATCCTTCCTCCACCACTCTAGTTATATCTAATGCGCGGGTCTAGGTATGCATACAATACATCTACGACTAAATTCGCAAAAATAAACATGCTAGCCATGAATATCACTACGCCTTGCACAACCGCGTAGTCTCTTGCCTCTACGGCTTCTACTGCCAACAATCCAATGCCGGGCCATGCAAACACGGTCTCGGTGACCACAGACCCTGTCAACAGAAATCCAGTCACCACACCAAAGTATGTAAGCGGTGCTATGGCTGCGTTTCTTAAGGCATGCTTCCAAATAATTTTTCCCTCGGATAGCCCTTTAATTCTAGCCAATTTTATGTATTCCTGGTCAAGCACATCAAGCATCGCCGATCTCGTTAATCGCATGAGAGCAGCCACGTTAAAGCCTCCAAGTGCTATGGCGGGCATAATCATGTGTTTAATCCCACCATCTCCTGAAGTAGGAAGCCACCCCAAATGAACAGCAAATATCCACATCAGCATAAGTCCCAACCAAAAACTAGGAACTGACTGACCCAGTAACGCTAAGACCTTACCTGCCGTGTCAAAAATAGATCCTTTCCTTATTGATACAAGTACTCCTATCCCTAACCCCAGTATTGTGGATATAACAATGGTAAAGCCTGCTAACTTAAGGGTTTTAGGAAACTTTTCCACTATCAACCCCAAGGCGTCGTCGTTATATCTGAAGGATCTACCCCAATCCCCCTTCATAATATTACCTACGTAAACTCCATATTGAACAACTATGGGTTTATCTAAACCCCATGCTTCTCTGACCCTTACGAAGTCTTCTGGGTGAGCGTCTTGAGGTAAGTAAAATTCCACGACATCGCCGCTAAGACGCGTCAATCCAAACACTATTATGCTCACACCGAATAGAGCCAATAACGACTGAGCAAACCTAAAAATTAAATATCTTTGCATTTAGACATCTTCCAAGTTTTTACGTGCATCAAGGGTACCTAACAAGACATTCCATCCTTTCTTCAGGACCAGGAAACGATTTCACCTGATCACTGGCTAGTAACTAGCTACCAAAATGTTTCCGGGATTCTATCATAGGAGAAAACACAAGACAAGAAATTCCATGCCGAATTTCAAATCCAATTTCTATTGCCTCTTTCTAAAAATCCGTGGATCAGTTCCATACTATACCCCCCCCCAACTAAAACTAGTGCTTAGACCACTCGCAAAGCTAAAACCCGGCTGATATTTATCCGTACAAAATTAATTCAGTGACTTATAAACTGGGCCCTATCTTATGCCAATCCGTAGCCTGTTCATAGGAGAACGCTATATTCAGTAGCTTCGCTTCAGAAAGAACTGGCCCCATTATTTGCATTCCTATTGGCAATCCACTATCAAATCCGCAGGGCACCGACATTGATGGAATTCCTGATATATTAGCTGGAATAGTACAGATATCACTCAAATACATCTGGATAGGGTCCGCAGTTTTTGCACCCACATTAAAAGCTATAGTTGGTGAAGTTGGAGTAATTAAAGCATCATATTTTTGAAATGCGTCATTCATCTCACTTCTTATGATGGTTCTAACTCTTTGGGCCTTCAAATAATATGCGTCATAATATCCTGATGAGAGAGCATAGGTGCCCAACATGATCCTTCGTTTGACTTCAGGGCCAAAGCCTTCTTTCCTGGTAAGTTCCATGGATTCCCACATATTTTCGGCCAGTCGCTGAGAATGCCCATACTTAACTCCATCGTAGCGGGCTAAATTAGCAGAACACTCTGATGGGGCAATTATGTAATAGCAAGCTAGTGCGTATTTTGTAGATGGGAGCGAACATTCTTCCAAATCGGCCCCAAGTTCTTCTAAAACTTTAATGGCTGCATCCAACGCTTTTCTGACACCTGGTTCCGTTCCCTCAGCAAAGTACTCCTTTGGAACTCCGAATTTTAGACCTTGCAGTCCTTTTTCAAGACCAGCAGTATAATCAGGGCTAATTAGGTTAATAGAGGTGGAATCTTTGGGATCATATCCAGCGATACCATTCATCACTATCGCCGCGTCTTTGACGTCTCTCGTCAAAGGACCTATTTGATCTAAGGAAGACGCAAATGCTATTAGACCATAACGACTCACCAATCCATAAGTGGGTTTTAACGCTACTACCCCACAAAGAGAAGCTGGTTGTCGAATGCTACCGCCCGTATCGGATCCAAGTGAATAAAATGCCTCTCTCGCAGACACAGCAGCAGCACTACCACCGCTGCTTCCGCCTGGCACACACTCTAAATTCCACGGGTTCCGTGTAGTAAAAAATGCCGAGTTTTCGGTGGATGAGCCCATAGCAAATTCATCCATATTACCCTTGCCCAAAAGAATGGCTCCACGTTCAAACAACCGATCTGTCACTGTCGCATTATATGGTGGAATGAAATCCTCTAACATGCGAGATGAGCATGTAGTCTTAACTCCCTTAGTACAGATTAGGTCTTTGAGTTGCATGGGTATGCCCGCCAAAGCTTCATTTTCGAAACTTTTCTGTTCATCGACCATCAATGCCTGCATCAAGGCTTTCTCGTTTGTCACTGAAACAAACGCTTTTAAGTCACCGTCTATTTCTTCGATTCTGTCAAGGCATGCTTTGGTAAGTTCCGTTGAGCTAATCTCTCTTTTCACTAACAGCTCATTTGCTGATTGTATGCTTAATTCATTTAGTTCCATTTTTTACTCTTCTAATACAGCCTTAACTCTAAAGTAATCTCCATCTCTGACTGGAGCATTGTATAGAGCAGCCTCCTTTGTCAAAGATTCATGCACTTCGTCGTCTCTCATGACAGTACCCAAGCTTAAAGGATTCGTAGTTGGTTCTATCTTTTCAGTGTCTAGCTCTTGCAAAACCTCAAACTGTTTCAGGATATTGGAAAGTTGAGCTCTGTATGGTTCTATATCTTTTTCGGAAATTCCAATCCTACAAAGAGTTGATATGTGTTCTATATCCTCGCGAGAAAACATGGGTTATCCTCCCTAGATCGAAGTTTGTCCATCAATGGTTTGCAAAACAGGCGAATTAACCCGTCCTAATTAAATCTGTTCATTGTAGCTCCCATACCATCTGTGATGAGGCTCTCTAATGCATCACAAACTTTAGGGATTATCGTTTTAACCAACTTCTGATTTTCCGATTCTGTAAACGGACTAAGGACATACTCCACAGCATCCTGTTCCAATGGGTGAGAGCCAATCCCTACTTTTATTCGGTCAAAAGTCTCACTCCCTAACACCTCTATGACGGAGCTTACTCCGTTCTGTCCTCCTGACCCACCAGTCCTTCTTAATCGTATCGTCTCAATGGGAAGGTTCATATCATCATATACTATAACGATATCACATGCTGAGCATCCAAACCTTCGCAAAAGATAATCTATGGCTATGCCACTATTATTCATATATGTCCTAGGCTTACACAGCACTACTTCTTCTCCCAAGTACACACCCCGCCCAATTAATACCTTTCTCCTCTTCTCCCATACATCAATGTTCCATTTTTTAAAAACGTATTCGACGCATGCAAAACCTGCGTTATGCCTAGTATCAACATAACTCTTCCCTGGATTCCCTAGTCCAACTATTAGTTTCACGCGCCCTCAATCAAATTATTGATATAGGATATCATCTCGTCATCTAAAGTCTCAGCCAATGTCCACAGGTCTCCACTCAGCGTTTGCATAACGCTTTTTTCTATACCACTACGAGGCCTTTCTTGAAGGCTTCGATTCAACAAAAGAAAGTGCAACTCTCCAATCTGGTCTCGTAATATCTCTTCCAATTCTTTAGAAAGTTGTTTCATTTCAATAGTGGGGAATTTGTCAGTCAACACCAACTCGCAATTCGCACATACAGCGCCACCTTCTGGCACGATACCTTCAATCGAGTCACTGCATATCTTTATGTTTTTTTTAACTATACTCAGCCCTCTGTCTAGGTTATACCCTCTAGTTTTTAATTGGTGTATACCATTAAATCGTTTTAATAAGTCTAGCTGTATTTGATACCTATCTGTCTCGATAATCATCTCTCTAATCTGTGTCTGATAGCCCTTATGATGTCTATGGTAAGCAATAAGATAGATTCCCTTGAAATCAGAAAAGTCCTTTTGTACCTCCCACCACGACCAACTCTTACTTAATATTTTCCCTGGTGAAACTTCCTCTATTAATTTATTCCATTGGATGTATAGCGATTCACTGGTTTGATCAACCTCAGATCGGGTAAGAAATTGAATCATCCGATTTAATTCTGGGATATGCCGGTTAATATTTTTAGCCGATTCAAGAACAACCAAGGCTTTAGAAAGCTCGATTGGATTGCCAAACGTTCGCCTAGCTTCATGATAGATCTCGCTGAAGTCTCTAGCCTGGGCTAAAAGCTTCAAATTGCTCAAGCTTTCCACTAAATGTCCCGACCTATAGACTCCAGTGACGTCGAGTAGCGATTTCATAGTTTGAATGGCAAGGGGTAAACATTCCTTCAATTTAGCAAGTCCCTCTTCAATTATGTTGTTGTCTACTACACCCTGTTGCATAAACTTGAACTTCTTACTTTGTGGAATAATTAATGAAACATATGGAATGGATCCGTTGAATGTAATTCGCTGTTCATATCGGAGTAATCTAAAGGTGTTATTAAGATCGTGCCTCCAATCTATTGTAGGTATGATCTCGAATGTAATCTTATCGCCATTGAATGGTTCCCCGCACTTAAAAGTTAGATCGTGACCAGGCAACAATGCCAATTCCATTCTCGGATTCTTGTAGAAAACAAAACTTAGAATAAACAACTTAGCTAAATTATGGGTCAACCCATGGCCCCAAATCATCTTTTTAGTCAAGTATTCCCATCCAACATCATGATTCTCATTGTCAAGTTCTCTCTCTATAAGGCTAAATACCCTACAACTACTTGGATCAAAAATCGATGGATTGTAGGCTCTGGAAAGTCCTAAAGCTGGTCCAAATACCTTTAATGTCTGATTAGTTTTGCCTGATTCAAATAATTCATCGATCAGAATCTGTGCATCTATATCCGTAATAGGCTCTTTTAGTAGTTCCAGCTGTACGGGAAGATATGGATAATTCCACTCTATTAGAATAGAAGCTATTCGTTCAAGCCAAAGAGATGGGTTGTCACCGTAAAATATCTTGGCTGCAAGAGTAGGCTCAACTTCCATGGGCCAAAATATTTGCCATCCGCCCTCATCTTTAGCCGTAGTGCCACTTTCATTTACATAGTCTGGATCAGCCTGCACCACAGCACTTAATTGAGGATCTTGGTAAGATCTCTCCATAAAGCAAACTGCCATGGAATTGCCTTGAATCTGTGTCCCCTCAAATTCATTACCATCTCTCACTACAACAAGACGGAAATGGCAACCATTTGTGATCTCAAGCGCTAACTCACTATCCCATTTATCCGCAACTATTATCTCTCCTGAATAAAGCAATCCCTTATATGTCACTGACAGGGGCTGTGGAACGTCCATCAGACCCAGATGAATGATCGTGAAATCGTTGATTTTGTCAATCAACGATTTCACCCTTAGCTCTGATCATCGCTGAAAATTGTCTCTCATCTAATACTTCGACACCAAAGTGTTTTGCCTTTTCCAATTTAGATCCCGGATTTACACCAGCTATCAAATACATTGTTTTCTTAGTAACAGTGCTGGACGTAGTACCACCTAAGTCATAAATAACGGACTGCGCTCGGTGCCTACTCATAAAGGCTAGAGTCCCACTTAACACAAATGTCTGGCCACGAAGAGGCGCAGGTTTGCCATGCACTCTTTCACATCGCGAATTGAGCCTGACTCCTCCTTTCTTAAGCTTATACAACACTTCCACATTAGACTCGGTCTGGAAATAGAACCAAATACTGTGGGATATACTCGGTCCGATTCCTGGAATATGTTCCAATTCTTCCTTGGAAACTGCTCTCAATAAGTCTATATCCGGATATCTATCGGCCAATAAATCAGCTATCTCAGATCCTATATGTGGAATACCGAGACCAAAAATAATACGAGACAATGGCCTATTTTTGCTTACCTCTATACTGGCTAATATCCTATCGGCAAGTTTCTCTCCCATTCGTTCCAAGCCTAAAAGTTTATCTTTGGTAAGAGAATATATATCGCCCAAATCAGTTACCAAATAATTGTCCGCAAAAACCTTAACCCATTGATCCCCAACACCATCGATATCCATCGCCTTCTTACTGACGAAATGTCTTAGTAACTCGCTGAATTGCGCAGGACAAAGAGTATTAGGACATCGATGAGTAGATTGGCCATCAATTTTAACAATCAATGACTTGCAAACTGGACAATGCCTAGTCATTTTAAAGATCTGCTCTCTGCCACTTCTGCGTGACACGACTGGCCCTACTATCTTTGGAATTACTTCGCCAGCTCGTTCTATGGTCACCCAATCACCCACTCGAATATCTTTCCTTTGAATATCTTCTTCATTGTGAAGAGTTGCCATCCTTACTGTAGCGCCTCCTACTATCACAGGTTGCATAATTGCAAATGGGTTAAGACTTCCTGTCCGTCCCACATTAACTCCAATATCTAAAATTTTAGTAATCGCTTGCTGTGCTGGGAATTTGTATGCAACTGCCCACCTCGGTTCCCTACCAACTACACCAAGATATTCCTGATAATCAATGGAATCTATCTTGATAACTACACCGTCAGTTGGATAATCCAATTTATTGTGCTGGTCTAGCCAATACCTGATGAATTCCTTGACCTCTGACAGTTTGGTACACAAACGATTATATGTACTAATCCTCAAACCTAATTTGCCGAGCTGTTCCAGAATGCGCCAGTGTGTTTGGGGCATAACGCTACCACTAGAATGCCCCAAAGAGTAAACGTGCATTTTAAGATCCCTCGAAGTCGTAACGCTTGGGTCCAACTGACGAAGAGACCCTGCAGCAGTATTCCTAGGGTTAGCGAAAAGGGCTAATCCTTTTTCTTCTCTTTCGTAGTTCAACTTCTCAAAGGATTGTTTAGTCATATAAACTTCCCCGCGAATATCAAGCCTCCCTGAAAAGGTTTGAAGAAGTATCAAAGGAATACTCTTTACAGTTCTTAGATTAGTCGTAACGTCTTCACCATAAAATCCATCTCCCCTGGTAGCCCCTCTTACTAAAACACCATCTTCATAGGTAAGTTCGACTGCTAAACCATCGATCTTTAACTCGCAAACCATGTCAAAAGAATCTGTTTTTAAAAGCCGGCATAATCTTTGATGCCAAGAATCAAGTTCTCTGTAATCGAAAACATTGGCCAGGCTAAGCATAGGTTTAGGATGTTCAACTCGCCCAAAACCCTCCTCTGGAGGCGCTCCAACGCGCTGCGTGGGTGAGTCTTGGGAAATCAGATCTGAATTCAGAGTCTCTAGTCCTCTTAATTCAATCATCATCTGATCATAATCTGAATCGCTGATCAAAGGGTCGTCCAATACATGATAACGATAATTGTGATAGTTAAGTTTATTTCGAAGATCTTCTACAAGTTCTCTATCTTCGGTTTTGCTCATATAAATCATCCCATCAGCGAATTTATGAATGAACATGTATAATATCACCCTTATTTGCGTTTGTAAGGAGCATTCAATGGCTGATCTTAGACCATTTCGGGCCCTTTTGTTTAATTCTTCAACTGTGGGAAATTACGCGAATGTAATCTGCCCTCCCTATGATGTTATTTCACCAGAAATGCAAGATTATCTTTATGATATAAGTCCATTTAATATGATCCGATTAGAGAAGGGCAAAGTCTATGCAAACGATGATAAAAAGAATAACTCTTATTCTCGAGCCTCAAAAACACTTTCTAAATGGATAGAGAAAAACGTACTGATCAGAGACAAAGATCCCGCTTTCTATCTCATACAACACATATTTGACTCAGGGAATGGTATCAAGTCGAGTTTAGGACTTACAGCAGGTCTAAAATTAGAGGATTATGAAAACAAAATCGTATTGCCTCATGAATTTACCCAAACCAAAGCGAAGGATGACCGTTTCTCGTTAATGGAACACTGCCATTCAAACTTTAGCCATATTATGCTTTTGTATCGTGATACTGAAAAGAAGATTGCCCCTATCCTCAACTCTTTATGTCGCACCTCGCCCGATTTATCTATTTCAGATACTTCTCAAAACACCTATAGGCTCTGGCGCATCAAGGATGATGCTACCATACAGTCAATTCAAGAACACATGAGTTCTAAACGCCTATATATAGCAGATGGACATCACAGATATGAAACAGCCCTAAACTACAAAACAAAATATGGGGTCGCCTCTGATCCGAACCATCCAGTGAATTTTACTATGGCTTACCTCGTGGAATTCGACGATCCGGGATTTTCTGTTTTACCATACCACCGTGTAATCAAGGGACTTAACGAAAGCCAACTAACTGCTATCAGAAACAAGGTACAGGCATTATTTCACATTGAGGTACCAGATGGTGGAAACGACGTACATCCGACAAGTTTAGTAAAAGAAATTGTAAAGCGAGGAGCAAGCGAACCTGTGCTCGGACTATTTGATAATAACGCGGCTCCAAAAATTCTTAGGCTAAAGTCAGAATCGGTTCCGAAAACTCAAGGCCCAATAGCAAAATTTGAGGCATGGCTCCTGGAAAAACTAATCCTAGAAGATATACTGGGTGACGCTATAGATACCCATGTAACCTGGCTACACAATGAAGTCGAAGCGATCGATTTGGTTAAATCTGGGCAATATCAGATAGCTTTCCTTCTGAATGCTATATCCATGGAATTATTCGAGGAGATTGTAGATCACGGAGAAAGGCTCCCACGAAAGTCGACTTTCTTCGCTCCAAAACTACCAACAGGGCTTACTATTAACTTATTAAACGAACCCGCAAAAATCTGACCCTGGACAAGGATTCCAGGTTTTAAAAATGCTACATGCCTACATATGTCATTTAGATGCAACTCTTGTCAAAGCCGACGAGAGAGCAAGTATCAAGTCTTCGATATCTCGTTCAGGCACTTTCCCAATGTGCCCCACCCGAAAAAGTTTTCCCTTAAGCCTCCCTTGACCCCTACCAACGACTATCCTGAATTCTTCTCGTAGTAAATCTACCAAGTCGTCAGAATTGACATTTCCAGGTACTTTGACAGCAGTAACACTGTGCGCAGCACATCGATCTTCTGACAATAATTCCAGACCTAATGACCTCACCTTCGACCTAATCATAAAGGCTTGGTCACGTTGCATACCTATGAAAGAAGGTAGGCCTTCCCTTAAGATAAGTTCTAAAGATTTATCTAACGCATAGAGAAGGGAGATAGCTGGAGTAAATGCAGTTTGCCCTAAGCCCATAAAGGTTCTAAATAACCCTAAGTCATTGTAATATTTTGGCATACAGGATTTCTCATAGGCACGCCATGCAGATTGACTGAAGCTAATTACCGAAAGCCCGGGGGGAGTCAAAAGGCCTTTCTGGGATCCTGCAGCAACCACGTCGCATTCCCATTCATCGGTTTTGAGTTCCACTGATCCCAAACTGCTCACAGCATCTACTAACAACAATTTCCCAAATTCTTTCTTGACCACACGAGATATCGATTCTAAATCATTGGTAACTCCTGTCGAAGTTTCGTTATGTGTTACTAATACGGCCTTAATATCCGAATGCGCTACTAAGGCCTTTCTTAAAATTTCTATGTCAACATCTTGACCCCATTCAAACTGAAGTTCCTGTACATCTATCAAAAGAGCTTTAGCCATATCAGAATATCTTTGTCCGAAGAATCCTGTTACGACAGCTAGAATCTTATCCCCAGGTGAAAGTGTATTTACTAGAGAGGCTTCTAAGGCTCCAGTCCCAGAAGATGTCAATATGAAAACATCGTTTTCTGTGAGGAATATTCTCTTAAGACGTCCCACCAGGCTCTTAAGCATATAAGCGAAATCCTCGCTTCTATGATCAATAAGTGGGCGAGTCTGTGCTTTTATAACCTCTGGGGGGCAGGGTACAGGTCCGGGAATCCGCAAGTTTTGTTGTTCTTGCTGGTATTTCACTTATATTTACTCCATTGCGACAAGTCTTACAAAAGAGCGGCGTCCTATCTTAATAACAATACCGTCTTCTACAAAAAACACCTTTTTATCAAATTTTTCTTGGTTAATTTCTATAGCACCTTGGGATAGAAGTCGTTTGCCTTCGGCTTTAGATTTAACCAAAGCCATTTGAACAAGAAAACCAGAAGCTTCAACATGCCCATTCAAATTAATTAATGATTTTGTTTTAGCAATATTATCTTGGTTTAAAGGCACAAAAATGAATTCAGCCCCATCTCCATCTAACTTAAAACCGATTTCTGGAATATTTGCTGGTGCCAAGCGACGCTGACTGATTTGCTCAAAAAGTTCTTGGGCGTCCCTAGTTTTATTTTTTGAATAAAACTGGCTCGTAATGTTTAAAGCCAATTCTTTCTTGAGCTCCATAGGGTTTATCGTCTCTCCATCTAAAGATCTCTTTATATCCTCCAATTCGTTGGTAGAAATATCTGTTAGAAAATCGAAGTAAGTAATTATCAATTCATCATTAATTGACATTAATTTTCCGTATATGTCTTCAGGAGGCTCGTCAACGCCTATATAGTTGTCCAAACTTTTACTCATTTTTTGAACACCATCTGTGCCTACCAACATAGGCATCATGAAACAGTGTTGTGGTACCTGACCCATTTTCTCTTGGAGCTGTCGGCCTAAAAGCAAGTTAAACTTTTGGTCTGTACCTCCGAACTCCACTTCTGAACGGATTGCCACAGAATCATAACCCTGCAATAACGGATAGAGAAATTCGGTAATAGCGATAGGTCGATGCTGACTAAATCTCTTAGAGAAGTCTTCTCGTTCAAGAAACTGAGCAACTGTAAACCTACGAGTTAAATCTATGACATCACCCAACGTAAATTTACCGAACCACTCACTTTGAAACACAGTCTCAGTCTTATCTTGGTCGACCACCTTAAAAAACTGCTCCATATAACTCTCGGCGTTATCCATCGCCTCCTGATGGGTCAACATAGGTCTCGTAATCGTTTGACCAGTAGGGTCTCCTATTTGGGCTGTCCAATCCCCAACAATCAATATGACCTTATGACCCAGATCCTGCAGGTGTCTCAGTTTTCTCAGGCCTACAACGTGACCGAGGTGAATATCCGGACGACTTGGATCAAACCCCATTTTAAGACGCAAAGGCTTCCCTGATTGTAGCAGTTGCACAAACTCTTCTTCAACGATAACTTCCACTACTGCCCTACGCAAAATGGAGTTTAATTCTTTTTTATCAAGTTTTTTCATTATTAATTCCGATCCAATATCAAACGTGACGACTCCACATCATGATGCATCTGTTTAATCAATTCCTCAACAGAATCAAATTTGATCTCTTTTCGTATAAACTCGACAAATTCCACTTCAATCCAGATATCATAAATATTCTCGTCGAAATTCATTATATATGCTTCTATAGTTCTATACTCTCCCCCAAATGTTGGCCTAACGCCTATACTTACAACAGCGGGCCATAATTTTCCAGCAATTTTAACGCTAGCAGCGTAAATGCCGTTCCCAGGAATCACAAGCCCTTGCTCAGGCTGTAAATTTGCCGTTGGGAATCCTAATTCTCTGCCCCTCCTGTCTCCCACTCCCACTTTTCCTTTAAGACAAAATAAACGCCCCATCATATCTCTCGCAGTTTTTACGTCCCCGGTCAAAATCAACTGACGTAAGATACGACTTCTTATGGATAGTTTTCCCAGGATTTGCGGGTCTACTATTACCAATGAAAATTCCAGTTCTTTGCTTAGCTCTCTCAATTTTGCTAAGTCTCCCTCTCGTTTAAAGCCTAATGTGAAATCAGGACCAATAACTAAACTTCTCATCCGCAGATATTTAATCAAGTAAACAATAAATTCTCGGGCGCGTAATTTTGAGAACTCTAATGTGAAATCCAATACTGCTATATGTCGTACTCCATTTTCCTTGAGTAATCTCAATCGATCATCCAGAGAAATTACTTGGTCAGTATTCTCGCCTGGAGTTAAGATTGATCTCGGATGATTACGAAATGTGACCAGCGCTGGTATCAATCCGGTTAGTTCAGATTCAATTCTTAATCTATACAGAATTGCTTGGTGCCCAAGGTGAACTCCATCAAACGTTCCTATTGTAAGAACAGTATCCTGCTGAGCAGCATATTGGACTAGCTGAGCTTCTACATACATTGGCCTATATGCATCTCATCAAAATTCCGGATACGGCGCTTCACTGAGAGCAATCCGGTTCAACTTGATATCGAAGCCTGTGGATTGCTCGCACAAAACGTTTGTTGTGTACAACAAAGAATACCCTCTATTATAAACAACTAATTCAGCCCTTTAGTTGGCCATTCTGAATGACCGATTGGGATTTTTCGTGCCGTTCTTGTTGGACCGATTTTTATGTTTCTGACTGATTTTTTCAATTTTTACAGCACATGCCTTAAATTCAGGAGTTTCGGTAATCGGATCATGAAGATCGGTCGTGAGCACATTCGTTGGAGTTTCATTTGGGAAATGGAAGCTCATGAATATAACCCCAGGAGGAGACTTCTCCGTTATCATAATTGGAGACTTCACTCTACCCCGTCGAGAGATAACTGATACTACCTCTCCGTCATAAAGTTTAAGCTCATCAGCATCGTGTGGATTTATCTCAACCCATTCATGTGGCGCCAATAATTCAATCCCGGCCGCCCTTCCAGTCTGGGTGCCAGAATGGTACATAGGTCGCCTTCTTCCAGTGGTCAAAGTTAGATTATATTCTTCATCTGTAGGTTCAGCAGGCCCAACATGCGGAACGGGCATGAGATATCCTTTTTCAGATTCAAAATTATCTGCATGCAGGAATTGTGTTCCCGGATGATCCGACGTAGGACAAGGCCACTGAATGCCTTGAAACTCTAGCCTATCATAACTTATCCCAGCCAATATCGGAGTGTTCCTAGCAAGTTCGTCCCAAATCTCAGCAGGATGATTATATTTCTTATTATAACCTAATCTCTCACCCAACTCTGATATGATTTGCCAATCTGGTTTAGCAAGCCCAGGTGCATTAACGGCTTTTCGAACTCTTTGCACTCGCCTTTCACTATTAGCAAAAGTTCCATCTACTTCTCCAAATCCAGCAGCTGGTAAAACCACATCAGCCAACTCGGCCGTCTGAGTCAAAAAGATGTCTTGAACAACCAAAAATTCGAGTGCTTCTAATGCTTTTCTGGTCTTTCCTGCATTCGCATCAGAAACTACTGAATTCTCTCCCATTATGTAGACGGCTCTCATACGACCCAAAATCATGTCATCTATAGCTGTTACCTTAGTTACACCTGGATTAGGATCTAACGTAACTCCCCATTCTCTCTCCCAATTTCCCCTAGCCTCATCATCACCAACACGTTGGTAACCTGGAAGATTGTTTGGCAGACAACCTGCATCACCCGCACCCTGCACATTGTTTTGTCCTCTCAAAGGATTAACTCCGGCTCCAGGCACACCAAAGTTACCTGTCAATAAAGCTAAATTAGTTAAAGATTGAACATTATGAACACCGCAGGAATGCTCGGTGATTCCAAGCGTGTAGATAATTGACGCTCTCTCGGCTGCCGCATACTCACGAGCCGTTGCAATTATATCTTCCTTGCGAATACCTGTAATTTGTTCCGCATACTCCGGAGTATATTCCTTTACAAACTGTTTTAATTCCTCAAATCCTCCAGTTCGTTCGGCGACGTACTCTTTGTCGTATAGATCTTCGCTTATTATCACGTTAGCCATAGCATTATAGAGGGCTATGTCTGTGCCAATCGTGATCTGCATATACCTATGTGCAAAGTTGGCCAATTCAATGCGCCTAGGATCAATAACAATTAGCTTAGTTCCATTAGAAACTGCCTTCTTAACCTTTAACGCAATTACTGGGTGGCTCTCAGTAGTGTTAGTGCCAGTAGCAAGTATAAATGGGGCCTCTTTCAATTCAGCTATAGAGTTGCTCATTGCTCCCTTGCCTACCATTATCGCCAAACCGGCGACACTGGGAGCGTGTCAAGTTCTAGAACAATTGTCTACGTTATTTGTCCCGATCACCGCCCTTGCAAACTTTTGCATAATGTAATTACTCTCGGTAGTAGCTCTAGCCGAGGTCCAAAATGTGAATGAGTTGGGACCAGATTCTTCTTTAATCTGGGTGAATTTTTCCGCGATTAAATCGTACGCCTCATCCCATGTAGCCTTGGTCAAAACTCCATTCCGGCGTATCAATGGAGTTTCCAAACGATCCTTGCTATTAATAAAATCGGTAGCAAATTGCCCTTTAACGCACAAAGATCCTTCTCCAGCGGGGGAATCCCAATCCGGGGTTGTTCCAATAACTTTATTTTTTGCTACATGGAGATTTAGCCCGCATCCTGTACCACAATATGGGCACACTGTTTTGACCTTGGTCACTTCAGAAGCCTTCGCTTGACCAAGCATCTTCCTATCCATAAGAGCTCCGGTTGGACAGGTCTGAATACACTGCCCGCAAAAAGTACAAGAACTCTCGAGTAGCCCAGAATCGAACGCAGCGGCGATACGAGACCCGAAACCTCTGCCAGCTGGAACTATTGCATGTGCTTGCTCTAACTCACCACATACTGCGGTGCATCTATAACAAAGGATGCATTGAGAATAATCCCTAAAAATAAACGGATTAGTATCTTTAGATGTTTCTCCACTAAGAGCTCCATGAAAACGTCCTGGCTTCGCCCCATAGCGTTTTGTGAGTGCATGAAGCTCACAAGTCCCTATTTCCTCACATCTAAGACACTCGGCAGTGGGATTTTCAGACACGACAAGGTCCAAAATAGTCTTACGCATAGAGTCTAGATCCGAACTATTAGTAGTGATCTCCATTCCAGGTTCCAGTTTCTGTGCACAAGCTGCAACCGGGAGACGCCGTCCTTTAACGTTGACCGAACATAGTCTGCAACTAGCAGACGCTTTTACTCTTGAATCAAAACAAAGAGTAGGAATATCCACTCCGGAATCTCTAGCGCCTTCCAATATTGTCTTGCCGGAGGAGGTTTCAATCTCCCGCCCATTAATCACTGCTTTCAAGATCATTTCTTTCAACATATAATGCTACTTAACCTCTTATTACTTTCAGTACCAAGCGTTTTCCTGATATTAGTCTTCCCCTAAACCATTGGAATTCTAGGTCACTCAGTCTATATTGTTTTTGCCTTAAACTCACAAACATCTGTTGGACAGATCCGTTTTAGGATGTGCTCATCCAATTCTTCGACAAAATACTTTACCATGCCTTGTAGAACTTTAGGAGCACTTTGGCCCAAACCACAGGCGGATGCGGTTGCCATTACATCACCAATTTCTTTTATCTGACTCAAAGTATCGGGAATCAACGGCGAATTCCCTGAAATGCCATCCATTAATTCTCTCATTCGCACCGCACCTATCCTACAAGGGTAACATTTTCCACAACTTTCTTCTTCAAAAAATACAGCACATGAGCGAGCAAAATCGACTATGCAAGAGTCTTCACCTAAAACCACAATAGCCCCAGACCCTAAAAACGTATCTAGTTCCTGTGGACCCTTGAAATCCAATTTTAGATCAATGAAATCTCCACTTAAAATCCCTCCTGAAATCCCACCCAATGTGAAGGCCTTTACTTTTCCACCGCCCACAACACCACCAGCATGCGTTAATATCAACTCGCGAACCGTGACTCCTAGAGGCAATTCGAAATTTCCAGGTCGATTAACATCTCCGCTGACGGAATAGAGCTTAGACCCATAATTCCCTTCTCCCAATCCCACAGATTGAAACCATTTCGCTCCGTTTTCCAATATTCTTGGAACCACCGATAGTGTCTCTACATTATTAACCGCTGTAGGTTTCCCCCACAGACCCGAAGTGGTAGGAAATGGTGGACGTTCTCTAGGCCATGGTCTTTTCCCCTCCAAAGAATTGAGAAGGGAAGTTTCCTCACCACAAATGTACGCTCCAGATCCTCTAGTGACAGAAATATAAAAACTATAGTCAGTATCATTAATGTTAGCACCAAGGATGTTTGCTTTCTCAGCAGCTTCGATAGCTTTATTCAGTATGTTTTGTGCAAGAGGATATTCGTAGCGCAAATAAATAATGCCATGACTTGCACCGACTATGAATCCGGCTATAGCCATTGCTTCTAGTAGTATATGAGGTTCCAGATGCAATATAGGCCGATCTTTGAGTGTGCCTGGCTCTCCTTCGTCAGCATTACATACTACATATTTATCGCTTCCTTCCTCGCTACGTACGGCTCCCCATTTCAAGGCAAGGGGAAACCCAGCTCCTCCACGTCCCAAAAGTCCGCTTTCTTTCAGTACACCTAAGGCCTTCTCTGGATTTTTATCATTAATCAAGCGTCGAAGTTGTACATATCCTCCAAATTTGATGTACTCGTCTAAGATCCATCCTTTGCGTTTCCGACTATCCCTAAATATGATCCCGTCGGATCCAGTATCGTGGGGTAGTTCAAATACCTGATCTACCCCATTGGCCCCCCTAAACTCTCCGTTAATAAATGTTGGCACTGGAGAGTCACATAACCCCGGACAGGATATAGAGCTCATATCCGCTAGATATTCTCCCTTTATGCCAGGTAGAGAACAAACTGGCCCTTTGCATACCGCTGTTTTTTGATCAGTGCTCTCATCAATATTGAAATAATGATAAAACGTAACAGCGTCAAAAATATCTGCAATAGGCATATTATGGGTCTTTGCCATTCGTTCCAAAGAAGCTCTGGTTAATTTGCCTTCTTTTTCCTGAATCGAATGGAGAGCATTAAGTATTGGAGTTGGTTCCAGGCCATTTTTTGCGGTCATTTATGTATCCTACAGAACTCCCAATTTTTTATATTTTATGATCGTAGTTTTCTTCCTATCATACGATAAGCCAAGAAGAAACAACTGTAAAAGCAAATCTAGTTCAATTGTTTGACTAACCGTGCAGCTACATTGTAGTCTCTCATCCCACCCCTGGCTATCGATGGTACTAAGTATAAAGCATCTATGCCAACTGCTTTCAGCATTTCCCATTGGCTCAACGCTATATCTACTCCATCTTCTCCTGATTCAATCCTATCTCTGAATTCTATGGGAACCGAGCTAAATGTAACGCCGCCTCTGGTTAATATCTGAAGTCCCCAGAATACAGGTTCAACTAACTGTGTCCCAGATATCTTACGATACGTTTCAAGGAACTCGCTTATCTGGCTTGGATAGAAGATTGGCTGTGTGATAAAAAACTGAGCACCAGACTTAACCTTTTGGTATGTCAGATATGCCTCTCGGTAGATGCCTCTACCTAGATCGATAGTAGCTCCAACACATATATCAATCTGTTCAGATAAATTCCGACCCCTAAAATCCTTTCCCCTTTTCATAAGTTGAAGATCTTTTATTAGCTCAGTAGGCTTATAATCATTTACGCTTTTTACTAAGCTGCTTTCCGATTTTCCAAAGGGATCGCCCCCAGCTATAACAACATTTTCCAGGCCTAAAAACCTAGCACCAAGAACACGACTCTGCAACGCCAGCTTGTTCATGTCTCTTGTCATCATCGAAAAAATAACCTCTTGACCAGTCTTTTGGGAAATGGCATAGGCCAAAGCCGAAGATTCTATCCTAACCGATCGCCCAGGGTTGTAAGAAACAGATATGAAATCCACATTCAGATTACGAACATCATTCAAATAACCTGATGTAAGAGTCTTCGGTGGAGAGAAGTCAGAAATGATTAAAGGTTTGTTTTTTTTATTTTGAAAAGCATGAATAACTTTAGTCATTAGAAAAACTGCCCCATATCTATGGCAATAATCTGACCTAGATATTATCCCTCATCATAGTTGCGAGAACAACGGATGGCGAACATTATATGTAATAGTCCATAAGCCTAACTTTCGCCTACTGCTAAGAATCAAATAATCAAGGATGACCCGGATATGCCCATCTCCTATGCCCTGACCAAAAACTTTTTACCATCTCAAAATCCTATATTACAGAAACACTCCGCCATATTGGATTAACTGGTCTGCTTATTTATCTCAACCTCCCCACTAGAAGGTACCCCGGTTCATTATCATCATAAACAGGGTATGGAAGGGCTTCAGCGTCAAAGCCCATTTTGTCCATCAATGTCAGCCAGGTTTCCAGGTAGAACAAACCGGTTATATGTATATCTTCTATCGTTTGCTGGTCGCCATTTTCTTCAAACGTTAGTTTGAATGAGGTCTCTATCAAAGTATCATTTGGATCCACATCACTGACACGCTGCTCCAGAAATATACTCTTCCCATTCTTCATAGAGATCCGGTCGGTTTCATATGTCCCATGAAAAGTCTCTCGATACCAATCCGGGCACATTATTAAAAGTCCACCCCCACACAAATGATCTGCGGCAGTCTCGAGAGTCTCTAGAATGTCTGTTTCGGTCAAAAGATAACTCACAGCATCGTGGATTAGGACTGCTTTATACCTATAACCTAATCTGACGGAACGCATATCGCCGACGATATGTTTCACCTGAGGATTAAGCTTTCTGCTCAAAGCAATCATTTGCGGAGAAATATCGACCGCTGTCACTTCAAAGTCTGAAGCCAAATGAGATAACAAATGACCTCCACCAACACCTAGTTCCAATATCCGATCTTTACCCGCCCCTAATCTTTTGGACAAAACTTCCTTCCAAAACCCCGCCTCTTCTATAAAATCTTCGGGAGGGTCGAGGATCGGCCACAAATAGGCAAGATCATAGTACAGCCTAGGACATTGCATCTAAATCAAACAGGTTTATCGACTTCATTATAGTGATGCAATTCTCATTGAGAACGACAAAGTCGAGTTGGATACGGCGGCATCACCGTAGTTAATCGTCGAAATATTCACAGACTGCTCTCTCGTCGCACAGGATCTCACATATTTTACGATCACCACTTTTTCAGCATTATGAGCATTAAAGGTCATAATCTGGTCTCGCGTATCATCATTAAGTGATTCACTTAAAACCACGAGGATACGAATGTCAAAACAAGATACGCACAACTTCGCATTCTAATGCATCTCCCTAGATCCGATCAGTCCCGAGTGATTTGACCACAAAAAAGCATATCACTCCATCGCCCAATGTCTATTTCTTTTTCGGTTTTCTTGTTTGGCTTCCCTATATTGTCAATATTAGGATGCTATCCATATCCCTACAACCATTAGTATGCCCGTAAGGAAATGAAGGAATATAGTTCCTGCCATGGCATCTTTGATAGCTCGTGACTCGTAGTTTATGAAAATTTGGCGTGTTACATAAAGTGCGAGGGGGACTGTAAGCAGGCCGGCTAAGGCTTGGGTCGGTAAAGTTTCCATAAGTACAAGAACAGCCAGAGATGCATATGTAAGTACGGCCAATACAAAATAGGCCCATCTGGACCGCTTTAACCCCAAGCGAACTACAAGAGTTCGTTTATCGCTTACGGCATCGCCCTTGATGTCTGGGAATTGATTAACCCAAACGATTGCAACAGTCAAAAGTCCTGTTGGTATCCCTGCTAGTAAAGCTTTTGGTTCAATAGACCCAATTTGTACGAGGGTTGCGCCTGCTACGATTAGAGGACCAAACGCGACCATAATCCCTAGTTCTCCAAGTCCTCGCGCAACAATCCGAATAGGAGGAGCAGTATACAAAACCCCTATAGCAAATCCCGCAAGAGCAAGAAGGCCAATCCCAGACCAGAGTTCCAGGCTGGTGGCGAGGTAGGTTCCAACAATGGCTCCAGCTCCAAACAGAACAAGTGAAGTTCTAAGCATTCCTTGTGGGCTTATTACGCCCAGCTGGATCATGCGACTTCCTCCGCTGAATGGTATAACATAATCCACATTGGCTTGATCAGCACCAGACTTCCAGTCAAAGTAATCGTTTGCCGTATTCACCCCAAGGTGAGCCAAAGACACACCTAGAAGAGTTAATAGCAAAAGCCCAATCTTCGTGTCTCCTTCGACCAGCAAGGAGGCCAATGCTGTCCCCAATAATACAGGTACGATCGTGGCAGAGAGGAAAGGAGACCTGGTTATATACAACCAAGAAAGAATTTTTGTAACGAGAGAGATGCGAGGCATCGCCTCTTCAACAGATTTATCTGGAAGGACAGTAGTTAAACCGATATATCCTGTTTGCACGCCATCTTTAACAATCGGAGTTAGTCTTATGTGCGCCGCAAATTGACTTCCGTCCTTGCGAACGAAAACCGTATCCGTTTCAAAGTGCCCATCAACAACACTTCGTTTAAGCCAATTTGGAACGTGGCCCAAAACCACTAATCCGGGTGAAAATATACTAACTCGTTCTTTACCAAGAAGTTCCTCATTTGTATACTGAAATATCTCTTGTGCCCCATCACTTAAATAAGTAATTCTACCTTCAAGATCACAATGTACTGTGCTAGTCAATGCGCGTTTCATTTAGTGTTTCCTCTCTACAAACTCGACTATTATCCTTGTTACCGTAACCCGCTTATTGCTTTCCAAGAAACCAAACTCGTTCGTCTTTATATTATGATGCACCCTGGCATTTCCCATTTATTGAACCACAATTTCGCTAATAAGACCAAGCCAAACACATACCAATCGTTGACGAAATTATTCGCCCAGTCTAATATAAGCTCAACTTAGTTGGAGACCACCGTAGTGCAGGCTCAAGAATTACCAATTGATCCACAGGCAATTCGCGAAATTATTAGGCTCGGCAAATACAAAAGTACCACTGGAGGATTAGCTCCAGGTTACGTTCAGGCCAACCTGGTGATTCTTCCAAAATCTCTAGCATTCGACTTTCTACTTTTTTGTCAAAGAAACCCTCGGCCTTGCCCAATAATTGAAGTCCTTGAAGCAGGCAGCCCAAACCCAATTTTAACAACTCCAGGAGCAGATATCCGTACGGATATCCCTAAGTATCGTATTTTTCGAAACGGAGAGTTAGATTCAGAGGTTGATGATATCCACAGTTTCTGGAGAGACGACCTAGTTTCATTTTTACTAGGTTGTAGCTTCACATTTGAGTCAGCTTTAGTTGAATCTGGAATACCGCTCGATCATTGGGATAATAAGAAAAACGTGGCAATGTGGAAGACAAATCTTCAATGTATTCCAGCTGGTATATTCCATGGCCCCATGGTAGTAAGCATGAGGCCTATACATCACTCGAAGGTAACAAGAGCCGTCCAAGTTACTTCACGGTTTCCCTCTGCGCACGGGGCTCCTGTCCATATAGGAGATCCACAACTTCTTGGAATTAGCGAACTCAACGTTCCAGACTACGGTGAACCTGCCAACTTCCAAGATGGACACGTTCCAATGTTCTGGGCCTGTGGAGTAACTCCACAGGCAGTTGCTCTCGAATCAAAGCCAAATTTTATGATTACACACTCACCAGGCCACATGTTTATCACTAATATGAGGGATTACGAACTAGCATCCCTCTGAGACAGAATCCTTATGAATTACGAATCAATTGAAGACATATTACTCCAAAGAGACAAAAGAGGAATTGCCATCCTACGACAATATTTACCAAGGGACTATGTTTCACAAACCGCCCAATACGTACTTCATAATCTTGGAACAACTGTTATCACCACCGGATTCTACATTCTCAGTGGAGGAACTGTAGAAACTGATGGCCCCCCAGGAGCCAAAGCAATAGGAAATGCCTTAGAAGCTCTAGGTCAAAAGGTTATATACCTGACAGACCGTTACGCTAAACCTATTATGGATACATTAGCTAGTCCAACGGAACAAACGATTGAGTTCCCTGTGACTGATGCGGACAAAAGTGCCCAATTCGCTAGGGAATTTCTTGGAGATATCCGTCCTTCATTACTAATTTCCATAGAACGATGTAGCCCTTCATCGGACGGGATTTATAGGAATATGTTGTCCCAGGACATATCTGAGTTCACTGCCAAAATCGACAGGATATTCGATATTTTCCCGCGTTCCATTGGTATTGGAGACGGAGGAAACGAAATTGGTATGGGCAAGTTGCAGGCGGTAATCCCAAACCATCCTAAATTGCCTCAAAAACCTTCAGCAACCACGACGAATCAATTGCTCATTTCCAGCGTCTCAAATTGGGGAGGATGGGGCTTAGTAGCTGGTCTCTCCCATATCACAGGAAAAAACCTGCTTCCTACCATAGAGGAGGAACAAGATAGGCTTAGAGCCTGTGTGAAATTAGGATTAGTGGATGGTTTCACAGGAGAAACAAAACCAGTCGTAGATGGATTTAGTTCAAATGAGTACACAATTCCTCTTCAGGAATTACATGGATTTCTTCAGGCCTAAGGATTAGCAGAAACAAATATAGAGTTTTAACTCTACGGGTTTTAAAATCCATTACCCTTACAAGATGATTGTTGGTGTCAGCTACAAAAAGGCTTCCTCTCCCAAATGCAACATCCCCTGGTTCATATATCTCTGAATCAAGGCTTGTGCTATTTCTAGCTCCAAATTGCCCAGTGCCTAGGATTGTTTGTACTTGGCCAATCTCCATATTCAACATTTTGATCTTATGATTATACGTATCAGCTATATAAATGTTCCCATCAAAGTATTCTATTCCCATTGGATGTTGCAAAAGCGCATTCGTGAGGTTCCCATCCTCGTCCCCAAATGTAAAAAGCCCCTTCCCAATCAAGGTGAGAACAGGACATTTCCCATCTGCACGAAACCAACGGACTGAGCTCGTTTCACTGTCAACAAAGAAAATTCTTTCTCCATCGGTCGTAATACCACTGGTTTAGGCAAGTTCTGCCGCAGGCAATATGTCATCTAATATGCCCTCACGGCCAGTTCCAACATAAGGAGCGATTTTGCCACTCCTCTCTTCAAAAGCCCATATTTGATGTGAACCCGCCATTGCTATAAAAAAAGTTGTTCCGATGAGCACTAAATCCCATGGTGAATTTAAATCGGTTCTTTCAGGGTCTCCTCCGACACTACCCCAGAATCCCTGTTCGCCCGTACCAGCCATAGCGGTAACAAGCCTTTCAAGCAGATCTATCTTTCTTATCGCGTGGTTTTCAGTATCCGCTACATAGAGGCATTCTCCATTCACGGCTAATCCCTGGGGATGACAAAAGGTTGCTGATATGTAATCTCCGTCTAAAAAACCAGATGAAGATCCGCCTATAACGCTGTAGATTTTGACCATCAAGTCCAGTTATCAGGATGCGATTGTGGTTGGTGTCGTAAATAAACAAACGGGAATTATCCGCATCTACTAATAATTTACCAGGGAAAGCCAAGGCTTTATCATAAGTATTTCCTGCTTTCTTGGGAAAAGGTCGTGTGTCCAGTATGCCGCTCTCTGTATACACTTCTATCATGTCTTTCAACAAATCATCAAAGGTTTCATAAAGCAATTCACCTTCGTGTTTACCAATGATTTTGCCTCTTGGATCAATAAATATTAAAGTAGGCCAAGCTCTTATCGCATATTTTGCCCACATCAGAAAATGATTATCATTCACGACAGGATGACTTAATTCGTTCCTTAAAATAGCTTGTAAAAGACTAGCAGTCTCCATTTCTCCAGTAAATTTGGCAGAGTGTACTCCGATAACAACTAATTCTCGATAATATTTTTCTTCCAGCTTTCGCAACTGCGGAAGCATATGGATACAATTAATTCAACAGCAGGTCCAAAAATCTAAAATCACTATCTTTCCTCTACGTTCTTTTAGGGTTAGCGGATTGTCAGTATTTATCCACTCTAAGCCTGCTGTAAATTCGGGAGCAATTATATGACTCTCAAACCTTGCGTCTGACACAGTATTCCTCCCAGCTATTAAGTAATCCCTTTTGATTTCATATACCGTAAATCTAATATCAGTGGATTCCTTAATAGTATTCCAAATCTTCATTGCTTGTTTCACCAATAAATTCTATGAATAAGTAACAGAATGTCTCTTTTGCGCTTAGCGTTGCGTGAGAATTGCCAATAATTAAATTATATTGGTTACTCTCTCCATACTCGGCCACCTATACAACTGCAAAATGGCATAGTTTCACTTTGTGAAGTAATATCTATCTAAATCCTTATTGGAATGAATTAATGCGCAACAAAATCTTGCCCAATTTTAATTTAGGGGTGGAGCATATAGAGGACGGATCAACCATTATGATACCCGGCTTCGCTGGCCCAGGAACACCAAGAAATCTAATAGCTGCCCTTATAAAACAAGGGGCCAAAAATCTAACTGGCATATCAAATCATCCTGGAGCTGGGCCATATGACGATCATCTAGACCTCGGCGACCTTATCAAAAATGGACAAGTATGCAAAATGATTTGTTGCTTTACTGCTGCTCCACATCCTTCTCAGGCTACCGACTTCGAAATCATGAATGAGAAAGGCCAAATAGAAGGTGAAATCTTGCCTCAAGGAACTCTCGCAGAAAGAATTCGAGCAGCAGCTTCCGGCTTAGGTGGGTTTTACACACAAGCCGGTGTCGGAACAGAGCTCGCAAAAGGGAAAGAACATCGACTGATAGATGGTAAGGAGTATCTTTTGGAATATCCTCTACATGCAGATTACGCGTTTATTCGTGCCTACAAAGCGGACACCTTTGGAAATCTCCAATTCCGCCTTTCTCAACGCAACTTCAACCCAATAATGGCAATGGCCGCTAAGACAACTATCGTGGAGGTTGAAACCGACATAGTTCCGGTAGGTGAAATTAATCCGGACCAAATTCACACACCTGGTATATTCATAGACCACATTATTAGAATCCCCGACAATGGCATATGGGATCATCCTATCTATAGAAACTGATTTTCACATCGAGGTGCCCATCCTATGGACTACAAGACAAAACTAAATCGTCAGCAAATTGCCAACAGACTTGCACAAGAGTTTGAAGATGGTTGGTTAGTAAATCTAGGAATTGGGATACCTACACTTTGCTCTAATTACCATCAACCGGACAAGACCATCATTTACCATTCCGAAAACGGTGTGATTGGATACGGACCGATACAGAAGACAGGAGAAGAAGATCTCCATCTCGTTAACGCCGGAGGGCAATACATAACCCTGATACCCGGCGCATCCATAGTCGACCACGCTGATTCATTTGCCATAATCCGTAGTGGACGCCTAGATTTGACGGTAATGGGTGCCTACGAAGTAACTGAAGACGGAGACTTCGCAAATTGGAAAACCCTGGGTAGAAAGGGGGGAGGCATAGGTGGAGCTATGGATTTGGCCATTGGCGCAAAGAGAGTGTTTTTAGGCCTACAACACACGACCCGAGACGGGGTACCCAAGCTTCGCAGTACGTGTTCATTGCCACTCACTGCAAAGGGAGTAGTAAAATTGGTATGTACAGACCTCGGACTGTTCGAAATTACAAACGAAGGCTTCCTAATGAAAGAAATAGCCCAAGGTTATTACCCAGATGAAGTTCAAACGATGACAGATGCTCGGATAATCGTCTCTGCCTCACTTAAGGAATTTTCGATCTAGATCGACTGGAATTTCTTTCTCAATACATCTCATCGATTCTCTTCTACAACCCATAGTCGACTCTATTTTATCCTCCCCAATAAAACCCACAAAAACTCTATCTATATATTTATATGAAGAGCCAGGCCAATCCTAGCCGTATAATAACTATTGACATATCCCATATCAACTTCTAGTATGTCTATAAACTAATCTTTATGTAGTCATGATAGACAAGCCACGCACCATTCAAGAACCACAGTACAGGCAAACTTCGGTTGGCCCGTCATTTTATAGACTATCCACACGGCCTAAGGCTCAGACCGTCGATACGTCTTCACATAGTGAATCCCACAATGCCAGTTTATCCGCACATTCCACGCCAGTTGAGGGTGTCTACATTATCAGCGTCGCTGCGCGAATATTACAAATGCATCCTCAAACCCTTCGCAAATATGAGAGGTTGGGATTAATACAACCTTCAAGAACGGTAGGAATGCTTCGTTTATACTCCGAGGAAGACCTTGCTAAACTAAGATTAATTAAATATCTAGAGAATGATCTTGGAATGAACTTAGCAGGCGTTACATTTACACTAAATTTACTAGAACAATTAATTGAGCTCGAGAATAGATTATTGGGTCAAACTCAGGTGCGAATTCGAAACAATTATATTGAGCACGAAATACAACAGCTTTTTCAACGATTAAACTTACCTTACGAAATAATAATGAGATGAAAACCCATGGATAAAAGTAATCCGAAAGATACTGACGTCAACTCTGAATCCAATCACGAAGCAGAAGAAGAGATTGACCCTATTGCCAGTGACCCACAAGAAACTGATCCGCAAATTTCTAGCGAGGAATCCTCTCAAGACATCGAACAGATCACAAATACCCTACAGAGAGTTCAAGCTGACTTTGTGAATTTTAAACGAAGATCTGGGGAGGATAGGCAGGAACAGCTTAAATTCGCTAATGGTCAGTTGATTCTAAAAATTCTTCCCATAGTTGACGAATTCCATATGGCATTAAACCAAACCGACTTGGACAATATTTTAGGCTCATGGAGAGAAGGTTTTGATCTAATCTATAGAAAACTAGAACAAACGCTAGCATCGGCAGGAGTCACCCGCATCAAACCTTGTGGGATGTCTTTTGATCCGTTCGAACACGAAGCCCTTTCTCAATTGGAGACTACAGAACACAAAGACGGCACAATCATGGAAGTAATCAGAGATGGATACAAACTCCACGACAGGATGCTGCGCCCTGCACAGGTAATAGTGGCCAAAGAAGCTTCAAATGAAAATACTAATTTAGGCAAATCAAATTTGCCGGATGAAGAAAAGGAGAACCTATAATGCCGAAGATTATCGGAATAGACCTCGGAACCACAAACTCTGTTGCAGCCGTGATAGAGGCTAATGAACCTATTGTGGTAGAAAATGCAGAAGGTGGACGTATTACCCCATCCGTAGTTGCAATCAATAGTAAGACGTTAGAACGATTCGTTGGACAACCAGCCAAGCGTCAGGCAGTAACAAATCCAGAAAATACTATCTTCTCGGTAAAGCGTCTAATGGGCCGCAAATACGACGATAGTGAGACACAAAATGCTAAATCTTTACTGCCATACAAAGTTATCAAGGCAACGAACGGAGATACTCATGTCGAAATGAGTGGCGAAAGTTTCGCACCACCACAAATATCTGCAATGGTCCTGCAAAAAATTAAACAGGACGCAGAAGCAAAATTCGGCGAAAAAATCCTTCAAGCTGTAATCACAGTGCCCGCTTATTTCAACGACTCTCAACGACAGGCCACCAAAGACGCTGGTCAAATAGCAGGACTCGAGGTTCTGCGTATCATCAATGAACCAACAGCCGCTGCCTTAGCATACGGTATGGATAAAGGTGCTGAAGATAAAACCCTTGCTGTTTTCGATCTAGGTGGAGGAACATTCGATATCACAATCTTGCAAATGGGTGACGGTGTCTTCGAAGTGAAGGCAACGAACGGAGATACATTCCTAGGAGGGGATGATTTTGACCAAAAGATAATGAATTGGCTCATCAAGGAGTTCAAAAAGGACAGCGGAATAGATCTCAGTAAAGACCGTATGGCGCTTCAACGGCTTCGAGAAACTTCAGAAAAAGCAAAGGTTGAATTGTCTAGCGTTCTACAGACAGAAATAAACCTCCCGTTTATCACTGCTGACACCAATGGTCCCAAACATCTGCTGATGACTCTCACAAGAGCTCAGCTCCAAGTCTTGGTAGCGGACCTCGTAAAGAGAACAACCGAACCATGCGTTCAGGCCATTACAGACGCTGGATTAAAACCGACAGATATAGACGAAGTAATCCTAGTAGGAGGCATGACTAGGGCTCCAATAATCCAGGAAAAGGTTCAGGAATTGTTCGGTAAGGAACCCAACCGTAACGTGAATCCTGATGAAGCAGTAGCGGTAGGAGCTGCTATACAAGCCGGTGTGCTACAAGGTGAAGTCCAAGACCTTCTTCTTCTGGATGTTACCCCTCTCACTTTGGGGCTAGAAACTCTTGGCGGGGTAGCAACCGCTTTAATTGTTAGAAACACGACAATACCCACATCAAAAAGCGAGACATTCACTACGGCAGCCGATAGTCAAACAAGTGTAGAAATCCACGTAGTCCAAGGCGAACGGCCTATGGCCGAAGATAACAAATCTACGGGCCGTTTTATACTTGATGGAATTCTTCCTGCTCCACGTGGAGTACCTCAAGTAGAAGTGACATTTGACATCGATGCAAATGGCATACTTAGTGTCTCTGCAAAAGACAAGGGAACTGGGAAAGAACAAAAAATTGTTATCCAGGCAAGTTCTGGACTTTCCAAAGAAGAAGTAGACGAAATGGTAGGAAAGGCCACCGAGTACGCCGAAGAAGACAAACGTAAAAAACTAGAAATAGAAACTCGCAATCAAGCCGACAACCTCGTTTATAGCGCAGAAAAAATGGTCAATGAGAATAGCGATAAACTCCCAGAAGACCTGAAAGCACAAGTGGAATCCGATGTATCAACCCTAAAACAATCTATAGGCAACAATGATATTGCTGCTATGCAGAGCAACATAAACATCGTTAACGAATCGCTACAAAAGATTGGCCAGGCAATTTACTCTCAAGAAGCTCCCACTACTGAATCCTCGAACGACGATCCCGAACCACAAAACGAGGGAGAAGACACGGTAGAGGGAGAATACCGAGAAGTGAACTAACTTAATTTTGCCCACTATTCTAACGAAATTTGATTTGTTCTCTGTTATACTTATCGTGGCTAGAATTTATTTAGGAGGTAGATAATCCCTAAAATGAACATCACTCCAACAGGCAAGAATCTGCCATTGGTGCTTACCGATGGAGATCGCCCTCTAGCTCCCTTTTCAGACTACACTCTACTGCAACAACATTTGTTGGAGAGATTTAAATCCTACCTATGCCTGCAGGAAAAATGCCACCAAGATCCTACCGTTGAGGCATGGAAGGGAAAACTGGTAGATCGAGCCACATATTCAGCATACCTAGACTGCAAAGAACAGGGACTCATCAGCGCCGCCAATCTTCTAATGTACTCCGACAGCCCATCCGAACAAACAGCCCAAAGCCCTTCATAAACACATTCCTAATCATTTGAGCCCACATTCAAAGCTTGTGGTAGGCAAAGATAGAAGCTTTTACCTCGGCAGATACCTTAGAGGCATGCTTTTCTATCTGTTCTAATAAGTCTGGTTGAGTATATGGCACATAGTCATCTCTCAACATATTAAATCCTTTTTCTCTCGAATAATCCAATGGAATGCCATTGGGCCATTCTCGATCTGTCATGACACCATAGGCTAAGGTCCAACAACGAACAACAGCGCCAATATCGTATCCCCCCCCTCCCATTGCCAACCAAGGTTTTTTAAAATCAGCAAACTCTTTGACTACGGCAGAGAAGGCTTTAGACGTGAGTTGCAAATGAGTTATTGGATCCTTGTAATGCGTATCCACCCCCAATTGTGTGATAATAACATCCGGGTCAAAAGCACGCACAACAGGAATAATAAGCTCCCGAAATAATCTGAGATACGTTTCATCATCTGTAAACGGGAATAGAGGAATGTTTACGGAATACCCCTTACCCGACCCAACTCCATTTTCGTCTGGAAATCCGGTACCTGGAAAAAGGTATTTCCCTGATTCATGGATCGATATTGTAAGTACCTGATCAGAGCTATAGTAAGCATTCTGTACTCCATCTCCATGGTGACAGTCGATATCTATATAAGCTACCCTCATCCCTCTATCTAAAAAATGGTTTATCGCTATTACCAGATCGTTGAATACACAAAACCCAGAAGCTCTATCAGCCGCAGCGTGATGAAGACCGCCTCCAATATTGAATGCTCGATTAACTATCCCTTCGCACAAAAGCTCTGCCCCGACGATTGAGCCTCCTGTGCTTATCAAGGCAGATTCGTACATACCCGAAAAATACGGATTATCTCCAGTCAGGCTAAAATTATATTTTCCGGGATCAACTCCTTGCGAGCCTTGACTGAGGGATTTCACAGCGGAGATGTATTCTATCGTGTGGAAACTTCTCAATTCTCTCTCGGTCGCCGGTCGCGGTCTTACAACGCAATGGTCAATATCAAAAGCTCCATAGGCAGACAACAACTCATAGGCATTCTTTATTCGAATGGGTTTCATCGGATGATCTGAGCGGAGAACATGCGCAGCCATGGATTCATCATATATGAAAGCAGTTTTCAATTTTGCCTCTCAAGCATAATACCAATAGTCCTAAAGTTTCGAGCGCATCACCTGGATTCCATTTTATGACCTATGTTTCCATCGGAACAAACTTTAAATATCTCCCACAAGAATAATGCCAAAGGATATTTTTTACGTACCAATTCGAAACCCAGTCCCGCATATTGATCTTAACGTCTCGATGGCAGAGAGTATCGCAAGGTAACTTGTTCTTGGATTTGTAATATGAGGTCTATTTTCCAATCTAAATCGGAAGACTCCAAAATCGCCTTTAGCAAAAATCTCGTGTACGTTTCCGCGTGCTTCAGGGTCTGCTATAACCTTCACTTTAGTATTCTCTGGACCTATTCCAGCTAAACTTAACGTAATGCCAACATTTACATTAGCAGGAAACTCTTGAATAGCTTCCAACGCATTGCCTTCGAAAATGACCTGTGGTCCAGTGAAGTCTACATTTTCCCATTCTTTGAAACCAGGCGCGCCCATAAGGCCTTTCGGTGGTTTTGTGCTGGTCAAAACAACTTCCTCCAACAAATGCCTCACGGCACGGATTGCGTCAACTCCACCAAGTGCCCCAGACGGCAGAATCAACTGGGAATCATTTTCTTCTGCAATTCTGGAAATCTTTTTAAAAAATTCTCCGTCAGCCAACGCCCCTGAACTTAACATTAGTAAATTTAACCTTGCTTGAAGGACCTCAGTCGATAAATTCCTTGCGGCCTGTAGGGAGGCGCATTCAATTACCAAATCCATCCCTTCAGTCGAAAGAAACTCTTTAAAGTTCGAATAGTGCGGTACGCTATCTGAGATTTTCCTTTGGATCAAGATCGCTTTTTTTGCATCCTGATCATAAAGCGATACCAACTTGGCCCCGTAAATCTCACCACGGTCAATAACCATAGCCAGTTCCATCCCTATGGCTCCACACCCTAATATACCTACACGTGTTATCATAAATTCGCCCTTCTTTAATTTAATTCCATCAAGGAATTATTAAGTAGGTAATCACAAGTCCAAGAAAACAACGGCTCGACGATTTCAATTACCAACACCTTATCTAAAAGCCTTCGTGTTTGGGCTCCATATAAAATATATCAAGGACAGGCTTCACAGAAAAGTACACACAAATCACTCCAACCTTACGATCTCACAATAAACATGCAATCGCAACAATTAAAACTGCCTATAAATTCAGATTCCTCTAATAATTTCTGTTTCCCAATTTAACAGTCCCGCATCTCCTCTAAAGCTATTAATAAACTTTATGACCCGAAGCCTCACATCATTAATAGGTTTCGCCACTACCCACATGCGCTATGCCTAATGTCAGACGTTGCCATAAATACTGCTGATCAACCTCAGACGCTAAACCCGAAACCTGCCCCTAATTCTCCTAGTCATACTTTGAGAAACTCGTCTCTTCAACTTTTAGACTATTGCAATCTGCGAATAATTCGACAAAAGGCAACGTTTAAGACTCCCCCCCCCCCACCCGCCTATCTATTCTTTGCTTATAATTAAACAGGAGTAATGGTTTATGTAAAAACTTACTTGCGATGGATTCTCACTGTATACTCAAATCAGTGGCATTGTGAACATAATTTTCGATCGCGGCATATATCTCCCAGATTTTGATCTATGGTTAGATTCTCGCAAAAAACGTTCCTATGGTTATATTTCTCATGCTCACCAGGACCACTTTGCGCCCCACTTAAATCCCCTCCTGACTCCTGGAACATTCAACCTCGTCCGTGACCAGATGCCTCACTCCAACCCACGTGTGCTCGATTTCGGAGAACCGCTAGAAACCTCAAGGTATTCGTTAAGCTTACACCCTGCAGGGCATTGCCTAGGTTCTGCACAAATATTAGTAAAGTCCAAACTAACAGGTCAAAGCATATTGTACACGGGCGATATTAAGACCCGCTATAATCCTACATGCCAGCCTATTCAACCAGTGCCTTGTGATATTTTAGTTATTGAATCAACGTTTGGTAGTCCTATGTTTCGATTCCCTGACCAAAAAGATGTCCTCGCGCAACTCTTACAAACGATAAAAGGTTGGCTGAATCTCGGCATAACACCTGTAATACTTGCTTACAAAACCGGCAAAGCTCAGGAAATACTACATCATTTGCAAAACAATAATTTAGATATCGTCTTAGAGTCTTCCGTTTACGAAATCACACGACGATACGAAGAATCCGGAATAAAATTCCCGAGACTTTTAAAACAATTTGATGGCCTAGTTAACCCAGGGGAAATCCTCATTATTCCCCCTGGGAGAAAAGCCAAGGAAATCTTGAAAATGATACCAAACAAACGAACAATAGCCATGTCAGGCTGGGCATCACATTCTTCCACAAGAAATCGGGTCGGAGCAAATTTAGCACTCCCGTATAGTGACCACGCTGACTTTGATGATCTATTGAGCTATGTTAAAATTATTAATCCGAAGAAAGTATACACGGTCCATGGTTTCAGCAATCTCGCCCAAAAGTTAAGGACGTTGGGCTATGAGGCCCGTCCACTCACTGGAGCAGATAGCACTCTTCTTCAACTAAGTCTTCTCTAACGAAAATTACACTAGCCATTAAACGGATACAATTCATATCGATAATCAGTAACGATGAGAAGACTTACGGGTTTATACCCACGTCAAGAAAGTGCATTTTTCGATTGGGATTATTACATAAATATTCACATACCCTTGGCAAAACGTTGTTTTGAAAATTCCGTTCTAAGATGGGGAATTGATAGTGGAATTCATGGAGAAGATTCTAGTGAGGAAGCTCCTTATATGGTAGCCGCATTCATCACTATGACTTCGGCGTCTGAGTTTAATGAAATCAAAAGCGGACTTCAAAAATTACACCAACGGTTACCCATGTTTTGGGTCAGCAATATACCGGCAGGATATCCTTAGCAAGAAACTTAATGATCATTAAGTTTTAGACTCGACTATATGACCTCCAAGAAGCCAACTAAGTTCGACGAGGATTTTTCGTCAATCGGCTCGAGGGAAGGAATAATGCCGCTACAACTCCAATAAGAAGCATGACCATAACAAACGTGGCGCCACTACTTAAGGCCCTAGCAAACGCCTCCATTTGATTCGGATCAGCTTGATCAGGACCAAAGGCTTGGACCTGCACATAATCTATCCCAGGAGCCAACCTAATGATATGGTTTTTTAAAGAAACCAGAAAGACTGCAGACACACCTGCAACCCCTAAAGCTGCAGATACATTTTGCAACATATTCATGACCCCAGAAGACACTCCTCCCTTTTCAACTCCAAGCGCATGGATACACACCGTAGTAGTTGTAACAAATGCTGCAGCGCCCCCAATACTACCTAACACGAGACTAGGCAAGATATCCCAATAATCGGATTCGCCATTCAGATTCAACCAAAGAAATGATGAAAAACATGTCAATCCCATCCCCAACACCATCGGTATCTTGTTTCCCCACCTATCACCAACATATCCCCAAAATGGGGTAGCCAAAACTACGCAGATCCCAACTGGTAGAAATAACAACCCTGATTCTGCAGGGTTTTTTCCAAGGAAATGTTGCATATAGAAATTACTCATTAGTATCACTGATACAAACGCAAAGCTCACAGAAAATCTAACAAGGATTCCAATCAAGAAAGTCTTATTCGTGAAAAATTCCTTGTCTATAAGTGGATCTTTGCCCTTCAATTGTGTGATCACAAACAAAGGCATCGTGGAAATTGCAACCCCAAAAACCAGGATGGCAATGGGTGATAGCCACCCGATAGCTTCTCCTAGCATGAGACCCAGAACTATCAGCAAAATAAAACTAATACTTAGACCGATACCCCAATAATCAATTTTCCAACTCTTAGTGGAGTATACTCTGCCGACAGGAATATCTCTAGAAATTAGAGCGGCGAAAATGGCCAACGGTATGTTGAGTGCGAAGACAAATCTCCAACCCAAAAGGGCGACTACCGTGCCACTTATAATTGGGCCTAGCACTAAGCCTAAAGCACCGACACTCCCCCAAAGACCTATAGCCAATCCTTGGTTTTTGCCCTTAAAAGTTTCAGCTAATATTGAGAGAGATCCTGGGACAATCAGGGCAGCTCCCAATCCTTGGACAACTCGTCCCACCTGTAATATTTGAACATTAATAGCAGCGGTGGCCAACAAAGAACCAACAGCGAACACGAAATAACCTGCCATCAGTGCTTTTCTGCGACCGTATATATCGCCAACTTTTCCGCCAATGATTACTATAGCTGCAAATGTAAATGGCCACGCATTTATGACCCAACTAGTATCCTCTAGACTTATGCCAAATTCCTTCTGTATAGATGGCAATGCCAAGATTACGAAACTGATATCTAGCGATATAAGAAAGGCACCTAAACATGCAACTGGCAGAATAATCCGCGCATAGGATCCATCACGGGAGTCAGTTAATAGAGCTCTAAGATTCACTATCTATTTGTCTAATATGTTCTTAGTTAGTTATCACGAATCGAAACATTAAATAAAATACCTCAACGCAGCCTCTCCATACAATACATTTTCCCTAAGTTTACGATTAATATCACACAAACATATTCTCAATCGGAATCTAATTTCTACTTCTCATGCTAGTATAGGTTACCGATAATAACACTAGTTTTCGGGCATATTTAGGAAGGTACATAAAATTGAAATCAACCCGAATAGACGGGCCAACATTAAAACATTTAGTCATTTATCCAGACAATTACGTCTCAACAAAACTCTATCCGATAGTGATTTTACTGCATGGTTTTGGTTCTAATATGCATGATCTGGCCGCAATGGCACCTCACATTGATGACAAGAATTACATTTATGCCTGTCCCAATGCTCCGCTTAATGTAGATCTGGGGTTAGGTAGGAGAGGCTTTGCATGGGCTTCGATTGGTACTCCCGTATCGAAAAACGAATACCTGAATTCTCAGGATATTCTTTTATCTTTCATCGAAGAATTAACCGATTCTCTCGGTACACCCAAAAATCAAGTTATATTAGGTGGCTTCTCCCAAGGAGCCATGATGACTTACCGCCTAGGAATCCCGCGCCCAAAATATTTTGCAGGGCTAGTAGCATTAGGCGGTTTGTTAGAGGCTGAATTCGTGCCAGTCAATAAAACTTTTGTTGCGAAAGAGCAACCTATCTTTATAGCACACGGGACTTTAGACACCGTCATACCCATAGAGTCGGCTCGAACTGCGAAATCTCGTCTGGAACAAGTCGGATTTCGTCCAACTTACAAAGAATATCCTATATCTCACGCAATAAACCATGATATACTCAGTGACTTAAGC